>Ga0265780_10012422_pt1 | contig 9998 bp, 9 predicted proteins | sample P1T30metagenome_FD_192432 | JGI IMG/M metagenome (GOLD analysis project Ga0265780, IMG submission 192432) | Plant litter microbial communities from East Loma Ridge, Irvine, California - P1 T30 | ecosystem: Environmental > Terrestrial > Plant litter > Unclassified | place: USA: California... | reverse complement strand
GGAACCGGAACATAAAATCCTTTTCCTTTTTCCCAAGAAAAGGAGAGCCCGACTAATTCTGCGGTCAACGGATCAATCCCGGTAGTTTCGGTATCAAAGCTGACACTTTTTTGTTTCAAGAGATTCTGCAATAAGAATTTTATCGCCATATCGCCTTCCACAGTTTGGTAGAAATGTTCGGTATCCGCCAATGTTTTGTAAAAGCTCGTTCTCACTTCTTCGCCATTTTCTCCTTCCGAAGGAATAGCAAAAAGATCGAATTGATCGTCACTTTTCGGTTGTGTTTTTTTATACAGTCGCGCTTCTGCGGGATTATTTGAAACCGATGCGTTGTGATCGACCCTGAATAAGTTGTCAAACTGTTCGGCCATTCTTCTGAATTCTAATTCCTGAAAAATAGCTTCGGTTTTTTCAATGTCAGGGCGCGTTAATTCATAGTCAGTTTCGTGGAAAGTGACGCTGCAGTCGGTGATAATCGTTGCCAATTTCTTCGAAAGAATTCCTTTTTCTTTATTCGCTTCGATGTTCTCTTTCATCTTTCCTTTCAGCTCGTGCGTGTTCGCCAACAGGTTTTCCATAGAACCATATTCTTTCAAGAATTTCTTTGCGGTTTTTTCACCAACTCCCGGCAATCCTGGAATATTATCAACCGCATCGCCCATCATCCCCAAGAAATCGATCACTTGTTCTGGTCTTTCAATCTCAAATTTTTCTAGAACCTCTGGAATCCCCCAGATTTCAATTCCGTTGCCCATTCGTGCGGGCTTGTACATAAAAATATTCTCAGAAACCAGTTGCGCAAAGTCCTTATCCGGCGTCACCATAAAAACTTGGTAGCCTTGTTTCTCCGCTTGTTTTGCAATTGTTCCGATCAAATCGTCAGCCTCACAACCCGCAATTTCAATAATCGGAATGTGCATCGCTTTCAATAATTCTTGGATATAAGGAATTGCAATTTTAATCGCATCAGGAGTGGCGTCACGATTTGCCTTGTATTCCACATACATTTCCGTTCTGGCCTGACTTCCGTCTTTATCAAAAGCAACTGCCAAATGATCTGGTTTTTCTCTTTTAATTACGTCTAAAAGGGAGTTCATAAATCCCATGATGGCACCGGTGTCCATTCCTTTTGAGTTGACTCTTGGATTTTTTATAAATGCAAAATAACCGCGAAAAATTAAGGCATAAGCATCGAGGAGAAAAAGGCGTTTCTGTGACATAAATTTTTATTTGTATAGCTTTCAAAAATACAAAACTTAGGCACTAAAAAAGAAAAACCGATGCTAAATTAATAACATCGGTTTTTCAAAACAAAACTAACTAAGAAGCAAATTTTTATTTCTTCACAATTCTATTTACGGCTGTTTGGCCATTTTCAAATGTAATTTTGATCACATACAATCCCGCACTAAAACTTGAAAGATCAATTTTTGAAGATTTCTGTTTGTAAATTAACTGGCCTATCGGGCTATAGATTGAAATAGTGTCAATTGGCAAATCAGTTTCAATTTCTACCAGACCTTCTGTGGGATTTGGGAATATTTTGTAATTTTTTTTAGAAAATTCTCCTGTTCCCAAATTAGCAGTTTTCAAGCATCTGATTCCCGCGCCTTGACCTCTTGGGCCGCCAGCAGTTGGATTGGCAATTGTGGATCCGATGTATAAATATTTGCCCCCTGAATCTGACGTTTGATTACTCCAGTAATAACCTCTGGCACCGACAAAAGTAAAGCTTCCGTTTGATGAAGCTCGGTAGCCGTTGCCGGGAAGTTTTAAAAAGCTTTCAAACGCTTTTGCCGGGTTTGTGATCTGGCCGGCTGTTACTGCCGTCCAATTTGCTGTTGTTGGAAGCGACCAGCCTTGTCCAAGCGCTTTGCAGGGATCACACCCGTTGGTATCAGTTGCTTCTGATGGTATATTGGCATTCCATTGGTCTGTCAAGGTATTCGGTGTCCACCAGCCCGTAATATAATTTGAATTTCCTTCCATGATCCCTGAAGGATTGTTTGTCGTTGCAGTAGCAGTTGGCGAATTTCTCAACTGATGTCCGTCAGACCATCTTCCCCATTGAAATAAATCGCCATAGCTCGCTTCATCGTCAATGGCAGTCGCCACCTGCGAGCTTCCTAAATTTTGCTGTAGCCAGATGTTTCCATCGTTGCCTCGGACAGTCGCATATTGAACGGTATTGCCCTCATAATTAAATTCGACACAGCCGATGTCACCAAAGTTATCGCCTGGGTCAGAACAGGTTTGGGCTTGAGAAAAATTAAATTGTGCAAACGCAGCAAGTAAAAGGTATTTTTTAAACATTGTTAATTAGATTTTAGAATGGCAAAGGTATTTATTTAGATTAAATAAAAATAAGACACATCTGCTTTTTGCTAATATTTAATTCTGGAAATGCTTTTTCTTCGTAATTCTGACAGAATTAACATATAAATTTCACAATGTCATCCGATCTATTTAAAATTTTAATTAAGGTTGAACTAATAGGTCAATAGTTAAAATTTATCCAAATAACGAAAAGCGACCTTGATATTTTATTTACTTTGCTTCAATTCAAATATTACTTATGTTTCGCTGGATATTTTTCATTGCTTTTGTTCTTTTAGTCGAATTATATGCTTTTCAAGCATTTAAAACCATCACAAAAGCAAGGTGGGTTCTCGTTCCTTATCAGATTATTTCTCTTGCTATTATCGTTTTCGTCATATATTCATTTACTCAATTTGATAGATCGATAGGTCAAAACCGTCAGTCACTTATTACAATGGGGTTGGTTCTATTGGTTTTTATTCCTAAAATTATCGTGACGCTTTTCATGCTGGGCGAAGATGTTTACCGTGTGTTTTCAGGAGCGATCACGCATTTTATGGGTGATACCTCAGAAACCAGCTTCTTGCCAGAACGCCGGAAATTTGTCAGCCAAGCAGCCTTGGGAATCGCTGCTGTTCCATTTCTTTCGTTAATTTATGGAATGACAATTGGGAAATATAATTTTAAAGTAATAAAACAGACGCTATTTTTTGACGATCTTCCAGCCAGTTTTGACGGAATGACAATCACCCAAATTTCAGATGTTCATAGCGGCAGTTTTGACAACCCAGAGAAAATTCAATATGCCATCGATTTGATTAATGAACAGCAATCAGATTTGGTTCTGTTTACAGGAGATATTGTCAATACGCATGCGACTGAAATGCATCCTTGGATCGATACATTCCGCAAAATCCACAATCCAAAATTCGGAAAATATTCGGTTTTGGGAAATCATGATTATGGCGAATACGTGACTTGGCCTTAACAGCTGCAAAAGATGCGAATTTTGAAGCTATAAAAGATTTGCACCGCCAGATTAATTTCAAGTTGCTCTTGAATGAGAACATAAAATTGAAAAATGAATCTGATGAAATTGCGCTGATCGGACTCGAGAACTGGGGGCATAATTTTAAGAAAGCGGGCGATCTGTCAAAAGCATCACAGGGTTTGAGTGATTCTGACTTTAAAATATTGATGAGCCACGATCCTTCACATTGGGAATATGAAGTAAAAAATCATCAAACGAAATATCATCTTACGCTGAGCGGGCATACGCACGGACTGCAATTTGGAATTGAAATTCCAGGCGTATTCAAATGGAGTCCAGTACAATATGTTTATAAGCAATGGGCTGGATTGTATGAGCATTTGGGACGTTATATATATGTCAACCGAGGTTTTGGGTTTCATGCGTATCCGGGTAGAGTTGGGATCATGCCCGAAATAACAGTTCTGACACTAAAAAAATCAGAAAAAGTAGCATAATTCCGTAAAAATGCTACATTTGTATTGAAAAATTGTGTAAATTAGGATTCAACACCAAGTAAATTTTCAGTTATGTCAAAATTTGGAGAACTTATTAATGCCAATGTACCAGTATTAATTGACTTTTATACCGACTGGAACGAGCAATCAGTATCAATGCATCCTGTGATCAGAGATGTAGCTGCTGCTTTGGGTGACAAGGCAAAAGTGATAAAGATTGATGTGGATAAAAATCAGGAATTGGCTGACGCGCTTCGTATTAAAGGGCTTCCAACGTTAATGATTTATAAAGAAGGCCAAATGATCTGGAGACAATCTGGCGAATTAGACGCCAACAGCATCATCAGCTTGGTACAAGACCAGATTTAATCGATCGTATCGAAAACATATCCTTTGTTTTTCAAGTATTCAATTGCCTTCGGTAAGGCATATTTTACATTTTTAAACGCCTTGATACTGTCATGGAAGACAATAATGCTTCCTGATCTGGTATTGTCAACTACGTTTTGAAGGCATTTTTCTTCCGATAGGCTGGCGTCAAAATCAACGCTTAAAACATCCCACATGATTATTTTGTAGCCCATTTTTCGCAATCGCCTTGACTGCGACAGTTTTATTTTGCCGTAAGGCGGACGGAAAATTTTTGATGTTTGACTTTTGTTTTTTGAGATCGAATTGAGGGCTTCCTCGCAATGAATCGTGTTTTCAATATATTTTTCGGTAGAAAAATCCCATCCTTTTAAGTGGTTAAAAGTATGATTTCCCACTGAATGCCCTTCTGAAATTATTCGTTGTAAAATCTGTGGATTCTTTTGTATGTTATCTCCAATGCAGAAAAAAGTAGCCCTGATCTCATATTTTTTTAAAATATCTAAGACCCATTCCGTAACTTCTGGAATCGGACCGTCATCAAAAGTCAGATAAATTTTTTTTTCATCGTTGGGAATATCCCAAACATATTTTGGAAAAAGCAACTTTATAAATCGATTCGTTTTCACCCACATCAAGTTCATATTCTTTCTTTTAAATGAAAAATGTGCCAGTTTGATACTGGCACATTTGAAATTTGAATTAGCATAGACTACTCATTTTCGCGCTTAAACTGCTTGAACATGGTATTGTAATCATTAAAAATCTTTCTATTTTTTTCGTAGAATTCAATATCGCCCCTGTCTTTCATGACGTGGAGCAGGCTTCTGTAACGCTCAAGGTCAGTGACAATATCAATGTAAATGTCGTACTGCTCTGAAGTGCCTAGCTGCTTGTAATAGGCAAGGTTTTCATGGTATTTTTTAATGAGCTTTTCAAGCAATTCTCGCGCCTTAGCTTTTTCGCCCACTTCATAGTAGCCACCGGCAAAAGGTTCTAAGAACGTATAAAATCCGAATTGGTCAATTGGCATTTCTTTCATCGCCAGATTGATGATGTTTTTCGCCTTGTCAAGCTTTTTCTCATTAATCAGCTGTTCCATCAAGCGTGCAAGATTTGTTCTGTAAGTGATGCTGTTTTTTCTTGTTTCGGGATCATGATAAATTTTTGTGCTACCGCTATTTCCCCAGTCCCATTTCATGACAATGTCATACATCTTGTCAGTATCGATCTGGCCCATGTCGATCATGCTTGGGGCTTTTTCAAGAGAGGTCTTCACGGGAACTAGTTTATAGACCATTCCGTCCAATTGAAGATAATCTTTCATCCAAAGATAATCGTCATCGCCAAAGCTTCCTCCGGTGAAATAAATTGGGCGTTTCCAATTATTATTCGCCACAATGTCAAGCATCATCAGCCTGTTTTTATAGAGTGCGCCTTCTTTAATGTCGACATCAATATAAGGAACAATCGAATCATGGTATCTTTCAGAAACCACCTTGCTTGCAATGATCTGATTTTTATCTACAGGAATTCTGATTTTATTTGTCGGGAAAAAGTGGATTTTTTGTCCGTTTGGTATTTCATATAAAGTTCTTGGATCTTTGATAAAGTTCACAAAATCCTTAATATTCCAACGCTGTTCTGTCTTTGGTCTGTGAATCGTATAGTCAAGCTTGTCGCCCACATATTGGTCGTGTGTGAAGCTGATCGGCAATGGTTCTGATTTATAGGCTTTCGCTTTCATTTGGTCAATGTACCAGTCGGTCATGAACAGGCTGGTATTTACGATTCTAACGTCAGTTCTTATATTCTCGATTTCTTGAGCATACCACAACGGAAAGGTGTCGTTATCGCCGATGGTGAATAAGATGGCGTTTGGCTCGCAGGATTCAAGGTACGCTTTTGCCATGGCAATAGCCGTATATTTATCGGAACGGTCATGATCGTCCCAGTTTTTTGACGCCATTAAAATTGGCGACGCTAACAAAGTTGCAGCAATAACAACTGGTCCGGCAATCTTTGGATTGATCCATTTCTTTACAAAATCGAAAATAGCATAGACTCCAAAGCCAATCCAGATGGCAAATACATAGAAAGAACCTACAAGCGCATAATCTCTTTCTCGTGGCTCAAAAGGTCGTTCGTTAAGGTATATTTTCAATGCCAGTCCTGTAAATAAAAATAAAACTAACAACACATAGAAGCCTTTAATATCTTTTTTAGCGTGGTAAAGCAACCCTATTATACCCAATATGAAAGGCAAGAAATAGTAAAGATTTCTTCCTTTATTGTTCAAGACGTCTGAAGGGAGATTTTCTTGGGAGCCCAGACGCAATTCATCTAAGAAGGTAATTCCGCTCATCCAATTTCCGTCTACGTTGTCATATTTTCCTTGGATGTCATTTTGTCTTCCTGTAAAATTCCACATCAAATACCTCCAATACATGTATCCAAACTGGTATTCAAAAAGAAATTGAAAATTGCTTGCAACTGTCGGTTTGTCGATAATTAGGTAGTCGCCATATGTCTTTAAAAATTTGTGATACCCATCCATGTCAATATCATTTCTATTGAAAGCCGTTCTGAATTCGGACACGTTCTTTTCCATTTCGCCACGAATCTGCGCTGTATAATGCGCAATTTCTTCTTCAGAAAGATCATTCGGGTTGATGCCGTATTGAGGCAATTCTTGCTCATATGGATAGCTTGGGTCAAGCTTGAAAGTAAGCGGTTGCGTAAAAGTCATGTAATTTGCCGCATGTTCAGTGCTCCACATTCTCGGAAGAAATGCTTTGTGGTTGTCATCGGTATTTTGCTCGGCATTCTTGTAATTGTTGACGATTACATATTTTCCTGTTTTATAATCTCTTTCATAGTTTGGAGCCTTGTCTGAATACGGTTTTTCTTTGTCCAAACCTGCATAGGTATCTGAAAATTGCGGACCATAAAACAACGGATTCGAGCCATATTGCTCTCTGTTGTAATAAGCCAAGACCTCTCGGGCATCAGAAGGTTTGTTTTCATTTATGACGGTATTTGCATTGGCACGAATCGGCAACATCATCCATGTAGAAAAACCAATAAGGATGAACAAGATGCACAAAACCAAAGTGTTGAGTTGCACGAAGCCTTTTTGTTTGGTGTATTTCAATCCGAAGTAAAAAGCGGCAATAAATAAAAGGGCAACAAAGATAGTTCCTGAATCGAAAGGCAATCCGAGCGAATTTACCATAAAAACTTCTGTTTTTCCAAAGAATCCCATGGTCAAAGGCAAAAGCAATTGAAAGATAAATAACAAAACAGAAACCACTACAATGTTTGCTATGATGAAATTTTTGACAGTAACTGTCTTATAATGTTTGAAATAATAAATAAAACCGATAGAAGGAATGGTCAATAAAGCCATAAAGTGAACTCCGAAAGAAAGTCCGATTACCAGTGAAATGATCAAAAGCCATCGGTTTCCTCGAGGCTCATCCATATCTTGTTCCCAGCGAAGGCCAAGCCAAAATAACACGGCAATTAATAAGCTCGCCATGGCATACACTTCAGCTTCCACAGCATTAAACCAAAAACTATCAGAAAAAGTATAGGCTAAAGATCCAACGAATGCGCTGCCCAGAATGGCAATGGCATGTGAATTGTCAATGTCAGAAAAGCGCGAAATAAGCTTTTTCAACAGCATTGTCAGCGACCAAAACATAAAAAGAATCGTGAATGCACTTGAAAAAACAGACATCATGTTGACCATCAATGCTACTTTTGAGGCGTCAGTTGCAAACATCGCGAAGAAGGCACCAATCATCTGATAAAGTGGCGCGCCAGGCGGATGTCCTACCTCTAATTTTGCCGCAGTAGAAATATACTCCCCGCAATCCCAGAAACTTAATGTAGGTTCAACAGTCAGCGAATAGGTTACAAGTGCAATTGCAAATGCAGTCCATCCTAGTATCGTATTCCATTTTTTAAAGCTGAAAGATATCATAGAAAACTAATAATGTTTATAGCTACAAAGAAAATGCTTTTTTATTTAACGGAAAGCCAAAAAAAAAATATTCAAGAAAAATTGAAAAAAAATTTGCGCAATATGTTTTTTGTATTAAATTTGCACCCGCATTCAAACGCTACTGGCCTATGGTGTAATGGTAACACTACTGTTTTTGGTGCAGTCATTCTAGGTTCGAGTCCTAGTGGGCCAACAAAAAACCTCTCAAGAAATTGAGAGGTTTTTTTATGCAATGAATTGATTTTCTAGATCTTGAATGTCACTACCGGACGCTGTGCATGATTGACTAAATCTTCACTGATGCTTCCGTTAAAGAAATGGGCGAGCCCTTTTCGGCCGTGCGTGCTCATTCCAATAAGGTCAGCATCGATGCTTTTTGCGAAGTTTAATACGCCTTTTTCGACATTCGTGTCGTTATAAATGTGGGTCGTATAGTCGCTGACGCTGAAGGAACCGATAAAATCGGCCATTATTTTTTTAGCCACTTCAGTCGATTTGAAATTATTTGGTGTGTTGATCATGACTAAATTCAAATGTGCCTTAAATTTATTTGCAAAATCAACGACTTTTGAAAATGAAGATTTTATTTCATCTGAAAAATCAGATGCGAACACGAATTTTTCGACGCTGAAATCGGCATCCTCTTTTTTAATCACCAAAACAGGAACGTCAGAAGAGCGCACTACCTTTTCAGTATTTGACCCGATAAACATTTCTTGGAAACCGCTGGCTCCGTGAGAACCCATCACGATTAGGTCGACATTGTTTTTATGGCTGATGCTCACGATTCCCTCAAAAGCTTTTTCAAACTGAATAACTTCAGAGACTTGAATTCCGTCTAAATAGCTGACATCCATCAGGCTTTCGAGTTTTTCAATTGCCTTGTTTTTAAAAAACATGATTTCAGGAATATCGCTTCCTGATCCCACGGCGTCGCTTCCTTGCCCAGGAAGTTCAAGCATGTGTAGCAATATGATTTCGCCATCGTTTTCACGGGCTATTTTTGCGGCGACTTTTAGTGCATATTCAGCATGGGCAGAAAAATCGGTAGGGACTAATATTTTTTTCATAGTTGTAAGGATAAGAATATTTTATAAAAAATTAAGTTCGTTTTTCTTACAATAAAGATAAGAATTTAATTTTACTTCACACAATATACAGTAATGATTTTCGATATATAAAAAAATCACTATATTTGCACCGTTATTTATTAAAAAACTAAATAATGAGGGGACAATTAGTCCCCTCTTTTTATAAAAATATGACATTTAAAGAAAAAGTTAGCGAGTTGGTAAATGCAGGCCTTGCTGAAAAGCCTGAGATATTTTTGATTGACCTGACAATTACAGATGCTTTTAAGATTATTGTTACTTTAGATGGAGATAATGGCGTAACTTTGCAGGATTGCATCGACATCAGTCGCGCCATCGACAATAATTTAGAGCGAGAAGAGCAGGATTTTTCTCTAGAAGTAGCCTCTGGCGGCGTTTCGGCTCCGTTAAAATTAGTTAGGCAGTATAAAAAAAATATCGGAAGAACCCTGCAAGTAAAGACAGCCGCAGAAGTTATAACAGCAGAACTGGTCGATGCTAATGATGATTTTATCACATTGACTTGGACCGCAAGAGAACCAAAAGAAGTAGGCAAAGGAAAAGTGACAGTAGAAAAAAGATTGGAACTGCCTTATGCCGATATAAAAGAAGCAATTGTTACAATAACATTTTAATTTAAAGAGTAGGCATGGAGAATATTGCATTAATCGAGTCATTTTCAGAGTTCAAAGACGACAAGTTAATTGATCGTGTAACGCTTA
>Ga0265780_10012420_pt1 | contig 9998 bp, 7 predicted proteins | sample P1T30metagenome_FD_192432 | JGI IMG/M metagenome (GOLD analysis project Ga0265780, IMG submission 192432) | Plant litter microbial communities from East Loma Ridge, Irvine, California - P1 T30 | ecosystem: Environmental > Terrestrial > Plant litter > Unclassified | place: USA: California... | reverse complement strand
GCAGGTCGGGCGCCACGCTGTCGAGGGCGTCGAACAGGTTGTCCAGGCCGCCGTCGCGCGACAGCGGCATCAGGAGCTGGGCCGAGATCGGGTTCATCATGACGATGGCGCCGTCGATGTCGGCCTGCACCAGGCCCACCGGGGCCAGGTAGAGGAACTGGATCAGCGCCTCGTGTTCGGCGCGCAGTTGCGCGTCGGCGGACTGGACGCTCTGCTGGAAACTCACCTGTTCACCCACGATGGCCTCAGCGCGCCTGGCGCTGCACCAGCACGTAGCGGTTGCCGCTCGCCGGACTGGCCAGCAGGCGCAGCGCGACCTTCACCGGGCGCATGCGCAGGGTCAGCACGTAGTCGATAGTGTCGTCCAGCTGGCTGCCTTCGTCCTGGGCGTCCTCGAAACGCTGGGCGACCATGAAGTTGTTCAGGCAGGGCGCCACGTTGGTGAACAGCGGCTGGCCGATCACGCGCTGCGGCGACAAGCCAGCGGCCTGCGATTCGAAGGCGTTGTAGCGCTGGACGTTGCTGTCGGCGTCGAAACCGATCACGCCGAAGTCGAGCTGGTCGAGCTGCTCCGGGCTAAATTGATCAAGTTGTGCTGCCAGATCGGCGGACGAGAACGACAGGGTTGCGGTCATGGACGGCTCCGTTTTAATTTTGGAAATTTAATTGATTTAAGGAAATTGATGGTGGCAGGTGTCATGTAGCTTGTCAATTGTGCGCACCCCTCTTTTGACAGTTAACGTTGTCAATTCGCTCCTTTGATGGATATTCTGACATCGATTGACAGTCCCGGGCCGCGTCAAGCACCATTTGCGCTTCCATTTTTTCGTTTTCCAATCATGACCCAAGCAACCCCGGCCGCACGCTGGTGGGCGCATCGCCCGACCCTGACCCGCGTCGTCTCCGACCTGCTGGCCGGCGAACTGGCGCTGATGCGTCCCGGCCTGGCGCGCCGTCCCTTGCCCTGGCCGATCGACACCGACCTGGCCGCCGACCTGGGCGCCGATTCGCTCGAACTCCTCGGCATGGCGACCGCGATGGAGCAGGTGCTGGCGATCGGCTGCATCGGCGAAGACCGGGTGCTGGCCAATCCGCGCCTGGGCGCCTGGGTTGACGCGGTTGCCGCCGGGTTGCGGGAGAGCGGCGAGCGGATGGTGTTCCGGACGTCCGGCAGCTCGGGCGCGCCCAAGGATTGCCCGCACGCGCTGCTCGACCTGGAACGGGAAGCGGCGGCGCTGGCCGGGCTGTTTGCCGGCACCCGCCGCATCGTCGGCCTGGTGGCTTCGCACCATATCTACGGCTTCCTGTTCACTGTGCTGCTGCCGCGCGCTCTCGGCCTGGATCCGGAGCTGGTGTGCGACCTGCGCGGGGCCTCGCCGGGGGCGGTGGCGCGCCAGCTGCGGCCGGGCGACCTGGTGGTGGGCTTTCCGGATTTCTGGCGCACCTTCGCGCCGGTGGCGAGCAGATTGCCGGACGGGGTCACCGGGGTGACGTCGACCGCGCCGTGCCCGGACGAGGTGGCAGGCGCCGTCCTCGACGCCGGCCTGGCGCGGCTGGTGCAGGTGTACGGCAGTAGCGAGACCGCCGGCGTCGGCTGGCGCGACGGGACAGAGCAGGAATACGGGCTGTTTCCCTACTGGGAGCGCGGCGAAACCGGCCCGGACGGCATGCAGACGCTGCTGCGCCGCGGCGCGGATGGGCGTCTCGCTTCGTTCACGCTGCAGGATCGGCTGGCGTGGTCGGGCCCGGATCGCTTCCTTCCGGCCGGGCGGGTCGACCATGCCGTGCAGGTCGGCGGCATCAATGTGTTTCCGGGCTATGTGGCCGACGTGCTGCGCATGCATCCCGATGTGCAGGATGCAAGCGTGCGCTTGATGCGGCCGGACGAGGGCCGGCGCCTGAAGGCCTTCGTGGTCCTGCGCGCCGGCGCCACGCTCGACGCCGGCGCGCTGCGCACGGCCTTGACGGCATGGATGGCCGAGCGCCTGTCGGCGCCGGAGCGGCCGACCGCCTATTCTTTCGGCGCCGCGCTGCCGCGCCAGGGCAGCGGCAAGCTGACCGACTGGATCATCGACGCCTGGGAGTGAGCCGCATCAGCGGTCGATGAGCATCTCGAAGCCGCCGAAGAACATGCGCTTGCCATCGAAGGGAAGGCCGCCGGGCGACATCATCGGCGCCAGGCGCGGATCCTTCATGACCTTGTCGTTCACCTCGTCGCGCTTTTCGCGCGATTCATAGACGATCCAGGCGAACACCACGGTTTCATCCTCGCGCAGGTCGACGCTCTGCGGGAAGGAAGTCAGCGTGCCGGGCTTGACGTCGTCGGCGATGCATTCGCGATATTCCAGCGCGCCGTGTTCGCGCCAGACGGTGGCGGACAGGTTTGCCAGTTCCTTGTACTTTTCCAGGTTTGCCTTGGGCAGGGGCAGGACGAAACCATCGACGTAAGCCATGTTCGTGTCTCCTCAGAATGGTGAATGGACGAGCAGCGTCCATGACAGACCATGGGAGCGCTGCCGGGTTCACGCAAGTGAAGCGATGTTTGCGTAAACCCGGATCAGCATAGCATCAGAACAGCGGGCTGGCCTGTGGCGGTGTGGCGGTCGGTGTGGGGGTCGGTGGCGGCGGTGGCGGCGGGATTTCTTCGCCCGTGACGGGATCCACTTCCGGCGCCGGCGGTTCCGATGCGGCCGGATCGATGTCGATGAAGCGCAGCTCAGGCCGCTCCACATTCTCCTCGAATACCCAGTCGTCGTTCTCGCGCACCACGCCGTCCGGCTCGATCGACGCCTCCGCAACCGGCACCTTGGCCAGCGCCACCCGCATGTAGTCGATCCAGATCGGCAGGGCAAGCGTGGCGCCGAATTCGCGGCCGCCCAGCGAGCGCGGTTCGTCATAGCCCATCCAGGCCACTGCCACCACCTTGCCGCCATAACCGGCGAACCAGCCGTCAATGGCGTCGCTGGTGGTGCCGGTCTTGCCGGCGATGTCCGTGCGGCCAAGCTGCTTGACCGAGGCGGCGCCGGTGCCATAGCGGGTGACGTCGCGCAGCATGCTGTCGGCGACCCAGGCGGTGCGCGGATCCAGCACCCGGTCGGCGTCCTGGCGCGGCGCCGGCGCCTTGTTGTCCACCAGGACCGTGCCGTCGCCGTCGACGATGCGGGCGATCAGATAGGGTTTGACGCGGTAGCCTCCGTTGGCGAACACCGCGTAGGCGCCGGCCATCTGCAGCGGGGTGACGGCGCCGGTGCCGAGCGCCATGGTGAAATTCTTCGGATGCCGGTTCAAGTCGTAGCCGAAGCGGCCCAGGTAGTCGTGGGTATAGTCGACACCCAGCGCGCGGATCAGGCGCACGGTGGTGACGTTCTTCGAATGCGCCAGCGAATAGCGCATCGTGATCGGGCCATCGAACACGCCGTCGTCGTTCTGCGGCGACCAGGTGGCGCCGGCGTTCTCACCCGGCATGTCGAGCGGCGCGTCGAGGATCTGGGTGCCCGGCGAATAACCCTTGTCGAGGCCCGCGGCATAAACAAACGGCTTGATCGCTGAACCCGGCTGGCGCCATGCTTGCGTCACGTGGTTGAACTTCTGCAGGTTGTAGTCGAAGCCGCCGACCAGGGCGTGGTAGGCGCCGGTCTCGGCGTCGAGCGCGACAAAGGCCGCGGCCACCTGCGGCACCTGGGTCAGGCCCCAGTCCTTGCCGTCCTTGCCTCGCTGCGAAATACGTACCACGGCGCCGGGGGTGATGCGGATGCCCTCCTTGGCGTTCGCCGCCAGGCCGCGCGCAGCGAACTTCAGGCCGGCGCCGTCGATGGTGATTTCGTCGCCATTCAGGGTCTCGACGGTCACGCGCTGCGGCGAGGCACTCAGCACCACGGCCGGCACCAGGCCCTCGCTGTTGGGACGCTTTTGCAGCGCGTCGATGATGGCTTCCTCGCGCTCGGTCGCATCCTGCGGCAGTTCAATGCGCGCTTCCGGGCCGCGGTAGCCGTGGCGCTGGTCGTAGTCCATCACGTTGCGGCGCACCGAGTCGTAGGCCGCGTCCTGCTCGGCCTTCAGGATGGTGGTGGTGACCACGATGCCGCGCTCGTAGGCTTCTTCGCCGAACTGGGTGAAGACGGCCTGGCGCGCCAGCTCCGCGACGTAGTCGGCGTGGGTGCTGAAGGTCTGGCCGCCGCGTTTTATCCGCAGCGGTTCGCGCAGGGCCGCTTCGTACTGGGCGTCATCGATCTGCCCCAGTTCGTGCAGGCGTTTTAATACCGCGTGCTGGCGCTGCTGCGCGCGTTTCGGGTTGGCGACCGGGTTGTGGCGCGAAGGGTTCTGCGGCAGGCCGGCCAGCATCGCGGTCTCGGCCCAGCTCAATTCGTCGAGCGACTTGCCGAAATAGCTGCGCGCCGCGCTCGAGAAGCCGTAGGAGCGGTTGCCGAGGAAGATCTGGTTCATGTACAGCTCGAGGATCTGGTCCTTGGTCAGCGCATCCTCGATGCGGTAGGCCAGGGCGATCTCGGTGAACTTGCGCGACAGGACCTTTTCTTTGGTGAGGAAGAAGTTGCGCGCCACCTGCATCGTGATGGTCGAGGCGCCGCCGGCGCCGAAACCTTCGCGCAGATTGGCGTAGACGGCGCGCGCGGCGCCGCGCCAGTCGATGCCGTGGTGCTGGTAGAAGTGGGCGTCCTCGATTGCGAGCAGGGCCTGCTTCATGCGGTCGGGGATTTTCGCGATCGGCACGAAGTCGCGGCGCTCGACGCCGAATTCGCCGATCAGGTGATTGTCCGCGGTGTAGACGCGCAGCGGGATCTTGGGCCGGTAGTCGAGCACCGCGTCGATCTTCGGCACGTTCGGCAAGATGGTCGACATCACGTAGATGACGGCGCCGGCCACCACCAGGATGCCGGCGGCGATACACAAAAACAGGATGTTGCGGATGCGGCGCCAGGCCGATGGGCGGGCGGCCGGCGGTGGAGTTGTTTTCTTGTTCACTGTATTGCTCTTTCACTGCGCTGACATCAGGCAGGCATTCTAACCCTGGGCATCGCGTTTTAGCGCTTTCATTCCATTTCGGCCTATGCCATAGTCACGCATTCCGTTTTTCCCATGCAGGAACCCTTCATGCCCTACGACCCCAATCCGGCCGGTTTCAAGCCTTATATCCCGGCCGGCGCCCAGCTGCCCGAAATGACCCTGCGCGCCCTCATCATGGGCGTGGTGCTGGGCATGGTGTTCGGCGCCTCTTCGCTGTACCTGGTACTGAAGGTCGGCCTCACGGTCAGCGCCTCGATCCCGGTTGCAGTCATCGCGATTACCCTGTTCGGGGTGGCGCGCAAGATGGGTGCGCGCGAGTCGACCATCCTGGAAAACAGCATCACGCAAACCGCCGGTTCGGCCGGCGAATCCCTGGCCTTCGGCCTGGGCGTGACGATGCCGGCGATCCTGATCCTGGGCTTCGACCTGGAGATCTCGCGCGTCATGCTGGTGGGTGTGCTGGGCGGCCTGCTGGGCATCCTGATGATGATCCCGATGCGCCGCACCATGATCGTCGACAAGCACGGCGAACTGAAATACCCGGAAGGCACGGCCTGCGCCGAGGTGCTCAAGGCTGCCGCCACCGACGTCTCGCGCGACGCCGCGGGCGAGGTGCGCGAGGCCGGCTCGGACGCAGAGAAGGATGCGCGCCGCCGCGCCGCCATCATCTTCGGCGGCTTCGGCATCGGCCTGCTGTACAAGACGCTGAGCGTGTCGCTCAAGGGTTGGAAGGACACCGTCAACTTCGAATTCTCCGCGCCGCTTCGGGGCGGCTCGGCCGGCGCCGAAGTCTCGCCCGAATTGCTGGGCGTGGGCTATATCATCGGCCCGCGCATCGCGTTCACGATGGCGGCCGGTGGCGTGCTGTCCTATCTGCTGCTGATCCCGATGATCCGCTTCTTCGGCGAGGGCTTGAGCGTGCCGCTGTCGCCGGGCACCACCCTGATCCGCGACATGTCGCCGGACGAGATCCGCAACGCCTACGTGCTGTACATCGGCGCCGGCGCCGTGGCCGCGGCCGGCCTGATCTCGCTGGTACGCTCGATGCCGATGATCTGGAACAGCCTGGGCGCGGGCCTGGCTGGCGTCAAGGGGTCGAGCAGCGCCGACAACTCGCTGCGCACCGACCGCGACATCCCGATGAAGTGGGTGCTGATCGGCTGTCTTGCCATCATCGCCATCATCACCGTGGCTACCCCGCTGCACATGAATTTCCTCGGGGCGCTGCTGATACTGGTGTTCGGCTTCCTGTTCGCCACCGTGTCCTCGCGCCTGACCGGTGAAGTCGGCTCGTCGTCCAATCCGATTTCGGGCATGGCGGTGGCCACCTTGCTGTTCACCTGCCTGATCTTCCTGGTGATGGGCTGGACCGGTGGCCAGTACTACGTGACCGCGCTGTCGGTCGGCGCCATCGTCTGCATCGCGGCGAGCAATGCCGGCACGACGTCGCAGGACTTGAAGACCGGCTTCCTGGTCGGCTCGACGCCACGCCTGCAGCAGTATGCGATCCTGTGCGGCGCGTTTGCCTCGGCGCTGATCCTGGGGCCGATCCTGCTGAAGCTGAACGATGCCGGTACGGTATACGTGCCGGCGGCGCAGGTGGCGCCGGGCCTGACGGTGGATGCGTCGAAGCTGACCCAGACTGCCCAGCTGCAAGGGCCGCAGGCGGCGAGCGACGCCAATACCTACAAGGTCTGGCAGAAGACCGATACGGTGGGCGGCCCGGCCGGCAAGTACCTGGTGACGGACGACGGCAAGCTGGCCTATCTCGTCGACCCGGGCATCAACGGCACCCATAAAACCCGTCCGGACGGCACCGAGGTGAAGAAGTACGATGCGCCCAAGGCCGTGCTGATGTCCTACATCATCAAGGGCATCCTGGACCAGCAGCTGCCATGGACGCTGGTGCTGTTCGGCGTGATGATCTCGGTGGTGCTGGAGATGGCGGGCATCGCCTCGCTCGCGTTCACGGTCGGGGTCTACCTGCCGCTGGTGTCGACCCTGCCGATCGCGGTGGGCGGCCTGATTCGCTGGGTCGCGGACCGCCGCAACAACAAGCTGCCGCAGTACGAGAAGCTGAACGAGGAAGAGCGCCAGGCCGCGGGTGACCGCAGCTGGGGCACCTTGCTGGCGTCGGGCTATATCGCGGGCGGCGCGCTGGCAGGGATCATCATCGCCATCACGGCGGGCGTATTGACCGACTTCGACACCACCATGGCGAAGTGGGCCGAAAGCGCGAACCCGTTCTTCGCGGGGCCGAATGCAGATGTGCTGACCCTGATTCCGTATGCGGTGATTATCGCCGTGCTGTTCTGGGTGGCGCGCGAGAAGGCAAAGCGCTGATCTAGACGAAGGCCAGGTCGTGGTGGCGGATGGTGTCGTCCAGCCACTCCTCGGTGTGGCTGAAGTTGTACCCCAGTGAGCGCGCACGCGTGGTGTCCAGCACCAGCGGCGCGGCGAAATCGAAGGGTGAGCCGCCTGCCTGGGCCAGTTGGACCGTGCGGGCAGGTTCGTCCAGCACCCGCGCCACGCGGGCGTGCAGGTCGAAGGCCGACAGCGGTTCCTCGGCGCCCGCGTTGATCGGGCCGAGGAAGTCCTGCATGCCGGCCCAGGCCAGGAAGTCGGCGGCGCCCGACGCTTCGATAAACGAGACCTTGGCGGCCGCATTCGCAAACCCCAGCGTCCCGCGCTGGCGCACCAGGTCGACGTAGTGGGCCAGGCGCCCCGTGAAATCTTCCAGGCCGCCCAGCACGTGGGCGAGGCGCACGGTCACCGCGGGCAGGCTGCCGTCGCGGAACAGATAGGCTTCGGCCTGCACCTTGCCGGACACATAGCATTCGGTGGCGCGCTTCGGGTCGTGCCATGGGTAGGCGGTGTCGATGCGCTGCGCCTGCACCGCGAGATCCTGCTCGCGCAGCGCGCGGCCGCTGGACGCCACGCCGCGGTAGACATCGATGGTCGAGGTCATCACATAGCGTTTCACCTTGCCGGCGAAGACCCGCGTCGCGATCGCGGCGTCGAGCGGCGAATAGCACATCTGGTCGAACACGACGTCGAATGCTGCATCACGGAAGGCGTTGCGCATCGCGGTCTCGTTGCGACGGTCCACCCGCATCCGTTCGATGCGCGCGCCGAACGGGTCCGGGGCATAGCCGCGTGTGGCGATGGTCACCTGGTGTCCCGCGCGCAGCAGGCGCTGCACCAGGAGTTTGCCGAAGAAGCGCGTGCCGCCGATCACCAATATATGCTTGGCCATGATTTTCCTTGTAGGATCGAGTATATTTTCTGCAAAGCAGCAAAATCCTTCAACTGATAAAAAGTACAGGCTGTGAATAAGAAAAACTTATGCATGGTGGCGTCATGAAGGCGTTGCGCAGCCTGTCCGGCCTGATCGATTTCGAATGCGCCGCGCGCTGGGGCAGCTTCAAACTGGCGGCGCAGGAGCTGCACAAGACGCCGGCGGCGGTCAGCCTGCAGGTCAAGCAGCTGGAGGAAAACGTCGGCTTCGCGCTGTTCGTGCGCCACCCGCGCCACGTCGCGCTGACGGAGAAAGGGCAGGAACTGGCGATCGCCACCACGCGCATGCTTGGCGAATTGCGCGCCAAGGTCGGCGCGCTGCAGGTCGGCGACGAGGAAGCCGTGCTGCGCATCTCGACCACGCATTCCTTCGCCATCAAGTGGCTGGTGCCGCGCATGCACCGCTTCACCAAGCTGTATCCGGAGCTCGACATCCGCATCGATTCGAACGACGCGCCGGTCGACCTGCAGGCCGACAGCACCGACGTGGCGGTGCGCTATGGACGCGTGCAGGATGGCGACCCGGCGGTGCTGTTTATCGAAAGGCTAGTGCCAGTCTACAGTCCCGAGTTGCTGGCTCCCGGGCAGGACGGCTTGACCTTGGCTGATCTCGCGCGCCACAAGCTGCTGGTCGAGCAGTCGCCCGAGCGCTGGCTGCAGCTGCTCAACGAGAACCGGGCATTGAAGGGCAAGTACGATTTCTCGCGCGGCTACAGCCATTGGGGCGTGCTGGTGCAGGCGGCGGTGGCGGGGCAGGGCGTGGCCCTCGTTCCCTACGGGATCGCCTGCCAGGACATCGCATCCGGCGCACTACGCCAGATCCCCTGCCGCAGCGCTCCCTTCGATTATGGCTACCGCTTCCTCGCCAATCCGCACAAGGAGCAGATGCTGAAGGTGCAGCGCTTCCGGGAGTGGATGGTGGCGGAGATGGACGAGATGCGCGCGTCCTTGGGGGCATAAAAAACGGCAGCCCGCAGGCTGCCGTTTTCATTTGAAGCGGTGAGGCGCTTACTTCACGCCGTGCATCAGTTTCTGGATCAGCGGGGCGATCAGGAACAGCAGCACGCCCGAGCCGATCAGGGCCCAGAAGCCGAAGGTGTAGCCGGACAGTGCCGATTGCACGGTCATGCCGCCGGTGCCAGACACGTGGCTGGCGAACATGCCGGACAGGTTGTTGCCGATGCCGGTCGACAGGAACCAGCCGCCCATGCCAAGGCCGACCAGGCGCACCGGCGCCAGCTTGGTGACCATCGACAGGCCGATCGGCGACAGGCACAGCTCACCGATCGACTGGATCACGTACACCATGAACAGGGTCCAGAACGGGATCTTGTTGTCCGGGCCGATCAGGTTCTGCAGCGTGAACATCAGCAGCAGGAAGGCCAGGCCGTTGAAGATCAGGCCCAGGCCGAACTTGCGCGGGATCGACGGATTGGCGCGGCCCAGCCACACCCACACGGCAGCGACGATCGGCGCGAGCACGATGATCGCCAGCGTATTTACGGACTGGAACCAGCCGGTCGGGAACACCCAGCCGCCGAAGTCGCGGTTCACGATGTCCTTGGCGAGGAAGGTGAACGAGCTGCCGGCCTGCTCGAAGAAGCACCAGAACATCACGTTGAAGAAGAAGATGACGAGCATCGCGATGGTCTTGTCGCGCGCGACCTTGCCGTTGCGGA
>Ga0265780_10012419_pt1 | contig 9999 bp, 8 predicted proteins | sample P1T30metagenome_FD_192432 | JGI IMG/M metagenome (GOLD analysis project Ga0265780, IMG submission 192432) | Plant litter microbial communities from East Loma Ridge, Irvine, California - P1 T30 | ecosystem: Environmental > Terrestrial > Plant litter > Unclassified | place: USA: California... | reverse complement strand
CTTCGATCTCGACCTCGCGGTCGTCGAGCGCGCCTTCGCGCAGGCGCTTGCGGAAGGTCTGGCGCGTGCTGTCGCCTTCCTTGGCTTCGGCGGCGGCGCTGACGTTGAAGCCGAAGTCGCGCGCCGGCGGCACCAGGATGTCGATGATGCGGTCCTCGGCCGCGTCTTCGGCCCGCTGGCGCACCTTCTTCATTTCCGACGCTCTCGTTTGTTTGACGCCGATGTCGATGAGGTCGCGGATGATGGTGTCGACGTCGCGGCCGACGTAGCCGACCTCGGTGAACTTGGTGGCTTCGATCTTGATGAAAGGCGCGTCGGCGAGTTTCGCCAGGCGGCGCGCGATTTCGGTCTTGCCGACGCCGGTCGGGCCGATCATCAGGATGTTCTTCGGGGTGATCTCGTGGCGCAGCGGCTCGGCCACCTGCTGGCGGCGCCAGCGGTTGCGCAGGGCGATGGCGACGGCGCGCTTGGCCTTGCCCTGGCCGACGACGTGCTTGTCCAGTTCCGACACGATTTCGAGAGGAGTCATGTTCATGATATGCATGCCGGTCAGTCCAGCGTTTCGATGATGTGGGACAAATTGGTGTAGATGCACAGCTCGCCGGCAATCGTCAGCGCTTTCTTGACGACCTCGGCAGGCGGCAACTCGGTGTTTTCCTGCAGCGCCTTGGCTGCGGACTGGGCGTAGATGCCGCCCGAACCGATCGCGCCGATGCCGTCTTCCGGCTCGAGCACGTCGCCATTCCCGGTGATGATCAGGGTCACTTCCTTGTCGGCTACCAGCAGCATGGCTTCGAGCTTGCTCAGCATGCGGTCGGTGCGCCAGTCCTTGGCCAGTTCGACCGAGGAGCGCAGCAGGTTGCCCTGGTGTTTCTCGAGTTTCGCCTCGAAGCGGTCGAGCAGGGTAAAGGCGTCGGCGGTGGCGCCGGCGAAACCGCACAGGACCTTGCCCTGATAGAGTTTGCGCACCTTGCGTGCCGAGCCCTTCATGACGACGTTCCCCAGGGTGACCTGGCCGTCGCCGCCCAATGCGACTTGCGAGCCGCGACGCACACTCACAATGGTGGTGCCGTGAAATTGTTCCATATCTGCCTCGTGGTTAACTAGCCCTCCGCAAGTGGGGCTGTTGCACAAAATTGCAAGACAGGATGACGCTAAAGCTCAGCAGTATTCCGCAAGCCGCTGTTCAATACTTGTGCGCATACAGGCGCGCGCAGTCGCCGTAGTTCAGCAGGCGCAGCAGGGCCGCCGCCATGTGGTTCAGTTCGCGCAGCTCGACCGGATGGCCCGCGCCGGACAGGCCACGCAGCCGCACATGCAGGGCGCCAGCCGCCGTGAACCCGATGCGCGCCAGGCGCGAGCAGTCGAGCACGACCGGCGCCGCAAGCGGCAGGGCAGCGACGCTGTCGCCTGGCGCCAGGCCGGCAGCTTCGGGTGCGGCTGCGTTGGGTGCGCCTGCCAGGTCCTGGCCCGGCAGCGCCTGCGCCGCCGCATACGCGTCGATTGCCGTCAGCAGGGCGCCGATGTCGCCGTCCACCACCGGCGGCAACAGAAAACGTTGCTCGGTCTCAGGTGCGGCGCTATCCACGCCTGCCGCGCTGGCCCCGCCTGCCGCACCGGTTGCGGCGCGCAGCGGCGTTTCGAACGACGGCGGCGATACCTCGAAGGTCACGCAATAATCCATGGCGGTTTCCTCGAAGTCCTTTTCGCGGTCCAGCAGCTGCAAGAGTTCGAGCAGCAGCAGCCAGGGCGCTTCGCCACTGCCGCGCTCGCCGATGGCCAGCATCGGGCGCAACACCGCCAGCAAGGCGTCGGCCCCGGCCAGCACCACGGCGCGTCCTTCGCGCCGCAGGGCCTGCAGGCTGGCCAGCAGGGCGGCGCAGCCGTCGGCATCAGCGCTGCGCACGGCGCCGAAGTCGAGCCGCACCGGCGTGCCTGGCGGCGCCGGCTTGCGCAGCGCCGGCAGGTGGGCGGCCAGGCTGGCGTCGAGCACGGCCGGCAGGCGCAGGGCCGGGGCCACGCCCGCGAACGTTTCCTGGGGCGCAGCGCGCGGGGAGCGGTCGGTGTAGCCGGGAGGAGAGGTTTCGAAATGGCTGGCGTAGTCGATGGCGATGCTGTCGAATTCCTGTTCGCGGCCTTGCGCCTGGTACAGGTCGAACAGCATCCACCAGGGCAGGCGTTCGGTGCGACCGAGTTCTTGCAGGCAATCGCGCAGCATTCCCTCGGCCAGGTCGGCCTGGCCATTCGCATACAGGATGGCGCTTTCCTCGACCACGGGGGCGTTGGCCGGGGTGACGGCGGCGTCGGGCTGTTCGCCGAGCGGGCCGAGCTCGGTGTCGGCGTTGACTGCCAGCGGGGCGGCGGCCGCGGCCGGCGGGCGGTGGCCGCTGCCCCAGCCGGTGTCGAGGTCGTCGAACAGGTCGGTGGTCATGGCCAGTTCGATGGCGTCGATCTTGGCGGCGGTGGCGCGCGCGATTTCGCGTTGCCGTTCGCGCTCGGCATCGTTCGACAGGCGCGAGGGCTCGCCGGCGCGCAGGCGCGTGGCTGGCGCCTCGGCGACCGCGTCATTCTTTTTCTTCAGGAAGGAGAATAAGCCCACGTCGTGTCCGTCAATCTTTTGTCCGTTGTTACCTAATGCCTGGTCGTATGACAGTGCGCCTGGAAGAGCGCTCATCCATGACGGTAGCACGGACGCCAAGGCCACGCCCTGCGCACACGTGCGCCAGCGCAAACGGCCTGCAGGCGAGCGTTAGTGTATCCCATGGGAAAGATTTTGACGGCACGCCTGAGACGGCCAGTATGTAAAAAAGAAAAAAGCATGCGGTTTCGCGCATGCTTTTTCGGTGGGGGTCTGAGGAAATCAGTCGCCGTACAGTTTTTGCTTCAGTTCGCGGCGCTGCTGGGCTTCCAGCGACAGGGTCGCGGTTGGGCGGGCGATCAGGCGCGGAATGCCGATCGGCTCGCCGGTTTCCTCGCACCAGCCGTATTCGCCAGCGTCGATGGCGGCCAGCGATTGCTGGACCTTTTTCAGCAGCTTGCGCTCGCGGTCGCGGGTGCGCAGTTCGAGCGCATGCTCTTCCTCGATGGTGGCGCGGTCGGCCGGATCTGGGACCAGGACGGTTTCGCGCAGGTGCTCCGTGGTCTCACCGGCATTTTTCAGCAGCTCTTTTTCGAGCTGTTGCAGGCGGTCCTTGAAGAACGCGAGCTGAGCCGGGTTCATGTAGTCCTCGTCGCCCATCGCCCGAATTTCCTCTTCCGAAATGAGTCGGTCTTCGGACTGCGCGGCGGTATTCGATTTCGTTGTTTTAGTCATGTTGCCTTCGATACGACAGAGGTTTTCATTTTATCAGCTGGCTCAGCAGCAACACCGGATGGAGCAATCGTGTGCGCTTCCAGCTGCCATGACGGCGCTGCAATCTGCCGTCTTCGCCACCGGACCTGGCCGGCGGCGCCTGCTCGACAATGCCTGTCACGCCGTGGCAAAAAGCACAACGGGCACCGTAAAACCGGGATAGTTTATACCAAACACTGTTCCAATCCGCGGATAAATACGTCTTTTGGTAAATTTTTACCAATAAATACCATTTTACTGCCACGGGCTTCGTTCTCTTCCCACTTTGCGCCCAGGTCGCTGCCCATGATTTGATGCACGCCCTGGAACACCACTTTGCGGTCGGCGCCCTGCATCGAGAGCACACCCTTGTAGCGCAACATGTTCGGGCCGAAGACCTGCACCAGGCTGCCGAGGAACTGGTCCAGGCGTTCCGGATCGAAGGCGCGCTCGCTCTTGAACACGAAGGCGGCGATGTCGTCGCTGTGGTGCGAATGGTGGTGGTCGTGCTTGCATTCCTCGCCGTGAACATGGTCGTGGCCGCAATGCGCGTGCTCATGTTCGTGCTCATGTTCATGCTCGTCGGCGCGCAGGAAGTCGGGATCGAGTTCCAGCTTGTCGTTCAGGTTGAAGCCGCGCAGGTCCATCACTTCGCTCAGCGGCGCGCTGCCGAAGTCGGACGTCGAGATCGGGGCGCGCGGGTTGATGCGGGCCAGGCGCGCCTTCAGCGCATCGATGGCGGCGGCGTCGACCAGGTCCAGCTTCGAGAGCAGGATCTTGTCGGCAAAGCCGACCTGGCGCTGGGCTTCCTCGTGGCGGTCCAGCTGGTCCATGGCGTGGCGGGCATCGACCACCGTCACCACGGCGTCGAGCAGGTAGTAAGCGCCAACTTCCTCGTCGACGAAGAAGGTCTGTGCCACCGGGCCGGGATTGGCCAGGCCCGTGGTTTCGATCACGACGCGATCGAAAGCGAGCTCGCCGGCCTCGCGCTTTTGCGCGAGATTGGTCAGGGCAACGATCAGGTCGCCGCGCACGGTGCAGCAGATGCAGCCGTTGTTCATCTCGACGATCTGCTCGCCGCTGTCCTGCACCAGGATTTCGTTGTCGATGTTTTCCTGGCCAAATTCGTTTTCGATGACGGCGATGCGCAGGCCGTGTTCCTCGCGCAAAATGCGGTTGAGGAGGGTGGTCTTGCCGGCGCCGAGGAAGCCGGTCAGGATGGTGGCAGGAATCAGTGACATGGTCTTTACGTTGCGTTGTGCCCGATTTGGGCGCGGAGAATCGAAAGATTATGCCGTAATTTGCAATCTGCCACCATCAACCGTGCCAGCGTTTGCGCCAGCTCAGGCGGACTTCTGCTTATTTCGCTTTCGCTCGCGGATGCGCCCGGTCGTACACGGCGGCCAGGTGCTGGAAGTCGAGCGCTGTATACACCTGGGTCGATGTGATGCTGGCGTGGCCCAGGAGTTCCTGCACGGCGCGCAGATCGCCCGAGGATTGCAGCAGGTGCGAGGCAAACGAGTGGCGCAGCACGTGCGGGTGCACATGCACCGGGGTGCCGGCCTTCAGCGCGTGCTGTTTCAGGCGATGCTGGACCACGCGCGGCGTGACCCGGGTGCCGCGGCCGGACAGGAACAGGGCGGCACTGCCGTCGCTGGCCGGCGGGCGCACCGCCAGCCAGGCCGCCAGTGCTTCGCGCGCCGGGCCGCCCACCGGCACCCGCCGCATCTTGCCGCCTTTGCCCGTGACCACCACATCGCCGGCAGCGGCATCGAACCAGCCGAGGGAAGTTCCCTGCGCATGGTCGGTATAGGCCAGGTCGAGCCCGGCGAGTTCCGACACCCGCAAACCGCTCGAATACAGCAGTTCGAACATGGCGCGGTTGCACAGTTCGTCGGGTTCCGGATGGCCGTGGCGATTTGCTTCCAGCAATTGCACGGCGTCATCGACAGCCAGCGCCTTGGGCAGCGACTTGGCGCGGCGCGGGGCGCGCACGCCGTCGACCGGGTTGGCCGGCAGGGTGGTGTGCAGCGACAGCCAGCCATAGAAGCCGCGCCAGCTGGAGAGCTTGCGGGCGATCGAGCGCGGATTCTGGCCGGACGCATGCAGGCGCGCGGCGAAGCGGCGCATGTCGGCATGGTTCAGCCTGGGCCAGTCGGTGTGGCCCGCCAGTTGCGCCAGTTCGGCCAGGTCGCGCCGGTAGGCGGCGATCGTGTGCGCAGACAATTGGCGCTGGGTGAGCAGTTCGCCCAGGTAGCGCTGTGCCCAGTCTGCGCCGCCGTCCATGCTCAGGCGCGCAGCGGGGCCAGTGCGGTGCTGGCGCTCTGGCCCAGCTGGACCAGGAAGTCGGTCGCCATCACCGGGCTGAAGCGTTCCGTGTCCGGCGAGCCCAGCACCAGCAGGCCGAAGGTCTTGCCCTCGGCCACCAGCGGCAGCAGCACGGTCGAGCGTACCGCGGCCGGGTCGTCGAGCCAGCGTACCGCTTCGAAATCCTTGTTCGGGCCGCAATAAGGCGCACGCAGGCCGGAGGCGAACAGGCGCGCATCGTCGGCGCCGGCGGCGGCAAACCAGGCCTCGGCATGCTCCGGCGCCACATTCCACAGGCGCAGGGTAGCCTGGGGCACGCCGAAGTGTTCGCGCAGGCCGTCGACCAGGTCGCGCGCCATGGCCGCGCCGCCTCGCGAGCGCAGCAGCGCCAGGTGCCAGGCGTGGAAATTGTTCAGGATCGTGGTGTTGTCGGCGGCGGTGCGCACCAGCTCGGCCATGCGCAGCTCGAGTGCGTTGTACTTGGCGCGCATGACTTCCATCTGCCGTTCCTGCAGGGACACCGTCTTGCCGGTCAAAGGGCTGGACAGCCTGACGTCGCCCAGCAGGCCGGCATGTTCTTCGAAGAAGCGGGGATGGTCGGCCAGGTATTGGGCGACGGCGGCGGAGTCCAGGGTGGCGGTCATCTTTGGTCTTGCGGTAATGGTGTGTGCGCAATTCTACCCGAGCAGGGCAGGGCGGCGGGCAGAAAAAAGGGCGCCTGCAAACGCCCGTCCAGGCACGGCGGAATGAAAAAAGGCGGACACCGTTGCCAGTGTCCGCCTTCCTTATCCTGTCTGTCGGGCCGGAGCCCGGGTCAGCTTAGAACGAGTGGTTGATGCCCAGGTCGTAGTAGTTGACCGAGCGATCCACGCCGAACTGGCTCTGAGGACCGGTCTTGCGCGATGCGTCGATGTACAGGTAGGTACGCTTCGACAGGCTGTACTCGTAGCCCAGCGACATCTGCTTGGTCTTGATCCAGTTGTCCGGATCTTTCTGGCCGTAACCGACCAGGACCTTGCCTGGACCCATGGTGTAGTTGGCGCCCAGCACCCATGCGTTGGTCTTCGAGCCTGGCAGGCCGGCGAAGAAGGCGGTGTTGTCCTGGTCCTGGCGGGTGTACAGGGCCATCAGTTTCAGTTCCGGGGTTGCCATGAACGAACCGGCAGCCGACCAGACCTTGGTTTCGACGGCGTTACGCTCGTAGCCCAGCATCAGGGCCGCAGGGCCGTTGTTGTAGGTGGTCGAGATCGAGAACGGGTTGGCCGAGGCTTCTGCGCCGGCAGCGTACTGGCCGACTGCGCGGCCGTTGGCGCCTGCGCCTTCCTTGGTGGCGATCGCGGCGTTCAGCTGGAAGCCGCTGGTGACTGGCGAGTTGTACCAGAAGGCGTTCGACCAGCGGTTGTTCGACGAGTTGGCCGGTTCCAGCGGTGCCGAGTTGTAGCCAGCGACTGCCAGGTCGGTGTAGAAGCCGCCCTGGTTCGGCACTGCGTGCCATGGCTCGAAGGCGCCGATGGTTTCCTGGTACGGGGTCAGGCCGCGACCGATGCGGACCATACCGAAGTCACCCTGCAGGCCGACGCGGCTCTGGCCCTGGAACAGCGGACGCGAACCGTTTTCGACGGTGCCGGTGTCCGACTCGTAGCGGATTTCCAGTTGGAACAGGGCTTTCAGGCCGTTGCCCAGGTCTTCGGTGCCCTTGAAGCCCAGGGTGTTGGCGGCGCGCTTGCCGATCGACAGGGTGTTACCGCTGCTTTTCTGGACGCCAGCGTCCAGGGTGCCGTAGATCTGAACGGAGGTTTGTGCGTGGGCAACGCCGGCGAAAGCGCCAACAAGAGCGACTGCCATCAGTGACTTTTTCATTTATTCGTATCCTTCTTATAGGTGAATCGGGATCCAGAGAGCATTGAGACTTTATTGGTTTGCTGAACACTCGGACGAGTGAACAGTAATTGCTTAATGCGTCAAGATTGCCGGATTGGTTAATTATGCGTGCTGGACTTGGTGGAAAGCCAATTTAACCAATCGTGCTGTTGTATTTTCGAAACGCCGAGTTCGCCTTTTTCGCACCATGCGGGTGCTTGCCGCACTGCAATGTAGCCGAGTTCCGCTTCCTTACGGTGCCCTTGTTCGATATCAATCATTGGGCTGTTCGGGCCATGACGGGCCCGGTGCTGGCTTAGACTTTTCCCAAACCCTAGCAGTGTGGGCGCGATTTTCGCGGTTCTTGTATATTGGCAACTTTGGCCGCGGCATTGCCGCCGGTCGCCGCCTTGCCGGTCCTGATCGCGCCCCTGCTGCCCCATCCATTCATAAAGACCCGAACGATGGCTAATCGTGAAGAACTGGCGATCATCCGCGGCGCCCGTGCCGGCCGCGCCGATGCCCAGCTCGCGCTCGGCAAGCGCTACCTGTTCGGCAGCGCCGGCCTGCCGCAGAGCCTGCCGACCGCGCTGCACTGGCTCGACCGCGCCGCGCGCCAGGGTTGTCCCGAATCGTGCGACCTGATCGGCAACCACGTGCCGATCGAGCTGGCGCGCCAGCATCCGACCCCGCTGGCGCCGTGGTACGAGCAGGCCTACGATGCCGGCAATGCGCGCGCCGGCCTGGTGCTGGCCCAGCTGCTACTCGAAGAACCGGGGGCAGGCGGCGCACCGGCGCGGCGCGCGAAAGCCCTGCGCGCCCTGGAAGATGCGGCCCGCGCCGGTTTTGCCGAGGCCCAGTGGCTGCTGGCGCGCCAGCCCGAAGCTGCTGCGCTCAACAGTGCCAACGGCTCCGGCGGCATGCGCGCCGTGGCGCGCACTGCGCACGCGCCGCCCGGTAAGGCCGCCGTCCCCGTCGCCGCTACGGCCGGCGCGGGCCAGCCCTGGCTGCGCCGCGCCGCCGACAATGGCCTGGCCGAGGCCCAGTTCGCCCTGCTCGAACAAAGCTGGGCCGGCGAACAGTGGCAGGAATACCTCGAGCGCGCGCTGCCGCTGGCGCGCACGCTGGCCAAGGGCGGCAAGGAGCAGGCCCGGCGCCTGACGCCGGGCGAAGTCGGCCTGCTGTCGCGGGTCGCGCGCCTGGTCGAGCGCGGTGTTGGTGCAGGCAGCGTCGAGGATGCCGAGCTGCATGCCTTCTGGGAACTCGCCGCAGCCGAAAACGACCGCCATGCCCAACTGGCCATGGGCCTCTGGTACGCGCGCATGCAGGTCGACGGTACCCGGGTTGCTGGAGGCGCCGGCGCCGCCAACTTCAAGAAGGCGATCCGCTGGCTGCTGCTGGCCGGCGAGCAGGGCCTGGCCGCAGCCTGGTACGCCCTGTCGCGTATCTATATCAAGCCTGAATTCTCCCAGCGCAATGTGGCCGACGCCCAGCGCTACCTGGAACGGGCAGCCGAAATGGGTTACCGGGTCGCCCAGCTCGAGTGCGGCAACAATGCCTGGCGCGCGCGCCGCGAAAACGAGAACAACGATGTGCGCGCCGTCTACTGGCTGCAGCAGGCGGCCGCCGGCGGTTGTCCCGATGCGGCGGCTGCGCTGCAAAAGATCGCGCCGCGCCTGTTCGATGCCGTGCATACCGAAACCGGGGCGCTGCTGGGCTGCGCGATCGACCTCTCCAGCCATCCGCTGCTGGCGGCGCGGCTGGAGCTGGCGGCACTCTTCAATCTCAGCCGCGCCGAGGCCCTGCTGGTCGACCTGCATGCGGCCGACCAGGGCCACTGCCTGGTCATCGACATCCGTGCCAGCTATGGGCGCAGCAAGCGGCGCCTGGTGATGATCGCCACGGCGCACGAACGTCAGGCGCTGGACCGCATCGTGGCCCTGTTCGAGAACATCGATTGCGGCCCCGGCGGGCCGGAAGGCAATTATCGCCAGCGCCTGTACCGGCTGCGCACCGTGGTGGCCGAAGCCGGACCGGGGCTGCATCCCGACGGGCCGGGCACCGGGCGCGCCGGCGCATCCTACGGCATGGCGGCCTGAGAACCCGGCCTCAGATGTCGATTTCGCCTTCGAACACCGTCTCGGCGGGGCCGCTCAGGTAAACCGGCTGGCCTTCGCCGGCCCAGGCAATCGACAATTCGCCGCCGCGCGCCGAGACCCGTACCGGCGACTCCAGCAAGCCGCGCCTGATGCCGGCCACGACTGCCGCGCAAGCGCCGGTACCGCAAGCCAGGGTCTCGCCGGCACCGCGTTCGTACACGCGCAACTTGATGTAATCGCGTTCGACAACCTGCATGAAGCCGGCGTTCACGCGCTTCGGAAAGCGCGGGTGCTGCTCGATTTGCGGGCCGAGCCCGGCCACCGGGGCGGTCTCGACATCGGCAACCACCTGCACCGCATGCGGATTGCCCATCGATACCGCCGACACCAGCACGGTGTGCG
>Ga0265780_10012418_pt1 | contig 9999 bp, 6 predicted proteins | sample P1T30metagenome_FD_192432 | JGI IMG/M metagenome (GOLD analysis project Ga0265780, IMG submission 192432) | Plant litter microbial communities from East Loma Ridge, Irvine, California - P1 T30 | ecosystem: Environmental > Terrestrial > Plant litter > Unclassified | place: USA: California... | reverse complement strand
ATGAGGGTTTTTATGTCAAATTGTTTCTTTTGGTTTTCTATTGTTTACCTGAATTACTTTCCGATACAGAAATTAGCAAAAATGTTCCCAAGCAATTCATCGTTAGTAACCTGTCCTGTAATTTCCCCGAAATAGTAAAGTGCCTGGCGGATATCTATTGCCATAAGGTCGGCAGGGATTCCCGATTGGATTCCGAACTGTACTTTTTGAATCTCTTCAAGGGCTTTAAGCAGAGAATCGTAGTGGCGTGTATTAGTTACAATAGTTTCATTATTTCGAAGTGCTCCTGTATTTACAAAAGACAGAAGTTTGTCTTTCAGTTCTTCTACACCGACATTTTCTTTAGCTGAAACTAAAAGAACCTCAGGTATAGCAGTAAGAATTATTGATTTCAGATTATCTTTAAGTTTGTCTGCTTTATTGCCTATAATAATTACAGGTTTAAGAGGAAACTGATTTTTTATTTTTTCAACTTCAACGCGTAAACGCTCTAACTGAACGGTATCTACTGTTAACTGATAACCATCCACCAAATAAACAACCACCTGTGCCTGTTCTATTTTTTCGAAAGTCTTTTTAATTCCAATGCTTTCTACAACATCCTGCGTTTCACGTATACCTGCGGTATCAATAAATCTAAAACCGATTCCATTAATAACAAGCTCATCCTCTATAGTATCGCGCGTTGTTCCTGCAATGTCTGATACTATTGCACGTTCTTCGTTGAGTAATGAGTTAAGAAGGGTTGACTTACCAACATTTGGTTCGCCAACAATAGCTACAGGTATGCCATTTTTAATAACGTTACCTACGGCGAAAGAATCTATAAGGCGTTTCAATACAAAATTTATACGGTCAAGCAGATCGATAAACTGGAACCGGTCGGCAAATTCAACATCTTCTTCGGCAAAATCTAGTTCCAATTCTATAAGCGATGCAAAGTTTAATAGTTCTTCACGCAGTTTGGCTATCTCGTTAGAGAATCCGCCACGCATTTGCTGCATGGCAATCTGGTGGGATGCTTCGTTATCTGATGCTATAAGATCAGCTACCGCTTCAGCCTGCGATAAATCGAGCTTACCATTAAGGAAAGCGCGAAGGGTAAATTCTCCTGCGTTTGCCATACGGGCACCTTTACGTAGTAATAGCTGAATGATTTGTTGTTGAATATAAGCAGAGCCATGGCAGGATATTTCTATAGTGTTTTCTCCTGTATACGAATTTGGCCCCTTAAAGATAGATAACAGAACCTGATCATATATCTTATTCTCATCAGTTATATGACCAAGATGAATAGTATGCGTTTTCTGGCGGTTAATATCTTTACCGCTTATAGATGTAAATACTTGAGAAGCTATAACAATGGCATCGTTGCCAGATAGTCTAATAATAGCAATTGCTCCTGATCCTGAAGGGGTGGCAAGTGCAACTATAGTGTCCTGTGGTATCATTTTTTTAACCTTTTGGCAAAGATAAACCTATTTACCTCACTAAATATTCGCTTTACCTCAATTTTTATTTTATGTGAAAGTAGCAGTATATCTTTGATTCATCAAATTAAAGGTTATGGAACAAAATGTATTTTATACTGTTAGCATTGATTTTTTACTGTTTTATCAAGGTACATGTAAAGAAGATGTTAAATGTGTTTTCGAATTGACTCTTAATTAATATTTTTAAAATCAACTAAATTTTTATATGAAACTAAATTTTCTACGTTTTTCAGCATTAGCGGCAATCTTATTTATGGCATCTTGTCAAAATGATGATGACACAGTTGGTAATGATGTTCAAAATGGTGTAATTATTAATAACGATACGCAAGCCCTTAACGACCGTATTAGTTATAATAATTCAGGAGTACTTTCAATGCGTGATGATGCTACAGGCAGAACAGAGCAGGTTGCAGGTACACTTCCGTTAGTATTGGTTGCAGAAGTTGCACCACCTACTTATAACGGTATGACCCTTAAGGCGACACACGTTGCTATTAATGGTAACTATGCGTATGTATCGTATAATGTTGAAGGTGAACCTTACGGTGGAGCTATAGATGTAATTAATATTTCAAACCCTAACGCACCACAACTTGTAGTACAGGCAATACTTCCTAATACAGATCTTAGCAGTGTAAAATATGATAACGGCGTACTTTACCTTGCAGGTGCAAGAAGCACAGATGCTTTTCCAACTGCAGGTACAGCAGCATTCTCAGGTGCAATGACACTTAATAACGGTTTATTAAGTACAAACTTTGTTCAGAAGTCATTACCTGGTAATACTGGTACATCTGTAACTTCATCTACAAACAAATATTATGCAGTATCCGGTAACAGCGGTACTATATCTCAGCTTAATAAAACATCAAACGCTATTGAAGTTTCTATTCCTTTAGCAGATCTTAGAGCTGTAGGATTTAATAATAACAAAATTGTAGTATTAAGCGGTACTCAGGGAGTAAAAGTATATAACGCGGATGGACTGGCCTTTATTAGTGCGTTCAACACTTCTCCTGATACACAAAATGCTAAGAGAACGATAGATTTCCTTGGAACAACATCGGTACTTGTGTCTGAAGGCTACAACGGACTAGGCGTTTACAATATCGCTACAGGTACTAAAACACAGTCTATTGGAGTACCTACAAATGTTTCAGGTGTTGCTTCAACAGATATTACTACAAATGCAGTTTCTGTAAACGATACTAATGTATTCGTTGCAAATGGTGGTGCAGGTATGTATATCTATAAAAATACAAACTCGGTTTTAAGTTTCTTAGGTTCAATATCGCTTAGCGGAAACAGCTCATGTAACTACCTTACAAGTTCGGGAGACTATATATTTGCAGCAATGGGTAACGGTGGTTTAAAAATCGTTAAGATGGTTGCAAGTTCAGTAGATTGTACTTCATTCCCTCTATATGTTGGACTTTCTGCATCACTTAATGTTAATTCTGGTGAAACGAAACAATATCAGGGTGCAGCTGCACTATCTACTGTAAACGTAAATGCTAACCTTACATGGTGTGGGTCGCTTTCAGTATCTCAGGCACTTAATGTAAACAGCGGTGGTGTATTCTACATAAAAGGATCTCTTGCTCAGGGAACAGTTTTACTTGGTCAGCCTCTTACTGTAAACGGTACGCTAAAAGTAGAAGGGTCTGTAGTAGTGTATGGTAACCTTACATTAAACAGTGGTTCAAAAGTTGAATTTGTAGGATCAGGATCTTCAATAACGATTTTTGGAACTGTAACAAAAAATAGTAATGTAACGATAACAGGTAATTATACTTCTAACAAATTATAATAACAAACAATAGTTTTTAATTGAGGCTGCCAATTGGCAGCCTCTTTTTTTTTAACAAAACCCTGACAGATGAATTGTAGGAAGCCACCGTATTTTTTGTAACTTTATGAAATACCAATACTACGGATAATGAAACAAATACTTTTTCCAACCGATTTTTCTGAAGCTGCAAATACGGCGTTTATCTACGCATTGCGCTTTGCTGATTCTTTTGGAGCCGAACTCGTTATACTGCACGTATACGATTTACCAATAGTAGAAACGCCACCGCTACCGGAGTCTACCAAAGAAATTTTTGATATTGTAGAAATGAACCAGTTTGAAAGTTTCAGGGAACAGCTTCCTGAATTACACCAACTGGCTGAAAGAAGAAACCTTGGGCATGTAAAAATGCGTAATATCCTTCATTATGGCGATCTTATCTATAACATCAATAAAGTCTGTGTCGATGAAAATATCGATCTTATTGTAATGGGGACCAAAGGTGCAACAGGATTAAAAGAAACATTCCTGGGATCGTCTACTGCATCGGTAATTGCAAATGCTAAAGTACCGGTGTTAGGAATTCCTGCGGAAGCAGAATATCATCCTATAAAAAGTATTGCCTTTACTACGCAGTATAAGGATAAAGATAACGATGCCCTTACAAGAACACTTGAAATAGCCCGTAAGTTTAATGCCTCGGTATCATGCCTGTATATAAAAAATGCAGATGATCCGGAAGATATTGAAGAAAGGATTAACGAATGGAAAATTTTCTACCGAAGCGAAAATATTGACTTCTTTAACATAGCGGGAGACCACATAGAGCAAACGATACTGGACTTTATAGAACTTCAAAAGGTAGGGCTACTTGTAATGCGTACGCATAAGCGTGGTTTTTTTGAGAGCCTCTTCCATAAAAGCCTTACCAAAAAGCTGGCCTATCATACCAAAGTGCCTTTACTTGTATTTCACGAAGGTTAAAATATACATCCTGCTACGGCAGGATTTTTTTATTCTATATTTGTTGTTTACTCTTACCTTATGGAATTCTACCAAAATCAAAAAGCGGCACATTTACAGGAGCTTAAAAAACTGAACAAGCGCAACAACATTATAAGTGCATCCAGGCTTTTAATGGCTATTGCAATACTAGTGTTAGGCTATTTTGCTTTTAAGGCAGATAACCCAACTATACTGCTGTGTTTTATAGCTTTTTGCTTTGTTGAATTTATCCTGCTTATGAACCGCCAGGGAGTTGTAACCAACAAAAGACTGCGTGCAAAGGCTCTTGTAAAGATCAATGATGATGAAATGGACTATCTGGAAGGTGGGGCTATTCCGTTTGAGAATGGTTCAGAGTTCATAGATTTCAAACATCCGTATTCTCACGATTTAGATATTTTTGGAAACAAATCATTATACCACAACCTGAATCGCACGCAGACCTTTAAAGGTGGCGAAAAGCTTGCTGCATTGCTTATAGATGTACTGCCGCAGGATGGTATAAAGGCAAATCAGGAAGCGATTGAAGAACTATCGCAGAAACCTGAATTCAGGCAGGAAATAATGGCTTTAGGGAAAGCCCGTAAAGATAACTCCAATGTGTACAACAGGCTTTTAACCTGGGCGAATACCACATCGGGTAGCATTGCCGCATTTGCAGGAATAATAGCAATAATATTGCCTATATTGTTCATTGCTGCTCTCGCTGCTTATTTTATTACTGACAATGTTTTATATACCACTATCGCCGGATGGCTGTTTGCGCTGAACCTTATGTTTGTGCTTGGTTATTTAAAGATGATTAAAGCGGAGATAAAAGACACTTCGGAGATTCATGATATTATCCATCATTACGGATTGATAATAGAGCAAATTGAAAAAGAATCTTTCAGTAGTGAAAAGCTTAAAACCTTGCAGGCTAAATTGGTTACCGAAGGTAAAACAGCAGGTTTTCATATTAAGCATCTTGCAAAACTGTTTTCGAGGCTGGATAGCAGCAATAATGTTCTGGGCGCTGTAGTTATGAATGGTGCTACGCTATATCATTTTCATGTATTAAAATCGTTACTGCAATGGAAAAAGCAGCATGCTAAAACAATCGTTTTGTGGCTTGATGTTATTGCAGAAACTGAAGCTTTGTCAAGCTTTGGTAACCTGTACTATAATAACCCCGATTTTACTTTCCCGATACTGAATACCGAAAATAAAATTGAGTTTACAAACCTTGCGCATCCGTTGCTTAAAAAAGAGGGAAGGGTAGGGAATGATATTCGATTTGATTCTGACTTTATGATCCTTACAGGCTCTAACATGTCGGGTAAGAGTACATTCCTTCGCAGCCTTGGTATTAATATGGTGCTTGCCGGTGCCGGTGCTCCGGTATGTGCCGATAAAGCTAAAGTACATCCTTTACCTGTATTGGTGTCGATGAGGTTGTCTGATTCATTATCTGACAGTGAATCGTATTTCTTTGCTGAGGTAAAACGCTTAAGGTATATTATGGATGAACTTAAAGAAAGGCGCGCTTTTGTAATGCTTGATGAAATTTTGAGAGGAACAAACTCTGACGATAAGCGCACCGGAACTATAAAGGTGATTAAGCGAATGATAGGCCTTAATGCTATAGGGGCTATAGCTACCCACGATATAGAAGTTTGCGAACTGGCAGATGAATATCCGTCACAGCTTGTAAACAGGTGCTTTGAGGCACAAATAGAAAATAACGAGCTTTATTTTGACTATAAGCTGCGTGATGGCATCTGCAAAAATAAAAGTGCTACTTTCCTTATGGAAAAAATGGGGGTCGTATAAAATCCCAATTAGCCTTTTATTAACAGCTAAGGATTTCTTAATGAGCGTAATGATGTTTTTTGTTGTTAGTAATTTTATGGTATTAACGACAAAAAACCAGAATATGCCTTTTATTACAACAAATTCCGTAAGCCTGTCAGGAAGTTCCGAAGAAGTAAATATTTTTTACCAGGACATAGGCAGGGGTAAGCCTGTAGTGTTAATACATGGCTGGCCGCTAAACTACCAGATGTGGGAATACCAGCTAAATGAACTGCCAAAACATAATATCCGTGTTATTGCCTATGACAGAAGAGGCTTTGGGTTATCATCCCGCCCGTGGGAAGGTTACGACTACGATACGTTGGCATCTGACCTTAATGTACTACTTGAAAAACTTGACCTGAGAGACGTTACCCTTGTAGGCTTTTCAATGGGTGGGGGTGAAGTTGCCCGTTACCTTTCTAAATACAACAGTAATGGCAGAGTTACAAAAGCTGCCCTTATAAGTGCTGTAACGCCTTTTCTACTTAAAACAGAGAACAACCCAACCGGACTTCCGCAGGAAATGTTTACCACTATGAAAGAACAGATCGAAGAAGACAGGCCAAAGTTTCTGGCAGGCTTTAGTAAAATGTTCTACGGTGTGCATTTATTCAGCAACCCGGTAAGCAATGAAATCCTGCAAAGGGATATGGTACTGGCATTAGATTCTGCCGGATATTCAACCATCAAAGCAATGCAGGCTTGGTCTACAACTGATTTTAGGGATGACCTTCGCAATATTCGCCTTCCGTTACTTGTGATTCACGGTAAGGCCGATGAAACAGTGCCTATTGATGCTTCTGCTGAAGAAACAATAAAAATTGTACCTCATGCACAGTATGTAGTTTATGACGATGCACCACACGGTTTATATTATACGCATAAAAACAAATTCAACGAAGACATTGTAAATTTTGTGAATTCGTAAACAATTAAGAGCCCCCAACTCGAAACCGCAATATGCCTTAAATGACAGTTGCGGTTTTTTGCTGTATAAAAATCCGTGACACATTTAGTATCACGGCTTTTCACATTCCACAACCTCCAAGGTTTAAACTTGTAGGGTTAAATTATGTTCTCACAATTTATCGCATAGCATCCATAACTTCTTCTTCATCGGTAATGTTGCTTAAGTTTATCGCAGTCTCAATTAAAGCTAAATGAGAATACGCCTGAGGGAAGTTTCCTAAAAGCCTTTTAGTTTTAAAATCAATATCTTCACTAAATAAACCTAAATGATTACTATAAGATAATAGTTGCTCGAAAAGCTTCTCTGCTTTTTTGGTTTCGCCAATTTTATAAAGGCTGTTGATGAACCAGAATGTACAGATAGTGAACGATGATGAAGGTAAACCAAAGTCATCTTTGTTCTTGTAACGGTATAGTAATCCGTCGTTGCTCAATTCTCTTTCAATGGCGTGAACGGTAGCTACATATTTTGGGTCTCGGGCATCTATGAATCCGTAATTTTCCATCAGCAATACCGATGCATCCAGGTCTTCCGATCCGTACGATTGCGTAAAAGCCTGAGCCTTTTCGTTCCATGCGTTCTCCATAATATCCCTGCGGATGGATTCTTCCAGTGTCTCCCATTTGGATAATTTGGATGTCCTGCCCAGTATCCTGGCTACTTTAATGGCGCGGTCAATAGCTGTCCAGCATAAAACCTTAGAGAAGGTAAAGTGCCTTTCTTCGGTTCTGAACTCCCATATCCCTTTATCAGGCTCCTGCCAGTGATTGCCTACAACCCAAACGATGCCTTTGGTTATGTTCCATAACTCTTCGGCATTCTGAATATCATTGCTAAAGTTGACAAGTTGCAGGTAAAACATCCATAAGGATACCATAAATATCATTCTGTCGTTGTGAGAAAGCGGCATTACCGGTGCGGACGGGCTTAGACCCCATATAACCGCTGAGGTGGTCAAGTGTTTCTTCCTTTAGGTTCTTTTCTTTATTAATGCCATACATAATCTGGAGTTTTTCATCCTTATCGGGTATAATATCAATAATAAACTGTAGATAGTCTTTTGCCTGTTTTCTGTGCCCGATTTCAGAAATCACCTTAACGACCATCGATGCATCGCGAATCCAGCAGAAGCGGTAATCCCAGTTACGCACCTCGCCAATGGTTTCAGGCAGTGAAGTAGTTGCCGCGGCCAGTACGGCTCCGGTCTTATCGTAGGTAAGCAGCTTAAGGGTTATGGCGCTTCGGGAGATCTGGCTGTTGTATCGTTTATAAGACGTCGTGCTGTCTGACCAGTTGAGCCAGTAGGTCTTTGTGCGTTCAAATTCCAGGTATACCTTATTGACGGTCTGTTCAAATATCTTCTCATTATAGGCCAAGAGGAAAAAGCCATCGCCGTTAAGCTCAATTAGAGTTCCATCGGCGACTGCCTGCTTGTCAAAGTTGGTATGTAAAAACAGCGAATTGAATTTTGCACTGTTGGTAAGGCTCACGATATAATCGTTTTTAACATGTGTAATGGTGTGCCCGGCGGCATATTCAAGTTTTGGGTCGTACTTAACCTTAAAAACGGGCTTGCCTGATACCCTTCTTATATAACGTATAATTTCTGGTGGGGTGTTGTAAGAGCCATCTTCTTTGTAGTATCTCGGCATAAAATCGTTAACCTCAAAAGCATCGGTACCGTTACTGAATATAGTAACAAGTATTGCGGTATTTTCAAGATAATGCTGGCGTATAGTATAGCTTGCATCGGTAATTATTTCAAAACTTCCTCCAATTTCCTCATCAAGTAATTTTGCAAAAACAGATGATGAATCGAACTTGGGGAGGCAACACCAGTCTATCGATCCGGTGTCAGAAACCAAGGCCGCACTGCGGCAATTTCCAATGATGCCATAATTTAAATTTTTCATAAAGTCTTGTATTTACTAGCCTCTCGGCTCATTGTTCACTAAATTTATAAAAAGTAAACCTTAACCGCAAACACTTTAGCATGAATAAAACAATTATAGTTTCTAACCGATTGCCCGTAAATCTTCAAATTGAACAAGGCATTGTAAGTGCCCGGTCAAGTGTAGGGGGACTGGCAACAGGTATGAAATCTGTACATTCTGAAGGGAACGGCATCTGGATAGGGTGGTCTGGCCTTACTGAAGAACAACTTGATGATGATCTCAGCCAACAAGTAGATGCTGCGCTCGAAAAAGAGAAATGTGCAACCGTAAGTTTAAATGAATATGATGTTGAGAATTTTTACTATGGTTTTAGTAACCGGACACTCTGGCCGATGTTTCATTACTTTCAGGAGTATACCGAATTTGAGCTGGATCAGTGGAACTCCTATAAGGAGGTAAACCAAAAATTTGCCGATGCCGTACTGGAACAGGCCGGTGATGGCGATACCATTTGGGTACACGATTACCAGCTGATGCTTGTGCCAAAAATGATACGGGATAAGAATCCGTCATTAACCGTTGGCTTCTTCCTGCATATACCGTATCCTTCGTATGAAATATTCAGGACATTCCCTTGGCGTGAAGAACTGCTTGACGGCATTTTAGGAGCCGATCTGATAGGATTTCATACTTATGATTATGTTCGTCATTTTATGAGCTCTGTAAAGCGAATTACGGGCCTTGATACAAAGTTTAATGATGTATTGCATAATGGGCGCACAGTAAAAGTGGATTCTTTCCCAATGGGAATAGACTACAACCATTTTCAAAATGCAGCCCAGGAACACAAAACGAGGCCACAGGAAGAAAAATCTGACCTGATGCGAAAACTCGAAGAACACAACGAGCATTTTGGTGATAACAAGCTAATACTTTCCATAGACCGAATGGATTATACTAAAGGCATCCCGAACAGGATACGCGCTTTTGAATATTTCCTGAACA
>Ga0265780_10012417_pt1 | contig 10000 bp, 9 predicted proteins | sample P1T30metagenome_FD_192432 | JGI IMG/M metagenome (GOLD analysis project Ga0265780, IMG submission 192432) | Plant litter microbial communities from East Loma Ridge, Irvine, California - P1 T30 | ecosystem: Environmental > Terrestrial > Plant litter > Unclassified | place: USA: California... | reverse complement strand
TATCATTTTTTTCTGCAAATTCGTAAGCACGTTTTTTCAGAAATTCGACATGTTCTTGATCTAGTTGAATATCTAATGTAATCCAAATACCTTGTTCTGAACCATATTTAGTAACCTTTTTCATAGACTTAATCTTCTTAAGTTCTTTTTCTAGTTCACTACCAATATAGTGAGTATTTGCATAATCAGTAGCTTCTTTTTTATAATCAGCAAGAGCAATTACTTCGTTTTCAGGAGTATTTTCATAAATTTGACCTAGGCCATGATTAAACCAGCCAGGAGTAGCAATTTCTTCATGATATTTAGTGCCATATTCACTCTCAACTTCTTCAAGATTTCCTGAAAAAGCTGCTTTCATTTTATTAGGAATATTAGGATCAATCATAAATTCATTAGCTTCTTTAACTCCTGGGAAATCATCAACATCATATTGATTAGAAACTTCACCAGTCATATATGCACACATTTCATGACCAATTTCCATTGCAAAGCGATTAGTATGAATAATAATATTGGTTTTAAATTGAGTCTGAGTCATAAAAATTCCTAAATTAAATAAGATTTATTTTATCATATTCAGAATTTTAAGGCTATATGATTTAAATTTTATTCTTAACTTTATGAGTATTAAAATTAGGCTTTAAATCATTCTGTAATCCATCATGAAGTTCTCTTTTTTCAAATAACTTATAAAGGTCTTCTATAACTTTATTATATTTATCTATTTCATCTTGATCTTTAAAAGACACAACATGCTGAGCAACAACACATGTATCAAAAGAAAAAATATCTGGCTTTTGAATGCCAAAATCCATAACTAAATAATTTATAATATCAACATTTTGTTTTCTTGCAGCAATTTGCAACAATCTTTTTGGATCATAACTCTCATAAGGTTTAAAAGGCATATTATTATCATTTAATAAATAATCCATAAGCTTTAATTCATTTGCGTTACAAGCATCTTTTATACCCTCAAAAAAACTAAAACTATCAATAAGATTTCCATAAGTTTGATGTTGTAATAAATAATCAATTACTTCTTTATTTCCAAGTCCACAGGCTTTAATAAAAACATTACAAACATTGAGAATTTTGTATTGATTAGTCCTAGTATAATAATCCCCATTTTCTTTTAAAAATTTATTTAAACTATCATGCAAAGGCATACTTGTGTCATCAATTAAATAAGGAACTATGTTAGGGCATCTAGTATGACGAGATAAACAATAAGTAATAGCTTCGGCTTTTTTATTTCCCTTATCAACACTTACAAGATATTGAATAACATCAAGCTTACTATGATATATAGCAGCACCCCAAATATTATAAAGATTTAAGTCCAAATTAATTTTTAATTCATCTGACTCAATTATATATTTATACATTTCAGAATTATTATTATTTAATGCAGAAGTAAATATGGATCTTAAAAGGTCCTGAGTATCTTCTAAAAACAAATCTTTTTGGATTGAACTTCTTCCTAAATTTTTAAAATAATAATAAATATCTTTAAGGAAAAATTTTTTACTATCCTTAACTAAGCCAGCTTTTTTTAAACCTATTTTTAATTCATTTAAATTATTATTACTTGCGGCTTTTAAAACCTCATCATAAGTTTTTCGATTCATATTCTACACTTTCAATAGCAAAAATTAATAAATTATCTTTATTATATTTTAAATAAATGCTAAATCAAACTGTAAAAAGTTGAAAAAAAGATTAATTATCCATGTAATTAAATAAGGAAATTTAAAATGATAATTAACAAGATATTATTCTATAAAGAGAGAAATATTAATAGACGCAATTACTTAGTCTATCCCCAAAAGTCAACAAGCAATCAATGAATTAATCTTAAAGCCCCTTAATAGGGCTTTTTTCTTTCTAGTTGACTAAATCCATCTTAAGATGTATTTTAATATAGCAACTTCCCTTAATTAATATCATGTTTATACAAATAATCTCATTTTTAAGTATTTTTGCCATTTTCTTTTTTGGAATAGGTACATATGCAAAACTTAAGCAAGAAAAAAGAATGAAATTAAAAAATAATATTTTGTATTCTTTTGTTTGTGCTTTATTAACAATTTCTGTTTTAGCATTAATTGTTTACTTGTTCTAAGGAAGAATCAATAAATATCGTATTTTCCAAGCAATTATAGTTGACAAACTTGATTTTATTTTGTAAATCAATCGTAATTAACTACTATAAGGAAATTATGAAATCATTTAAACCATTATTATTAGCTGTTGCTGCAATGACTCTTATGTCAGGCTGTGCTCGTATTGAAACTGGTGAAGTTGGTCTTCGTGTTAAATTTGATAAAACAACTGAACCAGAAGAATTAAAACCAGGTTCATTTAATCAGGTATTAGTCGGTGATGTTTTAAAATTCCAAGTTCGTTCTATTGCTGTAGTAATTGATGACAAGAATCCACAAACTGCTGACAACAGTACACTAAAAGATTTTGATGTTACTGCAATTTATGATATTAGTCCTTCTTCAGTTTCAGATCTTTGGACTACCCAAAGTCGTGCATTCCATGTAGAAGATAAAGGTGATATTTATTTAATGTATCATTACATGACTACCATTATTAATACTGCTGCATTTAAAGCAGTTCGTAAATATAAAGCTTTAGAAGTAGCTGATAATCGTACAGCTATTGAACAAGAAATTAAAACATTAGTTGCTCAAACTTTAAAAGAAGAAAAACTTGATATGGCCATTTCATTAACCCAGGTTCAAGTCCGTAATACATTACCTTCAGATGAAATCGTAGCTAGTGCTAATGCTGTTGTTCGTGCAACTAATGATTTAAAAGCTAAAACAGTTGAAGTTCAAACTGCTGAGCAAGAAGCACAAAGATTAAAAATGCTAGCTGGTAATGCACAATCTATTGACTATATGAATGCAAAAGCTTTACAAGATATTGCTGAAGGTATTAAAAATGGTAAGGTTCAAACCATTGTTGTTCCTTATGACTTTAAGGGTATTGTTAATGCAGGTAAATAAGTCTTAAGCATTAATTAGAGATTTAACTATAGAAAAGCCCCATGATGGGGCTTTTTTATTTATTCTTAAAGAAAAAGTACTTCATGCTGAGTTTGTATAGGTTTTTTTGGGTTCTTTTTCCACAATACTTTTAGGAACATAGTTCATAAGTTCTTTAAGTTCAATATTGATATGCTGAACAGGAATTTGCTTTTTAGATTTAATCCAAACTTCTTCATCTTTTTTTGTAAGCATTGTATTGAGCCTCACCTTATAGAAATCCTCATGCTTAACACTATTTACCAACAATATAATATCTTTATAATTGATAAAGGTATCAACAGTAGACAAAAATTTTTCTGGATAATGTTCAAATGCATATGAGAGCAATTTAACTGCAAACTCATGATCAAGATTACGATCAATTAGCCTTTCTGCAAAGTGTTCTCCAGCAAAAACTTCAACACGACCATGTTTTGCATATTCAAACATTTTATGCTTAGCAATAGTGGCAAAAAATTTCATATATCTATCTACAGCATTAATCTTAAACTTTTTGGCATAGTTAATTTGTGTCATGATTAGCCTTAAGCAGTAATTGAAATTAGGTAAATAATTATAACACTTTATAGAAATTTTGTAGAATAGAAAACAAAAAGCCTCTTTAATTTAAAAAGCCCTGAATCAACAAGGCTTTTTTATTTACATTTTTCGTTTTGGTGATGAAGGTTTCTGTTCTTCAATTTCATAAATACTTTCAGGTGTGAAATATGTGCAAACTAATGTGGCACCAACTGATTTTTCAAACTCTTCTTTATTTTTATGAGTTTTTTTATCGTAAGTCCCTAATTCAAATAAAACTTTTAAATGCTTATTTTTTATTTCAGGCAGAATCTCATTTAAGTTAAATTTTTCAACATTTTTTGCAAAAATATCATTAATTTCAGCAATCATATCTACAGTGTTATTATGAACTTGTGTTCCATAACCTTGAAAAATTATTCCTTTAACTAGACATTCTAATGGTTTTCTATCTCTCTCATTGTTATATTCAACAGTTGATAAGCTAACCGAATCAGGAAATTCTTGCCATACGTAACCATTACCTACACTACTAGCAGATCCTTGAAAATCATCGTCAACTCCATATTCCGTATCACTAAAATTAGTAGGGTCTTTAAGGTATTTATTCCAATTTAATGGTTTAAGTGTCTTTAATTCACCAAATTCATTCTTAACAAATTTCAGTAATTTAGGCATATATTTATCGTATGCAATGCCATTTTTAACAAGACTCTCTAAAGTATGACTGGAAAACTTAACTTCTGATCTAGCAAAATATACATCCATTGCATCTTCATTATCAACCTTTGACTTCATTAACTCCCTATCTTTTTTAAAAATCTCATTACAGTTCATCGAAAATTCATGAGCATTAAATTGATTTTTTCCTAACTCCATTCCATAGGTAAATAAAAAATCAACCATTTTAGTAAATTGTTCCTTATTATCTTTAACTGTCCAATATTTAGTGCAATATTCTACTACTGCATCTTTTTCTTGTTGAATATTAATATGTTTATCAAATGTTGGCTTATACATGGTTTCTCCATAACTATTATTATTAATTGTAATCATTTTCAACATAAATACAAATATTGCTATGGAAAAGGCTCAACTAATTTTCTATAATAAGTATTATACATACTAAGGTAATATTAAATGAGTTCAAATAATCGGCCTACAAGACTCCCTCCTGAGTTAGCAGCAATAAAACCACCATCTTCTAAAGAAGAGTGTTTACAATTTTTATCTGAATTAACAGACCCTAAAGATTATATTGAAAAATTTAAACTTCATTTAACTAATGAATATTTTCAACAAAATATATTATCCTTTAATTTAGAAGAACTTACTAAAGGATTAAGTTATCCTTATATTAAAAAGAAATATAATGAAAGAGAAGTGTTACTAAGATGTATCAATAAAGATGTAGTTTATCCCATATTATTTAATTGTATTATCAATAAAAATGTGCCATTGGAGAATGTTTATCAATATGCAGATATTTTAAGCCGTAATGGTAAATCTGAAGAGTTAAATACAATTTATGATTACTATCAATTTACAGATAATCCGATTCTCAAACTATTTAAAAATACTCCAAAACCATCAGATGCTCTCGTTGAAACAGTAATAAGAAATGAACCAGAATATATTCTTCAAATTAAAAGCTGGAGTGATGAAAGAGTAACGAATTGGATTAAAGAAAATAAAGAAAAAAGTATAGATATTATTAGTAAAGTTAGTTCATCAACTTTAGGTGAACTTCCGTTAATGGTTCAGCATGCCCTCTACGATAATCTTCTTTTACATTTTAATAAATTAAAAATAAATGCAGGAAATGATACAAAAAAATTAAATGATGTTACCAATTCTGAAAGAAATATCTTAGTAAAATATCCAATAACATACATAAATTATTTACAGCAACAATATCCTGAATATTTAGATAAAAAATTTAAACAAAGAGTTTTGATTACACATGGTAGTGGAGAATATAGAATGAATGTGTGCCAATTTATTCTTACTGACAGAAAGTTTAATTCATTATTAGAAATTGAAAAAACATTTCCTCTATATACTGATTTAATAAAAGAAAAAATGATAGAAAAAATAGGATTATTTAGTCAAGAGATTTCTCCTTTAGAATATGCCCTTAAACAAAGCAAATATGCTCTTTTATTCCCATTTAATGTAAATGAAATTACAGAAGAAAAAGAACGAGAAATGTTTTTATCAATTGCTTTTGGTTGTTTACCTGTTCATGTAAATGCAAAACAAAAAAATCATACACATGCATGGTATTTTGATATGTATCCTAAAGTGATTAATGATTGCACTGATGAAGAATTTGATAAATATTATAAATTATTAAAATCTGGAGCATTAATTAAAGAATTAAATGACTTTAAATTATTAAGGGATTTAAATAAGATGCCCACTAATGATAAAAAAGAAAAAAAGATAAAGATATGAGTATAAATATAACAAAAGAGGAAATTTCTCAATTAGATCAAGCTGGAATAAATGAGCTTTTTATATTCTGCTGCAAAAGTGGCGAATTAAGAACTATTAAATATTTATTTGGATCATCTAATGTATCATTAAGACCTGATTTAGACTTTGCAGAAGATTTTTACAATGGATTAACTTATGCAAGTGCAAATGGACATCTCAATATTGTCAAATATTTATTATTTGAAAAAAAAGGAGAAAAAGCTTCATTTGATAATTTTTATCAAGATTATTTGAGCTTAACATGTGAAGGCAAACATTTTCACATTATGGATTACCTATTAGAACATAAAATTTTTGATCCAGAAAGAGCTTTTGTAAATACTCATCAATATCTACAAGAACCAAATGAATTGACTAGATATTTGGTTATGAATTGTGATATTCCAATTAGTTCTAACGTTCAAGAAATAATGAATAAGGCTCCAATGATTAGAGCAATGTTTGAATCTAGAGAATTAAATAAAGAATTATCTAAAAATCTTTCGGTATCTAATAGTGAAGATAAAAAATTTAAGCTTTGACATATATGTTCTTCCTGAGAGGAAAGCAATTAAGCTTAAATTTTAGGCTTGTTTATCTTAGGTTTAAGTTCTGAACTCAATTCACGATCTAATAACCAAGCCTGAACTTTAGGAGAACCATATTTTTCTGCAATTTCTTGATTACCACCTTGCTGCAATAAATAATCTAACTGTTCAAAATAAGCACTTTTTGCAGAAAACTTCACAGCTTCATCATTTTTAGCATGAATATTAGCGCCATTTTCCACTAAAAATTTAACCACTTCTAATTTATTATAATGCGCAGATTTGCGAAGTGCTGTATTATTTTGTTTTGTAATATCAACACCATTTTCAAAAAAATATTGAACTACATCTAATTTTCCAAATTTAGCAGCGGTTACGAATATCTCATTATCAGTATTGATGTCAGCACCATTTTTGTGTAAGTATTCAACCAAATTAAGGTGTCCTTCTCTTGCTGCACTTAAAATTAAATTAGGAGTTTTCTTAACAATATCAGGAGATTGTTCTACTAAAAATTTTACAATTTCAAAATTTCCTTGGTCTATTGCACAATCTAATCCATTAATTATCTCTTTCGAATAAAATTGCGGCTCAGATAAATACATATTCTGAACAGATTTAAAATCATTTTTATAACATGCTTGAGAAAATAAATTAGATTTAAATTTTTCCATAATGCCAACGATATCTTTTTCATCCATAATAATCTCTATTTGATAGCCTTATTAAATTATAATAAAATCTAAATGAATTACAAATTAATGATATATTGATTAATATTACTATTATTTATATACTCTAAAATCAAATTTTGGAGAAAGTATGAATAAAGTTCTTATTGGTTTATTTATTTCATTAGGTTTAATGGGTTGCGACAAAGAGAATAGCTCATATAATGTGTCATATACTAATGAGCAAACTAAAGAAGATAGTGATGGTAAGAAAACTGAAGTCGTTATTCAAGAATCTTTTAGTTCTAATGGTGGAACAACTATGAATTCAATAGGGGATATAAATATCATTGGAGATAGTCAGAATACTATTGCAATTGGAAAAGACAGTGTTTCTATGTCTAATGGAAGAGCCTTTATGAATGGTAAAGAATTAGATATGGATTTAAAAGATGGAGTTAGTATCTCTTATAGTAATAATGGAGTTCTTATTAATGGTCAGGAAGTAAAATATAAAGATGGTAAATCTTCTGATTCCAAAAATAAAGTGGAAATAAAATTAACAGGTAAAGAAGTTAGAATTCCAATTAATCCTGTAGAAAAAATTAATTCTTCATATACAGTAGAACAAAAGTGTTCAGAAGATGGCAAGAATTACTTAGTAATAGATGAAGCATTAAAGCCTTACTTAAATGAAGGATTTGAAAAAGGTAACATCCATCTTAAAAATGGAAATTATCGTATTGATGGTCAACCCAAAATTATTTTAGAAACAGAATTTCTAGAGAGTGTAGAAGTAGAAAAAGGTGACAAGATTACTTTAACATGTGTTTCTAAAAATAGATTTATTGCTACTAACTCATCAATCAGTAGTTTCATTGTTAAAAATATAGACAGTAAAGACGTTAGATTAGATAACGATGGAACAGGTAAAATTTTCCTAGAAGGAAAAAATATTGATAAATTAATTGCAAATAATTCAGGTGTAGGAAATATCACAGTTAATGTTCCTGTTAATGATGCAGTTGTAGAAAATAATGGAGTTGGCTCTGTCAATTTAGATTATGTAAAATTTCTAGATGCAGAAAATAACGGGATTGGAACTATTAATGTTAAAAAAGTAGATAAAGTAGTTAGAAAAGTAAATTCAGGAATTGGAAGTATCAATTATTAATAAAGGCTCCTTCGGGAGCTTTTTAATTTGTAAATTTAATTTAGTTTTGTATACTAAATATCAAATAATTAATAAATGGAGATAATATGTCTGATTTGCAAAATAGAATAGAGAACACCAAATCTTTAGAAGAAATAACAAATGTTTTTAACAAAGAAAATGACCAAATTTTAGATAATATTGGAAATTATAAATATTCCGATGTAGTCAAGCATTTAGATAATCTTATGATGAGTTTAGTGAAAGCTAAAGAAGAAGGAAAAATTACATGGGATATGGGTCCTTTAGGAAATAGTGCAATTGAAAAATTTGGATACTATAATCTTAATACTAAGGTAAGACAGCATATTGCTTTAAAAATGTATGAGTATGCCGATAACAAGTTAAAAAATAAACCAGTAGAATCAAATAATTTTAGAGAAGTAATTATTCGTACCCTTACTGAATTTGGCAAATTTTCTTCAAGACCTGAGCCTGATACCTTAATGTCTGAAAAAGTTGATTTTTCATCCAAAAATGAACCATTAGAAATAAATGTATCACCTGTTAGTAAATCAGAATATGTTCGTAAACCAGATCCTGTTCCTACAGAAAAATTACAAACAAATATTGATTCTCAATCAGAATTACAAAAAGAAATAGCCAAGACAAAATCAATGGAAGATTTAGCCAAAGTTTTTAATAAAGAATTAGATAAAACACTTCCTGAAATTGAAAATAAGAAGTATTCAGATTTAGTTAAAAGTGTAGATAGTTTAATGATGAATTTAGTCCATGCAGTCCAAGAGGGTAATTTATCTTGGTATCCTGATAATGGAAAATTTAGCTGGTCAGATCATAGCTTAACTTATAATAATCTTAATTCTGAGTTCACACAAAAAATCACATCTACTATGTATACACATGTAGAAAGTGAACTTTTAAAAGATAATAAGTTGGTTGAATTAAGTAATTATAGAGAAGTACTTATTCGCACAATTACTGGATATGGAAAACTATCCCCAAGACCAGAGCCAGATACTCTTATGTCTGAAAAAGTTAATTTTAATATAGAGTCTACAGTAAATCGTTTGCAGAATACTCTTGAAAAATTAAGAGGGAATGAAAGTGGAGCAGAAAAAAAGAATGGCTTAAAAAATAATTAATTTTTTTGCTTGACGATTTTTTTGTTTTCATGTACAGTTAGTATATTATAAATATGAATTGATGGAATTTTTATGACTAACTTTATTTTAGTATCTGCTAAGAAGAAACCTGGTATGGCTTTGCTTAAATGCAAGTGGCCAGGGTTAGTCATGTAAGAAAATCCTGAAGCACCGCAAAGCAAAGCCTAGAAGAAATTCTAGGCTTTTTTGTTTTTATACTTTTACTTTTTAAACTAATGGAGAAAATCATGAATCAATATCAATACCGTGTATCACATAGAATCGCTGACATTTACATCTATCGTCAAAATAGAGTTGTGCCAGAAGATACCCATGCAGTAACTGCTGGAAGAATTCTTAACCTTCGTTCTTATCGTAGTATTATCTTCTTTGATTTATTTGA
>Ga0265780_10012416_pt1 | contig 10000 bp, 10 predicted proteins | sample P1T30metagenome_FD_192432 | JGI IMG/M metagenome (GOLD analysis project Ga0265780, IMG submission 192432) | Plant litter microbial communities from East Loma Ridge, Irvine, California - P1 T30 | ecosystem: Environmental > Terrestrial > Plant litter > Unclassified | place: USA: California... | reverse complement strand
GACAGTAGGGGCTGGTGTTTGCTCAGCAATAAGCTTGAGGGCATCCGGAACTGCAAGCATGGGGTACGGCGAAGACCGATACCTGCTACTAGGTCCTGTAGTAGGATCATTAGACTGAGGTCGCTCTTCTGGCTTTGTGTGAGGTCGCGGACCGGCATGGCTGCCAGGGCCGTGGGAGTGGCCATGTCCGTGTCCATGGTGATGATGGTGACCATGTCCAGCTGCACCTGTTGGAATTAGTGAATGTCTCCAAGCTGTAGGTATGAACAATGGATTACTACCTGTTGCTGAGTTACCAGACGAGACACCGGCTTCTTTCTCAAGTTTCTTCACCCCACCGATGTGTAAGAGCCTCGTATCAGCACCAGCTGCCTGAATACATGCGTGTGGTAGCAATCTAAGAATTGCCTCCAGATTCTCCTTTGCACCCTTCGGAGAGCCAGGAAGCGTTATCACAAGAGTGTGTTTGCGAACACCAGCTACAGGTCTTGCCATAAGAGCGACTATAAAGTGTTAGCTGGCGAAGAACATAAGGACTCCGACTACTGACAAGGTGTTACAGCATAGGAGTTTGCGAGCATGCCATGACTGCTCGGAGTCAGCGAAATTATGTTACAAGTCAATTGCTGAACCTACACAAGTCCAGGGGCATGTCTGTCTAAGAGAAGCGAGACTGCCTTTCTCTTGTTAGTATCAATTGATCAATTGCTCGTTCAGTACACACCTCGGGCGTGACATCCTTTGTGGCGAATCCTGTTCCTCCGCTGGTAACGATTAGGTTGACAGGCTCGGGACCATCTGTCCACCGGCGAATAGTCTTTTGTATCGCGAGGACATCGTCCGATACGATTTGGGTCTCGGTGAGCTCCCATTGGTTGTCCCCGATGCTATCGAAGACGTCTTTGAGGACTGGAATGCATCTATCGGTCGATGCATCTTTCGCCGCAGTATCGGAGACGATGAGGACCGCTGCCTTTAACTTTGTACCACCTTCGCTCATTGTGGCGCTTTGGACTTTGTGGTTGGTGAGAAGTGGAGCTTGTAGAAAGATGATTGATTGAAGCCTAAGGGCCGGAGCCCGGACTATATACCTAGGCTAATACTAGCGCGTAAATAAATAATAAGAATAGCTATTTCTAATAATACTCCTTTAAATAGATATTTATTATAATTTTAGTAGCTTTTTTATAATAGTAAATAAAAATAAAGATAAAGCCTTTATATAAACGTCTATTATATTAGAAATATAAGTAATATATATAATATTAAAATTACTTTCTAAGAAATATTCTTTTATAAAGTAGAAATATAAGTTAATATACTTTATATAAGTATTAATATAATAATTCTAGATAAATACTATTACTAGTTAGTAATTAGTAGTAAGAGTAAATTTATAAGTATAAAAAAGAAATTAAGTTAGCTTTTTAAGAGTATTATATATCTAAATAAGATAAGCTAATAAATACTAGCGCGTAAACAAACAATAAGAATAGCTACTTCTACTAACAGAGCTCTTGTTCTATAAGCCGCGGATAAATGACACAGACGCACGGACCAGTGTATCTCGAATAGGAAGTCATTCAGACAGCTTTCAAAGCTAATGAATTCCTATATAGTCAAACGCCAAAGGTATTGAACGCCTATGCTCGCTCATGATACATGCATTATACAAGCAACCTATATGTATATCGTACAATCTCCGCAGACCTCTGTTTGGTAGATTCCTCCTACCTCGACGTGACGAGCTAGGCTCCCGCTGTGATGTTGCGATGCTTTCTTAAGCCTCATTACTACCGACGAACTATGACCTCCTGCCAAATAGCCGCGCGCATCTCTGCCAGCTTCTTCATTCGAAATCGTGCGCGTTGCTTTGCATGAGCAGTCCAATAATGAGACCGAATAGTCCAAGAATAGCAGCGAAGATCTCAATGGTGAGAATCTTGACGAACCTGACAATTCATGTTAGTTTCTGTCAACAGGTTTTCTGTATGAGTACACGCACAGCGAGGGGTCGGCAGCATCTGCGAGCGCAGCACTACTTCCGTTGATGCCGACACAGACACCGCAGATCAAGTTGCACATGCCGACGGTCAAGCCAGCCCAAAACAGTGCGTATCCAGTGAAGATGTTTGATGGGCTGAAGATTTGTTCAATGTCATCGATCTGGTTCATCTTGGAAGAGAAGATGATGGCCATAATGACGCCGTAGATGGCGACGACTTCGCAGAAAATGATGGAGATCAAATTCTTCGTTCTTATCCGGGGTGCCTTGACACCTCCACCGACGATAGAGACACCAGTTGTCCAGATTCCCCTATTCTCGTGTCAGATGTGAGCTTCCACGCCGATGCGCGCTGCCATACCATGCTGAGCCTACAACGGAGAGACCGATGCAGAGCGCGATGCCCAAACTGGCGAATGTGTACGGCGAAACGGTTTCGAGAAATTGTCCGACCTGACGAGGTATTAGAGAGCATGTGAGAGACGTTTGGAGGTATTAGCGCGTACATTGAAGGCTTCACCCTCGTTCTGGAAGAGCATGTCTGTTTAGCATTAGCGACTCCCTGCTGCCATGTCCAGGCGTCACGTACAAAGCGCAACCACGCCAAGCGCAGCTGTGGCGCCGCCGGTTCCGTAAGTAAGAGACATGGTGAAGAAACGGGTGGAGGATGCGGAGATGGATGGAAAGGTGGCGGGCTGGAGCTCTCGCGATGAAGCTCACTGAGGATGACGGTTGCTGCAGCGGCTAAACCCCGGGCGGGAGCCACTAGCGTCGCCGGTAGCCATGCGACCCCCGACGGTAGGCAATCACCATCTCTCAAACCTCAGCGAGGTCGCAATAGGTCGTCAACATGGCCGACCAGACTAAATACTACGAGCTATACCGCCGAAGCAGGTACTACATGCGCCTTCTGGGGAACGGTTTGGAGTGCGCTGGCTGACTATGGACAGTCTGGGCGGTGCCCTCACAGACACGCTGGACCACCTTATCACTGAGCGCCGGATCGAGCCCCAGCTTGCCATGAAGATCCTCATAAACTTCGACAAAGCGGTTGCGGACGGACTTGCTGACAAGGTCAAGACTCGCTTAACATTCAAGGTGAGCTCGACGTGTAGCAATAGCATGGAGCGCATAAACTAAGCGCTGCCTTTGTAGGGTCACCTTGACACGTACCGATTCTGCGATGATGTCTGGACATTCATAATCAAGGACATCAACTTCAAGCTCGACAACTCGAACCAAGTCCATGCCGACCGCGTCAAGATCGTCAGCTGTAATACAACCCGTCCCGGTCAAGCTTAGAGCTTAGTCTCTGCCTGTACTTGAGATTTCGGCTTACTAACCATTCTCCAGTACCGAACAAAAATACGGCAACGGCGCCAGGAAAATAGACACATGTCGCGAAATGTAACGAACCAGACACGGAGGAGACGTGCCTATGGGATGCCGTCGATCGGCATGTGTGTTTTTGCTCAGACTGGGATCGCAAAAAAACGGGAATATGTTTGCTTGTTACGGGCGTTTTGGGAAGACTGCGGCAGTCATGGATACCTTGAGCATGAATTTGGAGTTTTGATATTTGCCGAACCAAAATAAAGTCACTTTCCAATCACGATGGTCAGTCATAAGACATTTTAAATCGCTCTATACGTTATCCTATATATTACAAGCTGTGCGTGTGTCTAGTATACATATACTGACAATACCTAGCATTCGTCATTGCACTAAGCTCGGCAATGCTCCCGGCCGGGTACCTTGCACATCAATCTACGCCAACCATTGCACAACACCAGAACTACATACGAGTCAGCCAAAACTGCCATGTCTCTCCCACAGAGTAAGCCAGCGTGGCTCTTGCTCGCAATAGCAAGTGGAGGATGCGCAGCCTTCAACGGCGTATTCGCGAAGCTGTAATGCGCCCTCCCATCCCATGTAAGTCGCGCTGCTAACAAACCTCAGTACAACCACCGAGCTCACGACCTCCTGGTCCAGCGCGATAGGTTCAGCATTTGGCCTCAGCCCTGAGAACAAACTCTTTGAATATGCGATTCGCGGGGTACATTTCTCTCTCCTTTCCTTTATATCTCGCGGCTACTAACACAAACAGCTCTTCTTCGCATGCAACCTCATCTTCAACGCCATAATGTGGGGCCTCTTCACGCGCGCTCTTACACTGGCTTCGTCCACCGTACGCGTCAGCATTATCAACACGAGTGCCAACTTCATGGTCACGGCCGTGCTCAGCGCAATCATATTCAGCGAGAAGTTGCCGGGTGTGTGGTGGCTAGGGGCTGCCATGTTAGTCGCTGGCAGCGTTATAATCGGGATGCGAGAAGAGACGGAGAAGAAGGTCGTTGTTTCAGGCACGGGCGAGGCGCCCTTACTCGACCGCGACGGAGATGCGAATACGGAAGGCTTCCGAGATGAGGATGATGAGGATGAGACGGATAGAGTGGAATTGCGGGGCGTGAAGATTAGCGATGGAGATAGCAGTGATGAAGATGGCGTGTTGAAATAGTCTGTGGAATGAAATATGGATTTGCGCGTTCCGCCAATTGGTGCATGGACTTTCGACAAACTACGGAAACCACGCAGCACACATAGACCTCACACACCCAATCGCACCATCCACCACCCTCCCCCTCGCCTACCCCACACCCATCGCACCTACCCAGTGCTATAGCAAGCCACCAGCAACTAACATCATAAACACAACCCTCTCGTCTCCTCCACACCACCACCGCCCCAACTCCACCACATCGTTACCAAACCTCACCCATCGCTAGCACCCCCCAAATCACTACCAACCACCACCCTTCGTTACTATACCAATACCAAAACTCCCACCCACCATGTCTCTCCGCCCCACCGCGCCCGCCTAGTACCCGCGCGCCCCCAACCCCCCGGCGCCGCTCCTCCTCCCCTACCCCTGGGCATCCGACATCTACCACGCGCCCCCAGTTCTCCACCACACGCCCAGCTTCTACCCACTGCTGCCGCGCTTCGACTACAACTATTTCCCGGCGCCGCCGTACGCGCAGGGGATTTACGATGCGGGGTGGATGGTGGGGTGGAGCGTGGAGGATGGGCGGCAGAGAGTGGAGCATAGGGTTGAGGAGGGAAATGATGTTCGTGCATGGAATTACGCTGTGAAGACTGTGCCGTGGAAGCAGAAGGGGAAGAAGGGCGGGAGAGTACGCAGGGGGGATAATGTGGTGAGGAGGGAGAAGGCGAAGGAGATCAAGTATGGAACGAGGGAGGTGCGGAAGATTGAGAGGGCGGTGTCGGAGAAGGGGGAGGAGAGAGTTGTGGTGGTGGAGATGAGGGGGAGGAGTCAGTCGATGGCTGAGAGGAGGGTGAAGGGGTGGAGTGAGGCTTGATGGGAGGAAGTGGCGGTGCGTTGGTGTGAAGGGTTCCATCATTTGAGTGTTTGAATGCCTCTAGCCACATCGTTAGATGGCGCAATGAACTACTTCATCACTGCGTTTTCCACGCTCAATGCAACCTCCTCAAGCCCTCCACCAGACCTCTAACGTCCTCCAACTCTACACCTAATCCTTCAATAGCCTTCCTCTGCACATCTTCCTCGCAGTCCAAGAAGCGCTCAATCAGCTCCCCATCAACAAACCGATTGGGCTCCTCCTCCACACGAACTTGATTCTTGAAAGCGCGGAACTTGGCGAAATCCAAATCCCCTGGCGAGACGACGAGGTTGCCTAGTTTGGACTGCAGGGTGATGAGGAGGTCGAGATAGTTCTGCGAGATTAGTGCGAAGAGGTATATTGAGCCTTCGACCTGGTACACGTATCAGTAATGCGATATAAAGGAATAGAAATGCAATGACTTACTGTGCCCACGAACGCGCGAGGAACGACCACCGCATCTGGAGCCGTCGCGACGTCTATCCTGCGTATCCTATTGACCATCTCGCCCAGCAACATCTCGCTCGTCACATTCAACCTCCTCTTGTCGTCATCTGTAACGCCGTTGGGGTCGCGACGTAGCACGAGCAGATTGCCCTCCGCATCGCTCTCAAGATAAGTATTCTCGTCAACTTCTGCTACAGCGGTGGCCCATGTAACTTGGAAATGGCGCGCCACTTCGACGAGCTTGTCAGGCAGGCCGGTCTCGCCGCGTTGATATTCCACCACGACCATGGACTTCATCAGATCTGCTATTGCTATCTGCGTTCCGTTGACGGTGATGTCGATCGGGGCAGTTGAGCATCGAAAAGTCGCTGCTTTGACGAGATCGGGCTTGCTTTGCGATCTGTACTCAACGTCGTAAACTACGATGGTCTTGATGAGCGCCGCGACAATCTTGCCTTCGCACATGGCGAGACATCTGCAGCCGCCTTTCACGGCAATTTCTGTAACAAGCTTGAGGACGCGTTCTGGTGTAACTTCCAGTATGAGTATGCGCCCGCGTTCTGCAGTGGAGTTTTGGTCGTCCAGGTATGCGGTGCCGATGACAAAACGCTCAGCGGTGCCACCAGAGCCGTCCGCCAGGTCACAGCGCATGACGCATTCCACAAGCTCCTCTTCGTTGAGAGCGTATGTGTCAAGCTCCTTGAACTGTATCTCATCCACCAGCTTGAAGTGACTCAACATGATCTCCTCGCCGGCCTTTAGTATGCGCTTGATGGTGCCGAGACCGAACGCCTTCAAGCCTGGCGAGTAAGCTATCCGTCGAACCGTCTCGTCTACCTTGAGAGTCTGAACATGCGTTGTCCGTTCGGTATCTACGAGCGCTATACGGAGGTCTTCGGAAGTAGCAATGGCTACCGAGCCGGGGTATGCCTCAGAATTGAATGGGCAGACCGTCGTGGCGTCCTCTGCTGTGACGGCAGAAAAGACAAGGCGACCTTCTGAAGCATAGATGAGTGATGGATGTTCGCAAGTCGCAAAGACATTGAAGAGACCATTGCCTCTCGGCAGCGCGCGGAATGTGGCTTCGCGAGTTCCCAGAACGATGCTCTTTCTTCCTGATAGCTCTCCGTTCGATGTATCATATGAGTATGTCACCACGTTGCCATCTGCCATCGCAGCAAAGAGGGTTGGAGGCTGGTCTGGGAAGATCTGGGTAAGCAATAATGACCGGGGGACAGAGTCTTCCGAAATCTGCACCGCCTTGACAGCCTCCAAGGTGTCGAGTGAGCACATCGCCAACTGAGAGTTCTTCCAGAACCCAATGAAGCAGACCGAACTTGATGTAGAGGGAAGTGCGATACATGCGACCTGGCTCTCTGCACCAAACTTCTTCTCTGTAAGCACTTTCAAACCATCTATGCTGAGAGTTACAACAGAGACACCTCCGAGCGAAAGCAAGACATGGCTGTCGTTGACGGAGGCTGCTGTGACCGTCTCGCCGCTAGGTGGCACCCACTCTGATGTGATCATGCCGCTGTCAAGATCAGATATACGAACTCGTCCACTAGTGACTTGAACAAGTCGTCCTTGCGAGATATTCGCTGCGGCTAGCGTGGTTTCATCCAGGGCCACCGAAGCAAACTCGTCTACTTCTTCAACTTCGCCTTGAGGATCGAAGCGGAAGATGCGAGTGTCGTTGACAAATGTCACTAAGAGCGTGTCGGCATACTCTGCAGACGCATTCGACTTCAGACCAAACATGTCAGAGATATGCTCCATCTCGCCTAGGACACCAAGATCTTCCAACCCAACGCCGCTTCTAACACTTCGAAGACTCCCGTCCTGGTAGGCGCCACTGCCTGTGACAATGCGGGCCTGGCCGGAGGAGTACTCGTTCGTTTGACCTTCGCTAGAGCGATTACCCATGTCCATGATTGTGAAGTCTAGGACAGGCGCAAGATTTGCAAACGTCTGCACAATCTCCATCGATTGCTCTGTGATCCTAATGACTTGCGAATCGCCTTGATGTGAGCCGACAAAGACATAGCCAGCGTCGAGGTACACCAGAACAGAGGCTCGAGACGTCTGGCCAATGACGTCCAGCTTCCAGGACTGTACCTTCTTCTTTTCGTCGAGTATAAGCATGAAGAGGTACAGCCGGCCATAGTCGTCTGCTAGCACAAAGCGTTGTGCGTCTATGCGCTCCCAGGCGACAAAGATTGTTGCTTCGTCTAGAGGCTCGGTCTGCAAATCGTTGTTCTCTTCATCGTAGTAAGCAATCGATGTCTCTCCAATTACAATCAGGCCATGTGAGGGTGCCTCGATTGGGATCAAGTGGCTTGCGCCTAGTTCCAGCTCTGCTCGGCAAGCCTCGCCGTCTTCGAGCTCGACTGAATCCCCTCCCGCGAAAAGGATCTCGCGCAACCTTAGCTTGACTTGCGAATGTGTGTCCTCGTACAGCAGCGCGATCTTCGGTTTGTCGTCGAAAGCTTTTGGCCGTAGGAAGGTCGAGGAGCGAACGAACATTTCCGGCAGCCTTACAGGCTGAGGCTCACCAAGATGGGCAATGTCAGGTTCCTGCTTTCTCTTCTTCCCCCTTTGAACTAGTGGGATAACTGTGATTATGCCCTCATAAACTTCGACGGTCATGAATCGTCCGCTCGGGTCCACATGGCACCTCTCTCCTGTTTGTGATTCGCGTGCGGCATTATCCGCTACACTATCGAATGACTTCTCCGTCTGAAGCTGCTTCTTCTCGGCATTCCAAGAGAGCGTAAAGTACATGAAGCGGTCTGTCCCAACGAAGAGGTGGTCGGTCGGTGATAGGGCCGGGCGCAGCTTCTGGAGCATCGTGACCTTGCCATAGATGGCTTTCTGGTGTTGCAGAGTCAATCCATCGGCAGTCTGGACGTAGAACTCTAGTCTGTTCGCCTTGCTGTTCTGTTTGTTAGCATCTGGTCCGCCGTCGACCACGTTCTGCTTACGCAACGACTAGACAGTCCTCGTCCGGAGCTAGGAAGTTCAACTTGAGCGCATGGCGGACGCTGCTCGGGCGGTGGATGGGCGCAATGTACGCCATAATCAACTCCGGACACCGTTACAGCTTCACAACTGTTGACTAGAGTAGGAACGGAGAGGGTGAAGGTCGAATGGCTGGCTGGCGGACGTATCGTCGTCATGGCCGTATCGCCGTAGCTGCACTGACCCACCACCCACGCGAGCGCGTTTGTGCCCCACCACGTTTAACTTTTTGGCCGCCGTCACCTTTTCCCGCCCGACTCCTCCGACACCAACAACATGGCTCGTAAGAAATAGCCTTTGATCACCACACGAAATTGATCGCACAACTAACAGCCATGACTGATCTAGCAGCAATGGACATAGACGACGATCCTGTCGTGGCCGAGTACGATGTCTACATCACTCCCGAGGCGGAGGAGGGACAGCTATATGTGCTGCAGTACCTGAATCGCCCGCCCGACCAGCCATTCACAAAAGCCACCCAGAGCCATCCCACCGAATTGCGCGTCAAGCAAGAGTCGGGCTTCATTGAAGTCGACGTTCCCATGGACATTCAAAACAACTACAACCGCCCCGCAGGCGTGCGCTGGGGTGAGGCGATGCGCAAAACAAAAGGTTTTGGACAGAAGGCCTTTGGCATTGCATCTGGCTTCGAGCGCACAATGCCACGCGCAGCCAACCGAGCCGGCGCCGGTGAGGGAGGATCAGCTGCACCGGCTACAGTCGAGGACGACGACAACTTCGAGGAATACGTCGCAAACTTTGAGGATGCGAACGAGAAGGGCCACGTCTTGAATGTGCAGACTTTCGGTGGCCAGATCCTCAAGGACGACGGCAAAGGTCCTAGCTACATGCTCGGCACGTTCCGCGATGGTACCATCTCCAGCCACATGAGGTAGAAGCAACACGCTGATTTGACTAGATCAGCTACACCTCACCAGATTGAATGGCCTCGTCCAGCTCCGAACGCAGTTCCACCATGTCGACGCAACCGCTCAACTTGAGGCAGTCCAGCGTCGCCGCGAAAAAGAGTCGCAGGAAGGCGCAAAGCCTGCAGAACCCAAAGCCTTCCTTCCCACCGTGAAGAAGAGTGGCGGCGATACTG
>Ga0265780_10012415_pt1 | contig 10000 bp, 9 predicted proteins | sample P1T30metagenome_FD_192432 | JGI IMG/M metagenome (GOLD analysis project Ga0265780, IMG submission 192432) | Plant litter microbial communities from East Loma Ridge, Irvine, California - P1 T30 | ecosystem: Environmental > Terrestrial > Plant litter > Unclassified | place: USA: California... | reverse complement strand
CCAGAAGCGCAACGCGGCGGCGCGCAGCAGCGTCGGCCAGGCCGCGATTTCGTCGTCGGTGAAGGGCCGCACGGCGCGGTAGGCGTCGAGCAGGGCGCGTACGCGCGCCGCGTCGAGCTTGCCGCTGGCCAGGTCGATGCACCAGTCGTTGACGGTCACGGCCAGGTCGAACAGCCAGGTGTCGACGCCGGCAAAGTAAAAGTCGAAGCAGCCGCTCAGCTTGTCGCCGACGAACATCACATTGTTGCGGAAGAGGTCCGCATGCACGGGGCCGCGCGGCAGGCGTGCATAGGCGGCGCTCGCGGCGCATTCCTCTTGCACGGCAATTTCTTCGCGCAACAGGCGGGCATTTTCGGGTGACAAATGCGGCAGTACAGCCGGCGCCGTGGCGCGCCACCAGTCGAGGCCGCGCAGATTCGGCTGGCTCAGCGCGAAATCCCAGGCCGCCAGGTGCATGCGCGCCAGCATGGCGCCGACTTCGGCGCAATGCACCGGCTGCGGGTCCATCTGCGAACTGCCGGCCAGCTTGCTGACGATGACGGCCGGCTTGCCGTGCAGGGCCACGACCAGCTCGCCGTCCGCATTGGCGACAGGCGCCGGCACCGGAATGCCGCGCTCGGCCAGGTGGCGCATCAGCTGGATATAAAAGGGCAGCTGCTCGAAATCCAGGTTTTCGAAGACGGTGAGCACGTACTCGCCGCGCTCGCTCGTCAGGAAGAAATTGCTGTTTTCAATGCCGGAGGCGATGCCGTCGAGCGCCAGCGCCTGGCCAAGGGGAAACTGCTTGATCCACTGGGTGAGGTCATCCAGTGTGACCGCGGTGAAAACTGCCATCGTGGGAGGAACAAATGAGAGGTGGAGCAACGGGGCGCCAGGCGCCCCGCGGATGATCGGCGAGCTCAGCGCCCGTTGGCGGGCAGCGGCGGCGGCGGTGGGATATCGGCCGGCTTGGTCATCGGCACCGTTGCCGCAGGAACCTTGCCGGCAGGTGCACCCGTTGCCGGCGCCTGGGCCGCAGGGGCAGCGTCGGCTGCCGCCTCGGCATCCTGCGCGCCAGCCGCCTTTTTCTTCGCGTTGAGGTCGAATTCCATGACTTTCCATTGCGGCGCGCGGAAGGCGCTGCTCTGGGCGTCGCCGGCCTGGGCATTGCCGGCCGGGGTGTTCGGACGCAGGATGTAATTGCTGCCGCCGCTTTGGACTTCGATTTCGGTGACGTTGCCGTCGTTGCCGCGTTTTTCGCGGATCTGGGTGCCGCGGCGCGGCTCGATGGTCGTGGCCGGCACATCGCTGCCCGGCTCGATGCGTTCGGTGACCGGCGGTTGCGTTTGCCCGGCAGCCTGGCCAGCGGCCTGTTGCGCCACGGCGGTGCCGGCGCAGGCGAGCAGGGCAAGGGACAGACTGGCGAAGCGGGTAGTTGTGCGCGACATGATGATCACCTTGTATCGTTTAGACCATTGTAACAAACAGATACCGTTCCCTGTGAAAAGTGTGCTGGGTGTTCCCGAACACGTCCCCATATAGCAGGACAAGACGAAAAAACGCCACCGCAGCGTTGTGCTTTCTTCATGGCGGATTCTGCGATAATGGCTCCCACTTTGGCCCCCGGCCGGCTTCACAAAATTCCTATGCAAAATACCCTGCTCCTGGTTGACGGTTCCAGCTACCTCTACCGCGCCTACCACGCCTTGCCCGACCTGCGCAGCCCCGATGGTTTCCCGACCGGCGCCATGCACGGCATGGTCAACATGCTGCGCCGCCTGCGCGCCGACTACCCGGCCGCCTACATCGCCTGCGTGTTCGACGCCAAGGGTAAAACCTTCCGCGACGACATGTACCCCGAGTACAAAGCGACGCGCGCTTCGATGCCGGAAGACCTGGGCAAGCAGATCGCCCCCATCCACGAAGCGGTGCGCCACCTCGGCTGGCCGATCCTGATGGTCGAAGGCGTGGAAGCCGACGACGTGATCGGCACCCTGGCCGTGCAGGCCGCCGCCAAGGGCATGAACACCATCGTCTCCACCGGAGATAAAGACCTGGCGCAACTGGTCAACGACAAGGTCATGCTCATCAATACGATGAGCAACGAAAAGCTCGACGAAGCCGGCGTGCTGGCCAAGTTCGGCGTGGCGCCGAACCGCATCATCGATTACCTGACCCTGATCGGCGACACCGTCGACAACGTGCCGGGCGTGAACAAGTGCGGCCCGAAGACCGCGCTGAAATGGCTGGCCCTGCACGGCTCGCTCGACGGCGTGATGGAAAACGCGCACAGCATCGGCGGCGCCGTCGGCGAAAACCTGCGCACGGCGCTGGAGTGGCTGCCGAAAGGCCGCGAGCTGATTACCGTGAAAACCGATTGCGACCTGGTCAACCACGTGGTGTCGATTGAGGAAAGCCTGGTTGGCCGTCCGGAAGACAAGGACGCCTTGCGCGACTTCTTCCAGCGCTATGGCTTCAAGACCATGCTGCGCGAACTGTCGCAGGGGCCGGGCGTGGGGGCAGCGGCTGCCCCGGGCCTGAATTCGCCGGAAGGCGCGCAAGACACCCTGCCGGGCATGCCGATCATCAAGGGCGAGTACGAACTGGTGACCACCTGGGAGCAGCTCGACAAATGGCTGGCCCTGGTGGATGCGGCCGAATTGACCTCGGTCGATACCGAAACGACTTCGCTGGAACCAATGACGGCGCAGATGGTCGGCATCTCGCTCTCGGTGGAAGCAGGCAAGGGCGCCTACATTCCGCTGGCGCACCGTTACGCCGGCGTGCCCGAGCAATTGCCGCGCGAAGAGGTGCTGGAACGCATGCGCTCCTGGCTGGAAAATCCCGCCAAGCCAAAGCTGGGCCAGAACCTGAAGTACGACATGCACATCTTTAACAACCATGGGATTACCCTGCAGGGCATCGTGCACGACACCCTGCTGCAGTCCTATGTGTTCGAGTCGCACAAGCCGCACGACATGGATACCATGGCGATGCGCCACCTCGGCTACACCACGATCCCGTTCGTCGACGTGTGCGGCAAGGGCGCCAACATGATCTGCTTCGACCAGGTGGAGCTGGAACGTGCCAAGGAATACGCGGCCGAGGATTCCGACATCACCCTGCGCCTGCACCAGACCATGCTGCCGCACGTGCAGGAAAATGCCGGCCTGACCTATATCTACGAAAAGATCGAGCTGCCTACACAAATTGTGCTGCAAAAGATCGAGCGCAACGGCGTGCTGATCGACGTCGAGAAGCTCGACAAGCAGTCGCGCGAACTCGGCGCCCGCCTGATGGAGCTGGAGCAGCAGGCCTACGAATTGGCCGGCGGCCAGTTCAACCTCGGTTCGCCCAAGCAGATCGGCGAAATCTTCTTCGGCAAGCTGCAACTGCCCGTCATCAAGAAGACCGCCACCGGCGCGCCGTCGACCGACGAAGAGGTGCTGCAAAAGCTGGCCGAGGATTACCCGCTGCCGAAAGTGCTGCTGGAACACCGCGGCATGGCCAAGCTGAAGTCGACCTATACCGACAAGCTGCCGAAGATGGTCAACCAGGCCACCGGCCGCGTGCACACCAATTATGCGCAGGCGGTGGCGATCACCGGGCGCCTGGCCTCGAACGATCCGAATTTGCAGAATATTCCGGTCCGTACCGCCGAAGGCCGCCGCATCCGCGAAGCGTTTGTTGCGCCACCGGGCAGCGTGATCGTCTCGGCCGACTATTCGCAGATCGAGCTGCGCATCATGGCCCACATCTCGGGCGACGAAGCGATGCTGCGCGCGTTCGCCGAAGGCGAGGACATCCACCGCGCCACGGCGGCCGAGATCTTCGGCATCCCGCCGGAAGAGGTGCAGTCCGAGCAGCGCCGCTACGCGAAAGTGATCAACTTCGGGCTGATCTACGGCATGAGCGCGTTTGGGCTGGCCGCGAACCTGCAGATCGAGCGTTCGGCGGCGGCGAACTACATCGACCGCTACTTTGCGCGCTTCTCGGGCGTGAAGCAGTACATGGACGAAACGCGCCTGGCGGCCAAGTCGCGCGGCTACGTGGAAACCGTGTTCGGCCGCCGCTTGTGGCTGCCTGAGATCAATTCCCCGAACGGCCCACGGCGCGCCGGCGCCGAACGCGCGGCGATCAATGCGCCGATGCAGGGCACGGCGGCGGATCTGATCAAGCTGGCGATGATCGCGGTACAGGGCTGGCTGGAAGCCGAGCAGCTCGGCACGCGCATGGTCATGCAGGTGCACGATGAACTGGTGCTCGAGGTGCCGGAAGGGGAGCTGGAGCTGGTCAAGGCCAAGCTGCCGGAGCTGATGGCGGGCGTGGCGCAGCTGAAGGTGCCGCTGGTGGCCGAAACCGGCGTGGGGGCGAACTGGGACGAAGCCCACTAGGGCTTCCGCGCACTTAAGTACCAGCGCGTGGGCACGGGGCGCCTAGCGCGGCCCGGCCCACCCTACGTCATTGAGGCCACGGGCGTTGATAAAGTAGGGTGGGCGCTCCTGTGCCCACGCGTCGATCACTGCCGGCTCCATCATCGCACCCGACGATCTCGCCACGAACAACTTACAACGCCCTGCGCAAATCCTTCGGCAGCTGGTACACCGGGCAATACTGGTAAGTCGTGCGCCCCTTGCCAATCACCTGCGTGAACGTCAACGCATCCTGCACCACCACCTGCTGCCGCTGCACGAAACGCTTGCCCGGACCATGGCCGGCATCGATGCAGGTCTGGTCCACCGTATAGCGCGACCTTTTATGATCCCGCACCACCGCGCGACAACTGCTGGTATGCGCCGTGCTGATGCCCTTGCCGTCGTACTGGCGGATCGCGGCGTTCGCCGGCGAATCGCAGCGCGACCCCTTGGCCACATAGATGCCAGGCTTGAGCCGGTACACGCCGCCCGGCTTGGGCGAGGTGTCGACGCTGGCCTGGGCCAGGGAAGCACTGCCCAGCGCCAGGGCCAGCAGCGAACCGATGATGTGATGTTTCATGTTTAACCTCATCCATTTGCATGCGCGCCAGGAGCGGCGCGCTTGTCAGCAAGCCTATACCAGCAGGCAAACAGGCAGCGCCACCGCTGAGCAGCCATTAATAACGCCGGCGCCGTCCGGCGAACATCAGCAGGGCTGCGCCGCCGAGCAGTATGACCGAGGTCGCCGGCTCGTCGGCGGCCCTCCGTTCATCTAACGCGGTCAACCCGACCGAAGGCAAGCCGGCTGTTCCAGATAGGGCGGCCAGGTTGGCCGGGGCCAGGGTGAGCGCGGCCACGCCAATACATAGGAAGATGCGGAAACACGCCATACAGGTTTCTCCATGAAAACTGGCATGCCAGACAGGTGTCGGCAGCCAGCCGGCGACTATAGGCGATCGCCGGTTCCCACTTGCTAACCAGGCGCAAACCTCTTGCCGAAAGCCTCGGGAAGGACATCAGCGCACGCGATTGCGTTCCAGAGCGCAAGCTGCTCAGTCGCTGTAAGATAGTCAGCCTTACAACCATGACCGAAAGGGATGCACATGAAGGATCTCGTACAAGACGGCGACAGCCTGGTTTCCAAGACCGCGTTCGAAGACGGCGTCGACCGCCGCGTGTTCCTGAAGGCGGCCGTCGGCAGCGGTTTCGCCGCCGCCACCCTGCCGGTCATGGCGCAGTCGATGATCCAGACCGACACCAGCGGCCTGTCCGCCGGCGACCACATCATCGTCATCAACGGCCAGGACGTGCCGGTCTACCGCGCCCAGCCGGAAGGACGCACCAACCTGCCGGTGATCCTGGTGATCTCGGAAATCTTCGGCGTCCACGAGCACATCAAGGACGTGGCGCGCCGCCTGGCCAAGGCCGGCTACCTGGCCATTGCACCGGATTTGTTCGTGCGCCAGGGCGACCCGACCAAGATCGCGAACATCGCCGACCTGATGAAGGACATCATCGCCAAGACGCCGGATGCGCAGGTCATGTCCGACCTCGACACGGTGGTCAACTGGGCCAAGCAGCGCGGCGGCGACATCGAGCGCCTCGGCATCACCGGTTTCTGCTGGGGCGGCCGCATCACCTGGCTGTACGCGGCGCACAACCCGAAGGTCAAGGCCGGCGTGGCCTGGTATGGCCGCCTGGTCGGCGATGCCACTGCCAACTCGCCGAAGCACCCGGTCGACGTGGCCCAGGGCCTGAAGGTGCCGGTGCTGGGCCTGTACGGCGGCAAGGACACCGGCATTCCGCTGGAATCCGTCGAGCGCATGAAGACCGAACTGGCCAAGGGCAACAGCCGCTCCGAGTTCGTCGTGTTCCCGAATTCGGGCCACGCCTTCCATGCGGATTACCGTCCGAGCTACAACGAAGCCGATGCCAAGGATGGCTGGAAGCGCGCGCTGAACTGGTTTGCGAAGCACGGCGTGGCCTGAGTTCAGGCGTAGCTGAGGCGCGTAGCAGCCTGTACAGGTACAATGCCCGGTTTGCTGCGCGCAGTACGTCCAGAACAAGAGGCTTCAAATCGACCCGATTCTCCTATCCATCCTGACGGCGACCGCCTTTGCCGGCGTCGTCAGCATTTCCGCCGCAGCCCTGTTCTCGTTCACGCTGCTCTCCAAGATGGTGGAGCGGCTGGTGAGCCTGTCCGTCGGCATCATGCTGTCGACCTCGCTGCTGCATGCCTTGCCGGAAGCCTTCGATTCCGGCGCCAGTCCGCAGAAGCTGTTCGCGACCCTGCTGGCGGGCCTGCTGACCTTCTTCATGCTGGAAAAGCTGGCGCTGCTGCGCCACTCGCACCACCACGAGGGCGACGGCCACCATCACGCGCACGGGCACGATGCCAAGGAAGCCGGCAAGTCCGGCTGGATGATCCTGATCGGCGACGGCATGCACAACTTCACCGACGGCATCCTGATCGCCGCGGCCTTCCTGGCCAATCCGGAGCTGGGCATCGTCACCGCGCTGGCGATTGTGGCGCACGAAATCCCGACCGAGATCGGCGACTTCATCGTGCTGCTCAATGCCGGCTTCTCGCGCATGCGCGCCTATATCTTCAACTTGCTGTGCAGCCTGCTCGCCGTGGCCGGCGGCCTGCTCGGCTACTTCACGCTCGACCGTGCCAGCGGGCTGATTCCCTACGTGCTGGTGTTCGCCTCGTCGGGCTTCATCTACATTGCCGTGAGCGACCTGATGCCGCAGATGCAGCGCCGGGCGACCGTCAAGGAATCGGTGCCGCAGGTGCTGCTGATCGGGCTTGGGGTTATCATCGTTTTATTCCTGACCGGGCGCTGATGCGTTGAAACGGGCCCGGCCGCATTTGTGCGAAAGGGGCCGTTCCATGAAAAGTTATCGCTGGATTCCCGAGACCGGCTCCGGTCTCGAACACCTGGTACTTGGACAGACGAACGAAGGCATCATCGCGCAGGGCGTGGTGATCGGCGGGCGCTACGGTGACGACTATGGCGCCAGTTACCGCATCGCTTGCGACGATTCCTGGCGCGTGCGGCATGCGATTGTCGACGTGGCCGGCGGCGGGCATCTCGAACTGTTTGCCGATGGCGACGGGCAGTGGCGCGGCGGCGATGGTGCGGTGATCGAGGCGCTGGCCGGCTGCATCGACATCGACCTGACGGCCAGCTGTTTTACCAACACATTACCGATCCGCAGACTGGGCGATTCGCTCGGCGAGCGGCAAGTCATCGACGTGGCCTGGGTGTGGATTCCGGAACTGAAGGTGGAAAAGGCGCAGCAGGCATACACGCGGCTGGGGATGAATGCGTATCGCTTCGAGAGCCTGGGCAGCGCGTTTCGTGCGGATTTGCGGGTGGATGATGACGGACTGGTCGTCCAGTATCCGGGGCTGTTCAAACGCACCGATATCGCACGCGGTTGATGTTGCCGGTGGGTTCAAGAACCCACCCTACGTTTCGCCGTTCGTGGGTGTGCCGTTCGTAGGGTGGACTCCCGAGTCCACGCGGTACGGCATTTGAGCGTTCGTGTCGCTTCGCGGTAGCGGTGGGGTAGGCAGCGGTACGACCGCGTGGACACAGGTGTCCACCCTACGGATTACGCCGGGCCAGTAGCGACTGGCCGCGACGGATCGGCACTCCACTCGCTCCACGAACCCGGATACAAGGCCGCGCCTTTTAACCCGGCTACTTCCAGCGCTAGCAGGTTGTGACACGCCGTCACGCCTGATCCGCACTGCATGATTGCGTCCGAAGGGTCCTCGATCACCGCGCCGAATTCCTCGCGCAGTTGCTCGGCCGCCTTGAAGCGCCCGTCAGCCTGCAGGTTGTCCTTGAAAAAGCGGTTCCTGGCTCCGGGAATATGGCCGCCCACCGGATCGATCGTTTCGTTCTCGCCGCGGAAGCGGTCCGCCGCGCGCGCATCCACGACCGTGCGCTTGGCGCTCTCGATATTCTCCAGCACCTCGGCCACGGTCACCGTCGGCACGAACGGTGCACGCGCCTCGATGGTCCCGCGCGGCTTGGCGGAAGTGACTTCGGTCACCACAGGCTGGCCAAGCGCCTGCCAGGCCGGCAGCCCGCCATCGAGCACCGCCGCCGCCTCGTGCCCGAGCCAGCGCAGCAGCCACCACAGGCGCGCCGCGTACATGCCGCCATGCGCGTCGTAGGCCACGACCTGGCTGCCAGCGTTCACGCCCCAGCCACGCAGCGTCTCGACCAGCGCTTCTTTCGACGGTAGCGGATGCCGCCCACGAAACACGCCATCCTCGCCACGCTTCGGCCCCGACAGCTCGGTCTCCATGTCCGCAAACACCGCCCCCGGCAAGTGACCGGCCGCATAGGCTTCGCGCCCGAACGCCAGGTTCACCAAATCATGCCGGCAATCGACGATCACCCAGTCCGGGTTGTCGATATGCTGGGCCAAATCGGCGGCGGAAATCAGGGTCGTGTACATGGCAGGCCTCACAGTTCGCTGGCGATGGGATCCGTTTTTTCGGTGACGGCGCCGCGCGCCGTGCTGCGCGTATTGTAGAACGTTGCCGCGATGCCGGACGCGAGGATCACGCCGATGCCGAGCCACACGTGCCAGTCGAAGCGGTCGCCCCACAGCAGCAGGCCCCACATGCTGGAAAACACGATGCCGGTGTACTGCAGATTCGCCACCACCAATACCTTGCCGACACGGTAGGCGCGGGTCATGGCCATCTGCGCCATCAGGGCCGCGCCGCCGATGCCCAGCAACAGCAGGCCGCCGTACAGGGTGTGGCTGTGGAAGGGCGTGAAGCCGCCCGCGCCATCGCCACCCACCACGCCGGCCAGGCCGGCAACGGCGGTGGTGGCCGAAAAATAGAACACCACGCGGTACTCCGGCTCGCCCATCTGGCCGAGCTTACGCACCTGCATGTAGGCCATCGCCGAGATGACCGACGAGCACAGGCCCGCCAGCCCGCCCAGCCACTGGTTCGATTCCACGGCCGGCTGCAGCACCAGGGTCACGCCGAAGAAGCTGGCGCCCACGGCCAGCACCAGCGGCCACTCGGCGTGCTTGGTCCTGGTCCACCAGCCCATCAGGAACATCCAGGCCGCGATCCAGATCGGCGCCATGTAGTTCAGGGTCATGGCGGTGGCCAGCGGCAGCTTGGAAATGGCGAAGAACCACAGCCAGAGCGAAGTCACGCCGACCGCGCTGCGCCACAAATGGGCCTTGGGGAAGGGCGTGCGGAAGGTGCCGCCACGCTGGCGCACGATCATGAACAGGATCACGGCGCCGATCAGGCCGCGGTAGAACAGGAGTTCGGAGGTGGTGTAGAACTCGGAAGCCAGCTTCACGCCCGCGCCCATGGCGGCAAACGCAAAGCTGGCGAACAGCATCCAGAGTGAAGGCATTACATTCCTGGGTTGGTATTACGTTACAACTGAGCGTTACAACTGAGCATTACAACTGAGCATTACAGCTGAGGCCGTGTCCGAATGTCAGACCTGACCCCAGCTGTTACAGGTCGATCTTGCTGCGGTACCACTCGTGGAAGTGCTGCATGCCGTCTTCCATCGGCGACTGGTATGGTCCCACCTCGTTCACGC
>Ga0265780_10012413_pt1 | contig 10001 bp, 5 predicted proteins | sample P1T30metagenome_FD_192432 | JGI IMG/M metagenome (GOLD analysis project Ga0265780, IMG submission 192432) | Plant litter microbial communities from East Loma Ridge, Irvine, California - P1 T30 | ecosystem: Environmental > Terrestrial > Plant litter > Unclassified | place: USA: California... | reverse complement strand
TAATTGTCGAGACTCCACTTGAGCTGCTTTTGCAGCCCCGGGTCGTCCTCGATGATCAGGAGTTTGGGTTTATTTTGCGTCACGATGGTCCTCGATGGATTCTTCTGTCTACGCGGCCTGCGCGGCCGGCGCCGCCGCGCGCTGGTGCAGCGGCAGGACGACTGTAAAAGTGGTGCCCAGCGACGGCGTGGAAAACACTTCCAGCGTCCCGCCAAGCTCCGTGATGTATTCGCGGCTTTCAAACACGCCGATGCCCATGCCGGCCGACTTGGTCGACTCGAACGGTTTGTACAAACGCTCGCGGATGAATTCGTCACTCATGCCTTCGCCGGTATCGACGATCTCGATGCGCACCGCAGCGTCCCGCTGGCCGACCGTGATGGTCACGCTGCCGTCCTTCGGCGTGGCTTCGATGGCGTTCTGGATCAGGTGTCCAACCACGCGCTCGAGGCGCTCGGGGTCGGCCACGATGGCCAGCCCGGCCGTCTCGACGCGCAATTCCGGGCGTGGCTCGAACGCCGCTTTCAACGCGACGGCCTGGCGCACGACCTGGTCGACCGTCAGCGCGCGCGGCTGCTCGGGCGCGTCGCTGCGGCTCAGTTTTTGCAGCATCAGGCGCATTTTTTGCACCGAGTAGCTGATCGTTTCCAGCATATCGGCCTGGAATTCCGGGTTGTCGCGGTGCTTGACCGCATTCGCGTTCATCAGCGACAGCTGCGACACCAGGTTTTTCAGGTCGTGCACGACAAACGTCGACATGCGATTGAACGATTCGAACTGGCGCGCCACCATCAGCGCATTGGCCGCATCCTGCTGCGACAGATAACTGGCCGCCTGGCTGCCCGCAATTTCCAGCAAATCGAACACTTCCCAGTTCAGCGTGACCGGGCTGCGCGACTTGTGCAGCACCAGGAAGCCGAACAGTTTGCCGTGCATCATGAAGGGCACCACCAGCCAGTCGCGTCCCGACCCGGACGATTTCAGCCAGGATGGCAGCAGCAGGCCGTCGTACTTGTCGGGCGCCTGGGCAAATTCATGCAGGTCGACCACCCATTGGGTCGATTCGAGGAAACGGCAAAAAGCCGAGTCGGGCGGCTCGATGGCGGCCGGGGGACGTGCCTGCCACTGCGCGACCGGCTCGAACTGGCCGCTCTCACCGCGTTGCCACAGCACGCCGCCCGGGCTTTCCACCAGGGCTGCGACCGCCTGGATGGCGCGGTCGCCCAAACCCGGTCCCTGCTCCGACAGGATGCGGGTAAAGCGCATCCACTCTTCGCGGTAATCGTAGTTATAAGTATAAAAATGCTTGCTGATGAACACTTTTAGCCAGGAGCGGAACGTGCCGGAAAACAGGACCCCGGCCAGCACCAGCAAGGCGCCGAACAGGAACGTCACCTGCATCACCGCGCCCCAGCTGCCGCCGAAGAATTTGAGGTAGTAGCCGGCCGAGCCCATCGCCAGCAGGTAAATTGCCGAGCCGAACAGCGCAGCCGAATGAAACATCACATTGCGCGACAGCGCCAGCGGCGACGTCCACGATTTGCTGCGCGCCACCGAAATGCCCAGCAGCGGCACCGTCAAGGCATTGATCACGCCGCGCGCCGCCCAGATGTCGGAACTGACTTCATGGAACAGCATCGTGTGGCTGTACATATAAAAGTCGTAGGCGAACATGGCGCAAATGCCCAGGCAGGCAAATTTGATGCCCCAGCGCTCCTGCGGGGTCTTGTTGCGGTAGACCTGCTCGACCAGCAGCATGCCGAACACGGACAGGCAGACGCGTGCACCGACATTCGGCATGAAGCCCAGATCTTTGTCGAGCATCAGGTCCCAGCGCCCGACCACGGTTGCCACCAGGAACAGCAGATAGAACACGGCAGCGCCCAGCAGCGCGGGGCGCAGGCGGAATGGCAAGCGGCTGTTCGGGTCCCGGTAGTTGCCCATCATCTGGACCAGGAACACGGACCAGCCGGCGTTGCGCAGGATTTCGAGGGTATCGGTCCACACCGACCAGGGGCGGCCATGACCGGATTCCCACGACACCGAACTGGCCCAGAGCGCCGTCAGGACGATCGCCACCGCCAGCGCCGGGCCGTGGCGGCCGCGCCAGCGCGTCAGCAGCAACAGGGCCAGCACGGTAAACGACGCGCCGGCCAAACCATAGCTAAGGGAAGCGATACTGTTCAATGGTCACCATCGGGATCGATTGCCAACATGGCAGAAAGACTGAAGACGCCGCACGGGGTGCGGCGGCGGTTTCAACGTCCGCTGCGGAACAGCACCACCTTCAGCGTATCGATCAGCACCAGCACGTCGAGGAACAGGCTGTTGTTCTTCACATAGTACAGGTCGTATTGCAGTTTTTGCAGTGCATCTTCGGCCGATGCGCCGTAGCCGTAACGCACTTGCGCCCAGCCGGTAATGCCCGGCTTGATGCTGTGGCGGACATTGTAATACGGTACCACTTCGATCAGCTGTTCAACGAAATACGGGCGCTCGGGACGCGGGCCGACGAACGACATCTGGCCCTTGAACACGTTCAGAATCTGCGGCAATTCGTCGATCCTGGTCTTGCGCATGATGTTGCCGATACGGGTGACGCGCGGGTCGTTCTGCGCTGCCCATTGCGGCTTGCCGCCTTTTTCGGCATCTGCGCCCATGCTGCGGAATTTATGCACGCGGAAGGTCTTGCCATCGAGGCCGACCCGTTCCTGTGAATAGAACACGGGACCGCGGTCTTCCAGGTACACCAGGGCAGCAGCGGCCAGCATGATGGGGAATGTCGCGATCATGATAATGGTGCTGCAGATCAGGTCGAAGCTGCGTTTCATGAACGTCCGCGCAAAGCTCTGGTCGAAGCCGCCACCGAAGACCAGCCAGCTCGGCTGGAGTGAATCGACGCGGATCTGGCAGGTTTCACGCTCGAAGAACGTGGCAGCATCGGTCACTTTCACGCCTTGCAGTTTGCAGTCGAGCAGTTCCTTGATGGGGAAGCCGCCACGCCGGTTCTGCACCGACACCACGATTTCCTCGACGTTGTACTGGTTCGCCAGCGAAACCAGCGAATCGCCATCGCGCACCTTGAGCAGCTTGGCCGGATCGACACACAGCTCTTCGGCCGGGTTGACCAGGAAGCCGGCGATTTCATACTTGTGATACGTGTCCTTGCCGACTGCCAGGTCGCTGCATTCCTTGGCCAGCGGACCGCCGCCCAGGAACAGGATGCGCGACTGCAAATAGCGCAATTCCGACGTCTTGAAGAAGATGATGCGCGCGGCCAGGATGCCGGCGGCAGCGAGCGCGAACACGATGAACAGCACGCCGCGCCCGAAATACAGGTCCGGGGCGATGTAGAACACGAACGTCAGGATGATGAAGCCGAGCAGGAAGGACGGCATCAGCTTGGTAAAGAAGGGATTGCGCAAGCCTTCGCTGAAGTTAAGCTGGTACATCCCCATTGCGCTCATGCTTAAGATAATGGCGCTGGCAAAAGCAAAGGCCGATGTGAAGAAGTGGTCGAGCTGGCGCACATTGACGGGCGCGGCAGGGTCGAGATAACGCACGGCAGCGCCCGCGTAGGCGGCCCCGAGCAGTACCAGCACTTCGACGAAGAGCAGGACAAAAACGATTTTCGACACGTAGTGATTGGAAATCCGCAGCACGTCAGCCTCCGCAATATTGATGACTTACATACATGGCCGGCGACCGCAGCACACGATGGGAATCGAGGGTATGCCGGGCGTCCATTATTTGCTCAGGTCGCGGATATACCAGTCCAGCGCTTCGCGCATCCCGTCGCCGATGCGGTGCGTCGGCGCATAGCCGAGCAACGTGGCCGCTTTGGTAATGTCGGCTTGCGAATGGCGCACGTCGCCGGCGCGGAAATCGCGGTATTCGGGCTGGTGCGTGGCGACGTGCGGAAACTGGTCTTTCAACAAGTCGCGCATCATCGCGTGCAGCTCGTTGAGGCTGGTGCGTTCATTGAGCGCAACGTTGAAGACCTGGTTCGCGGCATCCGGGCCCGCCAGCGCGGCCAGCAAGTTTGCTTGCACGACGTTGTCGATATAACAGAAATCGCGGCTGGTTTCGCCGTCGCCATTGATTTTCACCGGCTGATTGCGGATCAGTGCCGCAATCCAGAGCGGAATCACGGCGGCATAGGCACCGTGCGGGTCTTGGCGTGGTCCGAACACATTGAAATAGCGCAGGCCCACCGCTTCGGTGCCATACGTGCGGCCGAAAACGTTGGCGTACAGCTCGTTGACATACTTGGTGACGGCGTACGGCGAGAGCGGATTGCCGATGGTCGGCTCGACCTTCGGCAGGGTCGGGTGGTCGCCATAGGTCGAGCTCGACGCGGCATACACGAAGCGCTTGACCTTGGCGTCGCGCATGGCCGTGAGCATATTGAGGAAACCGGTGACATTGGTTTCGTTGGTCGCGATCGGGTCTTCGATCGAGCGCGAGACCGAGCCCAGCGCGGCCTCGTGCAGCACGTAGTCGACGCCGGCGCAGGCGCGCACGCAGTCGGGCAGCACCCGGATATCGCCTTCGATGAAGGTGAAGTGCGACCAGGAGGCGCCGACCAGCGCCTGCACCTGGTCGAGGTTATGGCGGTGGCCGGTGGCGAAATTGTCCAGCCCGGTGACGCGCTGGTTCAGCTTGAGCAGCGCTTCGACCAGGTTCGAGCCAATGAAGCCAGCCGCGCCGGTGACCAGCCAATGGTATTGGTGGGCACGCAGATGCTGCTGGACGTCGCTAAATTTGTTCACGGAGTTCACGTTCAAAACTTTCTTCTTGTTGCCCGGCGCGCCGCCGGACAGGACCACAGCATGCTTACAGGCGCCAGACCGAGAAACCGAGGGCCTGGACCGCCTTCGCGTCGAATTGCGATTTGACGTCGATGAAGCAGCCGCCTGGCGTCAGCTTGCCGGCAATGTCGGAAAACGGCCGGGCCAGCAATTCCTTGTGGCCGACAGCGGCGACAACGGCGTCAGCCTGCGGCAGCACTTCCCAGCTGTCGAGCCCGATACCATATTCGTGGCGTGCTTCGGCGTCGCTGGCGACCGGATCGTAGACGTGCACTTCGAGCCCGTACGACTGCAGTTCGTAGACGATGTCGGCGACCTTCGAGTTGCGCAAATCAGGGCAATTTTCCTTGAAGGTCAGGCCCAGGACGTTCACTTTCGCGCCCTTGATGTGGAAACCGGCGGCGATCATCGACTTGACGGTTTTTTCCGCGACAAACTTGGCCATGCCGTCATTGATGCGGCGCCCGGCCAGGATCACCTGCGGGTGGTAGCCGACCATCTCGGCCTTGTGGGTCAGGTAATACGGATCGACGCCGATGCAATGGCCGCCGACCAGGCCCGGACGAAACGGCAGGAAGTTCCATTTGGTGCCCGCAGCTTTCAGCACTTCCAGGGTATCGATGCCGATCTTGTCGAAGATGATGGCCAGTTCGTTCATCAGGGCTATGTTCAGGTCGCGCTGGGTATTTTCGATGACCTTGGCCGCTTCCGCGACCTTGATGCTGGAGGCGCGGTGCACGCCGGCGGTGATGATCGATTCGTATAGCTGGGCGATCAGTTCGAGCGTGGCGTCGTCGTCGCCCGAGACCACTTTCAGAATGGTCGTCAGCGTGTGTTCCTTGTCGCCCGGATTGATCCGCTCAGGCGAGAAGCCGACGTGAAAGTCTTCCTTCCACTTCAGGCCGGAATGCTGTTCCAGGATCGGGATGCAGACTTCTTCGGTCGCGCCGGGGTACACGGTCGATTCGAAAATGACGATGCTGCCCTTCTGCATATGCAGGCCCACGGTCTTGCTGGCGCCGGCCAGGGGACCGAAATCGGGGTTGTGGGCGATATCGACCGGGGTCGGCACGGCCACGACGATATAGTTCGCGCGGGCCAGCGCACTCGGATCGGCCGACACTTCCAGGTGGCGCGCCGCCTGCAGCTGTTCCGTCGTCAGTTCGCCAGTCGGGTCGATGTGCTTCTGATAGCTGGCAATTTTCGCAGTAGACAGGTCAAAGCCGATCGTTGTGCGTTTTTTCCCGAACTCGACAGCGAGCGGCAAGCCCACATAGCCCAGTCCCACAACGGCAACGACATCATCTGCATTCATTCTCGGCTCTCGTTCTCAATTTGGCGTTAAGCAATATATTATTTTTTACTACCGTGAAGCTTGACTTTAAGTTAATTTAAGGCAACTTAAATTGTCAGAATAAAACAACATTTTTGACACTTTCTGCTCATGTCGGTACCAACTCTGTCACGCGGACACGCGGCTACCACCGCTCACCAAGGGGCGTCGTGGAGATTTTATAGCGACTCAATATGAGGATACCGGCATTTTGTGACAGCGGTGCAATATTATCACTTTCCGAAAACCAAGTTTCATGGCGCCGCAACCGTGCGCAACTTTTGTTACAAGTTGCCACGACTAGTTGTGCTGAGTGAATGATTAGCCAAAGCAAAAAACCAGCGGGAACGGGTGCAGTTCGCTGGTTGTCAAAGTTGAAATTCTATTGATTGGTGCGGCTGGCGGGGATCGAACCCACGACCCTTGGCTTCGGAGGCCAATACTCTATCCACTGAGCTACAGCCGCTTGGGAAATCTTGAAGTGAGCCGAAGGATACAGTCTTTCGGCGAGGACGTCCATGGGAACGGCCCTGGCACGGCAAATTCGTACCAAAATACAATCTTTGAGACTATAATCGCCCGTTCAGTAAGCATTGCAAAATTGCATGTAAATGCATGAATCTGGCGGCGGTTTTTTTAAATAGTTTAAGGAAATCATGAGTGACGCACACAACGAACAAGAATCAATCATCCGCACCCCGAAGCAATTAGTCGTTGCGGTCGCAGGCTTCTTTCTGGTCATTGTTATCGGCATCATCCTGCTGGTCTCTTTTGTTACCAATACTCATACCGCCGGGGCTGGTACAGACAGCCAAAGCGCCGCAGCGGTCAACGCGCGCATCGCCCCCGTTGCGGCCGAAGGTTTTACGTTGCGTGATGCAAACGCACCGAAGGTATTACAGACCGGTGAAGCAGTGTATACCGCCGTCTGCGCTGCCTGCCATGCGACCGGCCTTGCCGGCGCCCCTAAAATCGGCGACGCCGTTGCCTGGGGACCGCGCATAGCGCAAACCTACGAAACCCTGCTCAAGCATGCCATCGAAGGCATTCGCGCCATGCCTGCCAAAGGCGGCAATCCAGATCTGGATGATGTCGAAGTCGCGCGCGCCGTTGTGTACATGGGGAACAAGAGCGGCGCCACCTTCAAGGAGCCGGCATTGCCCGCAGCGACAATCGCGACACCGGCAAAGGTTTCTGCCGACGCGGCCGCGCCCGCCGCTATTGTTGCCCCTGCAGCGCCGGCGCCCGTTACTGTCGCCGCGGCGCCTGCCCCAGAATCTGCTCCGGCGACGGCCGATACGGGCAAGGCCCTTTTCACCCAGGCCTGCAGCGCCTGTCACAGCGCCGGTATTGCCGGTGCGCCGAAATTCGGCGACAAAGCCGCCTGGGCACCGCGCCTGGCCCAGGGCACCGCCACGTTATACCAGCATGCGATTGCCGGTTTCCAGGGCAAGGCCGGGGTCATGCCACCCAAGGGCGGGTCCAGCGCCCCTGACGCCGACGTGAAAGCTGCGGTAGACTATATGCTGAGTGCCGCCAGATAAGCTGGAAGGGCTGCTGAACAAAAACCGTTCCTTGTGAACGGTTTTTTATTGGGTAACAAGTTTGTTGTGTTATTGAACAGAACTATTCATCGCGTTAATCCGTTTTCCGCAACTCCTCCGTTCATGGTTTTTATAAAGCCAATTGTTTCCAACCAGGCAAATAAAAACGACAAGTTTCGACTTCCAATAAAACAATCTTTGTGAAAATTTGGCTAACGGCTATGGAATTTTCGCCAAGAATATGTCGCATCTTGTCCAATAATTTAATAAAGAAACTTATTTTACCTTGGGGCATCTATTGCCTTGGCGTAATATCGTCACATTCGACAGGCAGATAGTAGAAAGCCTGCAGCGCTCCTAAACTCCTGATGAGATTAAAATGACATTCCCTCTTAGTAATATGACGCTTCGCGTCCTTTCGACCCTTCTATGTACCGGTTCGCTGCTTGCCTGCGGTGGCGGTGGCGGCGGCAGCGCCAACGCTGACTCGGTCCAGGCCGGCCTGGTCATTGTCAAAGGTGGCAATGTCACCCCTACACCGACGCCAACGACCCCGGTTGGCAGCGATACCACCACGCCAATTGCCGGCACCTCCCCAACGACCGATCCGGCCACGGGTTCGAGCGGCACCATTGTCGCGTTGCCGACTCCCGCGCCCGCCGCGCCGTCCTCCGGCACGTTGTCCGTCATCACCGATGTGCGCCTGCAGAACACCGCCACCGGTACCCAGACCTCGGTGCCTGTGACCTTCGGCCAGGTATTCGCCGTCGGCGACGTGAAACGAACTGATATTCTGGTCGGTCGACTGGAGGACAATTCGCTGGTGGCGTTGCAAATGGACGTGAAGGCAACTCATGCTGATGGCAGCGTTCGGCACGCCGTGTTATCGACGATCATTCCAACGATTGCCGGCAATGCAACGCGCACTATGTCACTGGCCAAAAATGCCACCGCGACCAGCACTGCCGCCGTGCTGCCGGCGCAATTGCTTGCTGCCGGATTCAGCGCCTCCGCGTCTGCAACCGTGAATGGTGTCAAATACAGTGCTTCCGCAGACGAACTGCTCAAGGCAGGCGCGAAAGCCACCTGGCTGGCCGGTTCGGTTGCCAATGAATGGCATGTCTCGGCGCCGCTGACGACGGCATCCGGCGCAGCGCACCCACACCTCGCCGCCCGCTTCGCCATCCGCTATTACAGCAGTATCAAAAAAGCCCGCGTCGATGTGACCATTGAGAATAACTGGGCGTACGAACCTAATCCACAGAAGTTCAAGTACAACGCGGAAGTGATTGTGGGCGGCAAGTCGGTCTATACGAAGACCGACCTGACCCATCTCACTCAAGCACGTTGGCGCAAATTGTTCTGGTGGGGTGGCGAGGCCCCGCAGATCAATCCTATGCTGAATACGAAATACTTGCTGTCGACCCGGGCGCTGCCGAATTACGACCAGACGGTCGTCATTCCGGCGAGCGTCCTCGAAGGTTACCGTACTAGCTTCACTGGCGCTTCCACCGAGCCAATGGGCATTGGCCTGGCAACGGCGTACATGCCCACAACGGGAGGTCGCAACGATATTGGCATTCTTCCAGCCTGGAGCGCCACTTACGCGCTGACGATGGATGCACGCGCGCGCACGGTCACGCTTGGCACTGCAGACCTGGCTGGCAGTTGGTCATCACATTACCGCGACCGCAACACCGACCGCCCGGTAAGCATCAAAGCTTTTCCTTACATGACGATCCTCGGCCGCTCTACCGATACCTACAATCCAGCTACCAAAAAAACGGAGGCGTTCCCTGGTTGTGGTGGCGATTGCAGCACGCCCTACACGCATGATACTTCGCACCAGCCGGGCTTCGCATACCTTCCTTACCTGGTTACGGGCGATTATTATTATTTGGAAGAGCTGCAGTTCTGGGCGATGTGGGATGTGTTTTCTTCCAATCCAGGCTATCGAAATAACAGCGCTGGCTTGCTCATTTCAGACCAGACACGAGGTCAAGCTTGGTCACTACGTACGCTGACGGAAGCGGCATACATTACGCCTGACGCCGATCCGCTAAAGGCCGACTTTACAACCGTTCTTAACGACAATCTGGACTGGTATAACGCGACTTATACCAATAATGCGACCGCCAACAAACTGGGCGTTCTAGTCAACGGCTACGCCATTTCCTATGGGACCACCGGCATCGCGCCATGGCAAGACGATTTCTTTACCGCCGCAGTGGGCCATAGCGCGGAGATGGGATTTGACAAGGCTAAAGCACTTCTGGCATGGAAGATCAAGTTTCCAATTGATCGCATGACAGC
>Ga0265780_10012412_pt1 | contig 10002 bp, 9 predicted proteins | sample P1T30metagenome_FD_192432 | JGI IMG/M metagenome (GOLD analysis project Ga0265780, IMG submission 192432) | Plant litter microbial communities from East Loma Ridge, Irvine, California - P1 T30 | ecosystem: Environmental > Terrestrial > Plant litter > Unclassified | place: USA: California... | reverse complement strand
ATTTAAGAATCTTAAATTCCTGGCGCGACAAAAAATTTAACGGTGCCGATCAATGTCATGGGGACTGGGTCGGTCACCCCGACGAGCTGTGACGCTCAAGGATTGGTCATCGACCGAGCCTTTCCTCGTTGGGCAAGTCCGCGCGATCGAGTGCGCCAAGGCGCACCCGATCGCTGAACGGTGTCGTCGAGACAGATCAGATGGTGTCTGACGACAACAGGTGAACGCGCCGTCGGACATCGCCTTGCATCGCCGAGCGATCGGCCGCTCAGAATGTTGCGTGCGCAAGCCGCAGCGAGACGCCCTCGAGAAGCCCGTCCAGCGGGCTGAAGCTGTTCTGCACGAGCCGGATCGTCGACCCGATCGAACACACGCCGATCATCTGTTCGCCTTCGATGCCGACGAAAACCGACGGCCCCCATAGCGCCTCCAGCCGGAATGCACCGACGTACGTATCGTATGGCACTTGGCCGAGATTGGACACCATCAGCTCCACAGGGAAGTAGTTTGGTTCGAAGGCGGCGACACCGGCGACGCCGGGTTGCTCTGCGACGAAGGCCGTGAGCCCGTCACACGTCGCGCCGAACCCCTCTGCGGATCGCGCGGTTGCTAGATTAGCTGTAACGTCGCGCGCCAGCGCCCAGAATTCGCCTGCGATCTCTGGGTCGAAGTGACCGAGCGCGGTAGAGATGGATAAGGCAAAGTCTTCTTCCCGCCCGATCAACGACCGGACGTTGATCGGCGACAGCACGCGCACTGGGGCACCGCGCCATTGGGGTTCTCGTGCGACACCCTCCAGGACGAATGCTGCAACGATCGCGCCGTGGACGCTCGTACGTTCCTCGCGGGCACGTTCAAGCAGCCGAGTGCCCAACTCGCCTGGCAGGGCGTGCATACGCACGCGGAGATTGGCCCGGACCCGATCGAGGGTCCGTGTGGGACGGTCGTTCAGCGACTGAGGTTGGAGCGCTTCGTGGGGCGCGCCCGCGAGCGGGCGGAGCGCTTCCTGGCTGACGGGCAGCGGCAGTGTGACGAGGTCTTTTCCAGCCAGCGCGTGGAGTAGGTCGCGAAGCATGTATGTCACCGACATGCCATCGCCGATGGAATGGTGGACACTCAGCACGAGGGAAGATCGCATCGGATCGTGGACAAGCACTGCACGGATCAACACCTCGTCGGTCAACTCGAATGGACGTGCCAGCTCATCTTCGACCAGGGCTTCGAGCCCCCTGTCGGGCAGGGCGACGACGGTCAGCGGAATCCTCGCGTCAGGGTTGTGGCGAAAGAAGGGAATGGCGGATTCATCGACATCGATGCCGACTTGGAGGAGCGGATGTCGGCGCCGAACCGATTCCAGCGCGTCGCGCCAATCGCTTTCGCTGGTCGGCCCGCTGATCTCAGCGGCGAGGACGAAGTGTTTCGGTGAAGACTGGCCGCTCAACCAGAAATAGGTCTCCAATGCGCCGAGCGTACGACAACGGTTCGACAAAATCGAGGAATGCACCGTAACCTAACCTTTCCACTGTGACGGGGCGATGCGGGTTCGCGAAATCCCCGTTTAAGGGTCTGACACCCTTGGCCAGACCGCCATCACCACGTTCGGCCAGAGCGCCCGTCCGGTTACAGCGCCCCGAGCGCAGGTCGCGGTCGTGCCATAGGAATCTAGCCATGGGGGGCAGGAGCACGACGGAACCCATGCGCGCGGTTAGCGCTGGGTCCTCCGCGGAGATTTTGGGATCGGCGGGTTGGCCGGGGTGCCCCCCGCACGACGGAGTGTCCCCCAGATCCCGATCATCGCGCGAGCGACCCGCCGCTCTGTCTCACGTAATATGACACGCAGAGCGCCCTTTTATTGCGCTGCCCGCTGGTTGTCCGCGGAGCGTTTCGACGCGGCGCAGCGCCAGGCGTTTCCCATCGACCCCGGGCAATCGCGCCGGTCGATGCACGAAAGGGGGTCAGTGGCTGGAGGACGGATTCAGCTCATAATCTCTGGTCAACAGCGCTGCGCACCAGTCACTGAATGCGCTCACCTTCGCGGCCCGATGAAGCCGCGATGGATAGATCGCGTATAGGGGGAACGTTTCTCCTGACCAATCGGGGAAGATCTCCACGAGCGTGCCCTCGTCGATGAACTTTCGGCTGCCGAGTTGCATAAGCTGAGCGATGCCCGCGCCTTCACGACATACGCCAATCATCGTCTCCACGTCTGAAACCATCAGCCGCGAATTTTGGCGCACCGATATCACCTCCTGCCCCCGGTGAAATTCCCACTCGAACGGCCTGCCGGTCAGCGGATCCCGATAATCGATGCACTCATGATCGACGAGCTCCCGCGGGTGACCCGGCCGGCCATGTTCTGCAAGATAGCTGGGGGACGCGACAGTCAGGATCCGTGTCTCCAGGAGCTTGCGCGCAGTGAAGCCCGTCACAGGCGGGTCCCCGAACCTGATCGCCATGTCGAAGCCGTCGGCGACAAGATCGCCGATGTGATCGCGCATGATAAGCTCGAGCCGTAGCTCGCGGTGGAGCGCGAGAAACCGTGCAAGCTCTCGCGACAGAACGAGACGCGAGAAGAACGGATCGACGTTCACCCGTAGCCGCCCCCGCACCACCTTGGTGCTTCCAGCTGCGTCTTGGGCGGCTTCCTCGATTTCGTCGAGGTGGGGGCCTACCCGCTCCCAAAACCTCCTGCCCTCATCGGTAAGCTGCAGAGTCCGCGTTGTTCGGTCGAGCAGCCGAACACCAAGGCGCGCCTCCAGCCGCTGGACGGCGCGACCTACTCCGGATTGAGTGAGCCCCAGCGTCTCGGCTGCGCGAGTCATGGTGCCGGCCTCGACCACGGCCATGAGCACCGTCACGCCGGATAGCAGCCGACCGTCGTAAGGCATGTTCCATGACTCCCAGTCCGAAATGTTCTGACAGATCGGCGCTACTCTCAGAAGCTCCACGCGAACAGTGTTGTTGGAGCAATTTCCCAGGAGCAAAACATGACGCAGCAATCCACGGTCCTCGTGATTGGCGCCTCCCGCGGCCTCGGCTTCGCACTGGTTGAAGAGTGGCTCGGGCGCGGGTGGCTGGTGATCGCGACGGCCAGGAGCAACTCGACCGAACTCGACAAGCTTGGAACACGTTTTCCGGGTAGTCTCGAGGTCGAGATGGTCGATATTAACGAGAGCGACACGGTACGCGCGCTTCGTCACCGCCTCGGGGGGCGGCGGCTCGACGTCCTGTTCATCAACGCCGGCATCGCACGCGCGATCGAACAAAGTCCTGTGAATGCAAGCGAACAGGACTTTCTGGACATGATGCTCACCAATGCATTTTCGCCGGTTCGCGCAGCGGAAACGCTGGGTGACCTGGTGCCGGGCGGCGGCGCGATCGCGGTCATGACGTCCGAGCTCGGCAGCATCGAGAACGCGACCGGCTTTTGGCAGCTCTATTCGTCGAGCAAGGCGGCGCTGAACATGCTGATGAAGGGCTATGCCGCTAAGCACGAGGATGACGACCATGCGCTGCTTCTGGTGGCACCCGGCTGGGTACGCACCGAAATGGGAGGCGGCGATGCCACCCTGTCGGTCGGGGAAAGCATACCCTTGGTGGTCGACATGATCGAGGCGAACCGGCGCAAACCGGGCCTGCGCTATCTCGACCGCTTCAACAAACCGCTGCCCTGGTAACCAAACGGGTCCCCGGCACGAACCAAGCAGACGGCCGAGCGCGAAGGCCAAAGGAGATCAATAATGGCGAGCGAGACTCTTTTGACTAATTCGCTGACCAATCCGCCGACGCGTACTGCCCGGTCTGAGCCCGCCTTTGCGGTTCTCGACCCGTTGCAGACCGTGCCGCTGCGTCTGCAGGTGAACGGAACGGCGCGTGAGGTCTCGGTCGAGCCCTGGACGACGCTACTTGACGCATTGCGCGAACGGATCGGCCTTACCGGTACCAAGAAGGGCTGCAATCATGGTGCCTGCGGTGCTTGTACGGTGATCGTCGATGGGCGCCGCGTTCTGTCGTGCCTGACGCTGGCTTTGTCCGTGCGGCACAGCGCCATCACCACCATCGAGGGCCTGGCCGGACCGGATGGCGCGCTTCATCCCATGCAAAGCGCCTTCGCCGAGCATGACGCGCTCCAATGCGGCTATTGCACGCCCGGTCAGGTGATGTCGGCAGTCGCGATGCTCGCCGAGGTCGACCAGCGCCGACCGAGCGCTGCGACCGACCCGACGCGCCCTTTCACGGGGCGGGGCGATCTCAACGAACAGGAAATCCGTGAGCGGATGAGCGGGAATCTGTGCCGCTGCGCGGCCTACCAGAACATCGTGTCGGCCGTTCGCGAGGTCGCCGAGACGACCACGCCGGCCCAGGGTTAGGAGAGGGATCAATGCGACCCTTCAGTTATATCGAGCCGCGTGACCTGCCTGAAGCACTGCGATTTGCGCGTGAGCATCCGGACGCACGCTTCCTTGCCGGCGGTACGACGCTGGTTGACCTGATGAAGTCAGACGTGATGCGTCCGCCGCTGGTCATCGACGTGAACCGTCTTGAGCTCGCTGAAATCGAAGACGATGGCAACACCATTCATATCGGCTCGCTGGCCCGGATGAGTGACGTCGCCAGCCACCCCGCAGTGCGCGAGGGTGCGCCCGGCCTATCGGAATCGCTGCTATTCGCGGCGTCTGGCCAGTTGCGCAACATGGCGTCGATTGGTGGCAACCTGCTTCAGCGGACCCGGTGTCTGTATTTCCGCGATCGCCACTTCCCCTGCAACAAGCGCGAGCCGGGCAGCGGCTGTGGCGCGATCGGCGGCGAGAACCGCAACCTGGCTGTACTGGGCACGTCCGACGCGTGCATCGCGAACTATCCAGGTGACTTCGCGATCATGCTTACCGCGCTCGATGGGGCTGTTCATCTCGACGGGCCGAACGGCGAGCGGACCGTCCCTGCAGGCGCATTCCACCGCTTGCCCGGAGAGACGCCCGAGATCGAGACCGTGCTTGAGCCAGGCGAACTCATCGTAGCTGTCTCCTTGCCTGCGCGACTGCTCGCCCGACAGTCGCATTACCTCAAGGTGCGCGACCGCAGCTCCTATGAATATGCCTCGGTATCGGTTGCAGCCGCGGCCGACTTTGGCGAGGACGGCGTAGTACGCGACGCCCGCCTCGCACTTGGCGGGCTGGCGGCGAAGCCGTGGCCGGTCACGGGTGCGGCCAAGCTGCTCGCGGGTAAGCGCTTCGATGATCGTCGCGCAATGAACGACCTCGCCGATCTCGCTTTGGAGGGCGCGGTCGCGCAGCCGGGCAACGCTTACAAGCTACCGCAGGCCCGCGCCGCCATCCGACGCGCCTTTCAGACGCTCGCGCAGCGCTATCCAGGAGATCGCGCATGACCGCCGTCGTCCCGTTCACCGGCCGCCCGATCCCCCGTACGGAGGCTGGCCTCAAGGTCGCGGGCGCGATCGCCTACACCGGCGACATCGCTGTCCCGGAACTGCTCCATGCCGTGTTGATCTCGAGCCCGGTCGCGCGTGGTACGATCCGCACGGCAGAGACGCTTCTGGCCGAAGCCGTTCCCGGGGTCGTGCGCGTGTTCACGCCAGAAACGATGCCTCGGTTGCCGAGTGTGCCCGAACAGCCCGATTGGGATATCATGTACGGATCGGCCTTTGTGCCAATGGCCGACATGACGATCCATTATGCCGGCCAACCGATCGGTATGGTGCTGGCGGAGACACTCGAAGCCGCGCAATACGCGGCCGAATTGGTGCGCTACGACATCGCCGCCGAGGCGCCGGTGATCGCCCTCGACGACGGGCCTGATCTCGCCGGCGAGCCATTTCACGAACCCGAGAGGATCTGGCTCGGCTTCGTTGCCGGTTACCTGCCCGCACAATCGAAGCGCGGTGAGGGCGCAGCGGCCCTTGAGCGTGCCGAGGTCACGATCGAAGGCCATTGGCACCTTTCGATCAACCACCACAACCCGATGGAGCTGGTGGCATCCACCGTCGTCTGGGAGGATGCCGACCGCCTCACGCTCTACGAAACCAGCCAGCACATCTACAATCATCGCAATGGCATGGCCAAACTGCTGGGACTGCCGCGCGAGAACGTGCGCGTGGTCACGAGCTACGTGGGCGGTGGTTTCGGCTGCAAGGGACCGGTCTGGTCGCATAGCTGGCTCGCGGCGCTCGCCGCGAAGGCCGTAGGCCGTCCGGTACGCCTCGTGCTCAACCGGGCGCAGATGTACACCTCGGTCGGCTACCGCGAAGAGCAGCAGGTCGACCTGAAGCTGGGAGCAACGCGCGACGGCAAGCTGGTGGGCGCGGAGTTCACCAAGCTTTCGGGTACGCCCGCCTGGGAGGACTGGGTGGAGCCGAGCTGGTACCCGTTCAGCTTCATGTACGATCTGCCAGCTCTCGAGACGCATTGCCGCCTTAAACGGGTCAACATGATGGCACCTACATTCATGCGCGCCCCGGGCGAAGCACCAGGCCTCCTTGTGCAGGAATGTGCGATGAACGAGCTGGCGGCCAAGATCGGCATCGATCCGATCGATTTGCGGTTGCGCAACCATGCCGATGTCTATCCCATCGACGGCAGTCCCTGGTCGAGCAAGCGGCTAAAGGAATGTTACCGGTTGGGCGCGGAGCGCTTTGGCTGGTCGCGTCGCATGCCGGAGCCGCGTTCGATGCAGGAAGGCGGCATGCTGATCGGCATGGGAATGGCGAGCGCTTCGCACACTGTTTATCGGCAAGCGGCGCAGGCCCGCGTGACGATCACAGCATCTGGCCACGCCCATGTCGCATCGGGCGCTACGGACATTGGCACCGGCAGCGCGACCTTCCTGCGTCAGCTCGTGGCGGACGAGCTGGGTCTCTCCATCGAGCACGTTCAGGCGCTCATTGGTGACACCGGCCTCCCCGAAGCGCCGATGCAAGCGGGTGCCTCGCTCGCTAGCTCGCTTGGCTCGGCCGCGATGACGGCAGCACGCGACCTACGTGCCAAGCTGTTCGAATTAGCGACCAATCAGGAAGGCAGTCGCTTGCACTGCAGCGATGCCGGCGATCTAACGCTTGATAAGGGCCGCATTCTCGCTTGCGGCGGTGACGCGGGGGAAACCGTCGCAACGGTGCTGCGCCGAGCAGGTTTAACCGAACTCTCCTGCGACGGCCGGTTCGATCCGGGAAGTCCAGGCCAGGTGCGCTCGGGCGATCCGGAGCGCGACAAGCGGGAAGGGCCCCGCGGGATGCACAGCTTCGGCGCTATTTTTACCGAAGTGGCGGTCGATCCCGACCTCGGGCTGATCCGCGTCCGCAAGCTGACGGGCGTTTATGCCTGCGGCCGCATCCTCAATCCGAAGCTCGCAGAAAGCCAGCTCATCGGCGGTATCACTTGGGGGATGAGCCAAGCGCTGTTTGAGGCGACGCACATGGACCCGCGCTTCGGCCGGTTCACGAACACGAACATGGCCGAGTACATGATGCCGGTGAACCTCGACGTGCCAACGATTGACGTCACGTTCCTGGACGATCCGGACCCCTTCATCAATCCGGCCGGCGTCAAGGGCGTGGGCGAGATCGGCATCACGGGCGTAGCGGCCGCGATCTCGGACGCCGTCTGGCATGCGACGGGCAAGCGGATGCGGTCCACGCCAATCCTGGCCGAAGCCTTGCTGGAGGACTGACCATGGCACGCATCTTCATCACCGGCTCGTCGGACGGCCTCGGGCTCATGGCAGGGCGGATCTTGGCGGATACTGGCCATGAGATCGTGCTGCATGCACGAAGCGAGGATCGCAGCCGGGCGGCACGGGCCGCGCTGCCGGAAGCATTCGACGTCGTGGTCGGCGACGTCACGACGATCGCCGGGATGCACTCCGTCTCCGAGCAGGCGAACGCGATGGGCCGGTTCGACGCCGTGATCCACAATGTCGGGATCGGCTACCGCGAGCCGCGTCGGATCGAGACCGAGGATGGCCTGAGCCATCTCTTCGCGATCAATGTGCTGGCACCCTATGTGCTGACGGCGCTGATGCACCGTCCGGATCGACTCGTTTACCTGAGCTCCGGCATGCACACGGGCGGTCTGCCCGAGATGGATGATCTGCAGTGGAAACGGCGACGCTGGAACGGCTCACAGGCCTATGCCGAAAGCAAGTTTCTCGACGTGCTCCTGGCGTTCGGGATTGCCCGACGCTGGCCTGAGGTACGGTCGAACGCGCTCGAACCCGGCTGGGTCCCGACCAAGATGGGTGGTGCCGGCGCCCCCGACGACATGGTTGCGGCTCCTGTCACCCAAGCATGGCTCGCCGCAGGCGACGATCCCGCTGCCGCGGAATCGGGCCGATATTTTTATCATCAGCGCGAGAAGGCGCCCGCGCCGGCCACGCATCGCAACGATCTGCAGGAGGCGTTGCTAGCGCACTGCGCAGACGTGTCCGGTGTGCCGTTGCCCTGACTTGCTAGCGCGCGATGCAACCAGCTCTTCCCTTGTGAGGCTCAGTCCTATGTCATCAAAAACATGCGACGCGCGTGAAGACGCCGACGACCGTCACGCCATCCGCTCGCTGATCGATGCCTATGCGCATTGCGCCGATCGTCGCGATGCCAGCGGCCAGATGGCGCTCTTCACTGATGATTGCAGGCTGCTCGTTTTTTACGACGTGCGCTCTACTGAACCGAGCCAGTGCTACCAGGGCAGGGCCGCGCTTGCGCCGGTGTTCGATGCGCTAAACGCTTATGAAGCAACGACGCACTTCAATGGGCAAAGCAGCATCTCGCTCCGTGGCGATCAGGCCACTGGCGAAAGCTACTGCCTTGCCCATCATGTAACTCGCAAGAGCGATAAGGCCGAACTTATGGTCGCGTCGATCCGCTACCTCGACGAGTTCATCCGGACCCCTGCCGGGTGGCGCTTCGGTGAGCGTAAACTGATGGTGGACTGGATCGATACCCGACCTCTTGGACCACAACAGCCTCAAGGCTGAGTAGCATTATCGTCGCGAGCTACCGCACTTACTCATCAAGGATTGTATTTATGATGTCAGCCGAAGCCCCCCCGGCCAGGCCTGCAGTCGTGGCCACCACTCCATCAGTCGCGGTCGCCCAACAGAAGAGTAGCAAGGCGGTTCTGGTAAGATTGTTCGCGGCCCTGGAAAACGGGGACCAGGCGACTTTCAACGCCGTCACGACGCCTGATTTTCGCGCGTTTGAAGGCGGGAAGGTGTTCGACCGTGAAAGTCTGATGAGCCTAATTCAGCAAGTGCATAAGGCGGGGAAACATTACCGCTGGTCCATAACGGATGAACGCGTTGAGCAAGATCAGCGTGTAGCGGTTATCAATTACGTGAACAAAGGCGTGATCAGCGACAGTGGAACAGACGAGTCCGTGACATGGCTTGAGGTTGCCACTTTTCTTGCAACGCCGGATGGTTGGAAGATCAACTTCCTTTCCTCGCAACGCGCTGCAGCTGCCCCTTAGAACCGGTTGAGGAGTTTTTCCCAAGCCAAACCCAATCCTGCAGACAAGACAATCGACAGCATCACGTCCCGTACGCTGGTGACGCATCAGCGTTGTGCGGAGCACACCGGACGGACGACGAGCCTTCCCACCCGAGACGGGTAAAGACCTCTGAGGAAATAATGAAATCCAAATATCTTAGCGCCATTCTATGCGCAGTCTTTACGACCCTTCCGGTAAACCCCTCGGCGGCATCTTCTTATTCTGAATTATTCTCGCGCGTAGAGCCGGGAGAGCATCTGGCCAAGCTCGACGGTGTTGATCTTCATTACAGAGTTCGAGGGAAGGGGCCGCTGGTCATCGTCCAGGCGCCGGGCTGGGGGATTGGCTCGGAGTACCTTGAAAAAGGACTGAAGCCCCTTGAGAAGCGGTTCACGGTGCTGACGTATGATCCAAGGGGTACAGGCCAGTCGAGTCCTGTTGCCGCCACTGATCATCTGAAAAACAGCGACCTGGCCAATGATCTTGAACGACTGAGAATATATCT
>Ga0265780_10012411_pt1 | contig 10002 bp, 6 predicted proteins | sample P1T30metagenome_FD_192432 | JGI IMG/M metagenome (GOLD analysis project Ga0265780, IMG submission 192432) | Plant litter microbial communities from East Loma Ridge, Irvine, California - P1 T30 | ecosystem: Environmental > Terrestrial > Plant litter > Unclassified | place: USA: California... | reverse complement strand
CATAGATAGGCTTGCTATTTTATAGTCATGTCCCACATGTGGGTGCAACCTAAGCTTTTGAGAGTGCGGAAGCCTTTGAAGTTGTACAAATCTTGGAATTCGAGTACGTTGGAAGGATTCCTTTTTTTTTTACAAAATACAGCTCGTCATTCTGGATAATGGCTATGAATCCACCCTGGACATCTGCATTGCTGCGCTGTTAGCCTTGTCGAAGAAATTCTGTTTTGAACAGGCTCGAAGTATCATTGATTTTGAGGGTTTTTGTTTTGAAGGCTTCAGGTACACCATCTTCCCACTCAAGGCGGTAAATGTCAACTTGTTATGAAGGAGCTTGGATTGAGTTTTAATGGCAGCACAACAATCGGCCTGGGTTTCGTATACTACATATCCATCACTGGTTTGGTCTTACTTGGATTTTCTGTAGAGCATGATCGATAGTAGAAAAGTTGGGCGATATGTGCAAGGTGCCGGTGGGTCGTACGAGTAGTTTACCCCATGATCATAGGTAGTAATTGTGTTTTCAAAGCGACGCGGTTGTGATTATGATCCAGCGCGATCTAATCAAGGCCAACATAAGTGGCAGCATCGAAGTAAGTCATGAATTCGGGTCATCAAAACGGGGATTGCATGTCCCAGGACTAGCGTTTCCAGACAGACTATACATGTACACATCTTCGCTGGCTTGTATTTGTACCGAATCTGTCTCTGGTGCAAGTAGAGCCTCGATAATAGTTTGCAGGCTCTTCTGATACGCATGTGTCTTGATGATTGGTCACATGAAACCATTGAAAACTGACCCCATGAGCCGAGAACACTACAACTAGTCTAGAGATTACTTACAACCCATTGCAAACGTAGCCGATTCCCTTATACAGAGACTTTTACATCCTCCCTAATCGGAAGATTCAGAAGTTTCTGCAAGATTCATCCTGGTTATGGGTATGTTGATCGAGTAAATGTCCGTATAGCTCTTAACAAAGTAGACATAGTAGTGGTGGTGATTAAATTGATGTGTGATACTAATCTCAAGAGTAAAGACAAACTATGAAGTCCTTGATGTTGTAAGACCTCGTGAACTAATCAGAAGGGCAGTAAGCATAACCCATAAAGTTTACCTTTAGAACCATCCCCCAAAATACCATGTGTGCAAAAAAAAATATTCATGTCGATGCAGCTTCGAAAAATGCATCCTCTCCATTTTCTACACACAATGCTCGGAAAAAATAGAGATATAATTCTGCACTCGGGGTAAGCCCATGTCCAGCGCGATAGTGACGCACATAGATATGAATCTTGTCGTTTTCAAAAGGCCAGTCGCTTCGAAAGATCTATGAATCCTAATCAGCTACCCAGGCAATTAGAAGCTGTAAGTCATTCACTCCATCCTTGATCAAGCCTTTTCGTGCGACTTTGCTTCCGCTATCCAGCTCTGACAGAATCCAATCCAGTACCAAGCTCTAGGATACGCCCGGGATGCGAATACACCTCTGTTCAACCCTAGGAAGGTCATTTCTAGTCTCTGAAGATGTATCCTTCACAGGACGGATACCAGATAAAGTAGCAGTCCCTTGTCCTCCTCCATCCCTGCGCACTCCGTTGCATTCTTTTGAATCACATTCCATTTCTTTTTGACTGAATTCCATCCTTTTGAGTTACTACTAGGCGGGGTTCTTCTGTATTGCCGCTGCCAAGAATACTTTTACAAAGACAAAGGGGTGCTTTGTCCGTTTGTCGGCCATGGTACAGAGCGCCTACTCGAGAGAAAGGTGGAGTCATCCTATTCACCCCGCACAACACAACACCTTGGCCAGACTGAAGCTGTGCAATAATGCCAAGAAGTTAGCAAGTTCAGATTGGTGAAGGAAATTGCATCTCAAGGTACCCATGGACGACATGTATGGCCCCGCCATACACGTGACCGTCGCTTGTACCTTCCCAACCCATCACCTATCCACAGCTCACATGCGATAAGCTTCACAAACCTCTCCGCACACACAATGGCCGAACTTGCAAGTTTGCGGGAGCTAACGCCAATGTCGAGAATACAAAATCTCTTCCCCCTCGTGAAGTTGGAATTACATTCAATTCCCCGCCCGTCCCAACAACTTCAACCCAACACCTTTACAAAATGCCAATCCAAGTAACGCGCATGGCAGAAGCCGACATTGACGGCGCAATAACAACAATCCAAGAGGCCTTTGCAAACGACCCATACAACAACTGGGTATATCCCGACCGGTCAAAGGTGCAGTTCAAAATGCCTTTCCCAGTTGGTAAACCTCACAACGTCACACTAACATCATCCAGGTTTCTCTAGTGCGAAACCGCGTATCCCTCACACTGCGCTGCCGATGGGGTATTCAGCATGGCCTCTTCCACGTAGCCCGCGATACTTTGAACCCCTCCAAAATTCTCGGTTGCGCAATGTGGATGCCGCCCCACCCCACCTCCGAGCCCGAGTCTTGGTCTCTTTACCTCTCCTACTGGTACCTCTGGGTCAACCAGATACGCATGAATCTGTGGTATGGTCGCGGCGGCTTGTCGACAACGCGGTACTGGATTTGGAAAGCGCGGCAGGCTGAAGCGCAAAAGGAACTGTGGACGGATCCTCAAGGCTACTATTTCTGCAATATTGTTACTGTGTTACCAGAAGCACAAGGCCAGGGTGTGGGTCGTGCATTGATGGAGGAGGTGCTGAGTATGGCGGATAGGGAGGGGAAGATGTGCTATTTGGAAAGTAGTAGGCGGGAGCCGAATGTTGCGATATATGAAAAATTTGGGTTCCGGCTGGTGAGGGAAATGGAGTGTAGAGAGGGGGATGGGGAAAGGGATGCTATTACACTCTATTGCATGATGAGAGATCCAAAGGGAGTCCAGAATGGTGGGACTGCTGGAGATGGAAATAAGAGTGTCGAGGAGACGGCTGGGACGACGCCGGAGATAGAGCAGTGAGAATAGGTAGTGGGGAGCCCCTCCCGACACGGATATATCAACTATTAGAACCCATCAAATCTACAACCATTTCCAAATTGAAAATATTCCAGATCCATCAGTTGTCCAATCTCCCACTCCGCCGCCCTTCCCGGCCCCTCCTCCCAGTTCACCCCATGCCAGCCTTCAAACACACTCTTCGCTGCCTCGTCCCTCCCTTCCCTCTCAAACAGATCCACGACCACCTGAGCACCCGTAAAAGCCTTTGCAACCAACTCGCGATTCCCGGTTCCAACCACCCTCCCAATGGCTCCAACAACCTTGGCCACTTTATCCCCAATCCACCACCCCTTTGGCACCAGATCCGCCAGCGCAAACCACCACGCAATCAGAACCAACGCTCTCGGCTCTCTTTCTCTGACCAATTGGATAAATTCAGGCATAAGAAACGAGGTAAAGACGAAGACGCGAACGTAGAAATCCGGGTTTAGGTGATAATAATACAGACTCGTAAACATCGGGCTCAGCGCATGAAATACCGGTAGCAACGTCGCTCTATGCCAATCAACCGGGCCTGAACAGCCGGCGTCAAGTATACTCTGCAGGAGAGCCATGAGGGGCGGTGGGAGAAACAGGCGGGTTTGTTGTGGCAGCTGGGTGGGCGTATATGTTGGTGCTGGATTGGGGTTTACAGGCGTACTCCCCAAAGGCCCTATGGGCGCGACCACGCCCACCTTCTCCGTATAGGCGATGATAGAAGAAGGATGAGGAGGAGGGGGAGGCAGGGTACGTAGTTCGCGGCGTACCAAGGGATAGACAGAAAGCTTCTCAATACCTTGACCCCAGCGGAGGGAAGCCAGGACGCGGAGGCCCTCGCCGAGTTTCAAGAGGGCGAGTATCCAATCTAGATGCTCGGAGTCTTGGTCTGAGACTGGTGGAGGTATGAGTGCGAGGAGAAAGGTTCCGGTGACGAGGACAGCCTCGTAGTTCTCTGCGGTAATGCCCTTCAACGCTGTTTGGTAGCACTCAAATGTCTTTTGCCGGTACACTAGTGCTTGCCTCTCTGCATTCGGGCTCGGAGTCTGCGCATTGCTATGTGTGGCGGCTATACTGAGGAGTGCATATAAGAGGAAGGGGTGCGATATGCTTAGTCTTGGGACAATGTCTCTGTGTAGAGTCTTTACAACAATGTCGTCACGTACTACAAAGCCGTGCCAAACTTTTGCTTTGTAGTACTGCAACAGGTGGTGGTCAAGAGGTGTAAAATCCCCTATCGAGGTTCGAAAAGAGGGAACGAGCCATTCGAACGACGGGTTGTTGAAGTTGGTTGAGCACACTGCATTAGATTCAGGACAAGGAGATCCATGACTGGGCGTCGAATTCGACGATGGATTATTGGATGGTGGCCAGAGGTTCTGTGGGTATTCGCATTTTATTCTTCTCGAGGCGCAGTATTCGCAGACTGGTTGGGTCTCATCGCACTGCACTATGTTAATCTGAAGTCTCTCATGTACGTCCTCTCCATCAAACATACTTTCACCTTCTTCCTCTTGCACGTGAGACATCCCCCTCTCGACTTGCGGTGCGGCTTCTTGCTCACGAACCCAGTGCTTCGGCGCGCCATCTAACTCCACTCGCAAAGGATTGGTGTGATCTTGAATATCCTACATTGTGTTGTGGTGGAGGGACGACATAGTGGCCGCGTCAGTCAGGCGTCCAGGCGCTTTGACTGTGGCTGAGGGATAGGGTTCGCCTGCGAGAGCTGAGATCCATCTTTGGAGTCATCTACGTCATCTAAAACACGATAATGTTCAAGCTCGTTTCTGAAGAAGAGTGAGTGTAGTGAAAGTTGACGTCTTCTCGGAATTTGTTAAACACCAATAAAATGTTCCTTATGTCACCTCAGGCATAAAGCCAGGTAGACATAAGAGTGAAGAAAAAAAGGCTCGTTGATTATTCACAACAAATTCGACAGACGCTACGCATGGTCCGCAAAAAATACATTCGCAATCCAAATGCTCACACCAAACTGCAATATCGCGAAGAAATCCAACAATTCCAATGCAGTGAGCAAAACACTCGACCACACCCACCTACTTCATTTCCCCTCCACAAGCCCAGTCTCACCATTACTCTCCATCCTCGCCTTCCCCAAAGTCTGCTCCACATACCGACTCGGTCTCAACACCGCCAGCAGCACCAGCACCAAAAACATCGGCACTGCATCAAAGCAATACAGCGTCCATTCATGCTTCATCAGATAGGCCGCATTCCCCATTGAATACTCCACCAAACGAAACGTACAGCGAAACAGGACTAGGGCGCTGACACTGTAGAGAATATACAGCGTTTTCCGCCAAACCGGTAAATGTCCCTTTGTTGTGCTCGCGGAAGCGGCAGCCAAAGTGGTACTTCGTTCACGGCGGGCCATCCTCCTCTGAAAGTCCAGGGCGGCAACGAGAAAAACCACAAACGTGAAAACCTGCAGCGCGAGCCCAGCAATAACAATCTTCTCGCCTGCAATGGCAAGATCAAGTTGCATAGTACCCATGATACTAGATCCTATTGGCACCTTTTGTTAGCAAAGCAAAAACCCCCCCGAACTCCTCTTCCTTTTCCCTTGGCACCCCAAAAAAACATACCTAAACCTTGAACTATCAGTGTCCCTACATCCGCGCCTACAAAAATTCTCGTATACCATCTCGGCTTCAGAAAACTGACATGTCCGTCGTCGCCAACCAGGACAATCGTACGTCCAAGCATCATGTATATCGTTGCTGCAAACCACAACGGTCCAATCAGTGTCAGTACGCCCTGTGTAATGTATGGACCCCAGGCTTGGTTGTTGTAGTGCGACGAGATGCGTGCACCGTAGCCGCCGACTTCGCCTAACACAGCAAAGTATGTCGTGTTAGCATCTTCATCATGCTTCCCTCGAGACCTGGGCTTTTTCCTGATATTTGGTTCTGGGGGTACAGAGTTGGAATGAAAAAGAAGACGACGTACAAAAAGCGCCAATGACGATAAAGATGATAATTCGATTGCGGGACGTGAGAAATTGGGTTAGGTGTACAAGGGCCATGAGGAGGAAGATGAGGAGGCTGACAATGGCGCCCGCGAGGGAGGGCGTGTAACGGTACATTTGCCAGTCCAGCTCAGGCGATTGGGGTGGGTTCTGGCGTTTCCAACTAAAGGTAGGAGGAGGAGGAGGGGAGCTGGGTAGGGCTGTCATGGCGATGGGAAACTATTCAACAACGGCAGCAGTAACAAGTGAGTTTTCGATTGTCAGGAGATTTTGGAAATAGAAGAAGGCAGGGGAGAGAGGGGCTCAAAATAATTGGTATGCAACAAGTGAACAGTGTAGAGAAAATGTCAGGCTGCTGGTGCTTTTCTTTTTCTCACTGAGAACAGCAACAAGAATCGCTTTTTATATGATCCATAAAGCAGGCCTGAGGATGACTTGTACTACCACAATCTTTCGCATCCATCGCATTCGCTTGTTGTTCGCATAATCTCTTTGTTAGCTACATGCCCCAAAGCTAAAAGGTGTGAAGACGTCACTAGGGCGGGTACTTGGACTTCTCGTATTGCGGCAGCTACTACCCTCGGTTTAGCGTGCATCTTACACCGTCGTGAATGCAGGGTTTAGTTTCGCATTCGCTTAACTAACCAATATATTTATTTACTTTTCATTGCTCCTAGTGAGACAGCCTTGCCGCAGTCATGGTCTTTGTGGTACATGTCGAAATTATTTGTGATTGATCGGCCGATAGCATACGTAGGCGTTGGATGATTCAGCCTATAGATTGATGAGGCTTAGTAAGAGGGCAAGGGAGAGTGGGCTTTGGGCTGACTCTCCAAAACAGATGGTCCCTTAGATAGCTTGCTGGCTAGGCTTACGCAATAAAAGGTAGTTCACCTATTCATCGTGGTGGCTTGCAGCAGCTTATTTGAATTGTAATTTTATACTGTTCACCTTATCGAGAACCTTCTGCATAGTAGACTGTCAGCAACTGCTTCTCACACAAGATCAATGGGTACGCCTGAGTGTAAACATTGATACATTACAGAAGGACTGGCATCTGTGGTGACCTAGCCAGGCGCCACGTTGCAGTACGTGAAATGATGCCACCACGCCTTCGCAAACTTTTGTTTCTTAGATCATATGTTACAATGTGCTGTGAAGCACCCTGGCCCTATCCATCCTCCGCCCCAAAACAATGAAATCCAAATCCCTATCAGGCATTCTAGCCCATGACCATGCCCTTAAGACCGGCCATGTCGCCCTCCTTAGCAGCGATTTCGAAGTATCCGTAAATGATGGTGACGGCAAGAAGGATACCAGTACCGCTACCGAGAGCACCAAGAAGATCACTGCCAACTGAGAGAGCACCAATGCAGGCACCACCAAAGGCAGCTGCGGTGGGAATGACGCGCTTAAGCTCCTTGTACATGGACTCCTCACGGTGACCAGCCATGACCAGACCCTGCTCCTTGAGCTGCTTGGCGACATCGCGGGGAGAGGAGCCAGAAACCTCAATCCAGGTCTTGGAGAAGACGGCGCAAGCGACGAGCATGTATACGATGAAGATGGCGGTCTTGAGGGGGTCAGAGAGAGCCTCAGTGATGCTGAGAGGAGGCGACCTAGATCATGTTAGTTATTTGAAACCAAAAACTCCCAATTGTGATTCGACATACATGTAGTAAGCAACACCAGAGGTGGCAAAGAGCTGGGCAGAACCCTCCTTGGGCTCCCAGACACCGAGAAGCTTGACAAGGAGGTTGTCAGAGAAGCGGCTATAGAGCATCTGACTGATCAAGAAGACGTTGGAGGACAAGGCTGACTGCAGCATGATGGGCATGTTGGAGGTGTAGAACAGACGGACGGGGTACGAGCCACGGACACCACGCTGGCGGGCGGACTTGACTGGGATCTCGACGCGGAAGCCCTGGAGGTAGATGACAGCACCAAAGACAATGACGGTGGAGATCAAGTTCATGACGTTGGGCAGGTTCTGGCGGTAAAAGGCCTCCTTGAGCGCAACGGTCTTGTTGGGCCAGGTGAAGAGCAGGTGGACGAGGGCAATGAGAGCACCCTCGAACTCTGGGCCACGACCAGTGTTAATGGTGGTGGGAGAGAAGGCCTTCCACATGATGGACTCGCAAATGTTGGTGGCAATGAAGAGAGAAATACCGCTGCCGAGACCATAGCCCTTCTGGAGGAGCTCGTCGAGGAGAATGACAATCAGACCGGCAATCATAAGCTGAATGACGAGGAGAACGCAGATACCGGCACCAAGATCAGAGGGCTGGCCGTAGAGCCCAGAGATGACATAGACGACGGCCTGGCCGAAAGACAGAAGAATAGCGAGGAGCTTCTGGGCAGTCTGGTAGAGCTCGCGATCGGACTTGAGGTCAAGGTTGACGTCGATGAGGTGGGTTCCCGCCAGGAGCTGGAAGACCATGCCGGAGGTGATGATAGGTGTGATACCCAACTCCATCAGGGTTCCTCTGTTACTCGCCATCATCATACGCAGCCAGTATAGCGGATCTGACGTATCAGACGACACGATTCCGTACAGCGGCATCTGGCTCATGACCAGAAAGACGAGGAGGGTGAGGCCAGTCCATACTAGGCGGTTGTTGAACGGGACTTTGCTTTCGGGCAGCTGAATCTCGGGTACGAGAGGCACAAAAGGCTTGACAAGATCGAGGAACCGTACTACACGCGACTGTTAGCTGGCTTTGCTCTGTGCTCCGCGCCGCATGTCCTCGCAGACAGGTCCATTGCGCAAACACGGCGCGGATCCATTGCGGGCTGGATGGTTGACTTACGGCCGCTCATGATTGCGATCTATGGCCCAGAGACAAGAAAGAAGACAAACAGAAGTGAAGAGAAGTGGTTGCGGACAGGCTGGTGATGAGGGATGAGAGGGGGGTTTGAATTGTAGCTTTCGCAACGTGTCGGCTGGGGAAATTGGCCGTGCGGCGCGCTAGCCGTAGCTCCGTCCCTGAGCCCTTGGGATGCGCATCTCCCACCAAACTCACAGAGGCCACGCTGTTCTGAGCGTCTGGCATTTATTATGGGGCCGTCGGTACGCAATGGCCTTTGAGATTGCCGATGCCGGCCTCATGAGCACTGGGCACTTGGTCGACGCTGTCATGGCACTCTAGGGCCTTCCAACAACCACTCTTCAGCTGTCTTGCAACGAACCAGTCACGTGCTAGCATATCCAAGTATGTCATCACACAGCATGAGAAGTGTCGTAGACTAGAGGAGAGACATGTCGAGAGGTTGAGAGATATGCATTACTACAAGCACGTTGTTCGGCTTCTCGATTGATTGACACCTCACCACGCATCAGTGGAACCAGCATACTTGGAATGGGAATCAATTTCTATACATTCGGACTAACTTTGTCCCTTCTCTTCGTAAAGCAGGCTGCTGCTTCTTAAACTTCATTACTCATCAAGCCAAAGCGCATGCTTCGGACCTTGACATGCCTCCGCGAAACAAACCCTAAGCCACGAAGATGCTCAGATAAGCTGCTGGAACGCACGGTCAAGAGGAGATCGGAGAGGCTTAACCTCCTTGTAGAAGTCAATGGTAGCCTTAGCGCGCTTGGCAATACCTTCGGGCGTGAACTCGAACTTCTACAATGGCTGTTAGCATCTGCTGCATGCGGGGAATTTGATACTATCCCTTACCTTGTAGACCTCCTTGTATGGGCCGGACGCACCGAACCGGTTGAGGCCGAACTGCTCGTGCGAGTACTTCTCCCAGCCCATGGTGGACATGACCTCAACACTAAGGGATGGGATGCCTCCGGGGATGACCGACATCTTGTAGTCCTTGTCTTGTGCGTCAAAGACCTCGAAGCAAGGCAGAGAGGCGACACGGGCAGTGATACCCTGTTCCTTGAGGGTCTTGACAGCCTCCAAGCAGAGCGAAACCTCGGATCCAGTCGAGACGAGAGTGATCTGAGCATCCTTGTCCTCCAGAGCGACGTAACCACCCTTGATGGCCTTCTCGAGTGTTGATCCCTCGAGCTGGGGAAGGTTCTGACGGGT
>Ga0265780_10012409_pt1 | contig 10003 bp, 5 predicted proteins | sample P1T30metagenome_FD_192432 | JGI IMG/M metagenome (GOLD analysis project Ga0265780, IMG submission 192432) | Plant litter microbial communities from East Loma Ridge, Irvine, California - P1 T30 | ecosystem: Environmental > Terrestrial > Plant litter > Unclassified | place: USA: California... | reverse complement strand
CCAGCCACGGCCTGCGCGTTGAGTTTGTGCAGCCCGAACCCACGGCCGCCCTGCAAGCCGAAGACCCGGCTCCAGGTCGCCAGCACTACCTGCGCGGCAACGACCCCAAACGCTGGGCCTCGAATGTGGGCACGTTCCACCAGCTGCGCTACCACGCCGTCTGGCCCGGCACCGACCTGGTGCTGCACGAAAACGCCGCTCACCAGTTGGAATACGACCTGCTGCTAGCCCCCGGGGCCAGCCCCGCCCGCGCCCGCCTGCGCTACCAGGGCGCCGATGCCCTGCGCCTCGACCCCGCCACCGGCAACCTGCTGGTGCGCACTTCTGCCGGCCAACTTACCGAGCAGCACCCTCAGGCCTGGCAAACCGATGCCAGCGGCCAGCGCCAGCCGGTGGCCTGCGCCTTCGAGCTGCGCGGCAACGAGGTGAGCTTCCGGGTGGGGAAGTATGACCGCCGCCGCCCGCTGGTCATCGACCCGGTGGTGAAGTTTGCCAGCTACACCGGCTCGACGGTGGAGAACTGGGGTTTCGCGGGTACTTCCGATGCGGCCGGCAACCTCTACACGGCCGGAGTGGTGTTTGAGCTGGGCTACCCGACCACGACCGGCGCCTACCAAACTTCCTTCAACGGCAGCACCGACATTGCCCTGATGAAGTTTAACCCCGGCGTTTCGGGGCCAGGGGCGCGGATGTGGGCCACGCACCTGGGCGGCAGTGGCCTGGAGTTTCCGCACAGCCTGCTGGTGGATAGCCACGGCCAGCTCACGCTGATGGGCAGCACGTCATCCACCGATTATCCCACCTCGAACGGGGCCGTTACGCGCACTTTCCAAGGCGGCAGCCGCATTGCGCCCTACGGCGTGGGCTCGGCCTTCGTGCTAACCAATGGTTCTGACCTAGTACTAACCCGCCTGAGTGCCAGCGGCGGCCAAATGCGGGCCAGTACCTACCTCGGCGGCACCGCCAATGACGGCTTGCTCGACCCCGCCGCGCCCTCGCCCAACCTGCGCTACAACTACGGCGACGCCTTTCGCGGCGACCTGGCCCTCGACCCGCAGGGCAACCTGTATGTGGCTAGCGTGACCAGCTCGGCCAACTTCCCAGGGGTAGCCACGGGCCAAAATTACCGGGGCGGCCTCACCGATGGCCTCGTCACCAGCCTCGATTCAAGCCTGAGCCGGGTGCGTTGGACCACCCTGCTGGGTGGCTCCGGCGCCGACGCAGCTTATTCCCTGCAACGCGAAGACACCGGTGACCTGCTGGTGGCCGGCGGCACCAGCAGCCCCAACCTAGCAGCCACCGGGGGTAGCTATAAGCCCGTTTTTGATGGCGCTATTGATGGGTTTGTATCGCGTATTTCGGCCGGTGGCATTCTTGCGCAAAGCACTTATCTAGGCACTCCCAGCTTGGACCAAGCGTACTTCGTGCGCCGGAACGGCAGCGGGCAGGTGTATGTGCTGGGCCAAACCTTGGCTACTACCTGGCCGGGCCAAACGGCTGGGGTTTATGGCAATGCTCAGGGGCACCAATTTATTCAGCAGCTGGCGCCCGACCTGGGCTCAGCCGGCTTTGCCACCGTATTTGGCGGGGGCCGAAACGTACCCGACATCTCCCCAACGGCCTTCGAAGTGGACTGCTACGGGCGGCTGTTCATTGCAGGCTGGGGCGGCGGGCTTGACCCCAACAATGGCTCCACACTGGGCCTGGATGTGACGCCCAACTCCCTCCAGCCCATTTCCGATGGCATGGACTTTTACCTCATGCAGCTCTCCGACGGAGCGCGGGCGCTGGACTACGCCACCTTCTTCGGCACCTCGGCCGATGACCATGTGGACGGCGGCACCTCCCGCTTCTACCCGCAAGGCAACCTCTACCAGGCCATGTGCGCCTGTAACCAGGGCACGGGGGCAGGCCTGCCCATCCCGATGGGAGCCAATTACTACAGCCCGATTAATGGCTCGGCGCACTGCAACAATGCGGCGTTTAAATTCGGCTTCACGACGGGCAGCACCCCGGCGGGACCTGATACTCTTACCATCTGTGCCCGCGCCGGGGCCATTACCCTGGGTGGCTCTCCTGCGGGCGGCACCTGGACCGGCCCCCTCGTGACCGGCAACGTCACCTCGGGCTACGTCTTCACCCCCGATACGACCCGGCTGGGCACCTTCGTGCTCACCTATACCAGCCCACTCACGGGGCTGTGCGCCGGCACCAGCACCCGGAGCATCACCGTATTGCCGCAGCCGCGTGCCCGGATGATAACCCCGCCGGCCACCATTTGCCTGCAGCCGCAGGGGCCACCGCCCGCTACCATTCCGTTGCAGGCCACGCCGGCCGGTGGGGTATTTGTGGGCACGGGCGTGGTGAATGGCAGCGTCCCCATCTTCGACCCCGTACTGGCCGGCCCGGGCGTCCACCTCATTCGGTATGTGATACCGGGCAGCGCCACGGGGGGGCGGTGTGCGGCGCTGGCCTCGGTCACCTTTACCGTGCTGGGAGTGCGCGTACTGGACCCTGGCCCCCCGCTGGTGGTGTGCGCCAACGACCCACCGCAACCCCTGGGCGGGCTGCCGGTGGGCGGCACCTGGACCGGGCCAGGCGTGGTGATGAGCAGCGCGGGCGGCTATTCTTTTGTGCCCAGCGTGCCCCTCATTGGCCGGCATGTGCTCGTGTATTCCTTCAATGGCTCGCCGGGCTGCGACGGGGCCCGCGATACCTTGTATGTGCGCGTGCGGCCGGTAGGGGGCTCCGTATCTGTTCCTGCCGACACTTTGCTTTGTGCGGGCGGCGCGCCATTTCGGTTGCGGGGCGGGCTGCCGGCGGGCGGCACCTGGAGCGGCCCTGGTGTGACGGGCTCGCTTCTCACCGGCTTCACCTTTACCCCGGCACCCGCCCTGGCCGGCGCCCAAAGCGTGATATACACCGGTATGGTTATCGATACATCGCAGTGCCCGGCCCGAGCCATCCGCACCATCAACCTGACGGCCGGCCAGGTGCAGCTCAGCGCCGAGCGCACGGTGATGTGCCCCGGGGCGGGCCCGCAGCAACTGTCGGCCAGCCCACCCGGCGGCAGCTGGACCGGTCCGGGCGTTTCGGGCAACCCAACGGCTGGCTACAATTTCACGCCCAGCACCGCGCTGATAGGCCAGCAAACGCTTTCGTACACGTCGCCGCCTTCTACCAACCCCAACCGGTGCCCCGGCACCGGCACCTTGCGTATGGAGGTAGCTGCCCCGCCGTTGGTGAGCATCGATTCACTGCCGTCGCAAAGCTTTTGCGCTGGCGTGCCGCCCCACGGCGAAGTGCTGACGGCCCAACCCGCCGGGGGCATCTTCGGCGGGCCGGGCGTGGTGGGCAACCGCTTCAACCCCGCACTGGCCGGACCCGGCCGCCACGTCATCACCTACACCATTCGGTTCATGACCTGCACCATCGTGGCTACCACCGTGGCTGAGGTGACGCAGCTCACGCCCATTCGCCTGCCCGCCGATACGGTGCTGTGCCTCGACCAAACGCCCTTCCGGCTTCGCGCCGCACCGGTGGGCGGCACCTGGAGCGGCCCGCACGTAACCGCCGCGGGCATTTTTACGCCACCCGCGTCCCCGGGCACGTCGGTCCTGACGTACACGCTGCCCGGCGGCTGTGGCACGGCGCCCTATCGGGTCACGGTGCCAGCGCAGCCTACGTTCGTGGCCCGGTGGTCGGCCCCCGACTGCGCGGGCACCAACCTGGCTCCGCGTCTGGTGCGCTTCGAGGCCGCCGGCCCGGCGGCGGAGCAGGTGCAGTGGGACTTTGGCGACGGCAGCACGCCCGCCAACGGTGCCGTGGTCGAGCACACTTACACCACGGGCGGGCGCTACCAGCCGCAGGCCGCACTGCCGCCCGCGACTGGCGCGGTGGGGCCCTGCCCCCGCCAGGTGGGGCTGGTACCGGTGGAGGTACAGCGCGCCATCATTCCCAACATCATTACCCCCAACAATGACCAGCAGAACGACACCTTCGCGCCGCGCGTTGGCGGGTGCCCGGGCCGGTTGCAGGTGTTCTCCCGCTGGGGCCAGAAAGTGTTCGACAGTCCCGTGTACCACAACGAGTGGGGTGGCGAGGGCCTGCCGGCGGGTATTTACTACTACCTGCTGGGCGGCAACGATGGCACAACGCGGGTGAAGGGCTGGGTGGAGATTGTGCGGTAAGGCCGTTGCACTGCCAAATACCTGAAAGCCGTTCGGACCTCGGTCCGAACGGCTTTTGCATATACCGAAGCAAGTCGGACCGAAGTCTAGCTGGTTCCTGGTATATCCATAAACCCATCGGACCAAGGTCCGACCCACTTTAGGATATGCTGAAGGCTCTTCGTACTAAAGTCTGGTACACCTTTCGGGTGCCAACGCGGTTTACTTCCGACCTTTGCCTTACTTATGGACCCCACCACTTCCGCCACCAAAACCGGCCAGGTCTTCGACTGGGCCGTGCTGCGCCGCCTGCTGAGCTACGTGCGCCCCTACCGGCGCATCTTCATTGGCCTTATTGTGCTCACCATCGCCACGGCGGTGCTGGGCACGCTGCGGCCGTTTCTCATTCAGCGCATGGTCGATGTCAGCATCGAGCAGGGCGACATGCGCGGGCTCAACTCCATGTTTCTGCTGCTGCTGGTGCTGCTGGTGGCCCATGCCGGCGTGAGCTATTTGCAGACCTACTACGGCGGCTGGCTGGGGCAGTACATCGTGCGCGACATTCGCGCCGACCTCTACCGCCACCTGCTCAGCCTCAAGCTCAAGTTCTTCGACCAGACGCCCATCGGCGTGCTCGTAACGCGTAATATTTCGGACGTTGAGACGCTTTCCGATGTATTCAGCGAGGGCCTCGCGGCCATGGTGGGCGACATTCTGCAGCTGCTCTTCATCATGGCTTTCATGTTCTGGATTGACTGGCGGCTGACGCTGGTGAGCTTGTCTGTGATTCCGCCGCTGCTCTTCAGCACCTACGTGTTCAAAGAGAAAATCAAAACCTCGTTCCAGGATGTGCGCACGGCCGTGGCCAAGCTCAACTCCTTCGTGCAGGAGCACCTCACGGGCATGAACGTGGTCCAGATTTTCAACAACGAGGAGCGCGAGTACCGCAAGTTTGCAGCCATCAATAAAGAGCACACCGAGGCCAACATTCGTTCGGTGCTCTACTACAGCATCTATTTCCCGGTGGCTGAAGTGCTGGGCGCCATCGGGGTGGGGTTGCTGGTATGGTACGCCGCCCAGGGCCAGATTGAGGGCTCGATTTCGAAGGGCGCGCTCATCGCCTTCATCATGTACAACGCGCTGTTCTTCCGCCCCATCCGCCAGATTGCCGACCGCTTCAACACCCTGCAGCTGGGCCTGGTGAGCACCGAGCGCCTGCTGAAATTGCTCGACAACCAGGACCTGATAGCCACTACGGGCACCTACGCCCCGGCCGAAATTCAAGGCGACGTGGAATTCCAGCACGTCCGCTTTGCCTACAACGAGCCCGATTGGGTGCTCAAGGACATCAGCTTCCACGTGAAGCCCGGCCAGACCATTGCCTTCGTGGGCGCCACCGGCGCGGGCAAAACCAGCATCATCAACCTGCTGAGCCGCTTCTACGACATTCAGGAAGGCAGCATCCGCATCGACGGCCGCGACCTGCGCGAGTACGACCTCAGCCTACTCCGCCGCCAAATTGGGGTGGTGCTGCAAGACGTCTTCCTGTTCGCTGGCTCTATTCGCGACAACATCACGCTCGGCAACAAAACCATCACCGACGCCCAAATCTGGGAAGCCGCCGACCTGGTAGGCGCCCGCCGCTTCATCGAGCGCCTGCCCGAGGGCCTCAGCTACCCCGTGATGGAGCGCGGCGCTACGCTCTCCGTGGGCCAGCGCCAGCTCATCAGCTTCGTGCGGGCCATGGTGTACCAGCCTCGCGTCATCGTGCTCGACGAAGCCACCTCCTCCGTCGATTCCGAAACCGAGGAGCTCATCCAGTCGGCCATCGAAAAGCTTATGCAGGGCCGCACTTCCCTCGTCATTGCCCACCGCCTGAGCACCATCCAGAAAGCCGATAAAATCATCGTGCTGGACAAGGGCGAAATCAAAGAAACCGGCACCCACGAAGAACTGCTGCGCATTGAGGGCGGCTACTACGCCCAGCTCTACCGCATGCAATACGTGGTCAGTAGTGAATGAGCGAATGGGTGAATGCGTGAATGGTACGGTCCTACTCCCACCCATTCATGCATTCACCCATTCGCTCATTCACCCATTCACCCATTGAACCATGCGTTACCTCTTCCTCGCCATCATCCTACTTACCATCATTGCCGCCGGCACCTACGCCTACCTCGGCGGCACCCGCGACCCTAAAATCACCCTCGAAACCACTGCCGCGCCGCTTTACCTGGCCGGGCAGTCATTCCACGGCTCAGTGAGCAGCGAGGCATTCGGCCAGCTTTTCCGCCAAGCCAAAGATGCGCAGGCCCACGTGCCCGGCGACTTGACAAACCTCTACCTTAACAATCCTGAAACTGCCCACGACACCATTACCGCTTTCATTGGTCTCGCCGTAGCCGATACCACAAAGGCCCTGCCGGCAGGTTTTCGCTACCGCACTGTGCCGGCCGGGCAGCGCATTCTGGCCGCCCGCCTCATTGGTGTGAGTTACCTCCTGGCCCCTAATAAACTTTATCCGGCGGCTTTCGAAGCCATCAAAACGCAGCATCTCACTCAGCGTGGCGACTTCTATCTGGAACGCTTCGGGGCAGATGATGCTTCCGAGGTATGGATTGGCGTGAAACCATAACGCTATTTTCGCTTCGGCGGCGCATCGGGCACCGAGATGCCCAAGCTTAGCACATAAGTCGAAAACTGATTGAATGTCCCAAATGGCACGGTCCCGTTCCACTGCCTATAACCGCCGTGCAGGGTTATCCAAGGGGCATTAGTGTTTTTAAGTTTGTAGGTGGCTGCCAAGCCAACCTCCGCGATGGGAGCGGTAGCCGAAGCCATTAGCTCGGCGGTTGTGCAGCCGCACTTCTGGCTTTTCACCTGCACCTGCCGGGCCTGGTCGTAGAGGTTGACGACGCCCAAGCCCGCGCCAACCTGCGCGGCCAGCCGCCACCGGGGCGAATTGGCTACCAGCAGGCTATTGCTCCAGGTGATGCTGTAGAGCCGGAGGCGTGGCTCGACCACGTTACCATACCGCTCGGCTGAGGCATTGGGAGTAGCCATTTGGCCCGTCACGGTGCCGCGCAGGCCCGTAGCCCAGCGCGGGCGCAGCCAGTAATAAGCCTCTACGTCGCCACCGGCGTAAGGCGTACCTTGGCGGTCGGCTGCGCCCATAAACCCCACAAATCCTCCTATTCGCCCCGGCGCGAAAGGCTTTTCCACGGCGCAGGAGTCGCGGTGATGGCAGCTGTGGTGGTAAAAGCCCGGCGAAAGGGCAAAATGACACTGCGCCTGCGCGCATTGCGAGTCAATTGCTCCGGTGGCACCCAGCAGTGCCAGTAGCATAACCGTGTTTTTCATACCCTTCAGAAAATAAGCATCCCATCAAAAGGAATACGCCTGTTGTTTACCTGAAGGTAATCAATACAATACACTTTCACAACCGCTATTCTAATCGAATACAAGTTGTATACTCCTTAATTAAAAAAGCTCCCGACCAGTGTGGTCAGGAGCTTTTTTAATTGTGTCAAAACTGGCGGACTTATCGACCGAAATAATAGGTTCCGCCAAATACCAATTGGTTGAAACCAAACGTGGCGCCGAAATTACTGTTAGAATCTTCGTAGTTATCGGGGGGCGTGCTGCCAACTGCTTCCGGGTAGTCGTTGCTGAAATGATTGAAAGCTAACGCCCCCATTGACGCGCTGATGCCGACTTTGGGAATGGGAAAAAATACGATGCCCGGCGTCAGTTCTGCATAGTAGCCGTTGCCGGTGAAGGTAGTAGCAACCGGCGCGCTGCTGCCATTGCTGTTGTATGCGTGCGATTTAGTGTGCTGATAACCTCCTCCCAAGGTGCCTATCACGCCAAACTGCTCGCTGAACAGTTTATAGTATTGCACAAATGCTCCCGCCCGCACAAGTGTGTTCGGGTCTAGGTCGGGCAGCGAAACAGGGCTTGGGAAGCCGGAATTATTAGTAGAAGTGGTCTTCTGGGTACTGCTGGCTGCGTTAATTCCCAGATTTAGGCCAATGGCCAGGTTATCGGCCACGAAATACGCCGGTGATACCGCCACCCCAAACTGACTATTGGTCGTTTTGGTGGAATAGCTAATCGGGCTGCCTCCACTGACGGTGTTGTAAGAGGTGCTATTGGTGCTGTTAGAGTGATTATAGCCAATGTTGCCGGTGAGTGAGACGGTTCCAGCCGCGATGCTCTGGGCATGTCCACCCTTAGCCGCAGCCAAGAGAGCAATGAGTACAATAAACTTCTTCATGAAAGGAAGGGGTTGTTAAAAATGAGTGAAAGTACTGTGAATAGGCACCCACAACGTAGGGTTGAGCCCAGCAGTATACTGGCCGTGATAAATAAAAAAGGTCCTTTCCACCGTAGTGGAAAGGACCTTTTCTGATTCTCGGGTCGGGGTGGCAGGATTCGAACCTACGGCCTCGTCGTCCCGAACGACGCGCGCTACCGGGCTGCGCTACACCCCGAAAGCAAGCCGATGGGGCGACCTGTTTTCTTGTTCCAATAGTTGCGGCCGAAAAAAGCCTCCGAACCCGTAAGTTCGGAGGCTTTTGAGAGCGGCTGCTCTTCCGTCGGAGTGGCAGGATTCGAACCTACGACCTCCAGCACCCCATGCTGGCGCGATACCAGGCTACGCTACACCCCGATTGGTATTGGAGCGACAAAGGTAAGGTTTTATTTGATTCCTGTGCAAGCCAGCCTCAAATAAAGTTTTGCAAATAGCGTTGTCGCGGGGTGCTTCAATCAAGGTTCAGGTTGCTTTTCCGGCAAACCGGCCTTAGAATTGCTTAGCTTTACAGTAGCCAATTTACTTCATCCCGTTCTTATCCAACTTATGAAAAAGTTATTACTATTCGTGCTAGCCAGCACGTTGGGATTGGCCACTGCCATTGCCCAACCCACGGCTACTACTGGTGCCCCCGCTACCGCAGCAGCCCCAGCAACCCCAGTAAAAGAAGAAGCCATTTTGCCCAGCGGGGTAGTAGCTGCTCCGGCTCCGGCCGCTGCTCCAGCCACTACACCATCTGGCACAGCGCTCATTGCACCTGCTCCCGAAACCCCGGCTGCGAACCCTAACGCTATTAAGGTAAAGGCCGAATCGGCAGCCGGTAAGCTCACCGTGAAAACCGACAACCCCGGTCCCACCCGCGTCGAAGTAACCGACGTAGGCGGCCGTCCCGTCATCACCCACACCATGATGAACGGCCAGACCCCCGCTGTGCTCAACGTAAGCCAGCTACCGGCCGGCTCCTACATCGTGCGCTGCACAGCTTATGAGAAAACCGGCATGCGCCGTGTAATGATTGGGCAGTAAGTAGATAATAGCAAAAGAAACGGCCGTCTTGCTAAGCAGGACGGCCGTTTCTTTTTAATGAGCTGACTAGCCCAGCGGCTCCAGCAAGTCCCATTTGTTGCCGTATAGGTCTTCAAATACGGCCACATGGCCATACACCTCGCTACGCGGCGTCTCTAGAAACTTCAGACCCCGGCTTTGTAGCACCGGGTAATCGCGCCAAAAGTCGTCGGTATGCAGAAACAGCCAGACACGGCCGGCACCTTGGCGACCCACGGCAGCTTTTTCTTCTTCGGTTTTGGCTTCGGCCAGTAGCAGGCCGCTGCCACCAGTTGGGCCAGGCGGCGTGACGACTACCCAGCGCTTGCTTTCGCCCATATCCAGGTCAGAGTCCAAGTTGAAGCCCAGCACTTGGGTATAGAAGGCAATTGCTTCGTCGTAATTCCGAACAATCAGGGTGACGTGGGCGAGGCTTTGGTTCATTTGGTGTCGCCTGGACTCTGAGAATCCGGGC
>Ga0265780_10012407_pt1 | contig 10004 bp, 13 predicted proteins | sample P1T30metagenome_FD_192432 | JGI IMG/M metagenome (GOLD analysis project Ga0265780, IMG submission 192432) | Plant litter microbial communities from East Loma Ridge, Irvine, California - P1 T30 | ecosystem: Environmental > Terrestrial > Plant litter > Unclassified | place: USA: California... | reverse complement strand
GGGCAGATCGTCACATAGCCGCCCCCACCCGTATAGAATACCACGCCCTCACCCGTATAGAATGCCACGTTCTCGGTCCCACACTGGTTGTGACGGTCAAAACAGTGGTAACTCAGGCGTGGCTTGGCGCATTCCTTTGCTATTGCGTGGAAACGGGAAGCAACCTTCACCCTGATGCCTGTCGAATCCGAGTGGAAGTAGGCCGGGAACCTGGGGTCTCCATATGCGGCTCTGGCAGCGTGCGATGCTAGTTCCACGCACTGAACTTGTGCCGTTTCAATAGCTGCGCGCTGGAAACCTGTGAAGCCCAAGTCAGCGTTTGCGCGGATCTATGATGGTATGATGAAGGGAGGAGTACGTACTGTCGCATTGGTCCTCGAAATAGCGCTCGGCTACTGGATTGGGAGCAGCCGCTTCGGTGCCGACTGGCGCGGCATGAATGTAGGTGGCCAAGAAAGCCAGGAATGGAATAATAGACCACTTCATTTTCGAATGGAAAGCTGGTGGAAATGTTTGGAGAAGATTCGGAGTGAACTGTTTAGAGTTGTACTGTTGAAAGTGAGTCGTCTTATAATATTTCCGAATCAGCATATAAATACTAGCGTAAGCGAGGGATGGATGGGGTTTCTGGTTGAGATTTCTGCAAATCAGCTGAAGCCAAAGCCCAAACTTACTTGCTCGCATGACGGTGATCATTTGGAAATACCGACCAATCTCGTCAGAAATGTATGGATTGCAGGGAACGTGAATGGTTCGTCGCGCGTTGGTTGTTGCAGTACCGTGGAACGGAATTGAGGCTGGGAAGCGATCGAAACACAATCATGGTGTTAGCACGCGACACGTTGTCAGCGTACGTATCGCCCTTGCGATAAATGACCAGTCCGATCCAGAACCAGACCGCAGTCTGTGTCAAAGGCGCACTCTATGGCCAAGCTCGTCGCCGAAGCGACCCGCAGACTGCCCATGCGATAAGGCTGTGCCGTCTCTACCGAGCAGTTCGATGGACCCGAGGTAGCGCAGATACGAGGCTCATGTTGAGTCGGTAGAGATCAACGTTGAGAAGTGGGGAAGGCGTGGGTGGATATCTTGTTGAGCGAAGGGGCGAGGTCGGCGCTTGCCCTGGCGGGCTGATGTATCGAACAACACCTCAAGGTAATAGCAGATCACTTTCCCACTTCTACCCACTTCCCCACTTCCACCAAGCTTCTCTACCCATTACATTATCTGGAAACTGCCACGCACCGTTCCTTCGTATTCGATATTCATCCGTATCAAGTGCCTTCTACCCCTAGTGGGACGTATCCTCATCGCTCGCCGGCTGTACCTAACAAGGACCTCGTAAAGGAGAAATCGCCGGTGCTAAAGCCTCCTGCCTCAGCTCTGAGGACAACCGTGAGCTCAGCCATAGCGGCAACACTCTTTCCCCCTCCAGACGTCGTGCTCATTAGCCTGGGCGAAATTGGACTGGCAGCTTGACGGAACTACTTTGCCATCGAGCAAGGGTCTCAAGTTGGGTCGCTCTTGATCTTCTCACTCTTATCCTAAGTCTCTTTAACCTCCTCCAGATGTCGTTCTGCACATCCGCGATGTCCCAGAGGCGGCCCAGAGAAGACGAGCCAACCACACCTCCCGCATTTTATTTAACTCTTACGCGAGGAGATAGTCTACAAAAGAGAGAATTATCGCATCTCCAAGAACCTCTGTGTAGTCTCTCTTTGGACAGCCTCCTCTTGATCTGAATCATCAGCCCCGCCGACGACCACGGTATTGCGGTGACCCACCAGACCCGCAGCATTCTAGCGAACAACATGAAAGCTATCGCAATCATACCGTATAACAAAGTACCATCTTAATCACCTGCCTGAAGGACTAGATCGCAGTCTAAGTCAAAGGCGCACTCTATTCATTCCTCCTTTTGATCAACGAGTTAGGACGAAAGGACTGGATGGAGAGGGTCAAACATGAACAAGTACACCATCTGCAATCACGCTCCGTCGGGTAACTACAAAGGCCAGTACGTATTTGTATTCATCTACGACAAAGGTCAGTACAGAGCGAAAGTCGCGCCTCCCATCCCCTCCTCCAGCATCGTCGGCTGGGCGGACTAGTCGTCACTCATGAGTAGCCGGGGAATTCACCCAAGAACCAAACACCGATCAACATCTACGTTTACTACGAGCCTATTCATGTCGCATACGATAATGTCGCCAATCTCCTTCCACCTGTAGAATGGCAGAGACCACGTTCTGGTTGCGGTAGAATGGGAAGCAAGCTGAGAGCTGCATCCAGCCGGCGAAAAGCTTCATTTTGGTGTTTCCCTTGAACGCAATGTATTACGGTGGAATGTTGATGCAGAGCAGGGCAACAAAACGCGGTCTAGTGACTCTATATAGGTGATCTCAATGTAGGTGTAATTCCTAAGCACCTGATATTTGCTGTAATGCATCAGTAGGAATTAATGAACGCAATGTATTATACTTGCGATTTCTCTCATCCGTGAGAATATCTCGTGTGTGTTGCTGGAGTCGTGATTGGCTCGTTTCGCTCAGCGTCCTCGCAGTACCATAGAATGAAGTGAATGGCAACCAAGAGATGGAATCGCACTATAGTTTTCCCGCTTCTTAAGAATGCAGCACGATTAGTACCTGATGAAGGCTTCGAAGCGATCCTTAAACCTAAATGGAACGGTCGATTCAGAAGGCCACATTGTCTTGAGTAGCATACGTTTATCAGATTATAACACAGTGTATGCAGCAACGCGATACATGGTAAGTGGAAGCGGCAGTCTCTCTGAAGACCGCCATTGTCAGGGCACGGCCTAATCAGGACTAGCGTCTCTATGAACGATCCACTCACCCCGACCCAACTGGAGAAAACAAGCTCACCTGAACTAACTCACACTCCACCCATTCATCTATACCCTGCGTTTCTTACCGCTCGCGATGGCCGGCCTCGGTATCACCGCCACGTTTTCGGACCTCCCGACTGAGATGAAGGCGGCTATCTTTGCCAACATCCATCAAAACCCTCACAGAAAGGCGGTTTGCCTTGCAAGCCGCGAATGGAGGGATATAATGAGGTAAATTTACGCCTGTAAGAAACATATGTGAGACATATGCTGACTTCGTGCGTCCACCCTTTAGGCCCATTCTCTGGGAGACCCTCTTTCTCGAGTGTGCTACTGACCTGCCCGGAGACCTAGCTTCTTTACTGAGCGCAGGTAACGGAGCACTTCCGCACGTCCGCTATATCCATATCTACGCCAACACAAACGAAACTGTGAACTTCAACCCTATCTCCAACTTTGGCGTTGCCGTCGGGCTCATCATAGGTGCGCTACGAAGGGATAGTCTGTTGGGGGTCACATTCGATCTCGCGGTCAGCATGTCTATTATGCTAAGCCTTCTACAATCTCAAAAATCGCTCAAGACACTTCGAATTCGAGAACCCATACCAGACGATAGCCCCTCCCTCAGCATGAGTCTTATTACACATGACTCCTGGGTCGCCCCTACATTGAACAGCATCTTGGAGCTGCGAATTCCACTATCCATTCACGATGACAAAACGTATACAACCAGCGCATATCTGCTCAAGAACACACCCAAGCTACAGTCGTTGTGTCTAATAGGCGAGATTCCTGTTCCTTCCCTCCTGGATCGCTTGGGTGAGCATGACGCGTTTGGAGGGCCACACGCAGATGGAGCAGCTATCCAGACTTTGCAGTTGGATACGCTTCAGTTGTTATGGCTCAATATCCAAACATATCCCGCATCGCTGTTTTCGTGTATCAACTTCTCTAGCCTTCGATCGCTCTATATCAGCCACTGCCGCTTCATCGGAGCCTTTCTGTCTGCTTTCGTTGCAGGATTTCCTCGAGCCACGGCGTTAAGAAATTTGGAGATATCAGTAATACCGGGACCGACTCCCTCGGACACGGATATACAGGCAATGGAGGCTATGGTCGCCTCCGCGCCTTGGCTGGAGGAGTTATGGTTGGATGTGGGTAAAGGGCGTGCAATCAATGTGTCGTGTTTGGCTGGACTTGGGCAGTCCTTGCGACATCTTGCTTTGGCAGCTTCATGCGGATCACAGCCTCCACCATACTACACCAGCTCTGAGCTTGGTAAACTTCTGAAACAGATACCGAGTCTTGAGAGGCTATGCATTAACCTTTGCCCGATCGCTCTAGGTAAAGTCCAGCATCTAGCTGTCAAGTTTAGGTTATCAGAGCAAGCGGAGGATGGATCTGATTCTCACGAAGTAACAGCTCTATTGGTATGATTTCTGCTTCTACAAGGAGATGCACTGCTGACAGTATGATTAGAGTTGTATCGCGACACACCAAGGTCTCAAAACACTGCGAACATTCACCACACCGATCATAGATTTTGGAATAGTACCGCATCCAAACGTCGAAGAACGTATCGGACTTCCAGAAGAATATGTCTACACCGCACAAGTCATGATACAATCATTTGCCACAGAGGTCTTTCGCTATCTGGCCAAGCACGGGTCCAGAATCAGAAGCTTTATCGTGTCAACTGACTTCATAAGAGTTGAACGCCCTGTTGGCGACGAAAATGGGCACATATGGCCGCGATACTTCTACACACGCGGATTGGTGCGGACTATGGGCGGAGAAGAGCACGTCACAGCCGTCCCGCAACGAGTATCTGAAATGCAGCTTACCTTTCGAAGCACGAGATGAGTAGCCTAGGAGCGACATCGTCATCGATCGCTCACAAGAGCATCAAGGTGTGAAGAAAGCTCCGAGTGCTGTCAAAGAGTTATCAATGCTAGCAGAAGGCGTGGTATACGGGAGCGATAAGAGAGCGGGAAGAACTCGGTAGCTAAGCTGAGTTGATCGCATACATGGAGGAAGAAGCCCCTCAAACTACTGTACCATCAAACCAAATCCATATTCTCAAACTCCTCCACGAGCATACATTGCCTCTCCTGCTCTTCAAAGTTGTCGAAATGCTCGTATGTAGTCGCCACGCTGTCATCTGCCAAACCCAGAACTTCCTGCTCCTCCACTTCCATCTCACCGTCATACGCCAAACCCAGCACTTCCTGCTCCTCCACTTTCATTCCGTCCTTACGCACCAACTTCCTCATCTCCTTCTCGATCTTTCTAGTCTCCCTCTCTGCCTTGTCCTTGATCCTCCTCGCCCTCGCCTTCTCCTTCCTCTCCTTCCTCCTCTGGTTAATAGCCTGCCTAGCCTGGACCCTTAGGTCACGGCTCAACTCTCTTCGCGGCAGAACCTTCACATCCTTCAGCGCAGCGCCTAGCCAATCACCCACGAAATCTTCTCCCGCACCCCCCGTGACGAGTTTCCCGTTCAGTCTCACCGGCGGGAAACTAACGCTCCGATCGAGTAACTCCGGCGGGTACTCAGCTAAAGCAAGCTTCTTGAACCGCTGCGAGGCGTGACGCATGCGTTGGTGAGGCTCTATCCTGTGCAGAGGAGGCAACCAGTGAAACTCCACTTCCACGCTCTTCTCGGCTAGTTGTTTGGTGAGATGGGGTATATCGTCTACAAGCCATCTATCCCTCACCAATCCAAACGGATGGCCCTGTCTCATACTCTTGAGGACGCGTTGCACATCTGAGAAGATGAGCACGCGGTCGACGTGCTCAGTTATCTTGGGAGACGTGGCTACGCGGAGCGCTTCGCCGATGGATAATAGGATGGCTTCGTTTGCGCTGGTGTAGTGTGCGATGGTGACTTGGGCGGTCCAGTCAGCAGTTGTAGGTGAGTTGTAGCCGACTGCTATGGCGCAGGGTTCGTTGCGCAGGTCACCGCTGACGGTGCTGTTGATCCAGATGGCGAGGGTGCGCTTGGGAGGCTGGGTGTAGCTTGTGCGCGCAAATGCTGTGGCTTGGGCTTTGGACTTGATGTGGATTGATGTCGCGTAAGTGTAATTGTCATCGCGTCGAGGCTTTGAAGTAAAGTGATCGCGGAGAATGGTGTCGGGGATGGCTGCAGGAGCTGGGGATGTCATGTCGGCGTCCATGGCTCGGAGATTTTTCAATGTGCTGCTTTACTGAAGTACCAACGGCGGTGTCTTACGACAAAGCCTTTGCGGAAGTTGCGAAGATGGTATGTCGGAGGCTCCACGAACCTTGGAAGGCAGTTACTACTCAAGTAGGCTAGTGATAGAAGCGGAAGGCGCCACTCACACTCGAGTGAATGGCCGGACCCTGGTTTACGATCTCAATTGGGCCTACAGTACCACTACAAAGACTTCCGGGTTGTCTGTGATTGGCACCAGAGCGCTCACCCTCACTGTGAATTGCGCATGCTGTAAGTGGCTAGGCGCTCATTGTGGGTCATCATGGGACCAGCGGATGGAGACTAAAATACAGGCGCTTTCTCATGGTAGGCAGGGCAGCGACGGGAAACTTCAGTATCAACGACACCATAGAGCAACGGTCTTCATAATCTTCATTGCATGTCATAGCACGTATGCCTTCAGGCCCTGTCCTGTATACCACACCTCCTAATATTCCCAGCTTTTGACTCCCGCTTCCCATCGCCACGATCGAGATCTACAAATACAAAGCGGAGCAAATCAGATAAGATGCCGCCCCAGAAAAACGCAAAAGAGTCGTGCCCATGGGGCTTTGGGGGGATGAAAAGACACAAAAGACGCTCGCCGTGCTGGAAGCTATGCACAAGACTGCACAGATGGACGGAAAGGAAATGCTAATAAAGCGCAACGCCTTCAAGGCTGAGGTATGAGTTTGGGTTTGCAGGTCCTCCCGCCCACTAGGCGGCAGGCTGGGCACCAAACTCAGCGCCGCCGCGGCCTCTGGGTGCGCCACGGCCGCGGTAGCCGAAGCTCCGACCGCGTCCGCGACCACGGCCACGTCCTCGACCGCCCCGGTAGCCATCGACGCTGCCCTGGCCGAAGGTCTCCATGTTCTTCTGGCGCTCCTGGCTCCTGAACTCTTGACCGCGGGTGGCAGCCTCTTCTCTGTCCTTCAGCTCGCTCGAGATGTTGTCGAAGAAGGAACTCTTGTCGTACATGGATCCACCAGGGATGACGACTTCTTCCTTCTCCGTGGAAGCCTCGCCAGCAGGGACTGCTGGGGCATCGCCCATCGGGGACCCAGATGCGATGGCTTCCTTGACCAAGTCCTGCTTGTTGAACTTTGCGTTGGACGACTCAAAATCAAAGTCGGTTGTGGGCACTTCCATCTTGGGGTGTTGAGGGTGAGCACCACCTCGTCCTCCTCTTCCGCCCCGACCACGGAACTCTCCTGTTCCTCGTTGACGAGGCTGGTGCTGGCGGCTTTGCTGTTCGCGCATGCCTTGCACCTGCTGTGCCAAGTTGTTCATCGGGTCCGAGACAGGCGGTTGACCTTGCGGTTGACCTGGTGCCTGGCCCTTGTTCTGGAGGTTGAGCTTCGCCATGGCCTCAGCGACAGCAGCAGTTGCTAACTGAGTAGCGTTTTGTTGCTGGGCAGCAGTGGGCATTTGCGCAGGAGCGGCAGAGGGGCCGGCACCTTGTTGTGCTTGAGGCGCAGCCTTGGTCGCCCTTGGGCTGGGAATTGGTACAGCAGGAATGATTCGACCACCCTTGGGTCCGCTAGGCGCGCCCTTCGCGGGTTGTTGACCGTTTTGGGGGTGGGGTGGTGCCAACGCAGCCGATACATCGGGCTTCGAGTCGACTGGTGGCGGGGGAGCCTGCTTGCCTGCTGCAGCCGGTGATGCCTTCGCGCCGTTCTTAGGTTGTGGCTTGGATGATGCACCGTCTGCCTCTGCTACCTTCGGTTGCTGGACCTGACCCGGCTTCTCATCCTTGCCTGCTTGAGGACCCTGAGGACCCCGGGGGCCTTGTGGAGGTTGGTTCTGGTTCAGGCCGGGAGGGCCAATGGGCATGTTAGGCGAAAAGGGACCAGGTGGCTGCTGGAAGCCGTGACCCGGAGGGAACCAGCCTGGAGGCGCTCCGAATGGAGGCGGCGGCATGCCAAACGCGCCTGGCGGGCCTCCAGGGAAAGGACCTGGGCCACCAGGACCACCAGGGAAACCACCTGGAGGACCGAATCTGTTTCCATATGCACCAGGGCCGCCAGGACCACCGAACGGAGGGTATCCACCAGGCGGGAATTGGCCTGGTTGAGGAAAGTTCGGCGGCGGTTGTTGACGACCGGCGAGATCTTGTGGACTGCCCTCTTGCCGCGACTGGGGTTGTTGTACCTGTGGCGCATGCGTCGCGTCAGCTTTGGCTTCGTGAAGTATGTAGCAGAAGCAGCTTGGGTATGAGGATCTCAGAAGGAAGGCAACGGAAGATATCCACACGGTTTTGCGCTCTCGGTGGTTTAAATGATTTACATCCGAAAATTTTACATCATCGAAAAAGAAAAGAAATGGTGGTTGTGTAGACTTACTCCGATGTTGGCTGGGTCCTGCGGCATGGCAGGCTGAGCCTTCTCCTTGACAGGCTCTTCGATGCGCAGATCCTTCACATCGCTGCCTCGAAAGACAATTTGCTCGTACACGACGTCTGACGGTGGGTATTCGTCTTTGCCGCCCTTGCGGCCCTCTGTGCCGAAGGAGCGCACATTGTCTAATGAGACTGTGGAGGCTTCTGAGTTGATCTCGACGAGTGTGCCGACATAGCTGGGGGCTGTTAGTCGCGTCGCGCAACGCATTCACGCGATGGAGGACTCACCGGATGTCACTCTTGGAGATGAGAGAAATGCGAGATCTACGCGTCCGACGTCAGCTGGAGCTCCAGCTCGAATTGGAGAGCTGCGACTAACCCGATGAACTCGGACATGGCTGTGTAACGTGGGTATCAAAACGGGTATCGAAGGAATTGAAGCTCAATGAACAAGAAAAGAAGGCGGGAAAGTGGTTGGGAAGGGTGCAAGTGGTTGGTGGAGGAGTGAGGGGTGAGAGAAGGTTGGAGAGCTCCGTGGTCGTGGGCTGAAGCTGCAGAAACTTGGCGCACGTTTAGCGAGGCGTAGTCTGGAAGCTTGGAGCCTCGCTCATCCACCTGGCACCTCGGGCTGCCTTTACCCCACACGTACCACCGTTGCAGTCGTCGTCGGGTTGCAACTGCACCCATACTTTGTCACCCATGAACTTGTCGACTTTGGACCCTTGAGGTCGTGAATTGTATCACCTTTCCAATCTTCACTTTCTCCTAGGGCTCTCAGGTTGCCCAACCCCTCGCTATGAGCGTCACCGACGATGGGCTGAACGACATCTATGAGGCTCTGGATCGCTACAACTGGGACGATGACATCGAGTTTCAGGCTGGTCTGCAAGCCATCATTGGCAGCAACAGCACGCCAGAACAGACGACCGAGCTAGCATTACGGGCGCGGTGTTTCTACTATGCGAGGTACGATCGAGACTCAAGACAGATTCATGCTACGAGAGGGACGTTTACTAATACCTCACAGAAAGTACAACAAAAACATCGACTTCAACGCCTACAAAGCCTACCGCAGCGCCCGCAACCGCCCCCCACCCACACCACCAACCCCGCACAACGTCCTCGCCTCCTCCGTCGTAGACGAGATGCTCCCAGCGGGCACCACACCCAACGCATCCACAACAAGCCTGCCCATAACCAGCGACCTCCCTCCAAGCAACTCGCCAGGCGGCATCATGCCCCCACCCACAACCACAGCCGAACCACCAGCACCTTACCCCACCTCATTCGCCCACATCGTCGAGCTCATCACAAGCGGAAAGCCCGTGCCGGGCATCAAAGAGATTCCGCCGACGGTACTAGAAGGTCAGGGCACGGAAGCTAGTAAGCCGAAGAGGAAGAAGCCGTGGGAGAAGGATGGGGCGTGATGGTACCCTCTTCTATGCCTCTTCTATGAGACATCGATCCCAACATCGGGTAACAAGTAGAAGGCATGGCGCCGTCGCTGTCAAAAGGAGATGGAGACGTTCCATGTATGTCCGTACCGCTTGCTTGGTTATCGGATAGTACTTCAACATGATGAAGTTTCGCTACCGCTCTAGGCAAGT
>Ga0265780_10012406_pt1 | contig 10005 bp, 10 predicted proteins | sample P1T30metagenome_FD_192432 | JGI IMG/M metagenome (GOLD analysis project Ga0265780, IMG submission 192432) | Plant litter microbial communities from East Loma Ridge, Irvine, California - P1 T30 | ecosystem: Environmental > Terrestrial > Plant litter > Unclassified | place: USA: California... | reverse complement strand
AGGGCGCCGCTACTTGAGCAGCAACAATGGCAGGCTACGAAGCGATGCAAAGATCGAGAGAAGCACGACAGCAAGGAGACGATGCTTCGCCTCAAGCAACAGACCCCTATCAACCAAGTCCAGATCAGCAACCAGGTACAGGTCAAGTTGGTGAAGACGTGTGGGGTGAGAACCAGGACCCTGGGCTAGGGCCTCAAGGCCCTGATCAAGACTTTTGGGGTGGCCAAGGAGGCCAAGGAGGCGGCGATAGCGGCGACGGTAATGATGATGGCTTCAGCTGGGACGATATCTTTGGAGAGTAGAGATTCTGTCTTGTACTACCACTTTTCTGTTAAACATAGATACCAATTTGCCTTCCAAGGCCTCAGTTCTTCTGGGACTGGTCGATTCGGTTGCATGTAGCGGTACGATCTGGCGCGTATGACTGAAGCGGAGCTGTACGAGGTGGTTATCCGCTTGCGAGACTTATTTCGCTATAGAATTCTTACCTCTACTCTACTCAGCATTAGTATTCTAAATGTCATCGCAACCGCGTATATGAAACACAGAGTTCTACAGTCGTTCTACCACAAGTGTCTCTGATAAATCGATGTGACCTGATTGGGTACGTGCACCTCCACAGGACATCAAAAATTCCGCCCTTGCAATTTACGACTCATACTCGGAACCTCTTATTTAGTTATCGGCCCAGAGTCACCTCCCTATCGCCGCTCTCTGTACTTCGGTTGGTAAGCGGACGCCTGGGAAAGAGTGAACTGGGGGCAACTGGAACAGCAAACGACTCAATTCGTATCGAAGTACACTCCAACCTGTATATTACACCCCTAGACACTCCGAAACAATAGATACGTCTATCGAGGCTAGTGGGTTCTCAAAGAAACAGTCGCCTACAGCACGAGGCGCTTTTTAAACCCCCGTTATGGAATAATACCTTCACTGTTTTCTTATATTGCTGTTACAACAATACCGCGTTGTGAGGACCTGCTGTTAAGCATCGATATCACTTGTAAACCCCGTTATTTAAGGCGTCTTTGGATTGTACAAGCTGCACTACCCTCTCGGGAGCGACATACTATACATGCAAATATGTATTTTTTTTTGATTGAGAAGGTCCTAAACGGGCTCCATTCGTGGACCCCTATGAAACTCGAATGCGCACATTTGTTCAATCTGCCACTTATGAAATCTGAGACTCTTGCTGATGAAGAAAAGTATCGGGATGTGAGCTTGGAGAGTTTGGTGGAGGTTTGTTTGTATGCAATCAAAATGTGGGATCATATTTGGTCTTTCCATTCTCTATATTCCGCTGATATCCTCTTGATTTATATGAGCTGCTCTTAGACACAAGTCTCACGGCTGCAGCGCTTCTTGAGAGGTAAATTCGCTTTGCTTGGCGCGCAGTCCTTCTCCCAGAAGCTCGCCAGAAACGGACTTATGGATAGTCTAATACCCCGCTTTCGAATCCCCATCTTTCGGACAAATTTATCCCGTTTACCATGCCTCTAGGAAAACCCATATAATCCCGCGACTACAATGCCAGTCACTATAACTACGACACTCCAGTTCTTCACTGTATGCAGTATCTGGCAGCCATGAAGCTCACAACAATCCCACTGCTAAGTCTAGTACTGCATGCACATGCAACAACAATCCCTCCTACACACAAAAACGGCTCTTTTAACTGGCGCCAAACGCAATCCCTCATAGCTTTCGGCGACAGCTACACCTATATCCAAGGAACCCACGGCCACCAAAATTACTCCTTCATCAACGACGAACTCAACCTCGCCTTCACCCCTGCCCAGCTGTTTGCCAACCGCATCATCCAAAATCTCACCGGCACAGCAGAAGGCGGTCCAAATTGGGTTGAATACTTAACCAACTGCGGCGTCGAAAACGGTGTCCATGACCCGCAAAAATGCAATGTCCAGCTCTGGGACTTTGCATATGCAGGCGCAGATGTAAAGGAAGAAATCGGAATTACGCCACTTCACCACAACCACACCGTCTCTTTTGAACGCCAGATAGAGCAGTTTATGCACTACGGCAACCCAGCGCTTGAATCAATCCATTCAAGCAAACAAAATGCGTTAGTGGCTGTGTGGATTGGTATCAATGATATCAACGACCTCGTTGGCACACAGGGCAAAAACGCAACTTTTGCACCACTCTACGAAAACGTTCAAGACAACGTGTTCAAGAACGTTGAGCGTGTTTACGAATTGGGCTATACAAACTTTTTATATATGAATCTCCCTCCGCTGGACCGGGGACCGGGTACACCGAGCGTGAATGCTTCGCTGGTTGAGGAATTCAATACAATCCTTGCAGCGCATGCGACTGCGTTTCAAGCTGATCATTGCAACGCGACTGTTTTGCAGTTTGATGTTAATGGCGTGTTGAACCGTGTGCTGGATAGGTATCAGGACTACGGTTTCAGCAACATAACGGACTTTTGCCCGGGGTACAATCAATCTGATATCTTGTCTGATCCTGAGAAGTATGGGTGTACAGACTTGGATACTTATTTTTGGTTTAATTCGGGTCATTTGACGAGTCGGACACATGAGGTTATGACAGAGATGTTGAGGGCGTGGTTGGAGGGACAGTGAGAGATGTGTGGGGTTGTGGTTTTGAGGAATAGAAAATGTTTATTTTCCCTATGAATTCAATGGTTACATGTAAACCAAGTATGCATGCCATCATAATCCATTTCTACAATGCCCAAACCCTCTGATCCCCCCTACTATCACTCTTCTCCAGCCGATTCATCCTCCTGTACCAAAGCCTTAGCACTGTCGCAATACCCGCTACAAGAAAACTACACGCTGCACAGACAAAGTTTCCCGTGGGATACCCTTTGCTTTTCTCATTGTTCCTCCAAATCCACTGCGCGATAATTTGGCCAATGCCTGCACAAGAATTGTGCAATGCAATGGCAAGCGGGAGGGTGAGGAAGCTGGGCGAATTACAAGTAACCCAGTTCGTCATGGAAGGTGCAGCCGGGAACGCGCCAGCAGCAGCCATGCATAAGCAGCCGTAGCGTTGTACGTATGCGTCTGCAGGTAGGAGTCCTGCGGTAAGCCATCCTACGCCGCCTATGAGTGATGCAATGGTAATATGCCACCCGCGAGCATTGAAACGATCTGCAGAGTAAGAAATCGTGATTGCGACAAAGAACCCCACTACCCATGGCGGTACTGTAAGCAGTTGCGCGTGGATAGACTGATACCCCAGCCCTGTAACGATAGTCGGTGTAAAAAACGTAAAAGAGCCTTGAGGTACAACATCCGCGATGTACGCAATGTAATGCAACAGCAAGCGTGGACTGAAGCAGGTATCCAGAATCTCCTTCCGCGAGGCATGTACTTGGTTATACCCGCCACCGCGCTCGGCAAGACGATCAATGGCAAACTTCTTCTCGGCAGGACTGAGCCATTTGGCTCGTGTAGGGTAGTCGGGTAGGAAGAATATGAGGAGGAAGGCAGAGAGGAGAGTGATGATTCCTTCAATAATGAACAGCCAACGGAAGCCTTCAAGCCCGGCAGCGCCGTTGATGTGGCCCACACCGAAGGCGATGGCGCCTCCAAAGGCTCCAGCAAGGTTACAGAAAGCAACGACGAGGGCAATACGAACGGCGCGCTCGTTATAGCGGTACCAGATGGTTATAAAGTACACAATGCCTAGTTTGTGGTTAGCTTGTATACTTGCACGGTTGTTTAACATGAGCTGGTCTTACCAGGGAAGAAACCTGCCTCGAAAACTCCAATCAGAAACCTCAGAGCGATAATCGTGGCGCTGTTCTGTACGCCTGCAAACCCAATGGTCAAAGCTCCCCATGAAAATAGGAGGATACCAAGCCACCTGGACGGTCGAATATAGTGCTTCATAACATAATTGCTCGGGATCTCGAACACAGCGTAAGCGACAGAAAAGAGTGTGACTGTCAGTGCGTAGCTATGCGGTGTCAGGCCGGTATTGCTAAGCATATCATCGCCAGTCTCCTCGTTGAGTACTCTAGCATTGCCGATATTGCCTGGGAAGAGTCAGTGCTTATTGTAGCTGCAGATTTCGAGGAACATGCCTCTGTCGAGGAAGTTGAGAAGATACACCCAACAGCACAGTGGCAGGACTCGTAGATCGAGACGTCTGTTGAGCTTCTTATTGTACTTTTCGTCGTTGATGTCGATCTCGCCATGTTCATGTAAATCTTCGTCTTGTTGTTTGATTGTGTTGATGTCAATGTCTTCCAAGTGATCTTGCTCTGCTGATTTCTTCATCCTGACGATACAGTATGTCGTAAGTCACTGTGTTGTTACGATAAGATTTTCAAGACCAAGTGTTTATCAAAACACCGGTGACTGTTCACAGGCAACATGCTCGAGATATTCCTTTTCGAAATGCAGCTCATGCACAACTTCCGTCATACCAAGCTCGGATACACCAACGGGTTTACTCCAGATATGCAAGATGTGCGGGGTAAACCCACACCTTCGCACTGTGTATCCCCCGTTTATGGAGAAGATCTACCATTTTTAGCTTGTGAAGGTTATTGGCATCGGCGCTGTCGCCGACATGCGTCGAAAGTTGGGGTACGGAGGCAGATTGGTTACCGAAAAAGCCCAATCAACAATTACGTCATGCAAGCAACTTGAAGGAGCGACAATAGTTTGAAAACACACCTAAGCGTATCCGAGTTTGTTATATGAAGCTGAACTTGGCTAAGTAGTTAAAAACGTTCGATAATCACTCAATTTAGCTGGGGGTCTTGTATATCTAGAGACGCTATCTTCTGTTTCATGACTTAACGTTACTTGCAATTCAGCCCACCAGCACTCACAATTTCAATAATAGTGGAACAGTTAGATTGGAATTTGCAGACGAACAACACCTATCAAATAGCCCCAACCCAAGCTCGACCGGTTCTACTTCTCACTCGACAACAAACATGCCATAAATACGCAAACGATCCCTTGTCCTCCACTTCCCCGCCAGCCACAAACCATCCCCATCCCAAGTATGTACACCCAACTCCTTCATCTCCGTCTTTGCCAGGACCCGCTGACTAGCCGTATTCTCTTCATTGACGATTGCTCTCACAAATACCTTCTCAAACGCGTCCCAAAGCTTTCTTTCTTTCCCACAAGCCTCGAGTACTGTTTTGACGGCTTCCGTTGCATAGCCTTTGCCCCAGGCTACAGGGAGGAACCCGTATCCAAGCTCCATTTTTAGACATCCAGGTGACAAGGTTGAAGAGGGAAAGAAGTGATCGGGTAGAACAAGATCTTTGGGGCCTATGGGGCGGAGAGTTACAAGGCCAATGAAACGTGTTGGCGTATTTTCCTTAGATGATTAGTCGCTGTCGGAGGGAAGTAACTCATGTATCATATAGGCGGTTCTGTTTGGCAAGATACCCTCGAGTGCCTTTTCTGTGTCTTCGATGGTTTTAGAGCGACCGTGGATGCTAGAAGAGGTAAGCACAGTCATATGTTATCGTCTATGAATGAGTCACCTCCACCACGTAGCCTTCTCATCACTGCGCAATTCATGAAGCCACTCAAGTGCCTTGCTTCCTCTTTCTGTCGTCGTGATCAGCGTCAGTTGCAGCCGCGGTGTGAGAATTTGCGCATCCATGACGAGTCAAGAATCTTCTGGGGTAGTTTAATATTTTAAGCAAAGGCAATATATACTTGTATTTGATACCATGTCCATGCTCAAGGCAACCACATGTCGGAGTAAGATGCACAAAGTACCCAATCGGCGCTCGCCAATCTCGGTCAACGCTAAAAGCGGTATGGCATAGGAACAAACCCTTCCACATATGGTCTGGTCATTCCGAGCATGTCGGCGTTCCAAGATAGAGGGCATACATTCGACGAAGCCTTACGGAAATGTTCCCGGATTGTATAGATTTGTTTTTCTCGTGTGTAGAACATGTCCGGTGACTAGCTATTCAAATATGGCGCATCAGTTTGGGATTACTTGCCACTCGCAGTTGCTGAGGCTGTAGTTTACATCAACCGAATCTTTGACGACAGACCATCATAACGAGGCTCCTTTATCAAGGCAGATCTCCAACCCAGCCAAGTATAGATATATCTTCCCAATATGATCTCTTGCTGCCGAACACCCTGAGGGAAATTTCGGATCCTGTAATGCCGCAACGCGGTTAGATCAAACTGAAGGCTGTAGATTTCAGTTTCAAGGCGACGTATCTTATCGAGAGCTTTATATATTTGTTGCTCCCTCTGAAGTACATAGGGTTTAGGTGGTTCGAGTAATTGCCCTTGCAGACTCGTTGCCAAGCTTCGCACTACCAATAAGCAAAGACGTATTGCTGTGGAGAGAGGCTCCACGGTCCATAATGCATCATTTGTGATGTGAAAGCTTCCCACGTTACGCTTAAACTTCGCTTCCTTTAAGAGAGACCCCTTGACCCACTTGCCAGCTTCTGTCCTGGCTTTACGATCCTGGTTGGTTTGCTTCATGCCTTGCGCGTAACGGTCTCTTTGCACCAAACTTTTAAAATAAGAAGGGTTGTGTGGGTGCATGCTAAGCTCTAGTCGTATACGCGCCCATGTGGATACCTCAGCAAATATTTGTCGATCGAGAGAACGGCATCTGCTACGAGCAACTTCCAGTCGTGATCGTATGTGTCGAGGAGCTGTCACTAGGAGAGCATGTAGCGCGCCGCCATCGATGAGGTAAACTTGGAATGGATACAGATACTGCGTAATTGTCGAGATGGCGCAATAATGAAGATGTAAGAATCTGTCCACGTCGCGGTTCGAAATCGACATGCGTGCCTCGATTGCAGGCAGATGGGATTCAGCCAATTCCAAGATGCCTGCGAGCGGCCGTTCCCTCCATAGCACTATTTCGTCTGCATGCCAGAGCTTTCCATCCCAGCGCTTCCACGTCCAGTCAGGATACCGTCTCAACGAGAAGGTTTGCGTTGTTTTCAATTCGGGCTTTGGCGGTATTGATGCCTCTTTCTTTGTGGTGTGCTTTACTGATATAACCCCATTTTTCGGTGCCGCACTAGCCACATGAGCGGTCCTTTTGCTGGTAATCTGGGCAATCTGGAACAGTTTGGGCCGCATATCGACGACGATCCTGACATGTACATCCAATAGGAATTTGTATATACTGGTAGAGATTGCAAGGCATATAAACACATCAGTAAGCCTAGCGCCTTTTTATGTCTTGGCATTCCCGAATCTCCGACCGAACTTTTGGCACCACCGCACTTTCCCACAACATCCGGACAGTCGCAATGGCTCACCCACGGTCGTTAATAGCCCCCATAAGCAGACTCGCTGCTTCACCAATAGCTCCCCTAAGCAGACTCGCTACCCCACTGATCGCTGCCTCGAGAGTTGAAGTTCTGCGCATCGCCTCAATACCATATCAGTCGATACGATATTCAGCTAATTTTAAGAAGACCAAACCAGAGAAGAGGAAGCCTAGAAAGTCGTCGCCGGTATTCCTGCAGTATGACTTGAAGGCGGTGGATAAGTTCTCACTGGTGGATGCGATGCAGTATGTCTCCCGTGTCATAGTAACAAGTGTTGTTATGCAGAGAGGCTAATAATGGGACAGATATATTCGCGCCTTCGAAGTAGGCCGTAACCCGTCGTCGTCAAAGTATGAAATGGCAATCCGTCTGCGCACACTTAGGAATGGCCCCGCGATAAGGAACCGCCTACGACTCCCACATCCTGTCAAGACCGACATACGAATTTGTGTCATCGCAGCGCCGGACTCGAAAGCTGCTGCTGATGCCCGAGCCGCTGGCGCTGTCCTGACAGGCGAGGAAGACGTCTTTGACCAGATCAAGAACGGACAGATGGAGTTTGATAGGTTAATCTGCAGCACCGACAGCCTGGCGAAGCTGAACAAGGCGGGTTTGGGCCGGATACTAGGACCCAAGGGCTTAATGCCGAGCGTAAAGGCAGGAACGGTGGTCACGCAGACGGCGGTAGGACCGATTGTGCGAAATATGGTGAGCGGAAGCGAGTACAGGGAAAAGCTAGGTGTTATTCGCATGGCAGTCGGGCAGTTGGGTTTCACACCAGAAGAGATGATGCACAACATTGTCGCATTCATCGACGCGATAAAGAAGGATATCTCTCAACTGAACGGGCGTATCAGCAAAGAGGTGCATGAAGTGGTACTCAGCTCGACGAATGCGCCAGGCTTCACCTTGAGCGGAGATTTTAGGGGACCCGATTCCATATCACCGAAAGAGTTGAGCGGGCCTCTATAGTCGTAGCTTTCGGCATGTTTGAACAATGTACTATACCGAACGCCGTCGCAACTCTGACTACTCCATGTCTGTCATGTTGATGGCTGTGTTGTTTTGAGAATCTTGACCGCCTCTGCTGATTCCTCCATGTCCGCATAGATCTTCATAACTTTCATTAGGCGACCAAACCCAGATGTTCCTGCACTCTTTGCCTGCTTTAATGCAGTGCTCAGATCCATCAGCAGTGTACTTCGCACCTTTGCTATCCTTGGTGCCTGTGCTGTGACAAACGGATGTTCAATCAACTCCTTTTCCAGCCCCAGCACCAAGCAATACTGTACGACATTCCGTCTTAACTTTGGAATCGATACTCCATAGCCCTCGTCTTCCTCGTCCTCGTCTTCATCCTCCTCACTATCCGAGACGTCTTCGCCAAGGATAATGGTCTCATGTCTGGCCGTCTCGATCATGAGCTCTGCCTCCAGCTCCTTCAGCCTAGCATCATAATCCACCAGCCTTTTCCCTACCTCGATCTTCCTCCTCACGTCCCGTCTCTCTCCTAACAACCCCTTGACCTCTTCTTCCCTAGACCCCACCACCTCCATTAGCCCATCGACTTCCTTTCTAAATCCCAGCAAGCCCACCCTCACCTCTTCTACCTTCTCCTCGCCGCCATGCAGGCTGTTGCCCAGGTTGAGGAAATCCTGGTAGTTGCTGTTGACGAGGTCCAGGAGCTCTTTGGAAAGCAGTTGCGACCGCGAGCGCAGTTCCGCGCGCAAGTCTTCGAGCGTCTGGTGGCGGTTTCGTAGGGTGGAAAGGTATTCGGAAGGCGAAAAGTCGGGGACGAGGAAATCAGAGCGGCGAAGCGGGGTCGCAAAGGGGAGCGTGGACAAGTTATCTTCGTCGTCTTCGTCGCTAGATGCCGAGCGCGAGTCGTCGCCAAGCTATTTGTTTGCCTCTTTGTTAGCCCATTGTCGTAGCCGCGTGAGTGTAGACGTGCCTGAAAACCACTCATGTTCGGCGTCTTGTTTCCATGGAGCTCACGGTTATGAATGGTGGCTATGTGTACACAAGGTTGACACACGGTCCAAATAAACGTCTAATCGATAAGCACACCTCTGCTTCGGAACCTGTCTTACCGAGGCCTCGGAACTCGACGCCAGAAACCAAAGGATGGTTTGTAATGCCGCGTTGTCTAGCGTGGCCCTCCCCCCCGCGGCAACGTGGGGCAAATGCGAGTAAGAGGTAGCGTCTGTCAATCCGCCAAAGTATTTGCCGTTCTTGGATGCTTCGAAAGCTGTTTCTCTGCTCATCCTACGTGAAGGTTTGATCAATTGCATTGGAGCTTTGTTCTTGCAATTCTTTTTCTTGTTCACGAGGAATTCAGAAGACATTGTTACAACTTTATCGTAGTATCTCCTCCATACAATGCCGCCGCAACCCGCGCTTCCTGAGCCAGCACACCCAGACGTTGATTCGATGCTGAGCCGTAAGTTTGGAAAGGAAGTCGCCAACTACTTCTCTGGTACGTAATCATGTCCTATATCATCTCCCGTTTTGTTCACTGACACCAGCACAGGCTCGCCACTGAACCGCGTGGGCTTCCTTCGTCCTGACCACCAATTCCTCTCCTCTGCGCTCCACCACCCAAGCACCACCTTTCTCTTGTTCAACAAACTTGAGCCCCTTCTCAAATCCAGCACCGAACTCGCGCGATGCTCTTTCTCCGACGTCAAACCCATCATCGGCGATAACCC
>Ga0265780_10012404_pt1 | contig 10006 bp, 7 predicted proteins | sample P1T30metagenome_FD_192432 | JGI IMG/M metagenome (GOLD analysis project Ga0265780, IMG submission 192432) | Plant litter microbial communities from East Loma Ridge, Irvine, California - P1 T30 | ecosystem: Environmental > Terrestrial > Plant litter > Unclassified | place: USA: California... | reverse complement strand
ATAGCAGATCGGACATTGCAGCAACTGCACCAGAGTTAGTGATGAACGCAAATCGCTAAGGTAGACCTTACAGGTGAGCCTGAATGATTTCCCAGACGTTTGGGGAAGTACAATCTCTCCAAACAGCCCTTGAAGGTATACAGCCTCCATAATCGTGCAAATGTGGCTCATCGCCGGTCCTCATGTGTATGATCGCAGTCCTAGTATGAAGTTGCCGTCCGCTGCCGCTTCGGGATTGGCCTTTTGAGTGGGCAAGCATCAAACAGACATACACCGGGTTGCCATGCTGCTGAGCCTGTGTCAGGGTCATCGAGACCGAGCTTGCCGAGGATAGAATAAATTGAAGTGTCCAAGGAGGAATAGATCGTCGATAGTTTGAAATTGGCCGAGGCGTAATGAAGGGTGATTTTGAGGGTGCCGCTAGTGACCCTGCCAGGGCAACCAAGTAAAGGGGAGGCGTTGCTAGATCTCAATAGGCCTGATCGACCTGTAGCATCCTCTCGAAGACGGATTGAAACCTCGTACCCAGACGAAGGTATTGCTGGCCGTGTTCTAACTCTGTTACCTGACTTGTCAGCCTGGATAGTCTCAAAGAAGTTTTGGGACGTACAATTTCTCTGAATATCCATTGAAGGTATACAGCTTGCACGATCGTTGCGTCGTTGGTGGAGTTTGAGACGCAAAAGCTTGAGCTGTTTCCAAATCGCGCAAAGCCAAACCTTGGGATGAGTATACGCTAGCCACACACGCCGAAGGATACAGTAGATTATTGGATGACTCATGGTGAACGATGGCGGCGCCGGCGGGGAGAGAAGATGCGCGAGGACGCGATGGCCCGACGAGACGGGAAAGATCGATGTTCTCCTGGCGTCCGCGACCGACCTCAATGACTTCTTCGTAGACCTGGCACACATCGACGGTCGAATGGTCATCACAAGGCATGATGTATGTCCAAGTGCTGCCACCAAAGTCCTCGTATTGCGCGAAATCGGCTGTGGAAATGTCGCAAAGTTCGTTCAAAATCCATGCAGCCTGCTCGGGGTCGTCGCTGCCCATGGTGAAGTCGCTAGGGACCTCTGGCGGGATGGGGAGCCGGTAGGTCCTTTCGCAGGTGGGCGGCTTGTTCTTGCGGTGCTTCTTGATCTCGAGCATCTCTTCGTCGCGGAAGAGCAGCTCGGGGGTTTGATCAATGAGAGCTCGAGCCGAGAGACAGTGTGGAGTCCATCGAAGGTGCCCGTGGTTGAATAAGTGACCATGGCAGGAATGGAGATGAAGTGCGCATCGTCGGCGACTTGAGCTGGGCCGAACAAGGTCTTGACAGCGCTGGTCGCGATCTCTTCCAGTTCTGAGCCTTCCGTGGGTTGATGGCCGGCCTAAGCATCAGTCTTGTCGACGACCTCGAGAAAGAGTGAGGAATTGCTGTCAACGAGGTGAACTTGGACTGGGCGCAACCTGGCTAATCGCCGGTTGCCAATGTACTCATTAGCCTCGTCTATTGTAGCGCAGGTGTCGAGGAAGGAGCAGCGTGAAAAGGTGACTCGTGAGCCTGAGCAGAAGCAGGCGAGTATTGTAGTAGATGTAGAGATCAAGTTGTCGGGGTCGGGTAGGTAAGGTGAGAGTGCGCCATGACCCGCACAAATGTTACCGCGTCAACAACGCGATTCGATTTGCAAGGTGAAGGCGGCTCTGGCAATAGCGGGGTAATTGCGGTAGCTGATTAAGGTGTAATTGGTTGTTCGTTGGAAATTTTGAGTGAAATGTGCTCCTTCTTGAGCGTGCCAAGCATGGGGGGCGAAGATTGTCGGGCGAGGGAGGAGAAAGTGCCCCAAGTGGACGTTGCGTAGAGTCGCAGCTGGCCTCGGCCAGAGCGGGTCTCTCACGCTGTCACGATCTCAGGGATGTCCTATCGCAGTTGCGCTTCGGGTGAGTCGGCGCTGTCGTTCATTTTGGTTATTCGTTGGAAATTTTGAGTGAAATTTGCTCCTTCTTGAGCGTGCCAAGCGTGGGGGGGCGAATAGAACTTGTCGGGCGAGGGAGGAGAAAGTGCCCTAAGTGGACGTTGCGTGGAGTCGCAGCTGGCCTCGGCCAGAGCGGGTCTCTCACGCTGTCACGATCTCGGGGATGTCCTATCGCAGTTGCGCTTCGGGTGGGAGTGGCGCGGCACCACATGGGGGTGGTGGTGAGGACCAGGGCGAAGTGGGCTGGAGAAGGAGGAGATGAAGGCGCCGGGCTTTCGTACAAGCCCGGCGCCAGAATTTTCGACGTTTAATTAAGTGTTTGATGATGGTGTTCTGTCTACGCAGTGCGCTCTTTATGTAGCGAGTGAGTCACGCGCTAAGCTAGCGTGTGCTTATGTAATACCGAGTGAATTTGGATACCAGATATATACTCTCTCGTACTTTTCTGGACCTTTACCTCGGCAAAGCCTCCGCCCCAGCCCCATTACTAAGCACTCGACATGGCACCTGTAAGCTTCTAGGATACCCACTATGATTTGCTCGACTGACAGCGCGCAAACCGTACCGCGGTTAGGGTGTTACTCGATGATGTGATGCGATGATATCAGAATCTAATACCACCACCAGATGGTGACAAGTCTATTTTAAAACGCAAATTAACGCTGTTACAAGGGTTGTGCAGTCGCCTGGGAGATGAATGTGTTAGCTATTGCCTTTGTATTGGGTATGTGGTATGATGTGACTGGTTGACGTACCGTTGCAAGGCGCGATTTAATTGATGATCGGGCCCTTGTGCGAGTCGGGCCAGGTGTTCCACAGGAAGTCGATGGTGTCGCCGGCGTTGACGTTGGCGTATAGGCGGCCGGCTGTCGCGCTCTTGTGGCAGTTCACGTCGGCGGTGCCCATGGCGGCGGGCTCGACGAAGCCAATGTCTTGGTTTAGGGCGTCCCAGCCGGCGGTTTGGGGACGGCTGTTGGCTGGCGAGTACCACCAGACAGGGTCGGAACCCTTTGTCCATGCTCCGTTGGCTCTGATGCCAGTGACGAAGCCATGGGCAGAGACGGTGGGGAGGAGGACAGCGGCGACGCTGAGGAAGGAAGGAATGTGCATGGTCAAGACGGGAGGTGGCGTTTTGAAATGAACTGCTGCCTACTCTGTTGAGTATGTAGGATAGCTCCCTTTATACACTTCACCTCGTTAGGAATACATTGATGAATCGAGCACAGAGCTGGTCTTCCGCCGCACGCGCCAAGATCAACATGAGAAGCCCAGGTGTTGCAACAAGGCGAGGACCAGTGAAGCCCCTTTTCTGGTATGTGCCATGACGAACCGTCCACAATGCCAAGCCCATGACCTGATGTGTAGACTAATCCAAGCTTAGCAGCGAATACTGTGTATTGCAGAATGCCACGAGGTGCACCGTCGAATTGCGCCGATATTGGAGTGAACTAAATGCGTCTCAGAAGGAAGAATGTGGCGAGTGAAGGCGCTGCTGTGTGGCTGGATGGACGCAGTTTTCCCGTGCATTTAATCTAGTTTCCCTGTTCAGTGGAGCTAAAAAATGTGCATCGGACGCCTCGATTGATGGCATCTTCTCGATGAGAAAAAATAATGCGCAGAGGTGACGAAAGATACCACAAGCTCCTAATCTTGCACGAGATCGCCTGCAGTCACTATCCTGTGTCACGTGCATAACACAACCAATTATGAAAATGTGTGGAGAATTTTTTGTTATATTTGTCCTCTCTGCCGCTTTGCCACACTGCCGCTCTGCCGCTTTACCGCTGCGCTGAGCAGTAAACTCTCCGATGGTGCGCCTATTTTGTACAATCGGCAAGAAGAGTGGTCTTCAAGCCCAAAATCATGCGATCGTGTCAAGACCGAAAGCATTCCCACTAACACCACAGCTTGATCAATCAGCCATTTGATCAAGCGTTTTGCTTAGCATTACATTATTCCTTCCCACCTTCTCGTTGTAATACCATAGAGTGTGTTGCAAAATCCTCTTCTTATGAAGATTACCCATGCCACTCTCTAGAAACACGAGATACTCTTCTGGAACGTTGTGTAGATGTTTGCCTCGGTGTTCCCCAAAGTCCAGGCGGTACTTCTCGGGGTACGTCTCATAGAAACGAGCTACAGCTGCCTGCAAATCGGCATGACCGTCCATACCAGAGCGGGTCTGCTCTATCTCTTGGACGTAGTCGCTAGGGACTTGATGGAGTGTACGGCCTCGATAACGTCCAAAAGTGAGTTTGTACGCTTGCGCGACCCAGTGATTCGACACTTTGTCCTTGCTCTTGGCCACTCCAAGGTCTCCGTTTGGTTTCGGTGCGATAGGACGAGGAAGGGGAATACCAGGGGCAGAAGCCTTCATGTCTGAGGTCGAAGGACGCATGGGAAGCGTGTATAGCACTGGCGATGACGACGGACTTGAAAGGCGAGGATCATCGCGTGCGTGGACCTTGAGGGCTTCACGGAGACCAATGTGTTCTTCCAATAGCTGAGCAAGACGAGGGGATGCCAGTATAGAAGCGATGTAAAGGCGACCCACTTCGTGAATGGATTTGCCGTAATTGGTGCCCCAATCGAACACGTAATTGGCCGCAGCTGTGAGCATGCCGTGAACAGGTTGTCGCTGAGTAGCTTTGCCGTCTTGGAACACCTCTTGATTGGAATTCCTGAGCATGCTGCGAGGTGCCTTTGGAGGCGCAAATTCACGATCTCTGGTTACTGTCTGATCGGAATGCTCGGCTCCGACTTGAGATGGTGTCGAGTCGTATCGTCCCATGCCGCCCAAGTGGTAGGACATGGTGACAGGGAACGAAATGTACTCGCCAGTTCGCAAGGTGTAAGGCGGTCGTGCATGGGAAGCTTTACCTTCACCCATACGTGCCAGAACATGGACAGCCTCTGTCGGGGTGAACATCACCACACCCATCGCACTGCTTCCACCACCCCTTCCCCGAGACTTCTGGACAGGTTTGTTGCGGACAACCCATGAAGTGTGGCCATTCTCTTCCATCCGCGCGTCGTAGTCTTTGAACTTGGCACCGTCGTGTTTACCGTTGGCAACCTTTTTTTCGTTATTGCCCGACTGTGGGGGTGCGTTCAAGCCTGCCCACAAGTGGTCTTCACGCTCGATATTCTCTCCTCCGTGGTTGTAGGCCGAGTCTACATGGTTCTTTAGCTTGGGCCCCTCCGTCGCAACCCCAAGTGCTCGATGGGGCTGCCCAGAAGACTTGCTACTCCTGGTCTCGTAGCGATGGACAGGATGTTTGGTCGTTTTCCCATCTGGGTCGTCGTCGCCGGTTAGGTCGATCACCTCCGAGTGCTGCGGTTGGCTCAAAGCGCCGGTAGACCTAGGACGTCGCTTGGAGTAAACCTTGGCACGTCGCTTGGAAGTAGGAGCCTGTTGCGCTAGATGTGATGGTGAAGTATCCGAAGGTGATCGCTCGCGCTTTGCGGACCTCGTTGAGGGCGCGTCGGGCGCGAGCTGTAGCGGGCGAACAGCATTGCCCTGGCCCCTCCAGGGCGGCGCGCGGTCGTTCCGCAGTAGCGTTCCGGACCGAAGCGGCATCCTGGGAAAATTGATCGCAGCTCAGGTTGTCGCAGTAGTTTTGGTGTTGTGGGGAGGCAGAAGGTGAGAGCGCAGGCGGTCTATCAAGCTCCGCGCGCACGGACGTAAACACACGAGTGAGGTAGTCGCAGTCAGCGCAAGAGGAGAAATTTTCATGACGCAATTCTGTTCTGTCGACCGGTCTTCGCACTGTAATCCAGCAATGCATCTTTCAATCCCACCCACTTGTTCACCACGTGCGCCATGCCTTCAATCGTCCGCAGATAGTTTTCGGGCACTTCGTTCAACTTCTTGTTAGCGTGCGCTCCAGATGGGAAGGTGAAGGTCGTCCACGACTTTCTTGCGGGCCTTGCAGGTCTTGTATTCTCCCGGCTACCCTGGATTCGTCCTTGCGATGTTGCTTGCACCGGTGCTCCAGCTGTACGTGCATTGTTTCGCTCTACCGGAGCTGTCCGTCGCAATCCAGGCCGGTGGTAGTCAAATGCCTCCTTGATGCCGGGATGTTTGTCGAGAAGCCCTGCATTTCCGCCTATGGTCCGCAGATAACCCTCCGGTACTTGCGAAAAGTGCTTACCGCTGTGCGCACCGAAGTCGAAGATGTAGTCTCGGGCGCTGTTGGCTGCCGCTGCCGTTGCAGCTGGCCTGGCAGAGGCCCTGCTGGTTGAAGTGCTTGTGTTTTGCTGACGAGACGTCGAGGCGGGCGTAGGAGGGACATAAGACGAGCTCGACGACGTTCCAGGCTGCGAGCGAGGCATCGAGGCCGGTCGATGAGGAATTTGAGGGGGTTGTGGCAGGCCCACATGCCCCGAAGGCCGCAAGTCTTCAACGAACAGCATGGTTTCAGATGCCTCGACGCCATATCTGACCATCGTACTCCGAGTCAATGGGAATCCTGCCTGCCATAGTCCTCTGTACACGCTGAGAGCCTCCTTCATAGGGAACATGACAGTCGCTCTTTTTGCCCTTGTTCGTTGTCCGTGGTTTACGTCAATGTTGATAGTCAAGGCATTCGCGTCCTCCATCTCCGAGTCTCCCGAATCATCGCTGTCGTCTGAGTCGGAGTCGCTCATTGTAATCTCGCCATCCTCAAGAGAGCCGTCGCCGTCCAGCGCAATTGGGTCGTGTCGGCTTCCTGCACCGTTGAGGACGTTGAAGTTGTTGCCGTTGGACGCGAACGATATGAAGTCCTGGTTTGACTCGATTCCATTGCTGCTGCTTTGACCTCGAGAAGGCCTTCCGCCTCTTCCTCCCCCACGGCCTCCTCCACGCGCATTGCCACGACCTCGTCGGGCGTTGTTATGTATAGCTTTTTGTCGCGCCTTGTGACGGATCGGAGGTGGGCCTGAGGGTTTGGGGTTCGGCTTGGATTTTCGCTGGGCAGCTGCACTTTCGCGCCGCCGCTGGCAGGGTCGTGGCATAATCCGGTGACGAACGTTGGTGTGGTTGCGCTTGTGAAAGATGACGAGAGAAATCTGTGGTGGATTGCGGTCACTTTCTCGGAAGTGAGCTCGGGCCACCCGCCCGAGCGCGACCTTACCTGGACATCGTTTCACGAATCCCAACGGACACAGCAGCAAGCAATTGTCAAGGAGAAGAGACGAGTAATTTTATGTTGTTATCACTATCGGAATCTTGGAGCTGCTATATCGACCCCTAATTCATGAGACATGTACATGTTTGTCTTACGTGCGTCCACTCGTCTCGAGATGATGTCTATTGTTTTTTTGACCACGTCAACATTCATAGCACCGACTTTAAACAGATATCGCTGCCCCAAGTACATGAGGGAACCATATCTCTAACAAGAAATTAAACGCGTTAAATCATACTAGATCGTCCTACATCCAGCGCTCACCCGCTACTCGAGGCAAATCCACATCTACTCTTAAACGAAGAAAATCATCCTCCAACCCACTCCTCACCAACCTCCTCCATCAGCGGGAAGGCTGTTACCCAGCCCCGCCGGTGGAAGCGGCAGGTTAATGCCCACAATGACCTGCACGTACGCAACTGGGTACGGGATGATATGTCGACCAATGTGGAGTCCGTCCGAGAACAGTCCAGCGAGAATCTTGTCGGGCAGGTAGCCAGACAGAATGTTGCGCTTGGGCTGCAAGAAGGAGTTGTTGATCTGCACGATGCCGGAGGCGAAGAAGGTGTAGTTATACACCTTGTCGCTCACGGTTCCGGAGCCGAGGACGCCGGTGGGTAGAGCGGCGGCGGGCGTGGTGAGGGTCGCGGGCTTGGGGAGAGCGTTGGTGAGGCCGCCGAGAGGGTTGCTCGGCACTGCGGTGGGTACAAGACCGCCGAGAGGGTTGGTAGGTACAAGACCGCCGAGAGGGTTGGTAGGTACAAGGCCTCCTAGAGGGTTTGCAGGAGCAGTGGTCGGGACACTGCCCAGGGCACTTCCCAGACCGTCGAGGCCGCCGAGGAGATTTGTCGGGGCGGGGAGACCTGTCAGTGGGTTTCCAGGGAGAGTCGGGACACCAGTGGCGGGAGAAAGTCCGCCCGTGGGAAGACCTGGAAGACCAGTGAGCCCGTTGAGTCCGCTAAGGACGTTTGTGGGAATAGCTGAAGGAATGAGACCACCGAGGGCGTTGGTAGGAAGTCCAGTAGGGAGAAGAGACGTGGGGATGCCAGACGTGATCAGGCCACCTAGAGCATCAGTCGGAAGCCCAGCCGGCAGTGTTGGGGCGGCTGGTAGACCCGTGAGTAAGCCCGGAAGGCCCGTCCATGCTGGAAGTGCGTTGTTGAGTCCGCTAAGAACGCTGTTGGGGATAGCTGAAGGAATGAGGCCGCCAAGGGCGTTGGTAGAAAGCCCAGTAGGGAGAAGAGACGTAGGAATACCTGATGTGATCAAGCCTCCCAGGGCATCAGTCAGAAGCCCCGCCGGCAGTGTTGGGGCGGCTGGTAGACCTGTGGGTAATCCAGTAGGTAGACCCGCGGGGAAACCGGTGGGAAAAGCGTTGGAGATGGCTTCTAGGACATTGCTGGGTAGGCCCGTTGGGACGATATTTCCGAGCGCGTTCGTGGGTAAGCCCGAAGTAGGGATGCCTGTAGGCAGAGCCGAACCAATCAATCCACCAAGAGCGTCAGTCGGTAATCCTGCGGGTAGACCTGATGCAGCAGGCAAGCCAGATGGAGCAGGCAGACCAGTTAGCGCACCTGGGAGAAGACCCGTGGGCAAAGCAGCGGAAAGTGCGTCGAGGAAGCTGGTAGGAAGACCCGTTGGAATGATGTTTCCAAGAGCGTTAGTCGGCAAGCCTGATGTGGGGAGACCAGTGGGCCATCCTGATGGAATCAAACCACCAAGGGCATCGGTGGGTAATCCTGCTGGAAGACCTGGAGCAGCGGGTGAGGGCAAGCCGGTCGGGGCTCCTGGAAGCAGATTAGTGGGTAAACCCGGAAGGCCTGGAAGACCAGTGGGTAAACCCGGAAGGCCTGGAAGACCAGTGGGTAAAGCTGTGGGCAACCCAGCAGGCAGTCCTGTGGGCAAAGCAGCTGAAAGCGCATCAAGAATGTTGGAAGGGAGCCCAGTCGGAATGATACCGCCGAGAGAGTTGGTCGGGAGCCCTTCAATTGGGAGGCCAGATGGGAGGCCAGAGGGAATCCATCCACCAAGAGCGTCAGTAGGGAAAGCCGTGGGGATACCTGGGGCTGCGGGCGTGGGTAGGCCGGTCAGTGCACCTGGGAGCAGACCAGTGGGTAGCCCAGTGGGCAAGCCCGTGGGGAAAGCATTGGACAGAGCATCAAGAACGTTAGATGGAAGGCCCGTAGGGATAATGCCACCAAGGGGGTTCGTCGGGAGACCCTCAGTGGGGACGCCGGATGGAATGCCGGAGGGAATCAAACCGCCAAGGATGTCCGTAGGTAAGCCTGCAGGCAAGCCTGTTGGGAGGCCAGATGGAATCAATCCTTCAAGGCCGGTGGGTAAGCCAGATGGAATCAATCCTCCAAGATCAGTGGGTAAACCGGCGGGCAAGCCTGTTGGGAGACCAGATGGAATCAATCCTTCCAGGCCATTGGTTGGAAGCCCAGGCAAGCCTGGTGCAGAGGGCACGCCTGTCGGGAGACCCGTAGGTGCCAGGCCTTCAAGAATATTGCTCGGTAGGCCGGACGGAATCAAGTTCCCAAGAATATTGGTTGGTAGACCCGATGGTAGAGCATTGACGATGTCAGTGGGAAGACCCGAGGGGATGATACCACCGAGCGCATCAGTTGGGAAAGCTGTTGGTAGGCCTGGTGCTGTAGGAATACCCGTGAGAATACCAGTAGGCACCAAACCTTCCAGGATGTTGCTCGGGAGGCCAGATGGGATCAGGTTACCGAGAGAGTTGATGGGTAGACCTGTGGGAAGAGCATTGACAATATTACTTGGCAAGCCTGAAGTGATAATTCCACCGAGGATGTCGGTGGGAAGTGCTGCTGGCCAGCCTGGAACGCCGCTTGGTACTCCTGTGGGGAGACT
>Ga0265780_10012402_pt1 | contig 10006 bp, 6 predicted proteins | sample P1T30metagenome_FD_192432 | JGI IMG/M metagenome (GOLD analysis project Ga0265780, IMG submission 192432) | Plant litter microbial communities from East Loma Ridge, Irvine, California - P1 T30 | ecosystem: Environmental > Terrestrial > Plant litter > Unclassified | place: USA: California... | reverse complement strand
GCCGCGAACGCTGATGTGGCAAGGCATAGCGCTGCCACGCCGATAGGCAAACGGAACATGATTCCCCTGGATTTGTTGTTGATGTAAGAAAAGAATTCTAATCCTGATATGAATCAACTGCTCAGGGGATTTGTAAAAATCCTGAAATATACGGATCGATTGTCGCTCGGGCGATCTGCATCGCACGCCTTCGCAGCCGCGATGGAATCTATGCGGCCGGCATGCTGAAGGTGAAGGTGGTGCGGTTCGCGCCGGAGCGCACGCCGATCGTACCGCCATGCCCTTGCGCGATCTGGTCGACGATGTACAGGCCCAGTCCCAGGCCATCGTCCCTGCTGCGCGAGCGGGCGCGCCAGTAGGGTTTGAACAGTTGCGCGACAACGTCGGGGCTCAGGTCCGGCCCCTCATTGCGCACCTCCAGCACAAAACGGCTGTCGTCGATGTCGACGCGTACCTCGATCGGACACCCTTCGGCGCCGTGCACCAGCGCGTTCTTGAGCAGGTTCGATAGCAGTTGCGCCAGGCGCTGGGGATCGCAGCGCAAGGTCAGGCCGCGCTCGATGCTGCTGGCGATGGCGCGACCGGGATACACGCTGCGCAGTTCATCGATCACCTGTTCGAGCACCCGGTCGACGTCGGCATGGCGGGCCAGGTCGAGCGCCAGTCCCGAACCCATGCGCCCGCGCGTGAAATCGACCACGTTATCCACCAGGCCGGACATGCGCAGCGCGCTGCCGCGCATCCGCTCCACCAGCTGGCGGGTCATCGGGTCATCGTGGCGCCGCGCCAGCAGTTCGGCGCCGGTGAGGATCGCCGAGAGCGGTGTGCGCAGGTCGTGGCCCAGCACCGCGATGAACTGTTCGCGCAGCTCGGCGGTGTCGCGTTCGGACAACAGCGCGGTGCGGGCCACGCTCAGCGAGCGTTCCGTTTCGAGCTGGCGCGACACCAGTTCGGCAAACAGGGTCAGGGCGGGGATGATGGGGCCCTCGCTCAGCCGGGCCGGTTCCGGATCGAGACCGCACAAGGTGCCGAAATAAAAGCCGTCGGGGCGAAAGATGGGAATCGAAAAATAACTCTGGAACCCGTAGATGCGCGGGGTGTGGTGATCGCGGTAGCACTCGCTGTCGCGTACGCAGTCGATGACGACCGCCTGCCGGGAATCGCGCACTTCCTCGCACAGCGTGGTGGTGACGTCCAGCGCCGCGCCAGGGACGAGGCCGAATCCGAGGCCGTCATGGACCGCGCAGGCGGTCCAGCTGTCGGCGGTGACGTGGGCGATGCAGACGAAGCGCATGCCGGTAAGCGCGGCAACGGTTTCCAGCATCCGCGGAACGGCGGCGATGGCCTGGATTTCCCTCACATGACTCGATAGCGAGTCCGGCATGACGGGCTCCCGTTTTACAATTGGCCATCATACCACGCGATACTGCCGCACCAGGCCGACATCAGGCCAGCCAGCGCCCGTCCTGGTACACCCGTTCCTCGCCCAGGTACACCGCATCGGTCACCGCGAACACGTCGATGTGGTAGCGCGCGTCCTTGCGCTTGAAGCCGGGCTTCGAATACACGCCATGCTTGGCGCCGAGCGACAGGTGAATGCCGCACATGCGCTCGTAGGTGCCGATGTCGTCCACCCGCAGTTCGCGCGTGAAGGCGCGGTTCAGGCCGAAGCCCAGCTCGCGCACCCAGACCTCGCCTTCCTCAAGCCGGATATTGTCCAGCACCTGCTGGAAGGCCGGCGTCGCGTTCTCGGTGGCGACCACGCGGCCGGCCTCGATCACCAGGGTCACCGGCACGTCCGGACGGTTCGAGCGGTAGCTGGTGTCGCCGAACACGTGGATCTGCACCCGGCCGTGCACCGCTTCGAGGTCGAGCGCTTCGGTGAACACTTCGCCGATCGGGAACTGGCCGCCGACGTTCTTCATGTCGCCGTAGTCGCCGATGTTCAATTTGGCCGGCTCGAACGGCGAGGCGAAGGTGAGCGTCTCGCCGCCGCCGACCACGCGGCCGTGCGGCGCGCGGTCGATCCGCTCCTTGAGTGCGCGGCCGGTGCCGCGAAAGTAGGCGGGGTCGTAGGCCAGGGCGTCGATGTAGTGCTCGCCCTGGATGCCCGGCATGCGCGACAGGTGCACGTGCTCGATCACTTTCAGGTCGCGCTTGAACAGCTCGACCCGCATGCGAAAGCCGTCGAGGCGGAAGTTCGATGACTGCAGCAGCACCACCAGCTCGCCCGCCACCATCGTGCCAAACGCCGCCAGCACCGCTTCCGGCGTCACGCCGTCGAAGTCGACGAAGGTCGCCTCCGGCAGGTTGCGCCGGTAGCCTTCGAGCAGCGCGCGAGAAAGTCCGGTGCGGGTGTCGTATACCACCAGCGCGCGCTGCGCGGGACCGTGTTCGAGCGCGATCGTCAGCACGTCGGCCAGATTCCTGGTGGCGGCATCGACGGCGTGCAAAGGGAGATCGGCGTGGGGATCGGCAGCGGTCATGGCGGAATCGGGAGGGCGGAAGGGGTGGAAGGGCAGGCGGCCATTATACGTATGTCCGCCGAAAGTTCCCCGCCGGGGCACGCGATGAGTTCGATTATTGATGCGTCCGGGATCGTGCGACGCTACCTCGTGAACGGCGCGCCGCGCGCCGGTTCACGGAGCTATCATTTGAGCAACAGCAATGACGCGGCCCGCGGGTCGTGTTTCGACAAATTATTTGGCAGAGCGAAAGGCAGCAATGGCGTACAGATGGGAAACGCCTGCCAGCATCTGGCAGGAAGACGAGGCAAGCGGCGAATTCGCCCTGCTCGCCAGCGAGGGCCTGGGCCCGGTCGACTGGCAGGGGCGCGCGCGCCAGCGCCTGCCCGACGTTGCCCACGTGCTCGGCGCCTCGCTGCCCCTCGATTGCCGCTGTTCTCCGATCTATCCCGAAGGTTTCACCTATTGCCCGCGTTGCGGACGTCCGCTATTGCGCCTGGGTGGCGCCGCCGCGCGAGCGCGCGGGTGGTGGGGACCGGGCGGGGACGACGTCCTGCCGCGCCACGTGCCGCACGGCTTGCCGGTCACGTCGCAACCGCTCGGCGACAGCCTCGAAGAACGCCCGGCCGCGCCGACGCCGGGCCGCTGCGACCTGACCATGCCGGCGCCGCCCAATGCCTGTTCGGTGTTCGCCGCCGCCGGCTTCGGCTTTCCCGGCGAACGCCTGCTGGCGCTGGCCCACACCCGTGGCGTGCTGCAGTACTGGGATCCGCTGGGCGCCAGCTGGCATGTGCTCACGCCCGAAGCGGGCGCCGCCAGCCTGGTGTTCACCGCGTCCAGCCACGCCTGGATCGCGGCTCAGGACCCGCGCCGCGGCGAGGCTGGCGTGGTCCCCGGCCTGGACGGCCTGCAGCGGCTCTGGATCGACCCGGTCAGCGAAACCTACCGCACCGAGAGCGTGCTGGCCGCGCCCATCGTGGCCGCGCCCGGCCTCATGCGGCGCCACCTGGCCTGTCTCGCGGGCGGCAACGACGGCGTGCGCCTGTGGAGCATGCGCCTCGACCTCGATGAAGTGCAGGAATATGCCTGTCCCGATGCGCCGGCCGCCGGCTGGAGTCGTCCGCTCGGCTACGATGGCCGCCTGTTCTGGCTGCACGCGCTGGGCCAGCTCACCTGGCGGCCTGGCGAGGCGCCGCAATTCTCGCCATGGCCGCTGCACTGGCAACCGCGCCTGGACTTCGGCGGGCCGACCCAGGGCCGCGACGGCCGCCTGTGGCAGATCGGGCACGATGGCCAGGGGTATTCCTACCTCGAACTCGGCGCCGGCTTTGACCACCTGCCGGCGCGCATGGCGATCGACGGCGCGCGCCTTGGTTTCGCCAACTTCCTGTTCCGGCGAGGGCATCCGGTGCTGGACGAGCCGTGGTCGAACGAGCACGTCGAAGACCCGCACCACGACGACACGCTGGTGCTGCCGCTGCTGCGCAGCTTTAACAATAACCGCAGCCAGCCGAGCGGCCTGGTGCTGCGCTTCCACAAGGCGAATTTCCGCGCCGAAGAAGCGTTGGGGGCTGGAGAAAACGCGCGCATCATTCCGCGCACCACCGTCGAATGGATCGGCCGCCGCAATGTGATCCTGGACGAGATCGCGCGCCTTTCCCGTCCGCTCGAATGCGTGCCGGTGGTGGCGGGCGGTTGCCTGTGGCTGCACCATCCGGACTGGAACCAGATGCGCGGCTGGCGCCTGGACGAGCTGGCGTGATGAAGACGATCGCACGTCCACTGGCGGCGGCCCTGCTGGCCGGCGTGTCGCTGTGTGCTCATGCCGCTACACAGCCCATCGCGCATGTGTTCCTGGTGCAGAATTCGGGCTGGATGGAACCGTTCTACAGCGATCCCAAGTCGCCCTTCAAGCCGCTGGTGGCGGCGCTGGCGGGCAGCGTGGTCCAGCCGGGAGATGCGCTGGTGCTGGCAAGCTTCAACCAGGCCCGGGAGGGGGCGCCGTCGCCGCGCGCGCTGCTGTCGTTCAAGGCGGGCGAGGAACCGGTGCGCGCGCGCGTGGCGCAGGCCATCGCCAGCCTGGACACGGCGCGCAAGCCGGGAGGCGCCGCACTGGCCGACACCGACCTTGGCGAAGCGGTGCGCGCCGCGACGGGCCAGGTACTCAAGGGCCAGCCGGGCATCGTCTGGCTGGTGACGAACAACCGCAACAGCCCCAACAACGACCAGGCCACGGCCACCCGCAACCGCGAATTCTATGCGCTGATCCACGGCGGCGACGCGATCGTCAAGGCGCTGGCTTTCCCGCTGCGCATGCAGGTAGCGGGCAAGCATTACAGCGCGAACGGCTTGATGGTGTATGCCTTCGCCGTCGGGCCGCAGGGCGCGACGGCGCTCGATGCGCTGCTGGCCTCCGGACGCATCGCCCGGGTGATCACCGAACCGCCGGCGCGCCTCAAGCCGCTCGACCGCGACACCGTGCGGCTGGCGCCGCGCCGCGTCGTCAATGCGCCCGGCGTGTCGTTCGCCTCGGATGCGCGCGGCGTGCTGCGCGCCGACGTCGCTCCCGATGCGCGCACGCCGCAGGCACGCATCGAGTGGAACCTGGAAAACACGATGTATCCGTACACGATCAGTTCCGCCACCCTGAGCGCGCGCTCGCTGCTTGCCGGCGAGAGCCGTCCGATCGCGCTCGATACCCAGCGCGTGCGCGCGCTGGCGCCCGGCCAGCCGGCACCGCTGGGCTCCAGCATGGCGCTGCCGGTGGCGCAGATTCCCGACAAATGGTCGCTGGCCGCGCTCAAGTCCGCCGGCTCGGCCTACGTGCTGCCGGGCCGGATCGAGCTGCACCTGGCCGACCAGGAGCTGGCGTTGTCGCAGGCCTTCCGCCAGCGCATGGCGGCGCTGTTCCCGGGCGATCCGCTGCCGGACATCTTCATCCCGCCGGCGCGGGTGCAGGCGTCGACGGCGGTGCTGCCGGTGGAGGTGCGCGTCCATTACGGCATGGGGCCGCTGCTGGCGCTGGTCGGCGCCTTGCTCGCGCTCCTGGCCTTGCTCGCGGCCGCCGCCTGGGCCTGGGCGCGGCCACGCAAGGTGCAAGTGACGGTGGACGAGGAGATGCGCACCATGCGCGGCCGTGCCGGCACCACGCAGGCGATCCATGACCGCCATGGCGAACAGGTCGCGCAACTGAAAACAACGCTGTTCGGCCATCGGCTGCTCGATGTGCGCGAAGGCGCGCAAGTGCGGCTCGGCCGCTGAAGACAAGAAAGGAAAACGCCATGCAGGCAACCCAGCCACCAACCGATGCCCCATCTCCCGCCGATCCAGGCTTCAAGCTGCCGGAAGAATCGGCATCGCCACAGGATAGCTTGCCGCGCACGTTGCCGGACACCGCCACCCGCCCGGTCGAGGTGATGCCAGTGGATCCGCACACCTTGCCGGTCGCGGATACCTCGGACCGCGACCTGGCGATCGGCGGCATCGTGTTCCTGATCCTGATCAGCGTCTACTTCTTCGCGCGCGGCGCCTATGTGCACCACCTGGTGAGGAAGCGCGTGGCGCCTTCCTCGGCCGGCAATGCGGGCTGGCTGCTGTTCGTCGGCCTCGGCTTCCTGTCGGCGGCGGCGGTGCTGGCCATCATCAATGCCAGCCGCTTCCTGACCTTCGCCGTCACCGGCCCGCTGGTGGCGGTGGGCCTGGTGGCGCTGGTCGCCTCGCTGTTCATCGGTCGTCGCTAATAAGGGGAGTTTCCACACCATGGCAGAATTCCCACATCCTTCCGGCGTCAACGCCCGTCCGGCCGAACTGAAGGTCGACCTGCGGCCGACGCTGTTCATCGGCGCCGGCGGCACCGGCATGGAAGTCATGATGCGCATCCGGCGCCGCATCCTGTCGGCGGTCTGGAACCGACGCCATCCGACCCGGGTCGAATCGATCGCCGACTTCCCGGTGGCGCGCTTCCTGCACTTCGACCTCGACAACAATGCCGTCATCGACGAGGGCAAGTCGCAGCGCACCGATCCCTGGTACGAACTGGTGCGCCTCTCCGACGAGGAACGCCTGGTCGAAGCGCTCGACCTGCCGCAATACCACGAGTCCGACGACAGCCTGGCGCGCTTTCCGCTGATCGAAAGCTGGATGCCGCTGCGGCCCAAGAAACTGCGCTCGCTCGGCATCGATCCGTCGAAAGGCGCTGGCCAGATCCGCGCGCTGGCGCGTCTCTACCTGTTCGACAAGTATCCGAAGCTGCGCGGCCGCATCAAGGGCGCGCTGAACTACCTGAGCAGCAATGCCGGCATCGAGCGCAAGGAAAATTACCAGCGCCTCGGGCTGCAGGTCGACACCTCCAAATTCCGCATCGTGGTCATCGCCTCCGCTGCCGGCGGCACCGGCGCCGGCAGCGTGCTCGATCTGGGCTGGCTGTCGAAGGCGATCGCGCGCCAGGAAGTGTCCGACAGCCAGGTCGACCTGGTGCTGTTGATGCCTTCCGGTTTCGCCAAGGCCAACAAGGAGCGCACCGAGGCCAATGCCTACGCCACCCTGATGGAACTCGAGACGGCGATGCGCGACATGAACGCCAGCGTGGCGTGGGCGGAGCCTGACAGCATCTCGGGCCGCGGCGCGCCCTACGACGATGTGTATTTCGTCGACACCGCCAACCTGGCCAACAAGGCCACGCTCGACGTCAAGGACGTCTACCAGATGGTGGCCGACTCCCTGTTCGAAGACTTCGCTTCGGCCGATTTCGCCAACCGCAAGCGTTCGGTGGCGGTCAACCAGCAGCAGCACAAGCTGGGACCGTACAACCCGCGCGTGCCCGAGGCGCGCTTCGGCGACATGCGGCTGTCGTACTCGAAGGTGTATTCGAGCTTCGGCCAGTCGGTGCTCGACACCCAGCAAAGCCTGCATGAAGACATCCGCGCCTATGAACTGGCGGCGCTGATGGTAAAGGCGTTTTTCGGTCTTGCCGGCACCGATGGCGTAAGTGGGAACAATGCGGCGCGGCGCGCCGGCGACGCCGAGCGCGACGCCTTCATGCGCGAGCAGATGGAGATGGCCGAGCGGCCGTTCGACGAGTTCCCCGACTTGCGCAAGGGTTCCGTGGACGTGACGCCGTTCACCGAGTACGCGCTGACGACCGCGTTGCTGCAGGACCGCGACGGCCGCTCGTTGCTCGAGCGCGTGGAAAGCCGGGTCCAGCTCGAGATGGACCGCATCATGGCGTCCTACGACATCAAGCTGTGGCGTGAAAAAGTGTCCGAACTGCTGCCGCTGCTCGAACGCGACGCGATCCGCGAGGCCGGCGCCACCGCCGAGACGAGCGAAGACCGTATCAAGCGCCATACCGGCGAACTGTCGAACCGCCTGAAGGGCAGGGTGCGCGAGCGCCTGTATTCGCTGCTCGACGACCGTCGCCAGGGCGGACTGGAATTCGTGCTGTCGCTGCTGGAGCAGGTCAAGGCGCGGCTGTCGCAGCGCGACCTGGGCCACGCCGAGCGCAATGGCCGGCGCTACCGCGACATCCGCGACGCGCTGCGCACGCGCCAGGTCGAGGAATCGCTGAACAACCTGGGCCAGGCCGCCGGCCGCCTGTTCGGCAAGGAGCCGCAGGCGCGCGAAGTGATGGGCCACCTCAAGCGCGACCTGGCCGACTACCTGCGCTTCCACCTGCTCGCGGTGGCGGCCGGCCAGGCGATCGAGGTGATGCGCTCCCTGTCCGGCTGGCTGGGCGATCCGCAGTCCACCGATGAACAGGGCCATGCGCAGTGGAGCGGCATCGCCGGCGAGTTCCAGGAAGGCCGGCGCGCCGTGCAGGCGATGCTCGGGGCGGTGGACCTGCGCATCGGCCAGCTGCGCGCCGACGCGCGCCAGGAACATGCGACCACGATCAAGCTCGGCTTTGATACGACGCCGGCGCCGGTCCGTCTCAGCGGCGACACCAGCATCTGGAGCGAGGAAGTGCTGCTCGAATTCGGCGGTTCGGCGCGCCTGTTCCCGCAGCTGGGCGACGAACGCCTGCGCGCCGAGCTGCTGCTCAAGCTGTTCCGCCGCGCGCAGCTACAACTGTCCAGCCAGGATCTGGACCAGCAGGAACCCGCCGATCCGCTGCTCGAACGCCTATCGAGCCTGTCGCCGCAGGAGCGCCAGCGCATTTTCGCCGAGTGGATCCGCAGCGCGATGCCGTGGGTGAATGCGCGCTTCTCGGCCGAGTTCACGCCGAACGCCGACCAGTTCAAGTGCTTCATCGGCGTGGGCGATCCGATTGCGTGGCGGCGCATGGAGGCCGAGATCCGCGCCGCAGTGCCGACCGGTTACTTTCATGGCGAGCTGGTATCGATCGTCAACACCGGGGTGAGCGGCAGGGCGGTGTGCTATATCGAGCTGTCTGGCTATCCGATGACGGTGCTGCGTGGCCTGCCGACCTGGCGCGCCTCGTACCAGATCGAGAACCCGAAGATCCCGACCCACCTGCATTTCGACGCTACGCGTTTTCGCCATCCGATCTCGCCGTCGATGGACGAGCTGGGAAGGCTGGCCGACGATTACGAGTGGTATTTGCAGGCGATCGCGCTGGGCGTCATCCGGCGCAAACCGGAGCTGGGCGACCGCGAGGCGGCTTTCCAGCCGCGCGGCCAGTACCTGTTCGAAGTCGAAGCGGGTTCCGGCGAATGGCTCCAGGTCGGCAACGAGTTCGCGATCCGCTCCAACGGCCTGCCGCCTTATTATCGCGAGGGGATCGTCGCGGCCGTCCAGGCCCGCCTGGCGAATCTTGGCCCGCAGCGGCTGATTCTGCTGGCGGCGCTGATGCGCTACTACCAGCTGCGCGTGTACGAGCCGCGGCTCGAGGTCGACGAGACCGGCGCCCAGTTGCCATCGCCATCGCTGCCGAACATCACCGCGCGCCGCCTGTACGACAGCTGGATTCGGCGCGCCCAGGCGGCTGATCCGGCCCTGGGGCCGGCGCGCATCGAAGCCTTGCTCGGCCATGTCGAACGCTGGACCGAGGCCGTTCCCGGCTCGAGCCAGGATGCCTACAGCTGGGAAGTCGAGCGCGCGGTCGACAAGCGCGTGATCCTGCCCGCTCTGCTGGCGGATGAGGAGGCGGCGGCGCAGGCGCTGGCGTCGCGTGCGACGTTGGCGCCGCCACCGCTGCCGGCCACCACACCACGCTTCAAGCTGTTCCTCGGCGGCGCCCAGCGCGGGCCGTTCACGGTCGACGAGATCGCGGAGCAGGCCGCGCGCGGCGAGATCGATCACACCACCCGCGCCTGGGACATGCGCTGGCATCCGAAGATCGGCAAGTGGAGTACGGTGGGGGAGCTGCCCGAGTTGGCAATTGTGCTTGGCCGGACGCGGGATGAGGGGATACCCGATCCCGACGACGGCGTACCGGACCCGGACTAGGATTGAACATGGAGCAAGCCCAGTCCCTCCACCGCTGCGTGAACGTCGGCTGCGGACGCGCCTTTCCGCGCCGGGTCGATTTTTGTCCATGGTGCGGCACGGCGCAACGGCCCGCTGCCGCGCCAATCGTGCCC
>Ga0265780_10012401_pt1 | contig 10006 bp, 9 predicted proteins | sample P1T30metagenome_FD_192432 | JGI IMG/M metagenome (GOLD analysis project Ga0265780, IMG submission 192432) | Plant litter microbial communities from East Loma Ridge, Irvine, California - P1 T30 | ecosystem: Environmental > Terrestrial > Plant litter > Unclassified | place: USA: California... | reverse complement strand
CGCGCTCACGCGCATTGCGGCGCCTTTGACATTGCGCACGCGGCCGGCCAGCAGCAGCTCGACCGGCGCGCCGGCTTCAAGCGCCAGCCGCGCCGTCGGCGCCGCGCCGCCGTGGTCCCAGTTCGACACCCGCTGCCAGGGCGCCCAGCCCTCCGGCAGGCGCGCAAACAGGCGCATCGCCGCTACCGGCAAGCCCTCGTCCAGCGCTACCGGCACGGCGCCGACGCTGGCCTGCAGGGACGCGTCCATGCCAGGACGCAGGCGCCAGGCCAGCAGGCGGCGCTCGCTGTTATAGATGCGCACCTGCTCGCGCACGAAGGCGCCGTCGGCGCGGTAGTACAGGCGGCCGAGCAGCTTGCGGCCAGCCTCGTCGAGGCGTACATGGTCCCAGCCCGGCAGCGGCGCCCGGTCCGCGGAATCGGCGCCCTGCCAGCCGGCCAGGTCGCGCGGCGCCAGCTCGGCCAGGCCGCCGCGTCCAAGCCGCACCAGGCCGTGGGCCTGCAGTTGCTGGAACAGCAAGGCGTCTTCGAGGCCGCGCGGCGGCGCCGCCGGGACCGAATGGGCGCCGGGCGCCAGGCGCAGTGCCGGCGACACGCCTTGCGCGCCGAATGCCTGCACCAGCGCGCCGGCAGCTTCGCCAGCCGAATAACGCTGCAGCAGCAGTTCGCCCGCCTGCGGGCAGGCCGCGCTCGCGCGCCGCGTCAGGCGCAGGGCGCCATCGTTCCAGGCCAGCCAGCCGCTCTGCCGGAAGCTGCCGGCGCCGCTGGCGCCGCGGTTCGCCACGCCGCCGGCCGTGTCGGAGATCCAGGCGGCCTGGCCGCCGGCCAGCCAGCGCAGGTTCAGGGCGCCCCGCGCATCGCCGCGCAGTTCGACGCGCGAGATGGTCGAGCCGGGCGCCGCGAGCAGCACATTGCGCGGCGGCGCGCCCGCCGCTTCGCTCAAGGGGTAGCCGATCCGCAGCGGCAGCAGCACGGGACGGGCTGGATCGAGCACTTGCGTGCACAGGTCGATACGAACGGGCACCGCCGCCGTCATGCCGGACAGGAGCACCAGCGCCGCGCCGCCATGCTGTTCGATCGACGCGCCAGGCGCCTCCGGCACACGGATCGTGACGCCGCCGAGCAGCGGCTGCAGTGTCGCCAGGGAGCCGCTCTGGGGCGTGACGCCGGACGAAGCCGACAGCGAGCGTGCCGACGTTACCAGCACGACGGCGCCGAGCGCGATTGCCAGTAACGCGAGAGGGACAAGGATATTGAAGCCGCGCCGCGACGCCGCGAGCGGACGCGCGCCGGCGCGCAGGTTGCGGGCGCGGCGCCAGGCCGTGCGGCTGGCGGCGAGATTGCCGGCGAGTTGTGCGAGTGTGGCGCTCATCAAGGCGTGGTTCCCGGTGCGGCCCTCGGGGCGGACCGCTTCGTGCACGCCTAGCGGAGGGACGGTGAAAGTCATGCCGCGCGCACGTTCGCGCGGGGATTTCGACCGCTCATTCCGTGTTTTCAGCGTCCCGTCGCATGTCGCTCGCGGCACACGGAGGCTTGGCCTACAGTGGACACATCGACAAACCACACACAAGGAGAAACACCATGAACATCATCAAACATATGGAAGCCGTTTTCGTCGTCACGATGGCGCTGGCCGTCCCAGGCAGCTACCTGCTCGACGGCGTCCCGGAAGCCCAGGCCCGCACCTACACGCCCGACGCCGCGCAGGTCGCGAGCGGCGCCAAGATGGCGGTCGTGACGGTCAGCGCCAAGCGCCTGTCCGCCGAAGAACTGGCTGACGGGAGCCGCGGATGAGCCCCATGGACCGGCGCACCGTCGCGCTAACGCGACAGCGCGTCCGGTCCATCTGTATCAGCGCTCTATGACGTTTTCAGCGCGACCTGTATCACTTGTAAGCCGACGTTTCAGCCCAGGATTTCCAGCACGACCCTCGCTATAGTGGGTTCATCCGCTTTCGGATCTGGAGACCGACATGAAACGCACCCTTTCCCTCGCCGCCCTCATCGCCCTTGGCGCCGCCTTCGCGCCGCTGCCGGCCCTGGCGCAATCCGATTTCCAACTGTATATCGGTTCAGCCCCGCCGGCCCCGATCTACGAAGTCATGCCCGCGCCGCGCCACGGCTATGTCTGGGCGCCCGGCTTCTGGGAATGGCGCGGCCATCGCCACAGCTGGGTCCGCGGCCACTACATCGCCGCCCGCCCCGGCTACGCCTACGCCCCGCCGATGTGGCGCGAACGCGGCGGCCGCTGGACCATGGAGCCGGCGCGCTGGAACCGCTACGACCGCGACCGCGACGGCATCCCCGACCGCTATGAGCGCCGCGGCTATGCGCAAGGCTACGGTGGCTACAACGACAACCGCGGCCGCGACTACTACCGCGACGGCCGCCGCGACGACCGCGGCCGCTACCGTGACACCGACCGCGGCCGCTACCGTGACACCGACCGCGACGGCGTCCCGAACCGCTACGACCGCGACCTCGACAACGACGGCATCCGCAACGAGCGCGACCGCGACCGTGACGGCGACCGCGTGCCGAACCGCTACGACAACCAGCCGAACAACCCGTACCGCCGCTGATTGCAATTAACCACGAACCGGTGTCAGGTCTGACATTCGGACACGGTCTCAGCCGATGATAATGCTGAGCTTGTGTCTGAATGTCAGACCTGACACCGGCGTGACGAAAGTTATTTTTTCAGATGCTTGTCGAGGAAGGCCAGGATTTTCGCGCTGGCCTCGATCTGGTTTTTCTTCTTCGAGAAACCGTGTCCCTCGTCCGCGAACACAACGTATTCCACCTCCACCCCATTCTTGCGCACGCCCTCGACGATCTCGTCGCTTTCCGGCTTGATCACGCGCGGATCGTTGGCGCCCTGGATGACCATCAGCGGTTTGCGGATGTTCGCCACGTGAAATAGCGGCGAGGTTGCGACCAGCAAGTCCTTGTCCGCAACCGGGTCGCCGATCTCGTCATACAAGGCCTTGCGCTGCGCTTCCCAGTACGGCGGAATGCTCTCCAGCGTGCGTACCCAGTTGCTGACACCGAAGATGTCGATGCCGACCTTGAAGGCTTCCGGCCGGAAGGCCATTGCGGCGAGCGTCATGTAGCCGCCGTAGCTGCCGCCCATGATGCCGATGCGTTCCGGATCGACGTAGCCGAGGCTGGCGAGCCAGGTCTTGGCCTCGACGCAGTCCCACAGCGGTTCGCGGCCGTGCTTGCGGTCGTCGGCGGTGAAGAAGGTCTTGCCGTAGCCCGAGCTGCCGCGGTTGTTGATGCCCAGCACCGCATAGCCATGGTTGACCAGGTACTGGATCTGGGCGTTGTAGCCGCGCATGGTCTGCCCGCCGGGGCCGCCGTGCACATAGACGATGGCCGGCACTTTGTCTGTCGCAGATGCCCGTTTCGGCTTGTAATAGATCGACGGGATCACCATGCCGTCGAAAGAGCGGAAGCGCACCACCTCGGCCTCGACCAGGTCGTTCGGGTCGATTTCCCGGTTCAGGCTATGGGTGAGCTGGACCGTCTTCCTGCTCCCGAAGTCGTGCACGTGCAGATTGCTCGGCGAGCGGTCGCCGTTCAGGTAGAAGGCGACCAGGCGCCCGCTCGGCGAGAACGTGGTCTGGCGGATTTCGCCGCCCGCCAGCTTCGGCATCGCCACCGGCTTGCCGGCGGCGTCGACCACCCTGACGTCGATGCTGCCGTCGCGGTTCACGGAACTGATCCGGTGCTGGCCATTGCGCGAATAGCTCGTGCCGAGCAAGTCCCAGTCGGCCTTTTCGACATCCGTCACCTGGCCGCCGGCGAGGTCATAGCTGGCGATGCGGTTGAATTCGCCGCCGTCGTTGGTGGTGAACAGCAGGCGTTTCGATTCCGGGTCGAAGGTCGAGGCCGAATAGCTGGCCGTGCCCTTGTGCGGCGTAATGTGCTTCATCGCGCGCGTGGTCACGTTGTACAGGTAGACGTCGCTGTCGGCCGTGGTGTTGGGCTTGTCGAAGGCCAGCCACTTGCCGTCGCGGCTGATGGCGGAAACGTTCATGCCGCTGTCGTTCTGGTACACGACCGTGCGTTTGTAGTCGGTCGCGTCGATCAGGTAGAGGTCGAAGAATTTCGGGTCGCGCTCGTTGGTGGCGACGTAGAAGCCGCTGCCGTCCGGCCGCCAGCCGGCGAACATCGCGCGGTGCTTGTCGCCCGGCGTCAGGTCGCGTTCAAGGCCGTCCAGTTCGCGCACGAACACGTGATTGCGCTCGTTGCCGCCGCTGTCGCGCGTGAACAGCACCCGGTCGTCGTTGTAGAAGTAGCCGATCGCATAGGTGCTGTCGGTGCGGGACGTGGTCAGCGGGGTCGCCTTGCCACCGCCGACCGGCATCGTGTAGACGTTGAAGATGCCACTCTGGTTGCTGCTGAACAGGATGCGCTTCTCGTCCTTGCTGAACGAGGCGCCGGTGACCGAGGTGGTCGCCATGAACTGCTCGATGGTATAGCGCTTGGGGGCTTTCTGCGCTTTCGCCGCCGGGGCTTGTGTTGCTGCTTGGGCGGGAATGACGGCGGCGTGCGCGCACAGGGCGAGCAGGGACAGGCGGACGAACAGACGCATGCGGTTCTCCTTGTTGTTGTCGATAAATACAGCCCGTCGAGTGTTGCAAAACCGTTCATCGGTGTCAACTACCGGCAAAGCGGTTATCCTGTCGCCCATGACAGACGATGCAGTACTGCGGGCAGCCGCATTCAAGACCGAACTCGCCGCCAGCCGCCGGCTCGCCGCACACAGCGGCATGAGCGATATCGAGGCCCTGCGGGCCACCCTCCTCCTCAGTGCCGGCGTCGCCGGATTGGACCAGTTGCTCGTCGAGCGCGCGGGCCAGCGCCTGCGCAGCGAACAAGCCCAGGATGCCCGCCGCGCATTGGCTGCGGCTTCGACTGCGCGACGCCAGGCCGGCCCCGTCGCCATCCCGCCATGGCGCGCCTGGTTCGACGGCTCGGCCCGACCGAACCCCGGCCGCTGCACGCTCGGCGCCGTATTGGAAGGTCCCGATGGCCTCCAGGTCGAGCTGTCGCGCTTGCTCGGGTTCGGCAACAGCAGCGAAGCCGAATACCAGGCCCTGATCGCCGTGCTGGAAACGGCGCTCGAACATGGCGCGGTGGCGCCGCTCATCCAGGGCGACAGCCAGGTGGTGATCGACGACGTCAACGCGCCCGACTCTGCCGCCGCGCCCGCGCTGCAGGCGTATCGCGAGCAGGCGCGCGCCCTGCTCGCGCGCCTGCCCGGCGCCACGCTGCGCTGGATCCCCCGCCACAAGAACGGCCGCGCGGACGCCTTGTCGCAGAACGTTGAAGAAGAATCGTATGCAAGAACCGAAGACTGACCTCGCCACCTGGCGTCCCCGCCTGGCGGCGCTGGCCGCCGGCAGTAGCAGTGGCGACGGCGCCCACGACAGCAGCCACCTCGAGCGCGTCTGGCGCAACGCGCAGGCCTTGCTGGAGCAGCACCCGGAAGCCGATGCGCTGGTGGTGATGGCCGCCTGCTACCTGCACGACCTCGTCAACCTGCCGAAGGACGATCCCGAACGCGACCAGGCCTCTCGGCGCTCGGCCAGGCTGGCGCGCCACCAGCTGGCGTGGATGGATTTCCCGCCCGATCGCCTGGACGCGGTGGCTCATGCGATCGAGGCGCACAGCTTCTCGGCTGCAATTCCCGCCGAATCGCTGGAAGCGAAAATCGTGCAGGATGCCGACCGTCTCGACGGCCTGGGTGCGGTCGGGCTGGCGCGCATGTTCTACATCGCGGGACGCATGGGCAGCAGCCTGGCGCATCCCGACGATCCGCTCGGCGAGCATCGCGAATTCGACGACCGCCGCTATGCACTCGACCACATCATGGTCAAGCTGGCCAAGCTGCCGGGAATGATGCAAACAAGCGGCGGCCGCGCCGTGGCCGAAGAACGGCTGGCGCGGCTGTTGGCCTTCCGCGAGGAATTCGCCGCCGAGGGCGGCGCCTGAATCAGCGCTTGGCGGCTGCCTTGCGACGACCCGCGATCAGGCCGGCCAGGCCGAGCGCAGTGAGGCCGAGCGTGGCTGGTTCCGGCACGTCGGCTGCCAGCGCGGCGCCGAAAGTGATATCGTCGAAGAGGATGTCGGTGACCTGGCCGTCGAACACGACCGATTTCGCCACACCATTAAAGGCGATGCTTGCCTTGGTGAAGTTACAGATAGCCGGGTACGGCTGGCGGCAGGCCGCATTGTTGGCTGCCAGATCCAGCGTCGCCAGCAGTTCCCCGGTACCGTTCAGCCCTTCGTAGACAGAGACGGAAGTGGCTGCGAGGGCGCCATAAAACAGCGAGAAGCCGTTTTCGAAGCCGGCCTGGACAGTGATAGCCAGGTCGTTAGCGTCGTTGAGGCCGGCGACCGTCGTGCCCGACGGATTGTTGAAGAAATTGCCGCCGCCGCCTGCTCGCGCATCGACAACGCCCAGGAAGGAGCTGCCGAAGAACACCCCGTGGTTAGTGCCGCTGATTTGGTTGGTGTCGGTGCCACCGTCGTAGAAAGTCTCAACGTGATGGGAGTCGCTGACTCCCTCGAAGCTCAGCGTGATCGGCGCCGCGACGGCATTGCCGGCAGCAAGGGTTGCAACGACAGCGCAGGCGCCGGCAATCTTTTTCAGGTAGTCCATTTTTTCACTATTATGTGAATGTCTCCCTATTGGCAAATTCTATTGAGCAGGAACCATGCCAGGACGTTCCCAAGGGGCATGCGCACGTGTCAGATGCGAAATTAGCTACCAAGTGTCAATTTTCCCGACAGAAAGTTAAGCATATTGCATGGCTTAACGACTAATAAATACCCCACCGATCGACCTGGCTTCGGAGACCATTGCTTGCATGCCCCACCCGGCGCCGGCCACCAGCAGCGTGGTCAGCACGAACGGAATCACCGTGCGCTTGAGCGCCGCCACCATCCAGTGCTGGCGCTCCAGCCCGCGCAACCGCCGGTACAGGCCGGCCGCCAGCAGCGCGTCCACCAGGATTTCGGCGAACAGGACCGGCGCCGTCCAGACGACGAACAGCGACGACAGCAGCAGGCCCAGCGCCAGCAGGATGACGACCAGTGGAATTGCGCCCTCCTCCGCGCTTGCGACTGCCACCAGGGGCTTTTCCACGATGGTGTCGCCGAAATCGACGTTGGCGCTGGCGCCGCCGCCGTTGAAGCTGCCGCCTCCACCCGCGAAATCGTCGCGCAACGCGGCTGGCAGATCGTGGGTCGTGGCGCTTTCGCCGCCGTCATCGACGGGCACGAGCTCGAGGTAATCCGACGCGCTCGTGTGCAGCCACAGCCACAGCAAGCCGAGGAAGGCGAGATAGGCCACTCCCATCGCCAGCGCATAGCGCAGGGCCATGGTCTCGAGCCCGGCAGCATCAGCGCGGAGGCGCCGAAGCCGGCCAGGCCAGTCAGCGACACCAGGATGAACATCTGCACGCGCGGAAAACCGTCGCGCAGCAGGCGGGCACGCATGCGGTGGACGGCGGTGGCACGCGACATGGAATGGGGCATCTTGCGCTCGCTCTCGGGTGGAAATGCCAGCGATGATGCCACGGCTCAACCCGGTAATCTTCGCGGAATGTCACAAGGCAGTCCCAGCTTCAGCATCGATTAAGTTTTCCGAGTAGTAAGCTCAGTGATACCATCGTGGCTTGTCATCGAGCCGGGCCCTTCATGAGCAGTTCGACCACCGCCACCGCGCCGTCCGCCGGCAAACTCAATTTCGTTTTAGTCTGCATCTTCATCGACATGCTCGGCATCGGCCTGATCGTGCCGGTGATGCCGCTGCTGGTCGGCCAGTTCGTACCGGGCCGCGACGATCAGGCGCTGTGGTTCGGCGTACTGGCTACCACCTTCGGCCTGCTGCAATTCCTGTTCATGCCGGCGCTCGGCGCCCTGAGCGACCGCGTCGGCCGCCGCCCGGTGCTGCTGTATTCGATGGGCGGCATGTGCCTGAACTTCCTGATCACCGCCTGGGCCCCGAGCCTGGCCTGGCTGTTTGTCGGCCGCATCATCGGCGGCATGTCCTCGGCCAGCATGTCGGTGGCCTCGGCCTACGCATCCGACATCTCCACGAAAGAGAACCGCGCGAAAAGCTTCGGCAAGATCGGCGCCGCCTTCGGCCTCGGTTTCATTTGTGGCCCAATGCTGGGCGGTCTGCTGGGCGACGCCGACCTGCACCTGCCCTTCTACGTGGCGGCGGCGCTCAGCGGCGCCAACCTTGCCTACGGCTTCTTCTTCGTGCCGGAGTCGCTCGCGCCCGGCGTGCGTCCGCCGTTCGACGTGAGACGACTGAACCCGCTGTCCGCCCTGCTTCGCCTGGTGCGGCGCAAGGACATCCGCGGCCTGGTGCTGGTCATCACCCTGGTCACTTTCGGCCAGATGATGCTGCAGTCGACCTGGGTGCTGTACACCACCTTCCGCTTCGACTGGACCCCGCGCGACAACGGCATCGCGATGTTCTGCGTGGGCCTGGTTTCCGCCGTGGTGCAGGCCGGCCTGCTGGCGGTGCTGATCCGGCGTTTCGGTGAAGTGCGCCTGTCGCTGCTGGGCATCGGCTCGGGCGCCCTCACCTTTCTCGCCTACGGCCTGGCGACGCAGGGCTGGATGATGTATGTCTTCATCCTCTGCAACGTGCTGGCGTTTGCCGCCGGCCCGGCGCTGCAGGCGATCGTTTCGAAATCCACGCCCGCCGCCGAACAGGGAGAACTCATGGGCTCCCTGCAATCGATCGGCAGCCTGGGCGTGATCGTGACGCCGCTGATCGGCACCTCGATCCTGGCGGCGGTGAGCCACCTGCCGCAGGGTGACTGGCGTATCGGCAGCCATTTCTTCCTGTGCGCCGGGATGCAGGCCATCGCGGTGCTGGTGGCGTGGCGCTACTTCCGTAGCCACCATACGGTGGACAGCAAGGGCGCCCACTGATGGCCCCTAGCGTGCTGGCGGCGGTGCTGTGCGCCGCCTTCCTGCACGCGGCCTGGAATGCCGCGATCAAGGCCGAACCGGACAAGCTGCTGGCGTCGATGGCGGTGAGCACCGGCGCGGCCATGCTGGGCGCCGTGGCCGCGCTGCTGCTGCCGGCGCCGAGTGTGGCGAGCTGGCCGTTCATCGCCGCCTCGACCCTGCTGCACATCGCCTACTACCTGCTGCTCGCCCGTTCCTACAAGCACGCCGACATCAGCCTGGCCTATCCCCTGATGCGTGGCTGCGCGCCGGTGCTGGTGGCGCTGGCCAGCACCTGTCTCGAGCCGCTGCATGTGATGCAGATGCTGGCCGTGGTGCTGGTCGGAGCGGGCGCCGTCACCACCTGCCTGGGCGCAAGGCTGACGCTGCGGGCAATCGTCCCGGCCCTGCTCACCGCCGTCGTGATCGCGGCCTATACGCTGGTCGATGGCATGGGCGTGCGCCGCTCCGGCGCGCCGGCGGCGTACACCGCCTGGCTGTTCCTGTGCAGCGGCATTGCGGTGCCGCTGGCCTGCCGCCGCCAATTGAAAGGACGCTTGACCGGCTTCCTGAAAAAGAAACCGCAGCTGGCGCTGCTGGGCGGTGCAGCCACCGGCGGTTCCTACGCCATCGTGCTGTGGGCGATGACGGGGGCGCCGGTGGCGGTGGTGGCCGCGCTGCGCGAGACCTCGATCGTGTTCGCGGTCGCGATCGCGGCCTGTGTGCTGCGCGAAAAAGTTGGGCGCATGCGCGTGCTGGGCGCGCTCCTGATCGCGGCCGGCGCGGTGACGTTGCGCCTGGCCTAGAACTTCATTTCCAGCGTGGCACGCAGCTTCGGACCGTCCGGATACATCCAGCGGCGTTTTTCCAGGCCGCTCGCAGGGTCGAAGTAACTCGGTTCGAACACGTTGTCTTCTCCGAGCAGGTTGGACAGCGCTACCCGCAGCTGCTGCTTCGGATTGTAGGCCCACACCGCGTAGGTATCGAGGTCGGTGCGCGCCTCGCGATAGAAGCCGCGGTTGCGCG
>Ga0265780_10012400_pt1 | contig 10007 bp, 9 predicted proteins | sample P1T30metagenome_FD_192432 | JGI IMG/M metagenome (GOLD analysis project Ga0265780, IMG submission 192432) | Plant litter microbial communities from East Loma Ridge, Irvine, California - P1 T30 | ecosystem: Environmental > Terrestrial > Plant litter > Unclassified | place: USA: California... | reverse complement strand
ATCGTGATCGTGTAGCTGAACACGAACTGGCTCCGGTCCGGGTCGGACTGCTCCGCCAGGTATTGCGTTCTGACGGTGACAGCGAAATCGTAGGCGGGCATCGAGGTTCCTTGCGTGATCGTGGACTGGGCCGCTGCGCCATTCGCAGGGGCCGGCGCGCCATATGGCGCAAATAACAATCATACCGCCTGTGGCCGCCAAGCGCCGACGCAGCGTGGCGGGGCCGACTCTGGAGGCGGCGGCGCGACCGGCGTAGAATAGCGGATTCCCACCAAAACACGCACCGTCGCCCCATGACCACCTACCGCATCGCCCCCAGCATCCTGTCCGCCGATTTCGCCCGCCTCGGTGAAGAAGTGCGCAATGTCGTCGCCGCCGGCGCCGACATCATCCACTTCGACGTGATGGACAACCATTATGTCCCGAACCTGACCATCGGCCCGCTCGTATGCCAGGCGATCCGCCCGCACGTGGACGTGCCGATCGACGTGCACCTGATGGTCAAGCCGGTCGACCGCATCATCCCCGATTTCGCCAAGGCCGGCGCCAACATCATCACCTTCCACCCGGAAGCGTCGGAACACATCGACCGCACCCTGCAGCTGATCCGCGATAACGGCTGCAAGGCCGGCCTGGTGTTCAACCCGGGCACGCCGATGCACTATCTGGAGCATGTGATGGACAAGATCGACATGATCCTGATCATGTCGGTCAACCCGGGCTTCGGCGGCCAGTCGTTCATTCCCGAAGCCCTGAAAAAGATCGCCATCGCGCGCCGCCTGATCGATGAATCGGGCCGCGACATCCTGCTCGAAGTCGATGGCGGCATCAAGGCCGAGAACATCGCCGCCGCCGCCGCCGCAGGCGCCGACACCTTCGTCGCCGGCTCGGCCATCTTCGGCAAGCCTGACTACAAGGCCGTGATCGACGCCATGCGCGCCGAACTGGCCACGGTGTCGCGCTGATGCAAGCCGGCGCAGCAAGCATCCGGGCCGTCATCATCGACCTCGATGGCACCATGCTCGACACGGTGCCCGACTTCGAGGCGGCCCTGAACGGCATGCGCGCCGAGCTTGGCCTGGCGCCCATCAGCCAGGCCATCATCAAGCCGCTGGTCGGCAAGGGGTCCGAAAAACTGGTGCGCGATGCGCTGCTGCTCGACTGGGATGCGGCGCGCGTCGACGCCGCCTACGAGGCCGCGATGGCCGGCTACCAGCGGCACTACCTGGCCATCAATGGCGATCGCAGCACGCTGTACGACGGTGTGCTCGATGGGCTGGCGGCGATGCAGGCGCTCGGCTTGCGCCTGGTGTGCGTGACCAACAAGCCGGTCGCGTTCGCGGTGCCGCTGCTGGCCCAGAAAGGCCTGGCGCCGTATTTCGAGCACGTGTTCGGCGGCGACTCGTTCGCCAGAAAGAAACCGGACGCCATGCCGATGCTGGGCGCGTGCGCCGCGCTGGACGTTCCGCCATCCCAGGTCGTGGCCATTGGCGACTCGTCGAACGATGCCGAGAGTGCCCGCGCCGCCGGCTGTTTCGTGCTCACGGTCCCTTACGGCTACAACCACGGACGTCCTGTACAAGAAATTCAATCCGATGGTATAGTGGATTCGCTGCTGGACGCAGCGCGCCGCATCGGTGCGCACAATGCATCGGCCGGCCTAACCAACCAACCTGTCTAACCATGTTTTTCATCAAAAAACACACTGTCAACCAAACCGGCGCCCTTGAGGCCTGGGTCTGGCGACGCTGGCAATCCTGGGCTGACTAAGCCGTACCGATTGCTGCCGGGTGTTCGTGCGATTGCGATTGCGCTGCACCACCGGCAGGTTTTTTGAAGCACACCACCGCCCCCTTCCCCCGTGGCGGTCCGGAGAAAACATGACCGAACTCGAATTCAAGTCGCTGGCCAACCAGGGCTACAACCGCATCCCATTGATCGCGGAAGCCTTCGCCGACCTCGAAACCCCGCTCACGCTGTACCTCAAGCTGGCCCAGTCGCACCACGCGGGCAAGAACACCTTCCTGCTCGAATCGGTGGTCGGCGGTGAACGCTTTGGCCGCTACTCGTTCATCGGCCTGCCCGCCCACACGCTGCTGCGCACGACCGGCAACCTGACCGAAATCGTGAAAAACGGCGAAGTGATCGAATCGCACGAAGGCAATCCGCTCGACTTCATCGAGGAGTATCAGGCGCGCTTCAAGGTTGCGCTGCGCCCTGGCCTGCCGCGTTTCTGCGGCGGCCTGGCCGGCTACTTCGGCTACGACACGGTGCGCCACATCGAGCACAAGCTGGCCAATAGCGCGCCGCGCGATGAACTGGGCCTGCCCGACATCCAGCTGATGGTGACCGAAGAACTGGCCGTGATCGACAACCTGTCGGGCAAGCTGTACCTGATCGTGTACGCCGACCCGGGCCAGCCCGAAGCCTATTCACGCGGCCGCCAGCGCCTGAAAGACCTGCGCATGATGCTGCGCCGGAGCGTCGATGCGCCCGTCACATCAGCCTCGGTGCGAACCGAATCGGTGCGCGACTTCAGCAAGGCCGATTACCTGAAGGCGGTCGCCAAGGCCCACGAATACGTGATGGACGGTGACCTGATGCAGGTGCAGATCGGCCAGCGCATCCGCAAGCCGTACGTCGATTCGCCGCTGTCGCTGTATCGCTCGCTGCGCTCGCTGAATCCGTCGCCGTATATGTACTACTACAACTTCGGCGACATGCAGATCGTGGGCTCGTCGCCCGAGATCTTGGTGCGCAACGAAGCGCTGGCCGAGGGCGGTCGCAAGGTCACGCTGCGCCCGATCGCCGGCACGCGCGGGCGCGGCGCCACGCCGGAACGCGACGCCGAACTGGCCGCCGAGCTGCTGGCCGATCCGAAGGAAGTGGCCGAGCACGTGATGCTGATCGACCTGGCGCGCAATGACATCGGCCGCATCGCCGACATCGGCAGCGTCAAGGTCACCGACCGCATGGTCATCGAAAAATACTCGCACGTGCAGCACATCGTCTCGAACGTCGAGGGCAAACTCAAAGACGGCATGTCGAATCTCGACGTGCTGCGCGCCACCTTCCCGGCCGGTACGCTCACCGGCGCGCCGAAGGTGCGGGCGATGGAAGTCATCGACGAACTCGAACCGGTCAAGCGCGGCATCTACGGCGGCGCCTGTGGCTACCTGAGTTTCGGCGGCGAGATGGACGTGGCCATTGCGATCCGCACCGGCGTGATCAAGGACGGCAACCTGTACGTGCAGGCAGCCGCCGGCATTGTCGCCGACTCGATCCCCGAAATGGAATGGCAAGAGACCGAACACAAGGCGCGCGCAGTGCTGCGCGCGGCCGAGCAAGTGCAAGATGGCCTGGATGGAGAGTTCTGACATGCTGCTCATGATCGACAACTACGATTCGTTCACCTACAACATCGTCCAGTATTTCGGCGAACTGGGTGAAGACGTGCGCACCGTGCGCAACGACGAGATCACGCTCGAGCAGATCGCGGCCATGCAGCCCGACCGCATCTGCATCTCGCCCGGCCCGAAAGCCCCGAAGGATGCCGGCATCTCGCTGGCCGTGCTGCGCGAATTCGCCGGCAAGCTGCCGATCCTGGGCGTGTGCCTGGGCCACCAGGCGATCGGCGAAGCGTTTGGCGGCAAGGTGATTCGGGCCAAGCAGGTCATGCACGGCAAGACGTCGAACATCGCGCACATCGGGCAAGGCGTGTTCAAGGATCTGCCGAGCCCTTTCACCGTGATCCGCTACCACTCGCTGGCGATCGAGCGCTCGTCGCTGCCGGCCTGCCTGGAAGTAACCGCATGGACCGACGACGGCGAGATCATGGGCGTGCGCCACAAGGAATATGACATCGAGGGTGTGCAGTTTCACCCCGAGTCGATCCTGTCCGAACATGGGCATGCGCTGCTGAAGAATTTCCTGACGCGCTGATGCGGCGTTGGACGTCGTAGCACGTACGCCGCAATCGCAATCGCATACACGCACCTTCAGCACGTCATTCCCGCGGAGGCGGGAATCCAAGTCGGTTCCGCAGCCTCGGACTGTGCAAGCACCAGGGCACGCCAGCAAACTTGGATTCCCGCCTCCGCGGGAACGACGGCTCATCTGCTAGCTAATTAAGAAACTGGACCACGCCATGCCGATCACCCCACAAGAAGCACTGCTGCGCTGTATCGAACACCGCGAGATATTCCACGACGAGATGCTGCATCTGTTCCGCCAGATCATGTCGGGCGAGATGTCGCCGACGATGGTCGCGGCCCTGACCATGGGCCTGCGCGTGAAAAAAGAAACCATCGGCGAAATCACCGCCGCCGCCCAGGTCATGCGCGAGTTCTCGACCAAGGTGCCGATGGCCGACACCACGGGCCTCCTTGACATCGTCGGCACTGGCGGCGACGGCGCCAACACCTTCAATATCTCGAGCGCGGCGATGTTCGTCGCCGCCGCCGCAGGCGCGCGCGTGGCCAAGCATGGTGGGCGCAGCGTCTCGTCGTCGTCCGGCAGCGCCGATCTGATCGAAGCCTTCGGCGCCCACATCGACCTGACGCCCGAACAGATCGCGCAATCGATCGCGCAAACCGGCATCGGCTTCATGTTCGCCCCCAACCACCACACGGCCATGAAGCACGTGGCCCCGGTGCGGCGTGAGCTCGGTGTGCGCAGCATCTTCAACATCCTCGGCCCGCTGACCAATCCGGCCGGCGCCCCGAACATCCTGATGGGCGTGTTCCATCCCGACCTGGTGGGCATCCAGGTGCGCGTGCTGCAGCGCCTCGGCGCCCAGCATGCGGTGGTGGTGTGGGGCCGCGACAATATGGACGAAGTCTCGCTTGGCGCCGGCACCGTCGTCGGTGAACTGATCGACGGCGAAATCCGCGAATACGAAATCCACCCCGAAGACTTCGGCCTGCAAATGGTCTCGAGCCGCAACCTGAAAGTGGCCAACGCTGAAGAATCGAAGGCGCGCGTGCTCGAAGCGCTGCGCGGCGAGCCGGGACCGGCGCACGATATCGTCGCGCTCAACGCCGGCACCGCGCTGTATGCGGCCGGCGTGGCCGACTCGATCGGCGCGGGCCTGGAGCAAGCGCGCGCCGCGATTGCGTCGGGCGCGGCGATCGCCAAGCTGGAGCAGTTCGTCCAGGTCACGCGCCAGCTCGGCGCGGCCAACTAACATCGATTGCGAGATTCCCCTTGTCCGACATCCTCAACAAGATCCTGGCCGTGAAGGCCGACGAAGTGGCCGCCGCGCGCAAGCACCGCGACCTGTACAGCCTGCGCAATGAAGTCGAAAGCGATGGCGACGCGCGCCGCAGCCTGCGCGGCTTCGAGCAGGCTTTGCGCGCGAAGATCGCCGCGGGCCAGGCCGGCGTGATCGCCGAAGTGAAGAAAGCCTCGCCATCGAAAGGCGTGCTGCGCGCCGACTTCCAGCCGGCCGCGATTGCGCACAGCTACGCCGAACATGGCGCGGCGTGCCTGTCGGTGCTGACCGACGTGAACTTCTTTCAAGGTTGCGCCGACTATCTGCGCCAGGCGCGCGCCGCCTGCGAGCTGCCGATCCTGCGCAAGGACTTCATGGTCGACCCGTATCAGGTCTATGAAGCGCGCGCGATGGGCGCCGATGCGATCCTGTTGATCGTGGCAGCGCTGGACCATGGCCTGATGGCCGAACTGGAAGCCTGCGCGCTGGACCTGGGCATGGACGTGCTGGTCGAAGTGCACGACGGCGCAGAACTCGACGCGGCGCTGAAACTGCGCACGCCCCTGGTCGGCATCAACAACCGCAACCTGCGCACGTTCGATGTCACGCTCGACACCACGCTCGGCCTGCTGGCAGGGATGCCGCCAGACCGCTTGGTGATCACCGAGTCGGGCATCCTCGGGCCGCAGGACGTGCAGCGCATGCGCGAGGCCAATGTGCACGCGTTCCTGGTTGGCGAAGCATTCATGCGCGCCGACAACCCGGGCCAGGAACTGGCACGCCTGTTCGCATAAAGGCATGGAACTCATGGTGAACGGATCAGTCGAACAGTCACGCCCATCCCGGCGCGACCTGCGACTGGCCGGTACCCACCATGACCCAACTCACACGCCGCACACTGTGTCTGATTCTACTGATCGTGTTGTCGGCGCTGGCTGCCTGCAGCGCGCCGCGCCTGGCGCCTGATTCCTCGCCACCCATCGACGTACCCCGCACACCGCTGCCGTCCGAGGTATCGGTTCCCCAAGCTTCCCGCACGCTCGACACGAGCAGGCCCGCACACGGCGGCCCCATGAAGGGCGGCGCAGGGTTCAGCGCACATTGCACGGCGCAGGGGCCGCCGTCTGGCTCGCATCATGCTGCTCACGCGCGCTGCAACGCTTGCAGTGGCGGCGATTGCGCAGGTGCGCGTACAGCAGCATGAAACCGCTGACGACCGCGACGCCCGCCTCGGCGTGTTCACCGAGCAGCGGACTGACGATGAACACGGCGGCCAGGAACAGCGCCAGGCCGCCCAAGCCGATCAGCAGCGTCGTCTTGTCGCGATGCTTCAGGTAACCGGGCACCAGCGCCAGCAGCACCGGCAGCGTGATCGCCGCGATCAGCGTGTCGTGGAAAGTATCATGCACGTGCGCGAGCCCCAGCATCGGAAACGCCAGGATCACGAGCGGCATCGCCATGCAGTGCAGCAGGCACAGGATCGATGCCGTCATGCCGGCGACATCGCCGTATTTGATCAGGGCCGATTTGCTGCAACCGGATTTGGTCAGGGATTTCATCGCCCTGGTCCTTTCAGTAAAACCGGCCGGGTGCGCGTGAGGCACGTCCTGGCCGGTGGATGGCATGGGAATCAGAACAGCACGCGCAGGCCGGCCGACAGGTTACGGCCGGTCAGTGGCGCGTAGTTCTTGATGAACGACGTGTGGCTGTAGGCCAGCTTGTTCGTCGCATTGTTCAGGCGCGCGTACCATTGCGCCGGCAGCGTGCCGATGCGGGTCGCGTAGTGCGTGCTCAGGTTCAGGGTGGTGTAGCCGGCGGTCTCGGTTTCGAACTCCGCGAGCTTGTCTTGCTTGCCCACGCGCACCAGCTCGGCCGTGCCGTTCAAGGCGCCCCACTCGCCCTCGAGCCGCACGCCGATGCGGTGCGCCGGCGTGCGTGGAATGTTCTGGCTGCCCGGGCCTTCATCGAAGCGCGCACGCACGACGTCGCCATACAGCGTCGCCGTGATGCTGGTCGTCAGCTTGCGGCCGATCTCGCCTTCGAGGCCAGTAAAAGTGGCGTCGCGCTGGGCGTAGTTGATCAGTTGCAGGCCCTCGAACTCGCCGCGCGTGCGCGAATAGATGTAGTCGCCGATCTGGTTGTGAAAGGCCGACAGCGAGAACGTCGTCGCGCCAGCGAACTTGCGCAGCGTCAGGTCGATATTGTTCGACGTTTCCTTGATCAGGGCCGGGTCGCCGATTTCATAGGTATTGGTCGCCAGGTGCGGGCCGTCCGCATACAGCTCTTCGGCCGTCGGCAGGCGGTGCGTGTGCGACAGCGACGTGCCGAGCGAATACTCCGGCGCAAACTTCCACACTGCGCCGACCGAGGCCGACGTGCCGCGCGTCTCGCTGGCCGGCTTGGCCACTTGCGCCGTCACATCTTGCCACTCGTGGCGCACGGCTGCTTCGAAGCGCACGGCGCCCAGCTTGTATTCCTCGGTGACAAAGGCTGCATGCTTTTGCGTCAGCGTCGGCGGCACATACGCTTCGGCGCCGATGGCCGAAAAGTCGCGGCGCGTGCTTTGCAGGCCGAACACGCCGTGCCACCCTTTGACCGGTGCGTGCACGAACTCGAGGCGTCCATCGTGCCCCTTGTTCTTGAAGGTGGTGGCAACCGCGCTGCCCTCGACTTCGTCGTGGATGTAGTCGGTGAACGATGCGCGCAGGCGCACCCGCTCGATGCCGGTCACCGGGTTGCGGTACTCGCCGCGAATATCCCAGCGCTCGCTGTCCAGGTTCACGACCGGCACCTCGAGCTGGCCGGCCTCGTTTTCAAAACTGTGGCCGGGGATGCCGTACTCGCCGCGTTCCTTGGTAAAGGCCGCGCCGAGATACCCATCCTTGCCGACCCACGACATGCCGACGGTGCCCGTCTCGCTTTCCTTGTAACTGCCCGGCACGCGGCGCCCGCCCTGCCAGTCCTTGCCGATGCGGTAGTCGTCGGCATCGCGCTTGACGCCTTCGACGTGCACGGCGACATTGCCGCTGCCGGCAGTCACTTCAAAGGCGCCGGTCTTTTCACGCGACGCCGAATTGGCACGTACTTCGGCGCTGCCTTCGAGGCCGTTCGCCGGCATCACGGTCGGCACCTTGCGATCGAGAATATTCACCACGCCACCGACGGCGCCGCCGCCATAGGCCAGCGCCGACGGGCCGCGCAGCACTTCGATGCGCTCGGCCAGCACGGGCTCAAAAGCGACGGCGTGATCGGGGCTGATGGTCGACGCATCCTGGATTTCCGAGCCATCGGACAGGATTTTCACGCGCGGGCCATCCATGCCGCGGATGATCGGCCGGCTGGCGCCGGCGCCGAAGTGGCTCGACGTGATGCCCGGCATGCTCGACAAGGTCTCGCCCAGCGTCGACTGGCGCGTGCGCACGAGTTCGGCGCCGCCGATCGAGGTCACCGGCGTGACCATGTCGTCGCTCGACACGCCCAGCGCGCTGGCGGAAACGACGACGGTCGCAACGCGTGGCGCCTCGGTCTGTTGTGCGTGAACATTCAACGGTGCAGCGAAGAGCAGCGCGCAAACCAGCGCAAGCGGCGTGCGCTTGCCAGTGAAATCGGTCATGGGAATCCTGGGGTATGGGATGCGCCGGCGGCAGCCTGGCCGCGCCGTTGCGTCATTACCGCGATGAGGCAATCATTATTAGAATCTAATGATAACCCATTATCGTTAAGCATTCAACGCGCATGGCGAATCGTGTGCGAAATGACGGGCCGAAAATGACAACCGGCGCAGGGCGAATTTCGCCATGCGCCGGTCTGATCGGGCCCGCGATCGGTCTTAGAAAATCACGCGAATGCCCGCCGTCACGTTACGGCCAGTGAGCGGCGCCGCATTCTTGATGAACGACGTGTGACTGAACGCCAGTTCATCGGTCAGGTTGTTCAGGCGCGCATAGAACTGGGTCGGCACGCCGCCGATGCGGGTCGAGTAGTGGGTGCCGATATTGAGCATATTGTAGCCACCCGTTTCGGTTTCATACTCGGCCACCTTGTCCTGCTTGCCGACGCGGTACAGCTCGACCATGCCATGCCATTGGTTCCAATCGCCATCGAGCTTCACGCCAATGCGGCTGGCCGGGATGCGCGGCAGGTTGCGGCTGCCGTCACCGGCGTCGAAACGGGCGCGCACGTAGTCGCCGAACACAGTGGCGCTCAGGTTGGACGCCAGCTTTTGCCGCACTTCGCCTTCCAGGCCGGTGAATACCGCGTCGCGCTGCGTGTATTGCACCAGCTGGAAGCCGTCATGGTTGTCCAGCGTGCGCGCATAGATGTAGTTGTCGACCTTGTTGTGGAATGCGCTCACCGAGAACGTCGTGTCGCCTTCGAACTTGCGCAGCGTGAGATCGATATTGTTCGAGGTTTCCTTCTCCAGGTCCTGGTTGCCGATCTCGTAGGTGGCCGTGGCGATGTGAATACCGTCGGCATACAGTTCTTCGGCGGTCGGCAGGCGATGGCTGCGCGATAGCGAGGTGCCCAGCGAATAGCCCGGCGTGAGCTTCCACACCGCGCCCACCGATGCCGACGTGCCGCGCGCATCGGTGTCGCGCAGACCCGGCGCGTCGACCTCGATGTCTTGCCACTCGTGGCGCAGGCCGGCCTCGAAGCGCCAGTTGGCAAGCTTGTATTCCTCGGTCAGGAACGCCGCGTGCTTCTTGGTAAGGGTCGGCGGCACATACGCCTCTTCGCCCAGCGCCGAGAAATCGCGGCGCGTGGTCTGCAGACCGAACACGCCGCGCAGGCCGGC
>Ga0265780_10012399_pt1 | contig 10008 bp, 8 predicted proteins | sample P1T30metagenome_FD_192432 | JGI IMG/M metagenome (GOLD analysis project Ga0265780, IMG submission 192432) | Plant litter microbial communities from East Loma Ridge, Irvine, California - P1 T30 | ecosystem: Environmental > Terrestrial > Plant litter > Unclassified | place: USA: California... | reverse complement strand
GGATGCGCGAGGCCTTCTCGGCATCCTCGAAGAACAGCTCGTAGAAATCGCCCATGCGGTAGAAGACCAGCATGGAGGGGTAGTCGGCCTTGATGCTCAGGTACTGCTGCATCATGGGGGTGACTTTATCCGATCCTTTTGCCACGTTCTCGAACGACTCCGCTTTCACTGCATTCCCCTTGAAATCAACAACTTAACTGTTCCTTTGCTCGCCAAGGCCCCGCAACCTGCCGCCGAGTGCCGTAAAGTCCCGCATGCTTTCTTCCAAAAAAAGCGCGCCACAAGGGGACTATGGGGACTGGCTTCGCGCTAAAATTAGCATTCCAGTCCCCCGCACGATGATTGATTCGAAAAACCAGTCGAATCAAAGCCTTGGAGCGGTTTTTCGGTCCTCTCTGGGACTGATTGGCGACCCCGGATTATACGCCAAACCACTCAGTCCCCCGGTTAAAATTACAGCCGGGCGATTTTTGACCCACGGTCCCCCGTGAAGAAAGGCAAACGTGAAGATCGAACTGAACATGCCGCTTATCAAGACCTTGAAGCTGGGGCAAAAACCGGTCGGAATCGATTCGGCTGGCAAGCTTGTCTTTGAAGCCGACCCGACCAATAGCCCATACATTCTCTACGACGCGAGCCAAGAGGCGCCGCCCGGCTTCGGCGTGAAAGTGGCTGGCAAGAAGACATTCATCGTCCGACGCAAAGTCAACGGGAAGTCCGTGCAACCAACTGTCGGAAACGTGGCTGACTTCATGCGAGCAAAGAGCCCGCTCACCGAGGCCCGCCAAGCTGCAGCCAAACTTGTCGATGGAATCCTCTCGACCGGCCGCAATCCGAACGTAGAAGCCCGCAAAGCCCTTGCGCTGATCCCAACGCTCGGCGAGCTATTCGCGCTGTATCGCGAGCACGTCTCCACACGTAAACGCAAGCCGGCAAGCGAGGAGACGCTTCGCGTGTTTGATCGTAGCGTCCGCCGCTTCGAAGAGCTTGGATGGCTTCGCCGTAGGGTCGACGAGTTTGAATCGGATGAGATTGTCAAAGCATTTTCGAATGCGTCCGACGAGGCCCCGGTCGCTGCGGAGCAAGCATTCCGCCTCGCGATCGCCGCGCTCAACTGGAAGATGCAAAACGAGACGCTTGATGCCACGGTAGCCGGCCGCGAAGTGGCGATCAGGGCCAACCCCTTTACGACGCTCGCGACAAACAAGATGTTCCTGAGCCGCGACGAGAAAGAGAAGAAATACCAGGAGGGATCGAAGCGCAACCCGCTATCGCCCACTCGGACCTTCGGCAACTTTCTCGAAGTGGCGTGGGCTAAGCGCGCGACTAACGACAACGCGACTGGCGTTGATTATCTGATTGCCATGCTGCTGTGGGGTTGCCGCAAGTCTGAGCATGCCAAGTGCGTGTGGCGAGAGCTCGTTCCTGACGGCGAAGAAAAGACGACGAGCTATGTCGATTTGAGCGACAGAGACCCGGATTGGGGCCCGCACGTTTATTTCCACACGACGAAGAACACGCGGGCTCACAAGCTGCCATTAACCCCCATGGCAGCGGAACTCATGCGTCAACGCCAGCGCGCCGCGGCCGAGGAGGCGTCTCGTCGGGGTTTTGGTTTGAAGTCGAGAAGGTTTGTTTTTCCTGCTCGCTCAAGGAAAGCGGAAATCGGCCACTATTCAGATGCGACCGATTTGCGCCAGGCGATTATCGAAGAAGCGAACATTCATAAGCTGACGAATCACGATTTGCGTCGGAGTTTCGGCGCGATCATGACGACGCTGAATGTGCCCGAGCCGGTCAAGAAAGCTTTCCTCAACCATGCCGATGGCGACGTTACGGCTCTTTATACGAAAGCCGATCGAGAGCTATTGCGCGAGTGGATGGCAAAGATCGAACAAGCCATCTTGATGACGGCGCCCAACGTCTATAATGCGTTGAGGCCTGCCGATTGGCCTCCAATTCCTGCTCCTGAGCCCCACGTTTGCCGCCCTCCGAAGCCACGGACTGGACGCCCTCGCAAAAGTAAATCCGATCTTGCCAACTGAGAGAAAGAAATTGCCAATGACCGATTCGAAGATGCTGTCGAAACTTGGCCCATCCGAGAGGCTGAATTTGATTTCAGACTCGATGGTGATAGATGAATCGCAAGCAGCCGTTCTCACTTGCATGTCGCTACCTGAGTTCAAACAGTTATTGCGCGACGAATTGGGGCCCAAGTCTTATGAAAAGAAGAAAAAGCGATATAGCTTCACTGCCTTCAAAAAGAAGGATCTTCTTTCGTGGGTGACTTTGAATGAATTAGACAACTACGACGAAGCCGCCGATTACAAAATTCCACTGAATGTTATCAATCTTTACAAGCCCCAAGCGTTTTGGAATGTGGGGAGGTCTACAATTGTCGACGCAGTCGATAGCACGCCATGTCAATTTCTTGAGCGCAACATGGAGGAGTTTAATATCTCGTGGATTCCAGCGATTGAAGCCTTGGCGAGGTGGGATTGGATGCACAGTGAGGAGCACCAGAAATTTGCCGCAAGCGTGCTTCCAACGCTGAGCGAAGCCTCAGCTTTTATTCTTGATCGCGTTGAGAAATTGGACAACCAACATGCTTGAGGAAAAGACGCTTTCGCAACTCGACGCCGCCGCCCGGCTTCACTTGCTGCCCGACTCCATGATCCTGAGCAGCAAAGAAGCGGCGGTATTTCTGCGTCTGTCGCTTCGATCGTTGGAAGACCTCCGCCGAAGTGGGGAAGGGCCGACGTATTCGCAAGCCCCGGGCGGATCGAATCGGCCGTGCATGTATCAGAAGGGCGATTTGCTGGAGTGGATCGAAAAGAACAAGCTCAACTCGGTCGCAGACAACGCCATCCGCAACAAGCTTGTGTTCGCGATCGCCGGCTTGGTCGAAGAGACCGCTTTTTGGGTAACACCGTCAGGCTTGATTGTTGGTGACGTTGAGAGCACGCTACTTTGCGATGTTCCTCGACTACTTCACGAGTGCGGGATTGAGTGGTTGCCTCCTATCGAAGCGGCTGCGTCTCGCGATTGGACCGCTGTAGCTGCCCATGAAGCATACGGACAGCGTGTGCAGACGCGGCTAAATCATGCTGCCTCAGGTGTGCGTGCGGGGGTAGAGCGAACTATTTTTGCTAGCGCGTCCAATTAAGCGCCGCATCACGAACAAAGAAAGGCGCGGGAAACCGCGCCTTTCCTCTCACTGCTCCCCCTTGCCCTTCTTCTCCTGCATCGTGTTCGCAGCATCGGCGCGCGGGTTACCTTCGCCTGATGCCCGATCCCGGCGGGCGTCAAGCGCGGCTTTCGCACCGACCGCGCTGAGCCCCTTAGAAACGGCGCCGCCGGCTGATTGACCCACGCCCTGCGCGCCGCCTTGTCCGGTCTTCGAGAGGGCTTGCGCGCTCTCTCCAAGTTGCTCGTGACCGCCGCCAACCCAGCGCATCAGCTTGTCGGGAATGACAGTGATGAAGCCGAAAACGAAGTGGAACAAGAACAGCATCGCGCCGAAGTAGATGCCGACCATGGCGAGCGAAGTCCCAAGCCCTACGACGCTCCCCGCCATCGCCATCTTGAACGCGGGGAAAAAGATGCCGTTGAAGCCTTGGACAAGCAAATCAAGCGCGCCCATCGAGCAGATGAAGCCAAGCACGATCAGCACCGGGCGCAGCAGCACGCCAAGCAACAGCGAGTAGCCTTGACGCGCGCCGCCTGCGATCCCGTCGCCTTCGGGCGTCAAGTGCATGATGGCCCAAACGGGCGCGGCGATGACGGCTTCGAGGCAGAGCAGCAGCCAGCCGGCGAAGGCGCCGAAGTAGATCAAAAACGGCGCCATGGGCAGATAAACCGCGATGCCGGCGGCGAAGAAGAAGAGCGCCGAGCAAGCGAAAATCAGCATGTAGCCGACTGTCTGCATTGCACCCGAAGCGCCGCCCGCGAGCGCTTTGGACGCGCCCAAGCTCAGCACGTTCGCCGCCTCGCCGAGCAAGCTATTGTTTTCCGAATCGACCGCTTTGGCCGCGCTCGTCATCAGCACGCCCGCGCCCATGCCGGCCTCGGCGCCAGTCATGAGGTAATCGCCGAAGTCTTTCACGCTCATGAGCGCGCTGCGGTTCTTGTCCGCTTGAATTGCGCTCGCGATCCAGTCGCCGCCAAAAACCGAGTTCATGACTTCGCGCGCGCCCTGGGCGAGCGGGCTAGAAGTATTGCCAAGATCGCTTGACGCGCTCGCGGTTGCGCTCAATGCGCCGCCGGGATTCGCCGCAAGCGTGTCGAGACGCGCGAAGTAAATGCCCATGCCGGGCGGCAGGCGTGAGGCGGTCGGACGGGTCGCCGCCGGGGTGTGCGCGATGGCACCGTTGAGCGCGTCTTGCATCTGCGCAAGCTTCGAGTAGTAAGCCCCCGCGAAAGCCCAGCCGTCTTTGCCCGCGCTTTGAACGAAGCTGTCGAGCGCTTGCGAGTTGTTGTAGACGCCCGCCGCCGCTTGGCTGACGCTCTTTTGATACGCTTCGACCGCCGCGCCAACATCGGCCGCGACATCGGGCGCCGCCCGTTCGTGAATGCTTTTCACGACGCCCTGGGCGGTCTTCGCCATGCTCGATTCAAGCGCCGCGAAGGCCTGCCGGTGCGCCGCGTCGATGCTGTCAAGCGCGCTCGCGTCGTATTCGATCCCTGCCCAGCCGGCGATTTTCGAGGCCGCGCCGCGTGATTGAAAACGCACCGCGCCGCACTCCGTCCCGCCGTTGACGCCGTAAGCGCGCACCCCTTCGGCCGGCGTCGCCGCCGCCATCGGGTCGGCCATGATGTTGCTTGCGGCGCCCTCGCCGCGCAGGTCGTTGAACGCTGCCACGCACACCTCGGAGGCCAGCACCGCATTGGCGAGTTCGGAGACATTCGGAAGACGCGCGCGCGGCGCCATGCCTTGGGGCGTTGTGAACGCGCCAAGCCACGCATTAAGGGTTTGGTCGGCCAGCCCCACGCCCTGCCCGATCAAGAATCCCACGAGCATTTGCGCGACGCAGTAGCCCCCCGACATTGGGACAACAAGCCCGATGCCGAGCACCGTGCGAATGGGGAGCCACATGGACGACCAACGCTTGCCCAGCGCTTCGCCGTCGTGCGCGGTCTGCATGACGCCCGCGATGAGACTGTAAGCCAAGAAGACGCCGCCGACGGTCAGCGCGCCGGCGTTGAGAATGCCAAGCGCCTTTTCCAGCGCGCCCGCGCCGCCGCCACACTCAGAGAAGAGTGAGCCGAAGAGTGGCACAAGATAATCGCTTATCGAGCGATCAGAGCACGAGACATCAAAGAAATTGGGGGAGGCGTTCGCGCTCGCGCTGGCGAGAGCAGTCAAGAGCCCGGCGAAGAGTTTGGCGCGCATCATTGGCCCCCATCTTCGTCGTCAAAGTGGCGGGGGCGCGTGAGCGCAGCGAGACGAACTCGCCGCGATTGCTCGCGCTCTTCGTCCAGCTTTTCGCGACGCATGCGGGCTTCGCGCTCGCGCTCGCGTCGGCGCTCTTTGCAGATGTTTCGGCGGTGCCAGTGTTTGACACAGTGAACAAGCCCGGACCACTCGCGCGGCGAATTTTCGTAGATCGACAGCAGCAAGAAAAGGCCCGCAAGCGAAAGCAATGCAACCGGCGCGGGCGATTCAATGGGGCCGAAGATGTCGCCGCCGGCTTCAAGCGCGAACGCGGACGCGCAAAAAGAAAGCGTCGCGCTATCGAGCCACACTCGCGGGCACGCTTTGGCGATGTTGATGAGAATTTCAAACGCTTGCCGCACGATACACCCCCGCTCTTGTTGTTATCCTTTTGTTTTATCAAGCGGATAAAGCGGGGGCAACACAATAGCGCAAAGCTTGCGCCCAGCAGGTCGCCGTCGGTCAGTCAAGCCGCGACGCGAGCGCGCTTTTTTCTTCTTCAATGTTCAACGCTTTGCAAGCGTGCCACGCGGCGCGCAGCTCCCGCGCTTTCCAGCCCTCGAAGTGGGCGACAGGGATGCCCCTGACGAAGCTCGCGGCGACGACTTCCCGCCCGTCGCGGTGCGTGAGTAAGACGCGTGCGAGCGTTCGCGCGTCGCTGTCTTCATCGAGCCTAAACGACCATGCGCGCCCGGCTTCGGGCGCGAACAGTGGAAGATGATCCAAGCGGCTTTCAGTCATTGCGGCCGATCTTTTTGAGTTCCGATGCGGCGCGCCGCTCGTTGTTTCGCGCGATGACTTGGGCGCTGAACGCGGATTCAAGATTCGCGCGGTCCTCCCGCTCCATGGCTTCCGCCTCGCGCTCGCGAAGTGTGCGCCCGGTGAGCGTGTCATATGCCGACAAGCCAAGCGCGAGCGCGAAGCCCGCAGCGCCCACTGCTGCGCAGACCCACAAACCCGAGTCTCCCATGGTCAGCGCGGCGACTCCTGCCGCGCCCACGGTAAAGCATGCCAAGCCTGTGGCGGTGTTGGGGTCTTTGCGATTCGCGCGCAACAGGATGGACCGGATCAGCACGAAGAGCGCGGCAAGGCCCACGGTCAGCGCGATCAGCTCCAACGCGAGGCCGCTGTTATAGACTTCGGGGCGGGGTGCGACGATGGCGGGAAAGCTCATTTTTCTACTCCGGTCGGGTTGGTCTATCTATGTTTTCTCATGCCTCTGCGCGCCTGTCCAGGCCCATTATCTGCGCATGCGCGGCGCCGGGCGGTCGAGCTTCGGAGACGGCGCGGGCTGCGTTTTCGTGGGGCTCTGCGGCTTGATTTGCGGGGCGCTGGCGGCGACGGCGCGCCCGATTGGGGAAAGCTTCGCCGGCTGCGTTTGGGATGGCTCTGGGACCGCTTTCGGAACGTTTGCGGAGGCATTGACCGGAGCGCGCTTGGTTAGTCGCTCGATCTGCTCCGGACTGGCGTAATCAAGCGTCCAATCTTTCGATCCGTCGCGCGAGATCGCGCGCCCCATCTGCGCCAAGGCGTCGGCGGCGTCTTCGCAATCGGCGCTCGTCATGTAAGCTTTGGTCTCTTGCTTCGAGCGCGACAAGAGCACATAGCCCGCTTGCTTGTTCATGCTGTCAGCGTCGAGAAAGGCGTAAGCGTGATGCTTGCTCGCGCCTTGGTTGCCCATAGCCGTCCCGCAGTAGCCGTGTTCCATGTTGCTGTATTCGGACAGCCGCAGATGCACGGTTTTGCCATTGTCGTGTTGCAGCGTTAAGTCGGCGTCGCCAAAGGGCAAGCGCTCGATTTTTGTGAGCGTCGCAAGCTCTCCGTTGAACACCCCCAAAATCTTGTTGTTTTTGGTGAATCGCAGCCGTTCGCCCTCGCGAATCTCGCGGCCGAAAGTGTGCGCGCCGTCCTTGGTGGTGAAGGTGGCATTAAGCGGCGCCGCGCCAAGCTGGCCGCGCTCGATAAGGAGTCGGCGCACTTCGTTGTTGACCGCCTGCGCGTCGGCGTGGGTGGAAGTCATCGCGATTTTCTCTTGCGCTTTCGTGGGGTCGTCCGTGTAGTCGCGTGCGAGCTGCTTTAAAGTCGCTTCGCGCGTGTCGCCGATGACGACTTGGCCGTTTTCTTGAAACGCTTCGAGGGCCAGCGCGCCGCGCCCGTCTTTGAGATTTAGGACTGCTTCGCGGTGCCAATCAATTTTTTGCCGCTCGATGTCCGTGAGCGCCGCCGCTTGAAATCCCAAATCCTGCAAGCCGCCCATCCACGCCCCGCGCTCGATGTTCTGAAATTGCAAGCGGTCGCCCAAGATGACGATTTTCGACTCGGGGGCCAGCTCTTGCAGCTCGCGAAACTGACGCGCGCCGACCATCGCGGCCTCGTCCAAAACGATAGTCGTCTTGGCGTCAAGCGCGAGTTTGCCCGCACGCGCTTGCTGCAAGATGCTCGCAAGCGTCCCGCCCTTCTTGATGGCCGCGCCGTCTTTGAGCCCGGCGGACGCTTGGCCGGCCAAGGCGGTCCCGATCACGGTTTGCCCGGCCGCCTCTTCCATGGCGCGCACGGCGCCCATGGTGAAGCTTTTGCCAGTGCCGGATAGCCCGTTAATAAGCACTTGCCGGCCGGCAGTGGCGACATGCTGCAAGGCGGCGACTTGCTCCGCTTTCATCTTCACCGGCTTGCCGATTTTCTCCGACATTTCGTCCTCGTATTTCGCGCGCGCCTCCGTGATGGCGTCACCGCTGCGGTCGTGGCGGTGGTCTTCGGTAGCCGCTTTGAAGGCGTCGCGCAGCGCGACTTCTTCGCGCATCGCGGCCGGCGTCGTGTAGAGGTGACGGACCTTCAATTTTTGCGCCGGGCGGCCTCGATTCTTTTGAAGCGGATCGACCGCGCCAAGCTTGACCGGCTCGTTTTTTCTTAATTCGTCGGTGATGCGGTCGGACTTGCGCACATGCGCGCCCAGCTCGAACGCCTCGCCGGACAAGATGGCATTGGTTGTTTTTTCGATGTCGTCCAGCGTCATCCCGCCCGCGCGCCCGGCGGCGATGGCGACGGCTTTAAGCAGGTCTTTGCGCTCGAAAACGGATTGCTGCTCAGTGAGCGCGGCGAGGATCGCGGCCGGGTCGATCTGCGCGGGCTGCTGCTCGTGCGCGCGGATCGTTTCGACCGCCTCGGCGTTGAGGTCTAGGTCTTTGCCCCTGCGCGCCCAAATCTTCAAGAGGTCTTTAAATGCCGGCTCGTCTTTGTCCTGCCTTACGGCATACGCCGCGCGCTGGCATGCGTCGCGGTCCGTTGGCGACAAGTCGCGATCTTTGAGCCATTTTAGAATCTGCGCCCGGCCCTCGCTAAAAGGCTTTTCCTGCTCGTCGCTGATGCCTTGGACGCGAAACGCGAAGCTGTTGCGCGTGTCTTCTTCGATGCCAAACCCCAGCGCGTTAAGGCGCTTCGCCAGCTCGGCTTGATAGATCGCGCCCGCCGTTTGGTGCAGGGCCAAAAGCTCGGCGCGGTCGATGTTTCCCCATGTGCCATCTTGGCGCATCGCCGCCGCTGCGATGGCGTTGTGGTGGTGCAATTGCGGCGACAGATTGCGCGAGGCCATGTGCCGAAAACTTGCAACCGCAAGGCCCGCGACGGGCTCTAAGCTCTCGCCGCCTTGACCAGTGCGAATGGTTAGATTGCGCTCAAAAAATTTGAGGCTCTCCGCGTTCGCCGCCTCGCTCGCGGCAATCAATTCATCGCGCACATGGGGCGGCGCGAAAGCCATCAGCAGGCTAACCGACTTGGGCGGGCTGTTGACGCAATCGAACCCAAGCTTTTCGCGCGAGCTGCCGCCCGCGTTCTTCGTCAGCCGCTCGCCCTTGGGGCCAAAGCCGTCCAAAACCTTCTCGAAGTCGCGCGCATTGACCGGCAGGCCCGCGAGCCCAAGCGCCTTCGCGCCTGCGCCTTGCCAATGCGTGGCGTCCCGCCTGTCGCCCGCGCTGTTGACATAGTATTCGGTCGCTTTCAGGTAATCGACGGTCTTGCCGCCGGCCGTGATCGTGAATGGGCGGGACATCATGGCGGGCGCTCCTCGCTTGTTGTTCTGCCTTGATTCTCACAAGCGAAAGCGCCCGAGGCCAGGCCGTCGGGCGCGAAGCCGGGCCGCGCGCCCGACGGTTAGCGGATCATGTCGATTCGCCCCAATGGCAAATCCCGTTGCCTTGTTCGGTCGCGCCGTATTCATTCGTTGTCGTGCAGACGCCCGCGCAACACGTCGTCGCCTTGCGATGGCATGCGTGCACGCCCGCGATGGTCGGCGGGCTGTATTGATAAGTTGTCGTGCATGCCGGCGCGGGTGCCGGGGCGGGCGTCGGTGCTGGCTCGGGAATCGCTGCGCCTCCGGTCATTTCGCCAAACGGCGCCGGGCATCCCTCGGGCTCGGATGCGCTGTATCGAGCGGAGCCCACTTGCTGCTTTGTGAGCGCGCACGCGGGCGCCGCGCCTTGGCTGTTGTAGCCCCAGCGATACAGCGATCCGCCGTAGCCAATCGGGAAGCCTTGGCAATACATTGCCGGGACCGCCGGGCAAGCGCTCGGCGTCGGTGT
>Ga0265780_10012397_pt1 | contig 10008 bp, 8 predicted proteins | sample P1T30metagenome_FD_192432 | JGI IMG/M metagenome (GOLD analysis project Ga0265780, IMG submission 192432) | Plant litter microbial communities from East Loma Ridge, Irvine, California - P1 T30 | ecosystem: Environmental > Terrestrial > Plant litter > Unclassified | place: USA: California... | reverse complement strand
GTTATTCCTGGTCGAACTGTTCGATGCGACCGGGACGCTGATGGGCGTGGCCAGCCGCGCCGGCCTGCTGGTGGAAGGCAAGATGGACCGGCTGAACAAGGCGCTACTGGCCGACAGTGTCGCCATTGTTGCCGGCTCGATGCTGGGCACGTCGAGCACGACTGCCTACATCGAAAGCGCCGCCGGCGTGCAGGCCGGCGGACGCACGGGCCTGACCGCGGTCACGGTGGCCGTTCTGTTCCTGGCGTGCCTGTTCATCGCGCCGCTGGCCGGCGTGGTGCCGGCCTACGCCACCGCGCCGGCGCTGCTGTTCGTGGCGTGCCTGATGCTGCGCGACCTGGGCGACATCGACTGGCTCGACACGACCGAAAGCATTCCGGCCGCCATCACCGCGCTGGTGATCCCGTTCACCTATTCGATTGCCGAGGGCATCGCGTTCGGCTTCATCACCTACGCCGCGCTGAAGCTCACCACCGGCCGCGTGCGCCAGGTCGCGCCGGTGGTATGGGTGATTGCCGCGCTGTTCATCTTCAAGTTTGCGACCGTCGGCACCTAGTCAACGCCAGGGGCATCAGGCGCCCCTGTGCGCCCGGGTAAAAATCAGCGCAATCACCGACAGCAACGACACCCCGGTCAGGTACAGCCCGACGGCGCCGAGGCCATACGACTTGGCCAGCGACGTGGCGATCAGCGGCGCCACGGACGCCCCGAGGATGCCAGCCAGGTTGAACGTCAGGGACGCACCCGTGTAGCGCACGGCAGCCGGGAACAATTCCGACAGCAGCGTGCCGATGGGGCCATACGTCATGCCCATCAGCGCCATGCCGACGCACATGAACAGCCCGACCTGCACGATGTTGCCCGAACCGAACAGCGGCGCCAGGGCGAAGCCGTACACCGCGATGATGGCGTTAATGCCGATCATCGTCGCGCGGCTGCCGAACTTGTCGGTCAGGATCGCCGACAACGGAATGGTCAGTCCAAAGAACACCACCGACAGCAGTTGCAGTTTCAGGAATTGCGGCCGCGTGTAATGCAGCGCGGTGGTGCCCCAGCTGAGCGCGAACACCGTCATCAGGTAAAACACGGCAAACGTGGCGATGGCCGCGACCGTCCCCAGGAACAGCATGCCCCCGTGGTTGCGCAGTACGGCGACCACTGGCACCTTGACGCGCTCATTGCGGTCGAGAACTTTCTGGAAAGCCGGGGTTTCCGTCAGTTTCAAACGGATGTAGAGGCCAATCGCCACCAGCACTGCCGACGACAGGAACGGGATGCGCCAGCCGTACGCGAAAAATTCGGCGTCCGACAGGTACGTCGACAGCAGCAGGAAGGAGCCGCCGGCCAGGAAGAAGCCGATTGGCGCCCCCAGCTGCGGAAACATCCCATACCAGCCGCGCTTGCCCGGCGGCGCGTTCTCGGTAGCCAGCAGCACCGCCCCGCCCCACTCGCCGCCCAGCCCCAGGCCCTGGCCGAAACGGCACAGCGCGAGCAGCAGCGGCGCCAGCGTGCCGATGCTGGCATACGTCGGCAGGCAGCCGATCAGGACCGTCGAAATGCCCATCATCAGGAGGGCTGCCACCAGCGTGGCCTTGCGGCCGATGCGGTCGCCGAAGTGGCCGAACACGGCCGAGCCGATCGGGCGCGCGATGAACGCGATGGCGAACGTTGCCAGCGACTGCAGCATGGCCGCCGAGCCATCGCCGGCCGGGAAAAACAGTTTCGGGAACACCAGCACGGCAGCGTTCGCGTAGATATAGAAGTCGAAGAATTCGATGGTGGTGCCGATCAGGCTGGCGAACAGCACTGTCGACGCTTTATTGGTCGGGCGGGTCATGGCAGGGGTAGGCACGGGGGTAGGTACAGAGACGGTCATGCTGCCACCGCCAAAACTGCGGACACATCCGCGCTGGTGCCGGGACGCACGACCCGCGCCACTTCGACGCCGTCCTTCAGTACGACGATCGTCGGCCACAGTTTCACGCGAAACGAGCGGCCCAGCGGACGGCCCGGGCCATCTTCCACCTTTACGTGGCGCACGTGTGGTGCGGCGGCGAGCGCCTGCTCGATCGCCGGCGCCGCGCCCTGGCAAATGCCGCACCAGTTGGTGCCGAAATCGAGCGCGACCGCGCCCTGGTAACCGTCGACCGCGCTGCGCTCGGGCTGCGCGCTTGCATAGGGGGTAATCATGCCGTCTCCATGTTTTTGTGTGTGTTTGTAGCGTACAACAAATTCCGGCTGCCTGGTGATACAAGATGGCGAATAAGCAACATGCGCGCGGGTGTGCAGTTAGGTGAATCAGCGAACCGAACCATAACCGGTGCGGTGCCATAATGCTCCCAACGCTTACTCAGGGAGTACCCGACGCCCGGCCATGCCGCCCCCGTCGACAGACCAAAACCGTACGACGAACTTTGCACTACCCTCGCCGCGTCCGCCCTCTTGTGAACAATATGTGCGGGCGCACAGGCGCCAGGCACCATCGGTCCTGCGCCGTTTTTCCTCCCCCAAACGTCACGCCTGAACTGCCCTGTTTTTGTTCGTGCCGACATCCAAGGAGAGCTTGTGAATATCCGTGCCTTTGTCACCACCCTCGACCTGACCCTGCCCAATACCCTGTTCGCGATCGGCGCCGCCGTTGCGAGTTTCGTCGTCATGCACGGCGCCATTGCATTTTTCCGCCAGCGGCTCGCATCGCTGTCGGACGCCAATGCCCACCGGCCCGTGGCCGAAGTACTGCGCCAGACCCTGGCCCGCACCAGCCACCTGGTCGTGCTGGCCACCGCACTGCTGATCGGCCTGTCCGTCCTCGACCTGCCGCCAAAATGGGAAGCACGCGTCAGCAACCTGTGGTTCATCACCCTCGGCATCCAGCTGGCCTTGTATGCCCATCGCGCCATCGCGGTCGGCGCCCAGCGCTACTTCCGCCGCCGCGCGGCGCCTGGCGGCGAAGATGAGCAGGTCACCGTGGCCCATACCTTCATCACGTGGGTGCTGCAGATCGGCGTCTGGGTGATTTTCGTGCTGGCGCTGCTGCAAAACCTCGGCATCAACGTGTCGACGCTGGTAGCGAGCCTGGGCATTGGCGGCATCGCCATTGCGCTGGCCGTGCAAAATGTGCTGGGCGACCTGTTCGCGTCACTGTCGATCGCCACCGACAAACCGTTTGAAGTCGGCGATTCGATTTCCGTCGCGGGCTTTTCCGGCAAGGTGGAACACGTGGGCCTGAAGACCACGCGCGTGCGTGCCGACAGCGGCGAGCAGATCGTCATCGCCAACGCGCAGATCCTGAAGGACACGCTGCGCAACTTCAAGCGCATGACCACGCGCCGCGTCCAGTTTGCGCTCAACGTGAACCCGACCACCAAGCCCGACGTGGCGGCGCAAGTGCCGGCTGCGCTCAAAGCCATCATCGAAAAGCAGCCGAATGTGCGGTTCGAGCGCGCCCACCTGAAAACCCTGGACCAGGAATTCCTGGGCTACGAAGTCGTGTATTACGTGCTCGATCCGAACTACACGCTGTCGATGGACATCCAGCAGGCGATCATCCTGGAAGCCATGCAGTTGCTGGACGACCTGGGTATTTCGACGGCACGCCGCGTGCAGCCTGTCAAAGTGATCGCCACGGAGGCGCCAGCCACTGCGGCCGCGCCGTCGGCGCCCGCACCCAGGCCGACGCTGATCAAAACCGCCTCGGAATAATCGGGCAGGACCACGCCGCCCAGGCGTGGTCGTGTGTTCGCTAACCAGCGGACATGCATACGTCCGGCATCGTGCATTCATTCCCGCATAACGACCCTTCATCCTCGATTCGACGCAGTCTGTCGCGCGTGGCGCGACGGTGCCGGCGCGCCTGGCTACATTGCGGTATCGCCAGGTAGACAAGTCTGGCGCCCACCCCCACCGAGGAGTATCGCCATGTTGAAGTTGTCTGCCGCACTGCTGCTTGCTTTATCCCTGGCCTCCACTGCTTGCGCCGCCACGCCGGAAGCACTGGACCTGCACGCCTACGCCGGCGAGTACGCGCTGGCCGACGGGCGCATTCTCTCCATCACTGACGACACTGGCCAACTTTCCGCGCAGCTCTCGAAGCGCGGCCCGACCATGCGCAACGCCCGGTTGGGCGAAACCCGGCGAGTCGTCCTGAAGCCCACCGGACCGGCGCGCTTCACGTCGACCACCACCACGCCGCTGCAGATCACGTTCGCTCCGGATGGCAGGGGCGAGATCGCGCAAGTACACCTGACCGAACAGGGCCGCGCGGTGGAGGGACTGGCGCAGCGGTAGGCGCATGCCTGTCAGGTTTTCGATATTGGCCGCCAGTCCCGCCTCGAAAAACCGTGGTCGTGTCCTGACAGTTTCAACGCAGCCACCGTGAGCAGATGGTGCGAATTGACGGTGCCGATGGCTGGCAGCATCACCAGTGCCGCCAGCAGTCCCACGAACAAAGGCTGAGGCGAATTGTCTCGGAAAGCGCGGGCGCGGGAAATGAACAAGCCGGCAGTTGCCAGTCCCAGCACGCAACCGGCCACCGCCTCACTGGGCGTATGCGCCCCAACTTTCACGCGCGCCACCGCGACGCAGACCGCCAGGATCGCCCCGGCAAGCACCATGACGCGCCGCAGCGTTGTCCCTGTCGTTTCAAACAACAAGAACAGCGCCACAGGAAAAACTGCCGCGGCGCGCGTGGCATGGCCGGAAAATCCCGTGAACTGAAGGGACTCGATACCGAGCCCCCAACCGATGAATGCCATTTGCGACGCTGCCGCGAGCGCTAGCGCCGCGCTGAACAGCAGGCACCATTGAAACGCCGGACGCCAGCTACCGGCGCCAAGCAACCATGCTGCAATGCATAACGCCAGCGGCGCCGTCACGTTCAGGGCGCCGAGCGCTGACACGAAATGCCACACGATCATGAACGTTGCGTTGCATATTGGGACAGTTTGGTCGCGTGACCAGCGTGTTGGCAGACGACGATAAGTGAGGTGCTTGGCGCACGGATATTTGTCAGCATGGCACACCAGAATAGGTTCATTAATCCCGGTCGACGATAACACACCGGGCCGTCCTGGAACAGAGGCGGCATTGCCCCGCCGCTGCGACGCCACAGGATCGACAGAACACGACAACCAGAAAATAATATTTCCTGCTGCCCACCCCGACGCGATTTACACTACATGCAATTTTCGTTCAGGAGCGCGATATGCCGGTGGAACGCAGCATCAACATTTTTTCGACGGCGTTGATGCTGGCGATCGTTGTATCAGGGACCTGTCTTGCGGCACAGTCCCCGGCCAATACGACCGCGCGCGCCGTTACCTACGGCACTTACCTGCATCCGTATGCGAGCAATTCGTTATGGAATGCACGGCCTGTCAATCCGGTATTTGGCACCTTCGTCATACCCACATCGCTTTATTTTCCCAGCATTGGCTCCGGCGCCTACTCCACGGGCGTCTTCCTGGCATCCCCGTCCGATCGCCCAATGACGGTGATCGGCCGCAGTTCCAAAGAGGCCGGCATTGCCGGCGTGGCTGATCCGGAATCCGGCGCAAGTCGGGTGATCACCATTCCGCGCTGGCCGGCCGGGGTCCTGGCCGCTACCGGCACGGATGGCCACGCCGATATCGTCGACCCGGTAACAAAGATAATTCATTCGTTCTGGCAGCTCAAACAGATAGATGGACGATGGACCGCCGCCTTGTATTCGTGGAGCGAGCTCAATGGTACCGGCTGGGGCAATCCTGCTCATTTTTATCAAGGCGCCCGCGCGGTGGGTGTCCCGGCTTCCGCGGGTTTGATACGAAAACAGGAAATCAACGACGGACTCCCAACCTATATGCATGCCCTGACGATGTCCCTCACCTTCAATGCATTATCAAACGGTATCGACACGCCTGCTTACATATTCCCCGCAACGTCTGCCGACAATTCGCTGTCGGCCAATACCGGATCGATCCCCGAGGGTGCACTGATGATGTTGCCGCCAACCTTCGACAGCAGCAAAATTGCCAACGCAAATTTAAGGAAGATCGCAGAGACGCTCAAGTTATACGGTGCGTATGTCGTCGACCGCAATGTGGGCACGCCGTTCACGATCACGGTGGAAAACGATTCCGGTTTCAACCTGATGCCAAAGGGTTGGGACAATACGATTGCCGGGCAGCTCGACGGCATTCGTGCCAGCCTGCGCCAGGTCGTCAGTGCACAGGAATGGATTGACGCGAATGGCAATTCTGTTGCCGGCGCCATCAGCGCGCAACAGAGCATGAACATCCTGTCGATGCGCGGTCCCTGGTATAAACAATCCGGCACAGCGGCGGCGAACTACGACTCTGCCACGCAGAGCCTGGTTTTTGATGCGACAACGACGAAGACGGTGCAGGTCAATGCCAATAATACCGGGTTGACGCGCGTGACATGGGCGAAGCCGCGGCCAGAATCCAGCGTCAGGTTCACGGTCACCGCCACTGGCGGGGCGACGTTACGCCTGCAAGTAAAATCCGGTCGCGTGGCCACCTGGGACAGTCAGGACCTGGCGAGCGGACAGTCGCTGCGATTCGAATGGCCCGACGATGCGAGGGTCATTCTGATTGCGACGAGCGGCGTCAACGGAGCCTCGTCCGTAAAGGGAGAATTGACACCGTTGCATTAACGTCCAGACGTGACCAGGCAATTCACGGAACTGAAAGACGCGCGTGCATAGATTGTGAATGCCTTGCATTCAAAAGAGCAAAAAAACATTATAATGTTGATACGCAAATCATTTTTACGCCGGGATCAGCATGCACGATATTAGCGATTGGAAGTGCGATTTGGCCCGTTACGGCATACGGCGACCATTCCTCAAGGAGCAATCGATCTGGGCAGTATGGCTTTATCGGCGTGGGCGTCATCTCGATCGACTCCCGGCCGGCCTCGGCAAGAAATGGCGCACGCCATTGTACTGGCTGGCTTTCCGTTTTGTTGAAACCATCACTGGCGTGAGCCTGCCGAAATCCTCCGATATTGGTCCGGGGCTGCGCATTTGGCACTTCGGAAATATATTCATCCACCCTGACGTGAGAATTGGCGCCAATTGCACCTTGCGCCAAGGCGTTACCATTGGCAACCGCCACGTTGGCGGTCCCGTACCCGTTTTGGGTGATAACGTTGAACTTGGCGCTTATGCGCAAATACTTGGCGGCGTCAAAATCGGTAACAACTGCCGAATTGGCGCAATGTCCGTTGTCCTGCGAGACATGCCTGACGGAAGTACCGCAGTCGGTGCGCCGGCGCGCCTCGTTACCACTACCCACACTGAATATGACGCCGCAAATTAAGGTTTGCATGCATTCGCTGGCAAGGGATAAGAGCGCCTTGTTTGGATATTTTCTGCCGGCGCACCCCGGCCAAAAAATAGCTCGCTTTCACAACAGTGACATGGCATATTTTCAACACTTGCTTTCTCAGCGATTCCTCCATCAGACTTGTTAGCCAGAGCCGAAATATGAGCAAGCTTTCCACGTCCTACCGCGCCGATATCGATGGACTGCGAGGTATTGCGGTATTTTGCGTGGTGGTGTATCACTGCGGCCTGGCTGCATTCAGCGGTGGCTTTGTGGGCGTCGACATTTTCTTCGTCATTTCCGGCTACCTGATCTGCGCCATCATCCAGCGCGAAATCGAGGAAGAAACTTTCAGCTATGCACGGTTTTATGCGCGCCGCGCCAGGCGCATTCTGCCGGCATTGTTCGTGGTGGTCGCGGCCAGCATTGTGCTGGCAATACTGATCATGACCACCGCTGAAATGAAGGATTTTGCGAAAAGCGCCGTGGCGAACATTGGGGCATTTTCGAATATCTACTTTTGGCAAAGCGCGAATTATTTTTCGACATCGGCAGAACTCAAGCCGCTCATGATGACTTGGTCACTGAGCGTTGAAGAACAGTTTTACCTGTTTTTCCCGCCGGTGCTGCTGCTGGTACGCCGCCTGAAGTGGAATACTGGCGTGGCACTGGGCGTGCTCAGCGCAGCTTCGCTGGCAGCATCGGTGTGGGTGACGGCGCACGACCCATCGAGCGCCTTCTTTTTACTGCCGACACGGGCTTGGGAACTGGGCGTCGGCGCACTTGTGGCACACATGGAGCGCCGCGCGGTACAGCAGGGCGACGTGCTGCCCATCCGGCATCGCGAGCTCTTGGGCGCCGCCGGACTGGCAGCGGTCGCATTCTCAATTTTCAGCTATGACAGCACCACGCCATTTCCCGGTATTGCCGCTGCGTTGCCAGTGTGTGGCACCGCCATGCTGATCGCCGCGCGCGGCAGTTTTGTGAATCGGAACATCGTCGGGAACAAGGTACTGGTGCTGATTGGACTGGTGTCGTATTCCTGGTATCTGTGGCACTGGCCGCTGCTGAGTTTTGCGCGCCTGGTGGCGGACCGGCAGATTGACCTCGCGACTTCCTTGTCGCTCGCTGCGCTGTCGTTTGTCATTGCCATCCTCTCGTGGCGTTATGTCGAGCAGCCATTTCGCACCCGTCGGCAAAGCGACCGCAAGACTTTACGCGACTATGGAGCGGCCACTGCCGCCATGCTGGCCATCGCAGGTGTCCTGGTACTGGGCCATGGCTGGCAACGGCGCCTGCCTGACCAGTTCCTTGCAGTCGAGCGCAGTGCGCGGATCGATGTCGATCCATGCCTGGCAGGTTACGGGAAGTCGGCCCCATCTCTGGACGGCATCTGCAAGGCTGGCGGCGCTGCCAACACGATTGCGCTCATCGGCGACAGCCATGCAGCTGCGCTGGCGCCGGCGCTGCGCGCCCTGGCGCACCGGCAGGGCCTGGCATTCACGCAATTCACCAAGTCATCGTGCCCCGCACTCGCAGGGGTGACACGGCGGATGCTGAATCATCCACTACACGACCGCGAATGCATGGCCTTCAACGACGACGCATTGAAACGCCTGCGCGACGACGCAAACGTCAAGGTCGTGTTCCTCGCCGGTTATTGGTCCGCACCGTTTGCCGAAGAATCCAGCGGCCAGCGTTTCGTGTCCACGGACGTGCTGGATGCGGATGTTTCGCCGAAACAGAGCCGGCTGTTTTTGAAACGTGGCCTGGCGGCCACCGTTGAATACCTAAGCACGGCTGGGAAAACTGTTGTTCTATTAAAAGATGCCCCGCTGTTGAGCTTTGATCCGGTCCGCGCGGTCGCAGCCGACACCATCCCTGCACGAAAGTGGCTTGCCGCGATGCTCGATCTGCGTCCCGCAGGCGACGGTCACACGGTCAGCGACCGTCAACTCGTCAACAAAAACGACCTTGCAGCGCAGTATATCGACGCGGTGGCCAGGCAATACCCGCTCATCACGGTGATTGATCCCGCCACGTCGCTATGCACCGCCGGCCGGTGTCGTTTTACTGGCGCACGCGATCTTTACTACGTCGATTTCCAGCATCTGTCGCCTGCCGGTGCGAGCGTCATTCTCGAGCATATCGGCATCAGGCAATTGGTCGCCGACGCAAGCGCCCCCACCCCGCGCAGTGCAGCTGTCCGGCCGCTGCAGTAAAGGTTGCTGATCGGTTCCGGGCCGCTGCTTGATGCGTTTTAGAGGGGGTGGCCCTGGCTGGCGAGGATCGCGCGCAGGTCATCCTGTGAATGCAGATGGGCGTTGATGCCGAAGAGCGACCGTTTCAAAAACGGGAATCCCGCCTGAATCAGTTCTATCGGTTTGTATAAAGAGGGGTTGCCAGATACTTCCACTTTTCCATACCAATGCGACCCTACCGACATATGCCGCGCTGCCACCCTGGCGAATCGCGTTTCCTGGGTGCGCACCACATGCCGCATATTGTTCAAGCTCACTAACGGGAAAAACACCGTATTGAGAGCCTGCATTTTCCGCTGCGTGAAGTTTTTCAGCACAAACGCGTAGGACTGGATATGGTTTTCCAGTTCGGACGATGCGGTAAATCCGGTCAACTCCCACCTGGCGCCGGAAATCAACGATTTGGCATCGGCAAACGG
>Ga0265780_10012395_pt1 | contig 10009 bp, 8 predicted proteins | sample P1T30metagenome_FD_192432 | JGI IMG/M metagenome (GOLD analysis project Ga0265780, IMG submission 192432) | Plant litter microbial communities from East Loma Ridge, Irvine, California - P1 T30 | ecosystem: Environmental > Terrestrial > Plant litter > Unclassified | place: USA: California... | reverse complement strand
CTTTCATCTTTCGGCTCTTCAGCAGCTGGCGCTTCTTTTTCAGCAGCTTCTTTAGGTTCTTCAATGGCAGGCTCCTCAGTAGCGGGCTCTTCTTTTACTTCTTCTTCGTTGGTTTCAGGCTCATCTTTATCTTCTTCCGGCTTTTCGGCAAGTTCCTTTGCTGGAACCTCCTCACCAGATTCTTCTGTTTCCTGTTTTTCAAGGTCAGATGCCGCTTCTTCCTCACCAGGCTCGGTCACTACACCTTCGCCGTTTTCATTTTCCTTATCCTGTTCAGTGGCTTCATTTTTGGTCGGCTCCTCTTTTTCTTTTTCTTCTGCTTTTTTAGCCCTTGCTTTCTCTTCTTTTGCTTCCTGTTCGTTACCCTTTACGTGAACCGGTTCTTCAAGCCCGTATGTTTCTTCCAGTTTAAATAAAGCCGAAGCATGGCCAATTGTAGGCTCTGTATCGCCGAATTGCTCATTTACAAATTTAAGCACCAGCAGTTTTTCATAAAGCTTAAGGGTTTCCTGCAGGAGCTGGTCCAGCTCTTCCCTATTCTTTTGTTTTAGTATGCGGTGGGCAATGCTTACCAGGTCGGCTTCTAACTTTTTCTTCATAACTTTTAGAATAATAAGGGGTGGCGCAATAGAATTTTAATAAATTTGTTTGAATACAAAGTAACACAAAACATTTTTGTTTTACTGCCAGAAAAATGCAAAATGTTTCTTGAAAATACAGTAAATCATAACGAACAGTTTGGGTGGATAGAGGTTATTTGCGGGTCTATGTTCTCAGGTAAAACAGAAGAGCTTATCCGCCGGCTTAAGCGTGCAAAATTCGCTAAACAAAAGGTCGAAATCTTTAAACCCTCTATAGATACCCGCTACCACGAAGACATGGTTGTAAGCCATGATGCAAACGAGATAAGGTCTACCCCTGTTACGTCGGCATCCATGATCCGGCTGCTGGCGCAGGGTTGTGAAGTGGTGGGCATAGACGAAGCCCAGTTTTTTGATGATGAAATTGTAGCCGTATGCAATGATCTTGCTAACAGCGGCATCAGGGTAATAATTGCCGGCCTTGACATGGATTTTAAAGGCAATCCTTTTGGCCCAATGCCCGCCCTTATGGCTACTGCCGAATATGTGACTAAAGTGCATGCCGTATGTACCCGTACCGGCAACCTTGCTAACTACAGTTTTAGGAAAGCCGATAACAATAACTTAGTTATGCTGGGTGAAACCGAAGAATATGAACCACTTAGCAGGGCGGCCTATTATGAAGCTATGAAGCAGCATAATGTGCTAACCAACAAAGGCGGAAGTATACAGGAGCCAAAATCGGAGTTGTTGTGAGGTGGGGCGGATATTTTCAGCCTGTGGTATCTAAATATCAGCAATAGCCAATCTCATAAAATATAAGTAATTTTACGTTTCAATTGAAATAACAATAACCTTGAGCGTAAAAATCCAGGACCTTATACCCGCTATGCATTCCCGTTTTGAGGGGATACAATCCGACATGGAAATAGATAATGTATCTATAGACAGCCGGTCTTTGCAAAATAATGCGGGGACACTGTTCTTTGCGCTTAGCGGACACAACCGTGATGGGCATCAATATATTACTTCGCTTATAGAAAAGGGCGTAGTAAACTTCGTGGTCAACCATATTCCTGCGGATGCTCCTGGTAAAGCCAATTTTTTCTTGGTAGGTAATACGCTTACCGCACTTCAGGATTTTGCTATCTATTACCGTAGCCTTTATAATTTTCCGGTAGTTGTTATAACAGGCAGCAGCGGTAAAACCATTGTAAAAGAGTGGCTCAACTTTTTACTAAGCCCTGACTACACGATAATTCGCAGCCCAAAGAGTTACAATTCGCAGGTTGGAGTGCCATTATCAGTGATTGCTATAAATGAGCGCCATAACCTGGGGATCTTTGAAGCTGGAATATCTACCGTCGGCGAGATGGAAAAGCTGGAACCTATAATAAGGCCGGACATAGGGATCCTGACGAACATTGGTTCTGCCCATGATGAAGGTTTCGGCAATAAACAGGAAAAAATCCGTGAGAAGCTAAAAGTATTTGCTCATGTGAAGACGCTTATCCTGCAGAAAGATGCAGAGGTTGAAGCAGAATTAAATTCGTCGATGAAAACATTTACGTGGAGCTTTGAGCCCGGAGCCAATGTATTAGTTAGTGCCAGGCAAGTTAGCAATAATACTGTGCTTTCTATTTCCTATTATGATATTCATTTTGATGCTACTATTCCCTTTACCGATGATGCCTCTATAGAGAATGCGATAAACTGCCTGATGTTTTTGTTGTATCTGGACTATAGTCAGGCGACGATCATCAGCCGCCTCGCAGGGTTGTACCCAGTCGAACTGAGGCTTCAGGTAAAGAACGGGATTAACGGGTGCACCATTATAGACGATAGTTTTAGCTCTGACTACCAATCGCTTAAAATAGCGCTTGATTTTTTAGAGCAGCATAAAACACACCAGAAGAAAACCATCATTTTATCGGATGTCTTTCAGAGTGGCTTTGATGCCGATCTCCTGTATGCCAAGGTTGCTAAAATTTTAGCCAGCCATAATATGAGCCGGGTGATAGGCATTGGCGAAAAAATTAGTACGCAACTTGCTAACTTGCCCAACTTTAACGGTTACAAAACCACGCAGGAATTTTTAGCACACCACAGGTCAACGTCTTTCGAGAATGAAACAGTATTGATTAAAGGGGCACGCTCTTTTCGTTTTGACGAAATTGTAGTGTCGCTCGAAGAAAAAACCCATGAGACGGTATTAGAAATTAACCTGAATGCCATTGTGCACAACCTCAACTTTTACAGGGCAAAGCTGAAACCGGAAACCAAAATAATGGTCATGGTTAAAGCCTTTGGGTACGGCAGCGGAAGCTATGAAATTGCCAAGGCACTATCTCACGAAAAGGTAGATTACCTGGGTGTAGCCTTTGCAGACGAGGGTATTACCTTACGCAACGCAGGAATTACCACACCTATTATCGTAATGAATCCTGAGAGCAGCGCTTTTATGGCAATGGCTGCTTATAATCTGGAACCCGAAATATATTCGGCTAAAGAACTTCTGGCGTTTATAACCGTGGCGCAGCAAAAGAATTTATCTAATTACCCTATACATATAAAGCTGGATACCGGCATGCACCGCTTAGGATTTGAAGGTTACCAACTCGAGGAACTAATAAGCCTGCTTAAAAATAACAATCTTGTATCAGTTAAAAGTATATTTTCTCATCTGTCATCCAGCGATGTGCCCGAGTTTAAAGATTTTACTTTAGCGCAAATAAATAAATATGATGAATGGTCTCATACGCTGATGCAGGCATTGGATATCGACCCTATCCGTCATATATTAAACACATCGGGCATTTATAACTATCCGCAGGCACAGTACAATATGGTGCGCTTGGGTATCGGCCTTTACGGTGTAGGTAATGACGAAGCTGAATATAGAAACCTGGAAAATGTGGGCACGCTTAAAACCATCATCCTTCAGATAAAAGAAATCCCTGCAGGTGAAAGCATTGGCTACAGCCGGAAGTTCCGCACCAATGAATCCATCACTATTGCAACATTGCCGATAGGCTATGCCGATGGTATACCACGCCGTTGGGGTAATGAAACCGGCTACGTACTTATAAAAGGAAAAAAAGCGACTATTATCGGAACAATAAGTATGGATATGATGATGGTAAACATTACGGATATAGATTGTAAAGAAGGCGATATCGCTATAATTTTTGGCGAAGACCCCTCGGTGGTTAGTATCGCAAAAGCATTAGGTACAATTCCGTACGAAATTTTAACGAGTATTTCGCAGCGTGTAAAGAGGGTTTTTTATAAGGAGTAAAATCTTTTTTCATACCTTAGCAATAACCAAACAATTATTTACAATTAAAATATTTTATATGGGATTAGCTAAAGAGTTTAAAGATTTTGCGCTTAAAGGCAATGTATTAGACCTTGCCGTGGGTGTTGTAATAGGTGCCGCTTTTAATGCCATTGTAAAATCGATGGTAGATGATATCATAACCCCGCTACTGCTAACCCCGGCACTGGAAGCTGCCCACCTAAAAAACCTGACTGAACTGGTTATACCCGGAACGGCTGTAAAATATGGTAACTTTCTTAGCAATGTAATCTCTTTTATTATTGTAGCCTTTGTATTATTCCTTATCATTAAAGGTGTAAACGCAACACGCAAAAAAGAAGCCGAGATACCGGCCGCACCGCCTGCACCAACCAACGAGGAAAAGTTGCTTATGGAAATAAGGGATGCTTTAAAAAACAGACCTTTGTAAAACATGAAAGAAGAGAAAAGTTTTTGGGAGAAAGTTGGTCTGTTGTTCGACAGCCTGTTTAGATTCTTATCTGCTTTTGATTAGTGAATGAACAGTAACGTAACGCTGCTGTTATAAAAAGACGTTTCCGCTATATTACATATTCTATTATTAACAAAACCGTCCTTAAAAGACGGTTTTTCTTTGTTATATTTTTGTGGTTTCGAGTACTTTTATAACTAATTTTGCCTCATTCGTTTAATAAATAATTACCTGATATGAAAGTTGCTGTTGTAGGCGCTACCGGAATGGTAGGTGAAGTAATGCTTAAAGTACTGGCAGAAAGAAATTTCCCGATAACCGAATTAATACCTGTAGCTTCAGAGCGATCTGTAGGTAAGGAAGTGGAATATAAGGGAACAAAGTATACTGTGGTAAGCCTTGAAACAGCGGTTAGTATGAAACCTGAAATTGCATTATTTTCGGCAGGTGGTGATACAAGTAAAGTATGGGCACCCAGGTTTGCCAAAGCGGGTACAACCGTGATAGACAATTCGAGCGCATGGCGTATGGACCCAACTAAAAAGCTTGTAGTTCCTGAAATTAATGCAGGCGAACTGACTAAAGACGATAAAATTATAGCCAACCCAAACTGCTCTACCATACAAATGGTGCTTGCACTGGCTCCGTTGCATAAAAAATACAACATAAAGCGTGTGGTGGTTTCTACCTACCAAAGTGTAACCGGTACAGGCGTAAAGGCTGTCAAGCAGCTTGAAAATGAATATGCGGGCATAGAAGGCGAAATGGCCTACAAATACCCAATTCATCGTAACGCAATACCCCAGATAGACGTTTTTGAAGACAACGGCTACACTAAGGAGGAGATGAAAATGACGCGCGAAACCAAAAAAATAATTGGTGACGATTCTATACAGGTTACTGCTACAACAGTGCGTATCCCCACCGTGGGCGGGCACAGCGAAGCAGTAAACGTAGAGTTCACTAACGATTATGAGTTGGCCGATATCCGTGCTATTTTAGAGAACACCGATGGTATAACGGTACAGGATAATATAGCGTTGTTTGATTATCCAATGCCATTATATGCCGAGGGCAAGGATGATGTTTTTGTAGGCCGTATCCGCCGTGATGAAAGCCAGCCAAACACTTTAAACCTTTGGATAGTTGCTGATAATCTACGTAAGGGCGCCGCCACCAATGCCGTGCAAATTGCAGAGTATTTGGTAGCGAATAAATTAGTGTAACGCTTTTTTAAAGTATATTATAACCCGCAGTGTTTAAGGATACTGCGGGTTTAATGTATCTTCATATAACCTCAGAGCAGTCATTGCGAGGCACAAAGCAATCTCTTCAGAGTGAGTTACTGGTTTGTATGTTGTTTAGAAACTACATTTCAGCTCAGCAATATTAATACGTCTTCGTTACATCCTCATCTACCACAAGTATAAAGTCAGCTTTATTTAAAAATTCAGTATCAAGAGCATCAATGTCTTTTTGAGTGACCGATGCTATAGTAACAATCTTTAAATTGGGCTTATTTTTTTTAAGGTACCAGTTTATACCTTCAAAACCGTCGCTATGGTACGAACCGTTGTAATGTATAAACAATGTGCCCGGCTTAAGATTTTGGGCAATAAAATATCCCATAGTTGCATCTTTTATAGCCTGTGCTTTAGGTAAATTGTCGCCACCATGCCCACCCGCCATAGCAAGCATATCTTTGTAACCGGGCAATTCAGGGTCATAGGCTATTGGCAGTGGGGCAATAAATGCTTTTTCGTCGGCGGTAAGTTTATTGAGTGCTTCAAATCCCTGCTTGTACACGAGGCTTGCATACCGGCGCGGAACATTAGTTGCAATAAATGGAAACTGTTTTTCTTTTGCAAAATCGACTAACGGTTTATAATCGGTTTTATGGTTTGGCCACAGGCGCGCAAGGGTGTCAAATGCTTTTTGGTCTATCTGCCCCGCAAGGTACTGATTCAGCTGCTTCTGGTTATCCGCTTCAATCATCTCGGCACCCAGCACAAGAGGTTTCTTTTCAGCGAGGTCTTTTGTGAGTTCTAATTGCAACCAATGCACTAAAGAGTTATCGTGCTGCTCACCAAAAAATAATACATCAGCATTAGCCGATGCTTTAAGCAGTTTTTCATACGTTGTTTTTTTGCCTGCTTTGGTATACAATTGGTAGCCTCGTTTGTCCTGAGCCTTTACGGTTGTACCCAATATGACAATGGCTAAGAGAAGAAATTGTTTCATGCTTATTGATAATGAATATAAATAAAGCCGCTAAAGTAAGGATTGTTCGCTTTTAATTTTAGTATTGGTATAAATTAAATCTGCTTTAAAAATCGCGTTTATCGTCAACCAATAAGCAATACTATAAAAATTATCGTGGTTTAATGAAATTCATGTAAAATACATGCAGAACCGACTTATATAAATGCGCGATAAAGCGGGCTATTTAGTGGCCGCCCCTTCTACTCTGCTTTTTAAAGTACCGCAATTATTTCTAAATTTGTATTAATACCATAAACACGAACTGATGACTACCGGAATAGATGCTATTGCCTACGATATTGCCAAAATTCACCTACCTATAAAAACCCTCGCAGAAGCTCGTAACATTGATCCTGACAAACTGGAAAAAGGCCTTGGCCTTATTAAAATGACGCTGCCCGACCTGCACCAGGATACAGTAGTTTTTGGTGCCAACGCGCTTACCAGACTCATTACAGATAACAATCTTGATCCTGCCGAAATTGCAAGAATTTATGTAGGTACAGAAAGTGGCATTGACAGCTCTAAGCCTATAGGGTCATTTTTAATTTCGCTTATGGAACAGAAATTTGGGCATAACAAGTTTCTGGAATGCGATACGGTAGATTTCACCTTTGCCTGCATAGGAGCCGTAGATGCCTTACACAATTGTATTGATTACGTGAGGTTCAACCCTGAGAAAAAAGCTATTGTTATCGCTACAGATATTGCAAAATATGACCTGGAATCTACAGGAGAATATACCCAGGGTGCCGGTGCGGTTGCTATTTTAGTCACGGCAAACCCACGTATACTTTCTATAGAAAATAATTGGGCCGTGAGCAGTAAGGGCGTATTCGATTTCTTTAAACCGTATCGCACCCTCAAGAAAAGTGACATCACTAATATAGAAGCTAACGAGCCATGGTTTGGCAATCATGAAGCTGTTATCGAGATACATAAAGACCAGCCTGTTTTTGACGGGCAGTACAGCAACACCTGTTATACAGATCGTACACGGGAGGCCTATTACTCGTTTAAAAAACTGACGAATACTACCACGTCGTTATATAATACCTGGGAAAGCATTATTATGCACTTACCTTATGCTTACCAGGGGCGACGCATGTTTTCGGAAATTTTTGCACTTGATGCTGAAACTCCTTTGCTAAATGGCAACGAAGATCCAGCCGACTACCAGACGCGTCTGCGTGAGATAAGCAAAGGTGATGCATACCGGGCTTTCGTTAAAGAAAAACTGCAGCCGGCGGAGCCCGCCTCCTCGCTTATTGGTAATTTATATACAGGCTCTATCTTTATGGGATTTCTTTCAGCGTTAGAACACTTTGCAGCTACCGGTAACGACGTAACCGGAAAAAAATTGGGTTTCCTCGCATACGGAAGCGGATCGAAATCGAAGGTATTTGATGGTACATTGCAACCGGGTTGGAAAGCAGCTGCCGATAATGCACGCCTTTTTGAAACCCTTGCACAAAGCCAGTTGATAGATTTTGATACGTACCTGAAATTACACAAGAAAGAGCAAAGCTATAGCGTAATTGCTCCTGTAAATGAGTGGGTGCTCGATACTATTGAGGAAGAAATCACGAATCTTATTGGTGCAAGGTATTACAAGTGGGTGGAGTAAATAGTTTGCAGTCGCAGTCATCAGTCACAGTCTGCACCTCCAAGCAGCTTTAATTGAAAGAGAATTCACGTAGAATTAAAAATTTACCTCTATCATAGTGATGCGCCTGTTCCTGATAAAAAACGTAACATAGCCGTTAAACGATCCTTTAAGCCCCACCTCATAAGCATAATTGTTATTAAGGTCGTTAAATGCTGCACCCCAGTTTCTGTATTTTGTAGACAGAGGGAATTTCTCGTAGAGTTTCTCTTCTTCGTCGCCTAAAAGTATCCCGTCGATGGTAAGTACATGTTTTTCAGGAAAGTTATAGCTCACGCGGGTAGCTGTTAGCTGAGATATCTGCCCCTGCTTTCCGTCAAACTGTATTTGCATATCGTTAAGCCAATACTCTTTATGTTAGCTATCAGGATCAAAAACCGAATCGGTCTTTACTAACTGAAACTTGTGTATTGTCTTTTCAAAACTCTTTCGGGTACTTTTATATAAGGGCTTGTTGTTTATAAGCACTGTGGCGTAAGGTATAGAATCTATTTGTCGGGAAGCAAATTCAGTTTTGTAATCATGGTCAAAGAACGCAGTCATTTCCTGAGGTAAAATAGCATTAATACTGTTGTGCCCGTCAAAATAATCAATGTTGCCCTTTGGGAAAAACAAAGAGCAATTATTGGCAGTGGTGAAAATAGTATCCTTAAATTTATTTACCTCAACAACATACATATTAGGCACTGGTTGGTTACCATTGCACGGCAGCACATTCTTAGTCCATTGTGCTACAGCCTCCTTTTTGTACCTTAGCAGGCCGTAAGCAAGTTTTGCGTCATAACTTTCGGCAGCCTGTATATATTTTCCTGTTTTGCGCTCCTGAATTATGTATGTAAGCACTGTACATGGACCATCTTCATACTCATCTACCAGCCTGTAGGCGGTAACCTTCGTATAGTTTTCATAATTATCCTGTGCACTACATAGCGTACAAAATAGTAGTAAAAAGAAAAGTTGTTTCATAACAGTAAGGTTTGCATGTACTTATAACTAATTTTATAGTATTTATAGTATATGTCAAGGCTCAAAATTAATTAAAGGTATTACGTAACTTTGTTATCTAATACTCCATACCATGCCGCAACACCTGAAGATACTACATATAGACAGTAACCACCCTACCCTGTGGGAACAATTGGAACAGGCCGGATTTATCAATGAAGCCGACTATAAATCATCTAAAGGAGAAATTGAGGTTAAGATACACGAGTACAGCGGCATCGTGATACGCAGCCGCTTTAAGATCGATAAGACATTTATAGATGCAGCCGCAAACCTGCGTTTTATAGCCCGGGTGGGTGCGGGACTGGAAAGTATAGATACCGCTTATGCCGAAAGCCGGGGCATTGCCCTCATTGCTGCACCCGAAGGTAATCGTAATGCAGTGGGCGAGCAGGCATTGGGTATGTTGCTATCTCTTTTTAATAATCTTAACCGTGCCGACAGGCAGATACGTAACGGGGAATGGATTCGTGAGGGTAACCGCGGGCATGAACTGGAGGGTAAGACCGTTGGCCTCATAGGATATGGCAACATGGGCAAATCATTCGCAAAAAAGTTACGCGGGTTTGATACAAAGGTGCTGTGTTATGATATAAAGTCCGGTGTGGGTGATGCAAACGCCACACAGGTTTCGTTAGAATACTTTCAGGCGCATGCCGATGTGCTGAGCCTGCATACTCCCTCTACGCCTAAAACCGATGGTATGGTAAATGCAGCTTTTATAA
>Ga0265780_10012394_pt1 | contig 10010 bp, 9 predicted proteins | sample P1T30metagenome_FD_192432 | JGI IMG/M metagenome (GOLD analysis project Ga0265780, IMG submission 192432) | Plant litter microbial communities from East Loma Ridge, Irvine, California - P1 T30 | ecosystem: Environmental > Terrestrial > Plant litter > Unclassified | place: USA: California... | reverse complement strand
GCTTCGGCAAGGAAGCTGTCAAACGCATAAAATGCGGTTTTCCCGGAACACATAAGGACAACCCAATGCGCATCCTGCATACCATGTTGAGGGTCGGCGACCTGCAACGCTCCATCGACTTCTACACCAAGGTGCTGGGCATGAAACTGCTGCGCACCAGCGACAACCCGGAGTACAAGTACAGCCTGGCCTTCCTCGGCTACGGCAGCAACCCGGACCACGCCGAGCTCGAGCTGACCTATAACTGGGGCACCGACAGCTACGACATGGGCTCGGCCTACGGCCACATCGCCATCTCGGCCGAAGACATCTATGCCACCTGCGAGCAAGTGCGCGCGGCCGGCGGCAACATCACCCGCGAACCGGGCCCGGTCAAGGGCGGCACCACCGTGATCGCCTTCATCACCGATCCCGATGGCTACAAGGTCGAGCTGATTGAGCGCGCCGACCATGCCGGCGGTGGTGGACTGAGCAACTAAGCAGCGACTGTTTTTGACAGAAATAGCGCGGAGTCTTCATGGGCAACGCGCAATTTTCTATTTAATCCTACCCATTGCGCATATCCTGCTTGTGGCTTGATGACCATCATGCCCGCCGGCATCACTGACAAGACCTGTTCTTTTAAGATCGACATTGTCGCCAACGCGAAGGAGTGTGACGATGTTCATCTAGGCTAGTCCTCGTCCATGAGGGCCTTTCCCGATCCTGCCTTGCTCAGCTTGTTCGACACTGGCCTGAGCCAGCATGCGCGGCTCCTTACCCTTGCCAGCAGCCAGCAAAGCGGCTTGCCGCAATCGCTTGTGGCCGAAGGTTTCGCGGGCCGCGAGACCGTCAATGCACTGCTTCGCTTCGAGGCCGAAGCGCTAATCGACAACAGCTCTCTGAACCCGGGGGGCCATGCCGCTGCTCAGTACGCGATGTTGCCCCCAATACTCGACGTCGTTGATCGGAGGGCATCGTGCAAGCACAACATAATTATTAGGCCGCTAGCTTTCCCTCATCAATTTTGTGACTTATATCTTGAACCACCTGGCCAGTATGAATAACAATAACGCGTTCTGCCATTTGAATCGTTTCAGGACGATGTGCCACAATGATGCGTGTAAGCGGAATACCTCTAATCGCTTGATTGACAGCCTGTTCATTCCAAACGTCCAAGTGACTAGTGGCTTCATCGAGCACTAAGATTTTCGGATTCTTATATAAGGAGCGTGCCAGCAAAATCCGTTGCTTCTGTCCTCCCGACAGGCCAGTGCCGATATCGCCAACCAAGGTATTGAAGGCCATCGGCATTGCCGCAATCTCACTCCCGATCGCGGCGAGCTCAGCGCACTTATGCACTCGCTGCATATCGATCATCGGGTCAAAAAAAGCGATATTGTCTGCAATCGATCCCGCAAACAGATTGTCATCCTGCATCACGGTACCAAGCATTTCGCGGTAGTTGGCCATCCCGAGAGAAGTGAGAGAAACATCGCCAATTCTTATTTCGCCGCTAGTCGGCGTAAGCAGGCCTAGCAGCAGCTTCATCAGGGTAGTCTTTCCGCAACCTGAGGGGCCGGTGATCGCGAGGCATTGTCCTACCGGGATGCTAAGGTTGAGTTCACGAATGACATAGGGCTCGTTGTCCGAATATCGGAAACTAAGGTTCCTTATTTCGATCGAGGGCTCAATGTGACTGATATCAATCTCTGCGGTTTCCTCATCGCGTTCGGCGTCGGTCAACACTATATCGGCGAGACGCTCACCATGCAGACGAATCATTCGCAACTCAAACAATTTGTCAATCAAGCTGGCCATCCGCTGGCTGAATTGGTCCTTGTAGCTAATGAAGGCGAACAACATGCCGACCGAGAACTTGTTGTCGAGCACAGCGAGCGCAGCAAGCCAGATCACAATCACACGTTCGCCGCTGAATAGTAGGGTATTAGCAGTCTGGTAGGACACCGACAGCTTGGCGATACGTAGCTGTGCGTTAAATTCGTCGGTCAGCGAGTTCATCCAGCTCGAGCGGCGTTCGTCACTGCGTCCAAAAAGTCGGATGCTCTGCATACCTCGCACCGTTTCCATGAAATGGCTCTGCTGTTTAGCGGCATGGATGATCTGCTCGGAATTTGCCTCTCGTAGCGGGCGAAACATAGCCCAGCGCAACAACGCATAAAGCAGCACGGCGACACAAGCTACCGTCGCCAACGCCGTGCTGTACAGTAGCATCATGACGAGTGTTCCCACCACTAGCACGCCATCGATGATGCCTTCCACAAATTGGGTGGTAAGGCTGGTTTGCATTTGTTGGATCGAGCCGAAGCGCGACACGATATCGCCGGTGTGGCGCTTTTCGAAGTACGGTAGCGGCAACTTGAGGAGATGGGAAAATGTATTTCCCAGCCACTGTACGTTCAGGCTAGTGGCCAGCACGGTAGTGACCCAAGAACGCACAGCCCCAATCGCAGTCTGCAGCAAAACCAGCAGCAGAAATCCGCACCCCAACACCGTGATCAGATCGCGGTCCGCTGCCAGCAAGGCCTCGTCCACAATCCACTGCATGTAGAAAGGCGCAGCCAAGGCGCACACTTGCAAGGACAAGCCAAGTGCGAGCACCTGAACCAGACCGCGACGTAGGCCGACTACCCGTCCCATGAGGGAGTACAAGGAGAATTGCTGGCGCTCTTCCTTAGCTTCGAACTGCGCGGTTGGTGTCAATTCGAGCGCAATGCCAGTGAAGTGCTTTGCAAACTCGGCCATGGGCAGGTGCCGTTCACCGACAGCCGGATCGTGCACAACGACATGTTTGGCGGAAAGCGTCTTGAGCACCACAAAGTGGTTCAAGTCCCAGTGCACCACGCAGGGCAGCTTCAGCTCAGGCACATGCTGTAAATCTAATTTGAGCGGGCGCGTTTGCAAGGACAAGCCGCTCGCCATCGCCATCAAACCTTTCAGGTTGACGCCCTTCATCGATACCGAGAAACGGCGACGCATGCTGGGGATATCGATCTGATGGCCCCAATAAGTGGCGACCATTGCCATGCAAGCCAGGCCGCATTCGGCTGCTTCAGTCTGTAGCAGCACGGGCAGTCGACGGTTGTTCCAATAGGCTAGCTGAGAAAGAATGGGAAATTGCACGATTTACCTGCGATCAGGGATGCGCCGGCTTAGACAAGCATCAGAACCGGCTGGTGATGGAAACGACAGATATCTACAAACGGCCGGAAATACTAAACACTGGCTCCAAGATCCATTCGTAAAGCTTGCGACGTTCAAGCATGATGCTTGCATCGACTAGCATGCCCGAGCGTAGCGGCATTACATTGCCGTAAGCCTGAACAGTCGGCTGATCAAGTTCCAACCGCACGCGATATATAGGTTCGGATTGGGACGCGCCTGGCATCGCGGCTGCTGAGGTCGCTAGCTCTTCCGGGCGTAACGAGGTTGTGGCCACTTCGCGCACGCGTGCTGAATGCTGACCAAATTTCTGATAGGGGAAAGCTTGGTAGCGCAGCAAGGCCGTCATGCCCGGTTTTAGGAAACCGATTGACCGTGATGGCACGTACATCTCTGCCTCTAACTTGTTCCCTTCCGGTAAAATCGTGGCAAGTGAAGTAGCAGTGCCGACAGTCTGACCAACATTGGCGGCAATTGCTGTGATTGTACCGCTCTGGCGCGCCCTGACTGTAACCTCGCGCCGCGCCTCGTTCTCGGTAAGGTTCTGTTCGAGCGTCGAGGCATCGCGGCGCAAGGCATTTTCTTCACGCAGCGCCTGCATCGCAATATCTTTTTCCTCTGCCTGGCTACTTGCCAAGTCGCGTTGGGTTGCCGAGCGTATGCGTTCGATCTCTAGGAGGCGCTGGCGCTGGTCGAGAAGCTCTGCCTCGCGTTCTTGTAATTGCGCTGCTGAGATGTAATTTGTTACCTTCAACTGCGCAAAGCGTGCCACTGTCTGCTCGGACAGTGCGATACGCTGCTTCTGCATAACCGCTTGACTATCTAACCGCTTGATCTCGCTTTGTAGGTCGTAACCGCGCTGCTGCAATGCCGCACGGCGTTGGCTGGCCTGCACTTTTGCCTGTTGTAATTCGGTATGGAAGCTGTCGCGGCGCCGCATTAGCAGGCTAGATATCAAAGCTTCGGTAGAATTTGCGTCAGAATTGCTCCTCTCACTGGATACGACAAACAGTATCTCGCCTTCTCTGACGAATTGGCCTTCCTTGATGCCGACTTCTTTAATTACACCGGTTTGGCTTGAGTGTACCCGGATAACCCCCGCTGTCGGAACCAACATGCCCTGGACGTGCGACTTGCGAGTAGTTTCGAAGAGCGCAAAAAAGGCGATAACTAACAAAGCCAACGTCACGAAAATACCAGTGAGCACTACGTGGCTTATCGTACGGGTCAGAATGATCGTGCCGTAGTGACGTACCGTCACATGCTCAATAGCTTGCTGGCGAAACAGCGGTTTTGCTATGGACTTACGGACATCGGAAGAAGTGCTATCTTGTTCTCCCTGATCTGAGACGGTATCGCGCAAAATACAAGCTTTCTAAATTTACTTTTAAATACCACTTTTTACTTCATTTTCATTAAGTACGGGACGAGTCACTTAACACTTAAAGTGCAACTCGAATCTCCTTGACGATGCTTCAATCCCATTAGAACAAAAAAGAAATCGATGAGCCATAGCGTCAATATCTCTCCTGTTTAACATAGCATAGATAGGCGTTGGCGTTGCGGCAGATGGAATCTTGAACTGGAAAATTCCATCCTAATTAGACACTCATCCAGCGGCAAATTTTGCCAAGATTACATGATATGCGAGAGTTAATCCATATAGATTTGCAGCCACCGGCATATTGCAACATATTATTCATAAAAAAGTATACACCCCCCCACCATTGCCATTCGAATAAGATCATTGATCTACAGCGCGAACGTTTTCTCGACTATCAAAGTAATGCGTTCCGAATGCCCATCCTGCTCTGATGCCCAAGGCTAACGCTATGAAGCCAACTACAACAATAAAAATCCTTAGGTATTTCCATACTTCTTTATCTTCCATTTTTGATTTCCTAGAGCATTTAAAATGATTTCAATTCTTCATCAAGTAAAACAGATAAAATGGCATTGTCACTAAATGACAATGCCATTTTGCTTATGGCTGGTTGAAGTAATAGATTGCACCAGCCGCACCGAAGCCAATCAGAGCGCCTACGCCGCTGACTGCAGTCAATGCGAGACCCACACGGATTGCGTAGGCAACACCTGGGGTAACAGTGATGCCACCGCTGACCGCATCAATTTCTTCCAAAGATAGATTTTGCATGCCACCAACACCAGCTTGAAGAGTATTATTTATCATAAAATATTTTCCAGACAACTTGATTTGGTTCTATTTTTAATCTATGCAATGTTGAAGAATTTTTTCCCAAATTCCCAACCAGCGTAAACGCCGGCTCCCAGCGCACCAAAACCGGCCACTCCTAAAGTTATGGCTGGTCCAGCGAGAGCGAGAGGAATGCCACCGCCAATTTCATCAATTTCTTGCAGAGTCAATTCATTCATAATTACACCTCATGAACATTTTATAAAAACGGAGAAAATTTAGCTCCTCCGATACAAATACTAACAACTGTCGAAGTGGAAAGTCAACGACTGTTGAAGTACGTTTTCCAACCCATGCAAAAAGAATAACTTGGTGATAGTATTCGATAGCTTCTGCAGAAAAAAATGGATTCCCTCTCTAGTATTATAGTCATTAGATAGAATCAGATAGAATCTTTCGTGCTTCAAGAATACCGATCAATCGTGATGCACGATTCGCGTGATCCTGGTTCTACCTACGCACAAATTTCTGCGTCCATGTGTGTCAGTTCTCGATCGTCTCAAACGGTTTGCTCGAGTAATCACGTCGCTGTGCGCCCGTCCTGAACAGCAACTCGGTATAGGCGTTATCGCTGCTCACACGCGGTCTGCTGAACGATGCTCCTCCCCGAGTTCCTCCAATGGGTTCAGCATGGTCGAGTCCTTCATGGCACTCCCTTATCCGATGCGGTACCAGTGGTCGCACTAATAGTTCGGCCAGGCTAGCCCACCGCATCAGTTGCGACGCAGACATTGCCGAGTTCGCCTAATGGACTTCGTGACCGACGATCTTCCGGCTGTAGATGTCAAACATCATGCCTCAGTAGGGGTACTTGCAATGATCGCAGTCGGCGGCCGGCAGCAACGTGATGTCTTAACTCCAAACCCTGTTCGGCGCCATGGCGCCATGGCCCGCGACCACGCACTCACTCCGCTGATTCGACTTGCCATGATGATACTGTTACTAGACCGACTTCAAGATCTGATAGAAGCTCGATTCCGCACCGACTAAAAATCCCGTTATCGGCCAGCATTAGTTGAATCAGACCAGAAGCATGTGGAAGTTGTCCGCCCAACACGTTGCCAACGATCATCAGAAGCGTATGCGCTAGGCCCGACTTGACATTTCTGTCGATGTGGCGCTCCCCCAGAGCTAGTTCCTCCCTTTCTTAAACTTCTGCATGTCCAAATCGCGCTTAGCGTCGCGGTTCTTGGTCGAAGGTGGTACTGCAATCGGGTTGTGCCGACGATGGCCCCTTCGCGCATCATCAAGCCTTTGTTGGCCTGGTGCCAGTTGATTCCATCGAAGATCCTGCGCATCAGGTTATACATGTTGAGCAGACTCGTCGCGTCCGGCGCTGACTCTTCCGTTAGGTCGATGCCGACAAGGCTGCGGGTGGCCCTGCTGTTGCAGATTGCATCTTCGATGCCCTCGTCGGACAGGCCAAGCACTGCTGCGCGATGTACATGCGCAGCATCCACTCCAGAGCGAGCGGTGCCTATTCGCGTCCTTCGCCCTACGAATAGCACGGCAGTAGTGCCGCCGCCTGCGGCGGCCACGACGTCATGGTCTTGATTTCGGCCAGGATCCAGTCGCGGCGGGTATGCTTTTCTTTTGCCTAAATTCGGCGTCGCAAGACGTGCTTTGCTTCATGGTGACTCAGCAGGAGTCAACGTCATCATCGTAGCTTGCGCTGCATTTGAATGATCCAAATCATGGGTAAACGGGGAAACAACGCGTGAGTTCGTCTGGGCGAATTTTTCGCATCCAGATCTTGCAAGCGATCAATACGTGAACAAATTCTTGAATCATGCATTAACCCCAAGTCTAGTCATGCGCTACGCATTCAAGGTACGTTTCACCAATGACGCTTTGCCGAGATTGTTGAGGAAGAATTTGAATCTACTGAAGAAGAATAGAACCATCCTCGACCTCTCGGTCAGCGCCGAACCAGCGTTTTTGTGCTGGCGATAAGTGTCAGAGTGCCGGTCATTACTGCACTCCGGCACCTCTGGATTCGCGCCGTCGGTTCGCACATGGCGAGGCGTTTCCAGAGGTCGACTCCTCTTATGGACAGACGAACTTGCAATGGCCCCCCGGAAAGACTGACAGTTGTAACTACGGTAGGCGATTCGACCGCCTCCCAACAAACTCCGCACACCACTGCTACAATCACCCCCGCCTGCTGCTGAGCAGTGCACCACAACTTAATTACGTCTTCGGGGCGGGGTGCAATTCCCCACCGGCGGTATGACCCTCACAGGTCGAGCCCGCGAGCGCCTGTTCACGTTGTCAGTGAACAGGGTCAGCAGACCTGGTGAGAAGCCAGGGCCGACGGTATAGTCCGGATGAAAGAAGATGTGCGCTGTCATGCGCCTGATCACCCGCACCTTGCGGTTGAGCAGGTGCGCGGTTTCGCTTTGCCCTGATGCGTTTTTCGCCAAACCCATGCGAGGAGCGTTTCACATGTTAGTCCCTACCTACACCCTTCACAGCAGCGACCTCGAAGGTCGTATTTCCGCCGCCCTGGCCGCCATGCGCGCCGGTATCCCGGTCATCCTGCTCGACGATTTCGACCGCGAGAATGAGGCCGACCTGATCGTCGCCGCCGAAAAACTGAGCGTCGAAACCATGGCGCTGATGATCCGCGAATGCAGCGGCATCGTCTGCCTGTGCCTGTCCGACGACAAGGTGCGCGCGCTCGAGCTGCCGCCGATGGCGCCCGAGAACGGCAGCCGCTACGGCACCCCTTTCACGGTCTCGATCGAAGCCCGCCATGGCGTGACCACCGGCGTGTCCGCCGCCGACCGCGTGTCGACCATCCAGGCTGCGATCGCGCGCAATGCCCAGCCGGACGACCTGGCGCGTCCCGGTCACGTGTTCCCGCTGCGCGCCACGCCGGGCGGTGTGCTGGCGCGCGCTGGCCATACCGAAGGGTCGGTCGACCTGGCCAAGCTGGCCGGCCTGCAGCCGGCCGCCGTGCTGTGCGAGCTGATGAACCCGGACGGCACCATGATGCGCGGCGAGCAGATCGAACGGTTTGCCGAAGAGCGCGCCTTCCCGATCCTCACCATCGCCGAACTGATCCAGTGGCGCCGCGCACGCGCGCTGTAATATGAACATGTAAAAAAGCCCGGGTCGCCAGCACGCTGGCCACCCGGGCTTTTTTCACGACGGCCTGCGCACGAAGCGCAGGCGCGAAGATCACTCTCCCAGCAGGCTGTTCACCGGCACCAGGTCCGCCTCGCGCAGCGAGCCGGCGGCGGCTTTCAGGCGCAGGCCGTTGATGATCACGTCATAGCGCGCACGCGACAGGTCGGTGCGGGTCTGGTACAGCTGGCGCTGGGCGTTCAGCACGTCGATATTGATGCGTACGCCGACCTGGTAACCCAGCTTGTTCGATTCCAGCGCCGACTGGCTCGACACTTCGGCCGCTTCCAGCGCCTTCACCTGCGCCAGGCCGCTGTTCACGCCCAGGAACGATTGACGCGCCTGCAGGGCCGCGTTGCGGCGGGTCGCTTCGAGGTCGTTGCGGGCCCGGTCTTCCAGCGCGATCGACTCGCGCACCCGGCTGGTCACGGCGAAGCCGCTGAAGATCGGCACGCTCCACTGCACGCCGATCGCGTTGTTCTTGGTGTCGCCCGAGCTGCCGGTGCGGCCGTTGACATCGCGGCGGGTCGAGCTGGCCACCAGGTCGACGGTCGGCAGGTGGCCGGCGCGGTTGCGCGAGATGTCGCGCATGGCGATTTCGACCTGCAGCTGGCCGACGGCCACGCCGTAGTTCTGGTTCTCGGCCGACGAGACCCAGGGATCGACCGAGGCCGGCTGCGGCACCGCCAGGGTCACGCCCGGCTTGAGCGAGGCCAGGTTGCCCGGCGCGGTGCCGATGATCGTCTGCAGCGTGTTGCGCTTGTTGTCCAGGTCGTTGACGGCGGCGAATTCCTGCGCCAGCACCAGGTCATACGCGGCCTGCGCCTCGTGGGTGTCGGTGATGGTCTGGGTGCCGACCTCGAAGTTGCGCTTGGCCGACGCCAGCTGTTCGGTGGTCGCTTCCTTCTGGGCGCGGGTCGATTCCAATTTGTCTTGCGCCGCCAGCACGTCGAAATAGGCGGTGGCCACGCGGGTGATCAGGTCTTGCTGGGCCTGGGCGAACTGCGCCTCGGCGATCGCCTGCTGCAGCTTGCTCTGCTGGTAGGTCTGCCAGCGATCCCAGCGGTACAGCGGCTGCTGCAGCGACAGCGTGTATTCATTGGTGCGCAGGTTGGCGCCGCTCGAATCGATGATGCCCGGCTGGCCGTTCGGCAGAGTGCCGACCTGGCCCAGATTCCATGGATCGAAGTCGTTGTCGTTCTTGCTGATGCCCCCACTGAGACCCACGGTCGGGAGCAAGCCGGCACGCCCCTGTGTAATCCGCTCGCGGCCCGCGGACAGCGAGGCGCGCGCGCTCGCATACGTCGCATCGTTGGCCAGCGCCTGCTGGTACACCTGAATCAGGTCGGCAGCACCGGCGTTGAGCGAGAAGCACGCGCTGGCAAGCAGCACGGCGAGTAGGGGTTTCTGCATTGCTATCTCCACAGGAGTCATCTAGTTGAGGATCAGGTCAATACTTCGGCATCGACGGATCGACCTGTACGGCCCAGGCGTGTACCCCGCC
>Ga0265780_10012392_pt1 | contig 10010 bp, 9 predicted proteins | sample P1T30metagenome_FD_192432 | JGI IMG/M metagenome (GOLD analysis project Ga0265780, IMG submission 192432) | Plant litter microbial communities from East Loma Ridge, Irvine, California - P1 T30 | ecosystem: Environmental > Terrestrial > Plant litter > Unclassified | place: USA: California... | reverse complement strand
ATTCCATTGGCTATCAAACTATCGCACAGCCCCTATCGCCCCCAAAACAGTTACCGAGACTGTCGATGCATGACAACTAGGTTTGCCCCGGACTTGGTTTTTTTTCGTTGCACAGTACAGTGTTCTGTTTGGTTCACGTTCGACCCCCCTGCCCCGCTATCATGGATGTTAGACTGGACCGAAACCCCGAAGCGTGAACTTTAATGTAGCAATCCCAGGCGTTGAAAAGGTTGTAAAAGTAAGGATTGGCATACGTATGCGTGATGAAGAGGCCTATATGGTTGGGTAGGTTCCAGAAATTATTATACGATGCGTGTCAGTCGGAAAGGGACATGGACATGTTACTGGGAGGTTTGGAGCTAAATTCGGACGTCGGAACGCATTTGTTTTCCGGAGCAGCAGGTTCGCTGTACAGGAGCGAATCCGAGGAGTCACGGTTATGGATTCGGTGTCACAACTACGTGCATACTCTCGTATGGAAGCTTCGCGTGGCGGACATTGACGCTGTTTCTTTTGGCCGAGATGGTAGAGAGCACTTGGCGCTTGGTGAATTAAAGATGCCACTACACCCCTCCTCCTCCTCCTCCACCATCCACGGACATATAAATACTTGACTGTTTTCTACTATCAACTTTGCATCATTACTAAACATTGTCAAAATGCACAGCTCCATCTTACTAGGTCTCTGGCTCAGCGTCTCATTCATCATCTACAAGATTGTCTCTTTAATCATCACTTCACGTCGCCATGCCGCCAACGCACGTCGACTGGGTTGTCTGCCTGCTCCTAGATTCAATGATGAATTAAAACTCGATGTTTTGAGTATTAGGACCGCTGTAAGGATGACAAAGGCAGATAACAAAGGTCGTTTGCTTCAGGATATCGAGTCGCGCGTCGACGATGCTTGCAAGGCAGCAGGCAGGACGGTTAGCACGTTCTGTGCAAACTTGATGGGTAGCGAGCGCACCTTCACTGTCGAGCCACGGAACATTCAAGCTATCCTAGCGACACAGTTCAAGGACTTTGGACTAGGGGAGCTGAGGAATGAGAGCTTCTCTCCGTTGTTGGGCCGGGGTATCGTAAGTGCTACACTTCTAGCGAGACTACCAAAACATGCAGACTCTAATGTCGATTAGTTCTCTTCAGATGGTGAGCAGTGGTCCTATGCGAGAACCCTCCTTCGGCCTCAGTTTGCGCGAGACCAAGTTGGCGACTTGGACCTTAACGAACAGCACATGCAGCACATGATGCAAGCGCTCCCCGTCAACTCGAATGGCTGGACCGACGTCACGGACCTCAAGCCGCTATTCTTCCGCTTGACACTAGACTCGGCCACTGAGTTCCTCTTCGGTGAGAGCGTGGACTCGCAGCTTGCGGCCTTGACTGGATACACTTCCAGCAAAGCCCCCACGCTTGTGAGCGAGCAGGAATTTGCAATCTCCTTTGATCAAGCACAAAGCAGAATTGCTGTGGGTAGCCGTCTCGGAAAGGCGTACTGGCTGGTTTATGATAAGAAGTTCAGGGAGAACTGCAACCGTTGCCATACCTTCATCGACTATTACGTCCAACGTGTGCTCTCTGGGAAGAAGACGAGTCAAAAGACGGCGAATGGAAAGGAGAAGTATGTCTTTCTCGACGCACTTGCAGAGGCTACTCGCGACCCGGCCGAGCTTCGCTTCCAGTCAATATCGATTCTTCTGGCCGGCCGCGACACTACCGCATCGCTCCTTTCATACGTCTTCGTGCTCCTCTCACAGCATACGGACGTCTACCGGAAACTTCGTGCTGCTGTAACAGATCAATTCGGCACCTTTACCAATCCCAAGAACCTCGGATTTGAGAATTTGAAGTCATGCAATTATTTGCAGTGGGTTATGAATGAAACCCTCCGTCTCTATCCCGTCGTGCCACTGGATAACCGCTGTGCCCTCCGCGACACCACACTTCCCGTTGGTGGCGGTCCAGACGGTACAGCACCCGTCTACATAAAGAAGGGCATGCAGGCCGACTACAGCGTGTACGTCATGCATCGACGCAAGGACCTTTGGGGCCCTGACGCAGATGAGTTCCGTCCAGAGCGCTTCGACGGAAGGAAGAGTGGATGGGAGTTCCTCCCCTTCAACGGAGGACCACGGATTTGCATGGGGCAGCAATTCGCTCTTACCGAAGCTGGCTTTGTGATTGCAAGGATGGTACAGAGGTTTGAGGAGATTGAGAGTGCGGGAAATCCTTGGGACTCGGTTGAGAAGGGCGGTTTAGGCTATGTTCGGCATGCTGTGAGCTTATCTTCGTGTCCGGCTGATGGGGTCAAGGTTAGGATGAAGGAGGCGAAAGAGTAGTTTATTGTTATTTTTTTTGCCGAATGTAAACAGGCGTTTTGTTGTTGTCAATGGATTATCTTTAGTCTACGGTATGCTGTGTCCTATGACGGCAGTGCTGATTACGGCAAAAGGAGCTAAGTGTTCCGATGCGCTAATTTGGCGGGCAAGGATGTGTCGGCGGGACCATGTCCAAACTTTTGAGGATCAGTACTCACGGCCAATCCGTCACCACATCGCCCAATATGCGAAGAGCGCGTGCACTTGGGGTAAGAAGAAGCAAACAACAGTCGTCAATTGTTCGGTCCTTGATTGACAATGACAGGTCTCTTCGACTCGCGATATCTGCATTCTCTGCGCCACTCGGCAGTTGGCCGCATCAAATACGCTCGCTACATGGCCGAAGGCTGCCCAGCGGAGGGAATTGAACTCGTCCACAAGGGCGCCGCAGTCAGCAGAAGGGATAATATACAAAGATGCAAACGAACGACCAGAACCCATGACGCAGGCACAACGAATGCGTGCGGCGTTGGCGGCCAGCGCCCCGTTTGCCCCTCCAACGTCTCCACAACAAGGAGGATACATATCGCCAGCAGAGAGGGTCAGGTTATCGTTAGCAGCATCACGGCCGCAGCAGGTTTCGCAACCACCACGCCAGCCGCCACCTGAACGGCGGGCGATGAGCCGGGACAGATTCGCACCTGCTGCTCGGAGAGTGGGTGGCTATGAGCGCACCAACGACTATAGACCCCCTACCCAGAGTCGTTACACGGTCAATATGGACTCGAGACCACCAGTCAACACGCCGGCATTTGGCTCGGAAAACTTGCGACGGCGCAACGAACAAGCACAATACCATGAACGCAACCAAGTTGGACGAGACCATCGAGCGTCACCCCAGGTTTCGAGACCTATGCCGCAGCGGAAGATGCTAGACCAAGACGAGATATCTAGATTACTAGGGAATACGTCTAAAAGTAATCCGTCAGAGAAACCGTATCAGCCCCTTGCAAGAGATATGAATGCACAACGGACATGCTGGCATTGTGGCTCAAAAGAACATGGGAGCGGTGCTTGTCCAAGCAAGCCCATGCCCCGTGAACGACTAGAACAGCGGGCGTCAACAATCCAGTCATCCGGCCAGTCAGAACAACGTAGCACAATGTACCGGCCACCTCAGCGCTACGAGGAGTCCATATCAGATGCAGCAGAGGCCTGGGTGCAGAAATCAAAGGGCAAGTTGGAGGTTGAACCGTCTTATCAGGTCCAGAAGGAGGAGGAGAATAGGCGGCGGAATCGCTTCACAGATGAGCCAGAAACAAGAAACCGGTATGATGAGCCCGAGCGACGGCAGGGCGGAAACAAGGGCAGAAGCCGGCGCGTGCAACGGTACGAAGAAGAAGATGACGACGACCGCCCAGCCATTAGCAAGCAAGAGCGCAAGCGGTTAAAGGCTGAAGCCAAGAAGGCTGCACAACTCTCCAAGAACGAGCCGACGCCAATCTCCTTGCCCGAATACATCAGCGTAGCTAACCTCGCAGGTGCCCTCAAGCTAAGAGTAGAAGATTTTGTGAGGAAGTTGGAGGACCTTGGCTTCGAAGACGTACAGAACGACCATATTCTCAACGCTGAGCATGCGGGGCTCATTGCGCAAGAGTACAACTTTGAACCCATTTTCCAGGCAGAGGAAGACGACGGTGACTTGCATCCTGCACCAGCCCTGGATCCCGAAGCGTATGCCGAGCTACCTGCCCGGCCACCTGTTGTTACCATCATGGGTCACGTTGATCACGGCAAAACTACAATTCTGGACTACATGCGTTCGACGAGTGTTGCTGCCACTGAGTTTGGTGGCATTACGCAACATATCGGTGCTTTCAGTGTACCTCTGGCGAATGGAAAGAAGATTACTTTCCTGGACACACCTGGCCATTCTGCATTTGAGACTATGCGCGCTCGTGGTGCCAACGTCACCGATATCGTTGTATTGGTCGTTGCTGCCGACGATTCCGTCATGCCGCAGACTGTCGAGGCTATCAAGCATGCGCAGGCAGCCCAGGTACCCATGATTGTTGCTATCAACAAGATCGACAAGGCGCAGGCAGACCCGGATTCTGTCAAGCTTGATCTCGGCCGCCATGGTATTGAGATTGAAGACTTCGGGGGCGATGTCCAGGCGATATGCGTGAGTGGTAAGACAGGACAAGGTATACCAGACCTTGAAGAAGCCATCTCGACACTCTCTGAGATGCTCGACCACCGTGCTGACCCTCAAGCTGCGGTTGAAGGATGGGTACTTGAAGGCGCGACCAAGAAGTCTGGGCGTACAGCCACTGTCCTTGTTCGCAGTGGTACCCTTCGTCAAGGCACCACTCTTGTTGCTGGCACTACATGGACACGGGTACGTACTCTACGTAACGAAGCTGGCGTAACAGTTGAGGAGGTTGGACCTGGCGTGGCCGTCGAAGTCGATGGTTGGCGCGACCAGCCAATTGCGGGTGATGAGGTCCTCCAAGCAGATGATGAACAACACGCCACCTTTGTGACTGAGTTACGTAGCGACAAGATTGATAGAGAACAGATGGCGCGCGACATGGAAGCCATCAACGAATCTCGCCGTCTGGCCCGTGTGGAAGCCGAGCGACGCGAAGCTGAACAAGCTGCAGCCAAGGCTGTCGAGAACGGCGAGGAAGTAGAAGCAGCGACGCCTGTCGAGCAAAAGGAGTCTGGCCCGGAGGTTGTCTCTTTCATCATTAAGGGAGACGTCTCAGGATCGGTAGAAGCAGTTATTGACTCCGTCTCCGCACTTGGAAACGCGGAGGTGGCTACACGCATCCTACGCCATGGTGTGGGCCCGCCTTCCGAATTTGACATCTCGCATGCTGCTGATGCAAAGGGACACATCATTAACTTTAACACTGTGACCCCCGGGAGCGTCATCAAGCTAGCAGAAGAGAAGGGTGTAAGGATTTTGGAAAGTAACATCATCTACCGTGTTGTTGAGAACGTCAAGGAGCTCTTGTCCGAGAAGCTCGCACCAAAGGTGATTCACAAAGTCACTGCCGAAGTGGAAGTTGCAGCCTCCTTTGAGATTAGCCTCGGTGGCAAGAAGAAGATGATGGTTGCGGGATCAAAGGTCCGCAACGGTGTTGTCCATCGAGGCACAAAGGCAAAGGTGCTGCGTGGCGAGACGCTTATCCACGACGGTAGGTTTTTTCCCCAAGTCTACTATCTACAGGAATGAAATGAATGCTAACTACCACGCAGGTATCATCAGTACGCTCAAGAACCAGAAAAAGGACGTTGAGCAGATGCGCAAAGACACTGAGTGCGGTATCTCGTTTGCAGCATTCAATGACTTCAAGGCCGGTGATCGTATTCAGTGCTACGAGCAGGTACTTGAAAAGAGGAGTTTGTAAGATGTTGTATGTTGTGTGCTTGTGTATGTATTTATAGCTCTTCATTATCTCCGCTGGATGTACGTGTAAATCACAGGCTGGGGTTTTTTGTCTTGCATTTAGCGCCTCGGGAGTTTGATTTATTTCATTGTATTCACTACAGGAGGCTATATATCAGAGACATGTAGATGGCCTACCTACCTTGTTGATAGCATGTAAAAAAGTTTAGAGTACATGTCTTAATTCATTGTCGTCTTCTCTGCGATTCATATGTATACAACGTCAACCCGTGCACACTTGTATTACCACGTGCCCATGCATCAAACATGTCGCCTTCCTCCCCCATGACCTCCCAAAATCAGCCCAAGAAAAATAGCACGCAAAAAGATGAATGCGCACGCCGACGGGCGGACACCCCACTCTACATTTTCCTATCGCGCCCTCGTAAAGGGAATTACATGGAGAATAGCGGTACATACTCAGTAAACTAGTGGCATCACCATTAGCAAGTCTTTTGTGTTTGATGCCGAGCATTGCTAACAATAAATTACTACGTCACGACATATAATTTAGAGAGAGGTGGACGAGTATATATAAGTGATGTTGATGTTTATCCATACATTTTCACGAAGCCGAATTGTTGTAACAGCAAAAAGACAAGAAAACAACAATCAATGTGCTATTCTAGCAAAATGTTCGAGAGAACATGGGTAGGATCATGCGTCAAAAGTTGCATCTTATGAGAACCCATCTCTTTTGCTACCTTAGTGCCACTCCCTTTCCTACCATCTATACGTGCTTGCGCAACTTGGCGCCGGTCCATAATACTGGCGCCAAGTGCTGTGACGCATTGAAGCCGAACAAAGAAGCAAACCAAAGTATTGCCAGGATGGCGACTGGCACGAGAAGAAGTTCGGTATGGTGCAGAAAGGGTAGTTCCTTGTAGCCAAGGAAGGTGATGATGAAGTAGTAGTTCAACCCGAGTAGATAGAGGGTGTTAGAGAGGAAGAGGGAAAACCTGTAAAACATGGTCAGTTGCGAACCAATCTCTCCATGTCGATGTCCTACCAATGGTGTGTTCCTATCAATGGCATGCACAGAAATTGCACGACATATAGAAAGGCCCAGACGGGTACAAATGCTCTAATGGCAACATCCCAGCAGTATCCAAACTCGAGCTCATCCTTGCCCGAATCTTCTCCAAGATTATACAGCCCTCTCCGTCGCCCGGGTAGTAAGTTGTTGTCCGGCCCCAACAAGCGGCCGACGAGGAAGAAGAACAGGGTTGCTATTACGAGCGAGAGGAGGAGAAAGTGGCCAAATATGAAGACGAGAGTGATGTGGAGGGTTTGCGTGAAGCCGTCTGCGTATGCGAAACCCCAGGCGAGCGATGTGAGTGTGAGGAAGAAGGAGAGTAGGTATGTAAAAGAAGGGTCAGGTCGATGGTATGACTTTGTGGTTTGTTTCTACGACATGGTCAACTATGCACATAGTCTGACAGAGCGCAGACTGCATACATGGTAGTAGATCTGGCGAAACACCTTCTTGGGCGCTATTATTAAGCTCATAATCTCCCATATGGCCATCTCAAAGTCCATCTGCGGAAACTTGAACATGCGCTTGAAGAAGCGCGGCATTTTGACCTGATTGCGCCGCGATGAGGATGGCGTAGACCCAAAGTTTGAGGGCCCGCCCGTCGGCCTTGGGAGTGATATGTGAGGGTTCATGCTGGGCTATCTATATGCGCGGTCGTGACTTTGTGCAGGCGCAACACCGGGTGCTGTGGGGATGGTCGGATGCGGGTTGGAGTCGGAATCGTAGTTGTCACCGGAAATCCCACACGTCCATCATTGAAGGGCGCACGTGAGTCGTTGATTGCTGCAGTGAATGGTGTTAACGAGAGTGTGTTTTGGTGCCTGGGCAATGACATCGACGTTTGGAGCTCGAGCGCTAGCGCCAAGCACAAGGCTGACCCCGACCTGACAGGTTCAATAGCAAGCCGCAACTACTGCCCGCAGCCTTTGCTCATCCATACACGGCGCGCACTCTCTACCACGGACGGCGCATCATCTTCCCACGCCGCGCGCATTTTGCATCAGCTCCGCGCGCCTTTCTCGCCTACCAAGAGCAGAGTACCGGGTCTAGTACATCTGCCGTTTTCTCTCGCGCACCTGCGACACTTGACCACGCGACAAAGAGATAGCATTGGCATTGTCTCGACCAAAACCTCATCTGCGCATATCGTAATACCACGCCCGCTATTAACAACACGCCCAATTCTAAAACGCACACCACAGATCTCACACAACCGCTGATATGGCGGACGAGGCCGAGCTTGCCTTCCTCGCGGCGCAGCAGGACGAGTACGACCCTGCAGCCGGCTACACGATGAACGAAGCGTCGACTGGCCAGGACGAATATGACCCCACGACGACATACTCGCCACACTCGTACCAGTCGGGATCCATGCAGCCCGAGTCTGGCGCCAACTCGCCGCCCCCAGCCGACGAGGGTGAGAATGGGTTGAAGCCCGTGCCCGTTCAGGCTGCCGCAGACGCTTCCGCAGCGCCGACGTCAAAGCGACCGCGCACTGTGGGTGGTTTTGTCGACGAGAGCGAGGACGAGGAAGAGGAGTCCGCTGTACAGCCAGAGGCGAATGCCACGCTGCCGAGTGCGACGGGGGCTACAGAGTCTCCTCAGCGGTCTTTTACAAACACTCCAAACAATAATCCCAACCCAGATGTACAGTTACATAGTGCACAAGATGAGGCTCCTGCATCTATTTCTGCTTCTGTCACTGTCAATGAGCCTGCTCCCTCTGTTGCTTCTCTTCCTAACGGCAGTACGCCTGTTCCAGACGCTACTAAGCCAGGTGCTCCCGACGTCTTGACTGTTCCTTCAGCCCGCCCGTCTGTGGCCTCAGCTACCCCAGCTCCTACGCCTGCTTCTGCACCAAAGGCTCGTCTTCCTCAGGACCGAGTCGGTATTCTCGAAGATCGCATTGCTGAAGACCCACGTGGTGACATCGAAGCTTGGTTGAGTCTAATTGAGGAGCACCGTAGGCGACACAAGCACGACGACGCCCGAGCTGCATTCGAGCGCTTCCTCAAGGTCTTTCCTTCAGCGGTAAGAAGAATATGTGTGCGTGTGTGTTTTGTGTGACTTCACTAACAGAACCAGGGCGAGACATGGGTCGAGTATATCAACTTCGAAACCGAACTGGATGAGTTGCCAAAGGTCGAGCATCTCTTCGGTCGTTCCATACCGTCTGCGCAGTATCTCGGTATTTACTCTGCTTACATCGACTTCATCCGCCGTCGCTTCAACCTCACCACAGACCAGAATGGCCAGAACCGCCAGACCGTCACACAGGCCTATGAATTTGTGCTCAATTCCGTTGGTCTCGATGTCCACGCTGGAAAGTTGTGGCTCGACTATATTGAGATGCTCAAGACCGGACCGGGTGTACTTGGGGGCAGCAACTGGCAAGACATGCAGAAGATGGACACCTTGCGAAAGGCCTACCAGCGGGCTGTGGCTGTACCCCACAACACAACTCTGGAGTTGTGGCGAGATTACGACAAGTTTGAGATGAGCTTGAGCAAAGCTACTGTAAATGTTCATGTCCGACTTTCCACTTTCCACAAGACTAACACCACCGGCACAGGGTCGCAAGCAACTTCAAGAGACATCTCCTGCGTACATGACTGCTCGAAGCGCTATTAACGTTCTAGAGAACAACATCACGAGGGGTATCAACCGAACCACATTACCCAAGCTACCACCTGCGGCCGGTTTCGATGGATATGACGATTACATGAACCAAGTCAAGCTATGGAAGAACTGGATTCAGTGGGAGAAGAGCGACCCACTCGAGTGCGCAACCGACAACCGCGAACTATACAACAAGCGGGTATTACATCTATACAAGAATGCCCTCATGGCTCTCCGATTCTGGCCAGAGTTGTGGTATGAGGCAGCTGAGTGGTGTTTTGAGAATAATCTGCAGGCTGAAGGTGATAAGTTCCTTACTGACGGCATCGATGCGAACCCCGAGAGCTGTCTCCTGGCCTTCAAAAAGGCCAATCAGGTCGAGCAGCGCACCGATTTCGAAGACGGCCAACCAGGCATCGTCGCCAAGGGCAAGGCCGTGCGAGAGCCATACCAGAGACTGTTGGACACCATCTACGACCTCACGGCCCAAGTCAAGAAGCGAGAAGAGCACTCCATCACTCGTGCAAGGGAGCAATTTGAGGCACAAAAGGCCGCCGATGAGGCTGCTCGGGCAATCGCG
>Ga0265780_10012390_pt1 | contig 10010 bp, 15 predicted proteins | sample P1T30metagenome_FD_192432 | JGI IMG/M metagenome (GOLD analysis project Ga0265780, IMG submission 192432) | Plant litter microbial communities from East Loma Ridge, Irvine, California - P1 T30 | ecosystem: Environmental > Terrestrial > Plant litter > Unclassified | place: USA: California... | reverse complement strand
AAATTCTCATTAAAAACACTTTAATTTGGAGCGGAATGTCAGAATCGAACTGACGACGGAAGATTGGAAATCTACAGTTTTGCCATTAAACTAATCCCGCAAAAATTAATTCCTTAGAGATATCGGAATTATAATCTGTTTCTCATCTCAAGTATTCACCGAAACAGTTTAGTTGAAAATCTAGTCAACTCGCTAGTAGCTACCTTACGGTAACGAATTTGGCCTGTCAGGAGGGGTTCGAACCCCCGACCCACAGCTTAGAAGGCTGTTGCTCTATCCAACTGAGCTACTGACAGATAAATCTTTATTACTCCAAATTAAAAAATATTAAGTTTCCATGATAGCACTTCTACGGATTTCAGTAAGGTACTTGCTTGCTCTAATCCTTACTACCTCAATATGTTTTAATTTGGTGCCTGAGGCCGGAATCGAACCGGCACGCCTCGCAGCGAGAGATTTTAAGTCTCTTGTGTCTACCAATTTCACCACTCAGGCAAATTAAAACTTACTGCATCGTTACAACAGAATCTATTATACTGATTACTGCTTATTTTGTACAGCTATTTTAAGAATTTTAACTTCATTTTTTCTTAAATTTTATTACTAGATATAGTTATTAAAGGGATGGTACTAGGGGCGGGGTTCGAACCCGCGACCCAAGGATTATGAGTCCTTTGCTCTAACCAACTGAGCTACCCTAGTATCGCATGTTTATTACTACATCATTTTGAACTTGATTCGCATCTTGTTCAGTGCCTGTATTTTACCATAAAATCTTTGGTATCAACAAACTATTTTTACTGCTTTTATTTCTTAAAACCTACTACTAGATATAGCATTGAAGGGATGGTACTAGGGGCGGGACTCGAACCCGCGACCCAAGGATTATGAGTCCTTTGCTCTAACCAACTGAGCTACCCTAGTATATGTTCGCTACTACATCATTTCTAAACTTGATTTTCATCTTGTTTAGTAGCCTGTATTTTACCATAAAATCTTCGGTATCAACAAACTTTTTTTACTACATCTGAATTTGATTTTATCTCTCATTCAGTAAGCTGTATTTTATCTTAAAATCTAAGAAGAGTACAACTTTTTTTTATTTTGTTTTCAGTCCATTTTTACAACATAGGACTTTAACAAGGTAGTTTATATTTTAAATTTTTAAAGAGCAAAAAAAAACAGCCAACTTTTCAGTGGCTGTCTTTTGAATTCTGTTGTTAAGAGTTCGTTGTGACCTTAACTATTTTCAGACAAAAGACCGCCAGGAGATAATATTCTTATCCCTCTCAATCCTAAGCCTAACAAGTTTACAGTTTTGATCATTTTCAAAGTTTCCTTAACGAATGAACATATCATAGTCGAAAGTTATGATGCTTGTCAACACTTTTTTTAAAATTTTTTATTTTATGTTGTTTTTAGTAATTTTAACATGCTTGCTACTAACATCTTGCTAACATGCAAAAATTAAACAATCACCCTGAGATGATTGCAACTTTCGTATATTTATTATTACCAAGTATGAGGCTTGTATCCTTGTTCAGTAAGAGTTTTATTTACAAATGACCCATCAACAACACTCAGATATCCTTTTTCAGTTTTAAATTCAACTATATCGCCAGGTTGAGTTAAGGCAACTACATCTTCTCCTGTCCCCCATAGGCGAGTAAGATAAGAACGTTGTTCTCCTTCTAAAAGAATGACATACTTTCATCCCGTATTAAAAATGCACAAAAATCAGCAATGGCTGGCTGTGGTCTTTCAGATATTCTTTTTGAATCTAGGATGCAATCTTCATTTGAAGCTATTCTTAGTGAAGCACCACAATGTGATTACGAGCAAACTAAAGAAATTTTGAAAGAGTATGGTTATAACCCTCATTGGGAACCTTATGAAGCTAGTGAAGGAGAATGTAGCTTGACTGGAATTGATGAGTATTGCTGCCCTTGTGGACGCCATGAATAATAATCTAGATATTGCAAAAACAATAAAGCCCCTATAATGGGGCTTTTTCTTTTCTAATCTCAAATCATTTCAATATTGTCTATTTTATATTTATACAGACAAAAAAATACCCTCATTTTAAGAGGGCATTATTCTATTAATCGCTCAACGGATATAAGAAATCATCTTTCTTATTAATTTACTGCCATTGCTAAGGATATAACTCCTATTAGTGCAATAAAGCCAACTAAAATTTTGGTTCTTTGTTTTTTACGTGAAACTAAAAAACTTTGTACTTCCTTTTTCATCATACTTCTCCATTTTGATATCAATTTATTTTTATTAATATCTTCTTTTTAACAAATAGCAAGAGACATAATAACAAAAAAGCAGCCTAAGCTGCTATCCATGATTACTTTTCTTGCTCACTAAGCAATTATAGTGTAGAACAATAAGATGTAGTATTGATAATTATCAAAACTTAACCATTTTTGTTCCAAACCATACTAGCATACATCATACTACGAATCACTTAAAGTGTCAACAAGAAATTATATTAATTTAACACTAATATTTACATAAAAAACCATAACTTAAAATCATGGTTTTTTTCATTCTTTGGTGAAAGTATGATGAATATGGTTTATTTCATTTTAGGTTTTTGATTTTTTGATATTTACCTGATTCCAATTACTCTAAAGGAATCCAATTGAGTTGTTCAAACTCTTTATGTGCTTTATCAATAGCGGTCATTGGGCATACAGCATACAATATTGCCTTATGATTCACCCCATCAATTTTACACTCGACAGTGCATTCAACTTCTGGATCACTATCTTTCCAATTTTTTTGGGAAACATATGCCGACATATTTCCATGATTTTGTCCACTCATCTTTATCCTCCTAAAATTAATAAAGAATATTATACACCTAAAATTCTAGTCATGCATTCAATAACGAGACTTACGATTCTTCTTTTTCTCAAACCTCTGCCACCAACAATTATTACTTGGCTTGTCTGTATAACTATTATTATCAATATATTTATTGAGATTAGCAGCTAACTCATCAATTGGATCTTTTGGAAGTTCGGTAACATTAACAACCTCATACCCTAAATCTTTAATTTTTTCTTTAATCATTAGTGCTGCACTATCTCCACAGGTCAATACAGCAACTTTAGTTTTTTTATTTTCTTCTGTCATTATTTAACCTATAGAGGGAAATTAAAATTTTCTTATTTTAACTAGAGCCATTTTAACACATTAATATAAGTATAAACAATTAATTAATAATTCTCTAACTCCATACGAGTATTTCTACGGAAGATAATAAAAACCTTTGATTTTTCTACTTCTTGACCATCTTCAGTTAGACACTTGATATTTTCTACTCCCAATTCTTTTGCTAGATGCCAATTTTTAGCACTAACCTTTTTTCCTTCTGCTGTCTCAAAAGAGATATCTAAAATTCCATAATGACTAGTTAGATAACCTAACATATTAGCCATTACGAAACCGACTTTATCCTTTCCATACATTTCCGTAATGTATTGGTGCAGATGAACCTGATTACCGGCAGGAACATTATAAAGATATTCCATAATTGATTTTGCATTTTCTTCTAGCCAAGTCCCATCCTCACCATAACAAGGTGCTAATTCTTTAAACATATTAACTGCTACTGAAATAAGATTGTTCATATATTACCTTTTATTATTTAAAGCATTACACCACCAAATATAGATGAACTAAGCTTTGAATTTTGAGATAAGTTATTATACACCATTTTTGATTTAAAAAATAAAAATCGGATAGCACCTAAGTACCACCCGACTTTATTTATTCCATACCTTAGTTACTTCCAATAAATAGTAATATATTGAACCCGATCATTTAAAACAGTAAAACCTACAAAAGTTTTACCTTTGGGAACCGAATTTGCCATAGTCACCCATACACTTTTATTATCTTTGTCTACACAGGTTGGAGAACTATTAGCAGTAAGAGGTGGACTATAACCTGCATTTCTAGGGCAGATCAAGATATTCATATCTTTATCATATGTGAAGTTAGGTGTACTCCACATACTGATAGCTGCATCTGGAGTAATAATATTTCCCAAACCTGCATATGCATACATGCTTGTCATCATAAGACACAACACCATCATGATTTTTTTCATATTCTATTCCTTAAAGTTTAAATATGTATTTTGCCTATAGTTTAATTTATTGTTTTTTCTCTTTCCAATAAATCTCAATATAATGACCGTCACCTTGGTTTACACTTTTAAATCCAACAAATTCTTTACCTTTAGGAACTGCTTTTTCCATAGTAGTCCAAGCATTCTTTCCATTTTCATCAAGACAAGTATCATTCTTCCAAAGATAACGATGGATTCTTTGGCAAACAATCAAATTTTGATTTTTGTCATAAGTAAGATTTAGCCTCCACATTCCTGTAGAAACATTCAGAGGAATAACTCCACCTAGTTCTTCTGATTGACTATTACCTGCATAGGCGAACATATTTGCCATCATCAGAACCATTACCATTAAAAATTTTTTCATATTTTATCTCTTAAAGTTAATAGTTGATTATTTTTATCTAAGATACTTACCTATTTTGAAATTACTTCCAGTAAATTTCAATAATATGACTGCTACCTTGAGTTACACTTTTAAACCCAACAAATTCTTTACCTTTAGGAACAATTTGTTCCATTTTTACCCAAGCACTTTTACCTTCTTTATTGAGACAAGTATTGTATGGATCTTTATAAGCAAATAACATATTACGAGGGCAGACCAAAATATTTAGATCCTTATCATATTCAACATAATTAGTTCTCCACATACTTGTTGCCACATCACGAGTGATAATTGAATTCTTCTCTTCTGCATTTTTAGGAGTAGAAGCCGCATATGCACTCATACTTGCAATCATCAGAGTCAATGCAATAATTTTTTTCATTTTTTGATTCCTTTTGTGAGAAAAGCAAATTAAATCCAATGAACCTATTTTACTATAATATTTCACTGTTGTACATCGCTTTAAAAAAAACAAATTCACTTAATTTTTTTTGGTATTTTATTAATAAATTTAAATTGTTATAATTATAAGATGATTAAAATTAATAGAATATGAAAATTAAAAAACACACATCTTCTTACCTTGCTAATGATTTTTTAACTATTTCTTATGTCACAACCAAATATACATGCTAAAGCAATGAATAAAATGGGTTATGGAATAATAGAAAAAATTATTAAATTTGGAAATATAGATTATGTGCCATTAGCTATTGAACAAGGAGCATACAATAAAGATATGTTTGACGAAATAACTAAGCAAATTAACTTAGGTATCGGATTAAGAGATATACCAAACTCTAAAACAGAAATATTAGAGATAATAGAATTTATCCCTAAGTATATTTCTGTCAAAGAACTTAATGATGAACTAGCAACCAATCCTAATTCTGTAAATAAAAAAATTAAAATTTAAATTTTTAACTTCTTAACAGGATCTTGATTTGTTAAAAATCCTGTTAATTCATGTTTTAACATTTTATGATCATAATATCTTTTTACAAATAAAACTCGGAGAGTATCTTCTCGTTTAGCCAATACTTCAGGAATTAATTCTAGTTTATCATTAGGATATTTATCTAATATCTGATTAATAAGTTCCATCTTCTTTATATGATCTACTGTTCTATCTTTAAAGTGCAACAAGGTTTTTAATATTACATTTTTTCCTATTGTTACATCTTCAATATTAGCTACGACATAATTTTGAGTTTCATGACCTTCTGGATTTGTCATCATAAATAGTTCTGAATAAGAACCTTTTGAACAGTTTGAGAATGACAATCCAAGTTTATGTAATGCTTTTACTTTTTCTATTTGTCCTTTAGCTAATGCATAATCCATCATTCCTACTTTATTATCTTCAGATGCATGTTTAAAATATGCTGAATAATGATTGCTATTCATAAAAGTATTTAAAGATTTAATATTATCTATTGAATTTAATAATTGACCAACTCGGTTATGAGATGTTATGTATTTGTGTAGTTTATCTGAATATATACTTATATCAGATTGACCAATTTTTTTAACTAAAGTATTAGTGTTTTTACATATGGTAGAGTAATTTATATTATCTACTGCCATAAAAAATAAATTTTCATTAAATGGAGTTTTATCAGAAATTAAATTTTTAATAATTTTATCTTTAAAAATTTCTCTAATAATAAATGATGATGTAAAAGTTTTTTCATTTATTTTTTTATTACCACCCAATAACACTCTTAATTCAGTAGAAACATTTTTAACAACATCACTATCTACTTCAACACTATGAAATTTTCCATTTAGTAAAAAATCATAAATTGTTTCATTTATATCATAAGAACCCATATTATATAAGTCTTTCCAAAAACTAGTAGAATTAGCGTTTAATCCTAATTCTAATGATTTTTTAACACTTTTTAAATCATTATCTTGAATACTTTTTAAAAAGTTTCCATTATTGACTGACTTCATTTCTATCAATTTACCAGGATTAATATCTGAGAATAAATTTAAAATATTTTTAAAGTTCATTATTATCTCCATATTTTTATAATAGTATATCTAATTTTTTATATAATTAAAATTTATAAAAAGAAAAAGGGTAAAGAGTTTATACCCTTTACCCCTAGAAATATTAAACTTAAATTACTTAGTCTTTAGACTCAACTTTATCTTTTTCGTTTACCATGCTAATTTTTGCTGCTCCTGCATTAGCCACTGCCACGAGCTTACCAACTTCCCCAATTCCTGCATTTTCATAAACACGCATCGCAGTAGCTACATCAATTGCAAGGCGGGTTTGAGTGTCAGGTTCAAGAACAAGTGCAAGATCCGAAATTGCGATACCTTTTGCAGAAAGAACATCACTTACTTTTTTAAAGATGGCATCTTCAATTTCAGCAGGATTTGCATCAACAATTTCAAGTGGTCCTGTCAGTTCAGTGGTAATCTCACGCAGAGTTTTATCAATAATGATATTTTCTGCCATTTCATAACGCTTGCCTACATCATCAGACGAAATTTCAAGATTGTTTCCACCCATTTTGCCTAAGTAAGCTGCATTACCGATAAATTTTAATGGATCAATAATTACATAAGTATAGCTCAGACGAGCACGAGTAAGAACTTTTCCTTTAAATTGAGTTTTAAAATCTGCATCACCAGCCATAGGCCAATTTGGAATTGCAAGATTATAACCACATACATTACCCGTATGCTTGGAAACAGAACTGCCAGTACTGATTTTTTCCCATTTTACACCACAGTCAGTTGTTGCAATAACATGGACATTGGAAGGAGCACGCGAACAACCAGCCATAACAATAGCGGTAACAGCAATCATAAACAGTTTGGTGAATGATTTCATTGTTTTTCCTTTGGAGTTTTAACTAAAATTATTTATTTGGATGTTAAGAATAGATTCTATTTATTTTGCAAATTTATCTTTTTTAAAAACCTTGATGGCAATATTGTAGATTCCCAAACCTACTGCCAAAGCTACACCACCATAAAACAACAAGGTGACAAAGCCGACATTCATAAACCAATTAAGCATAATAAGCTTATAGATGACAAAGCTAAAGATTGCGATTGCAGCGAATAGTGCATAACCAATCAGAGCTTTAGAACCTTTGAACATTTTTATTCCTTTTGCATTTATTCAAGAAATTTTTCTCAACCACAGAACAGATTATAAGGGATTTTAAGAGTAGTGTACAGTTTTATTTAAATTATTTAAGTTATTGATTTTTATTGATTATTTAATAGATTACTTAGGAGTTAAGTGCTATTAAAATTTTAAATTCAACTACAGCTTTTGAATCCGAGGACATACCTATCTAATTAGTATAGTCAATAATTTCATCTTTAGTTATTGAGATATACTAAAACAAATTTCACTAGAAAAAATATTTTTAAGCTCTTCATTCATTTTTTTATAATCGTTATCATTAACTTGAAAATTTATATATATAGTGGGACTTAACTTTAATGCTTGTGCTGTTTCTGACTTTAGGTTTATTACTACTTTATTCCTGTATAGAACAATATTATCTATTCCACCATATTTGAATTTTGATTGATCACAATACTCTATATAATATGTATTCCTATTACTTTGAAAATCATACTCATCAAACTTATGTGGTTTTTGTAATAAAAAATATTCTTCTATATTATAAAATATTAAAAAATGAGAATCTTCTATATTCCCAATATTCACAGTTTTTGCATTGAATGAGGTTACTTGATTATTAGACTCTATTTTATAGTCATTCATCATTATCCTTTGTGTAGAAAAACCAAACATATATTATTTTTTTTAGTTTGTATAGTAATTGACTTCGGTTTTATTATTTTTTAAAACTTCTTAAATATGGCTAATAATTAAAATGAATTTAATACAAAACAAACAAGACTTATTTTTATTAATAAAAGCATACATTACTTCTGCATTATTAATTTTATTATTATTTTCAGTTTCTGTTTTTGTTTTTACTAAATTAAACCATCAACAAAAATCTCAAGTAGTAAATCATGAGGAAGATGCCTTTTCTCAATTTCTACAAAAAGAAAAAATAAGCTCTAATATATCTAGTAATGAATCATATGTTATATATGCAAAAATTGATCCTGTAATTCATAGGATAGAAATATTCCTTGCCAAAAATAAAGACAACTTAACTCAAGAAGAGTTAGCTAAAGTTGAAAAATTTAGATCTGAAAGAATAACTTATTTAATGGCTAAAAAATATAAAGATATCACCAGATAATTTCATATTTTGACTTTAGGTTTCATTTTGATTTAATGAGAAAAAACAACTAGGATATATTATATGGAAACGGAAATACTTTTAACTTTTTTAGAAATTATTATTTTCAGTATTCCACATATAGAATTTATTTTACCAATATTAATTTTAGTAATTGGAGTGATTGCTATTTTTGTATTGGGTGTAGAGCTAGGATTAAGTGGATTGGTATTTATGGTTATTATTTATGTATGGATTACCTTCAGTGGAGATAAATCATCAATAGAGCCAGTTAAAGAAAAGACCAATTTTGAGCAAATTGAAGAATCAAAAAATACAGAAATACCAAATTCAATATACTCTCCAAATTCTATTAAAAATTATCCTCCAATTAATAATAGTGATTTTTCAAAGTATGAGCAAAGAGAACTTAGCTCAGATCCTACTATTAAAAATTTAAATGAGTTATTAAGAAATCCTGAAAATTTAAATCCTGGGGATAAAGATAAATTAGAAAAAATGAGAGAAAAAAGAATTAAACAACTTATGGATGAAAAGGGTAAATCTATTATTGATGAATATAATAATAGTAATCCACAACCATTAATAGAAATTCAAAATAATAAAAATGAAGTTGTCAGTAATAATCAAAATTTAATTAAAAAAGAAAAAAGCCAAGCAAAACCTATTGACACTTTTATCGAGACAATGAAGTAATACTTGGCATTTTTTAAGAGTTATTTGTTTCTATATCCACATAATAAAGCTTATCAAATTTTAGATTTTGTGACAAATCATAAATCTTGCTATAGCCTCGTGGATTACAAATAACTTTTGTTCCTTCAACTTCATAATTGAAGCTATTATGAGTATGACCATGAACCCAATACTCACAAAAACCCATAAGCTCAGGTAAGTGATTTACCCAATAAGCATTATGTAGTTTCCCTTCATATTGTTGATGGACAGAATTCTTATGTGGAGCAAAATGAGTCACAACAAATTTAGTATTATTAGTTGGATTACGTTTCAACTCATATTCTAAAAATGCATATGCTTTATTAAATTCTGCTTCCATATCATCAGGAGTCCATGCAACAAATTTAGGGCCATTTGGGGCAGGATTTTCTTTAAACATATAGCTGAAGTCAACGATGTGTTGCTTAGACCATTTCTTCAATTCAGCTTTCCATGCAACACCTGAACCCTCGAAGTTACTCCACAAAGTTGTTCC
>Ga0265780_10012388_pt1 | contig 10013 bp, 7 predicted proteins | sample P1T30metagenome_FD_192432 | JGI IMG/M metagenome (GOLD analysis project Ga0265780, IMG submission 192432) | Plant litter microbial communities from East Loma Ridge, Irvine, California - P1 T30 | ecosystem: Environmental > Terrestrial > Plant litter > Unclassified | place: USA: California... | reverse complement strand
AGGACCATAGCGGGGTCGCTGTTGGGATCGACGCCCGCATTGCGGCAGTCGATCAGCGCCTTGGTCATCGCCTGCAGGGTAACGGTGATGCTGGGAAGCGAGCTGGTATCGATTGCCTGATGGTGGCGGAACGGCACGTCGAAGGTCATGGCGCCTAACTCCATGTGAGAGGATCGAGCGCGACACCTCACGCCCGCCCCTCACTCCCCCCTCTTCTCCGCGGCTCTGGACTGTCCCGATATCGTCAGCCCCTCGGGGCTGGTCGCCTTGGCGTTTCTCGGGTTCGGCGTTGCTCACCTCCGTCTTAGGCGAACGGAAAGACGTTGCCGGTTTTCGGAAAGGTCTTTCCGTGTGAGCTCTCAGTCGATCAGCTCAACCCCGAGGGAAACAAATGTGCCCGCCTGGTCGCGCGTATCGTAGCGCGCCGCGTCACACAGCCCTTTGTAGTCGGGCCCGTCGTAGGTGGCGAAGCCGAGATGGCTGCACCCGGTGATCCGTTGCCCGACGACGCCGACCTTGCCGGTCGGCACCCAGTCTGCCCAGTCGCTCCAGGCCGCGCGCACGCCGATCTCGCCAACTACGGCTTCGTAGGCAGCAATGGAGCGCAATACGTGGCTGTCACTCGGCTGCAGCACCTCGCCGGTGAAGGCTGAGTAGCGTTGCGGACGCCAGTGCCTTGCAGTTTGGCGCGCGAGATCACGTTCGAGGTCGAACAGCGGGTTACGCAGCGCGGCGAACTCGCCCTCGAAGGCGAGGATCACCAGCGACCAGTCCACGTCCTCTTCGTAGTAGATGCTCTCGAGACGGAGCGCCTGCGGCATCGCGGCCTGGCGCTCGTCAGACAGCACGATCCCTCCGTGTGAGGCGTTGGACACCGACCATATGCCGGGCAAGCGTTGCTCGGCGGTCTGAGGCGCGTCCCAGAGGGTGTGAACCGGCGCGGCGGTCGAGGCGAAAGCGGGCATGGTCGTCTCCTTGATCGATGCCTGCTCCCGCCCCCCTCCTCTCTCAAAAAACGGCATTGTCTTTAAGGAGGCTTACGTTCGCACGGGTGCGGTTGTGCACATGCGCACCTGCGCGCGATGTCTCGGAGCTTACCGGCGATCCAAGTCTCAGCGACTGCGTGTCTCACATGAAAGGCGCTCGCCACGTCGCCACTTCGCGGGATCGATGAAGTAGCCGGCATGCGCACCACGTTGCTGGCGCTGCGCCAGCTCATAGGCCGCGACATATCGCTGCGCGCGCGCAGGGTCGCTCTTCAGGTAGCTGGTGGCGGGCACAGCCAGGCCGGCCGCGATCATCGTCTCGCCGAGATCCTTTCCGCCGACATCGACGGTGCCGATCGGGCGGCCGTAGCTCTGCTTGCCTGTTAGCCGGATCGTGGCAGGGTTCGCCTTGAGCAGCTTCGACGCATAGTCCTGCGCGGCCTTGCCGCACGGCCAGCAGCCAGACGTCGTGCGGCACATCTGGCGCTTCTCAAAGGCGTCGGCGCCGAGCAGGCGGATGTCGATCGATACCGTATCGCCGTCGATAGCGCGGCCATCGGCAGTGATTGCGCTGCTCTGGTCCGACCGAGGCGCTGCGCCGGTGCAGGCGGCTGCGATCAGAGCAAGGCCGAGGATCAGGCGCATGCCCGCACCTCGTCAGTCGGCGCATCCGCGCGCTCCATCACGCGCCAGGGCTGCATTCTGTCGCCGGTGAGCAGCAGCACGACGTCAAGGCCGTCGGCCTGCATGCGCTGCGCGACGCGCCGAGCGTGGAGAGCGCTGCACAATCGCCAGCGCAGTGAAGAGAAGGGGGTGGTTTCCATGTCAGGCTCCATCAGGCTGGCATTGCAGATGCGGGCGGCTTCGCGAAGAGCGTCGCGTGGACCTTCGTTACCGGCACCACGCTCCAGGGGAGATCGCGGAAGTTGCGGATGCGATAGTGACCGAAGCCCGCGGCACAGCGAACGGTGATCCGGTTGCCGCGCTTCACGACAATGAAATCGGTGCCGGAATGGCCATCCTCGAAGCGGATCGGCTCCGGGAAGTGCACGCGCATGCCGTCGTCAATGCGCCGTGCGCGCAAGTGCAACCGCGTGAGACAGCGACGACGCCAGTCCAGCGCGCCCTCGTTGTCGGTTGCCGGTAGGAGTCGAAGGATGCGCTCCGGGCACTCGTCCGAGCACGGCCCGGCGTTCTCGGTCATGTCCTTGTAGGCGAAGATGTATCCGTCCGCCGCGTTCGGCGTCCACCTCACCTCACAGATGACGGCGATGACGGAGGTGGCGACACCGTTCTCGAGCAGCTCGACAGCGGCATACCAGGCGCGGTTTCCGGGGCAGGCGCTTGCGATGACGCGCGCACCGCGCGTGCCGCCACCATCCTGCTCGCGCGAGTAGGTAAACTGGTCGTCCAAGTACGCCTTGGGCGTGGCGAAGCCGCCCATGCTGGTGCGAGGCATCGAAAGCCAACCCATGTCGGGTTCTCCTGTGATCGTGGATCATGCCGCGAGCTTCACGGCATCGCGGGTCGCGGCCTCGTCCGAGAAGGCGCGCAGATAGGCGAAGGCCTGCTCTGCCTTGGTCGCGGCGACGAAGATCGCGCTCTTGTCGGCGCGAAGCACCCGCAGCCAGTCGGCGACGTAGTTGGCGTGACTGTCATGGATCTCGGACGGCAGGCCAAGGTCGCTGCAGACCATCGCGCCGGTAAGCTCGGCGACCAGCTCTTCGACGCAGTACGCCTTATCGCCGAACTTCTTGCCGAAGGTCCGATCCAGTCGGGACGAATGCCCTGTCCAGTGGGCATGCTCGTGCGCGAGGATGGAGGCGTGCGCGTCGGCCGACTTGAAGCTGCCGGCGTGCGGCATCTGGATGTAATCGAAGGTGTAGCTGAAGAAGGCGCGATCACCGCCGCGGCGTACCCTCGACGGAATGGCCGCGAAAAAGGCATCGATGCGATCCTGTCGTGCGGAGAGCAGCGTCGGTGTAGGCGGCGCCGGACGCGGGTAGAAGTAGCTCGGTAGGCCCTCGATCTCGTCGGCGTTGAAGACGGTGTACGAGCGCAGGAAGCGGATCAGCTTGTCAGCCGATATCCCTTCAAGGTTGGGCTGACCGCGCTTGCGAAAGGTCGAGCTGTAGACCGAGAAGGAGGGCTGCGCGTCGCGGCGCACCTGTCCGCCAAGCTCCTCGGCCTGGCGCGCGGTCATCCAGTAGCGGCTCCGGAAGCCGAGGAAATCGGCCATGACCCAGAGCCAGATGGAGTTGATGCCGAGGTACGGCGTGCCCTCGTGGCGCAGCGGACGGCCGCCCTCGCCAGTGACCGACCATGGGCGCTGCCACGGCACGGTGCCGGCCTCGAGTTTGGCGATGATGGTGTCGGTGATTGCGGCCGCGATGTCGCGGGTGCCGGCGGGCATGACGCGGGCTCCTCGTGATGAAGTTTGGAAAAGAAGCTGCCGGCGCCGCAGTGAGGCAGCGCCGGCAGCGAGGTTGCCCAGCGGATGCGCTGTTATTCGGCCGCGACCACGTCGTTCACGGTGTCGTCGTTCTGGTGCTCGGGCGGAGTGACGTCGTCGGTGCCGCTGCTCTCGCCATCGACATCGTCCGTACCGTCACCAGCGGGCTCGCCGGCGTCTTCACCGATCAGCGCTGCCAGATCGTCGTCCTCGCCGGCGCCCGTATCGTCGCCGATCAGCCCGGCGAGCTCGTTCTGCCCGTCGTCTTCGGGTGCCTCGCCGGAGGCGACGTCGTTGAAGCGCATCGCTGCCGGCACCCAGGCGAGTGCCTTGTCCTTAACCTCGGCTTCGACGATCGCATCACCGGCGAACAGCTTTTGGCACGAGGCCGAGATCTCCGGCTTTTTGCTGCTCGCGTTGCGGCTGGTGAGCGACGGACCGCCGACCTCGTCCAGCAGCGACAGCAGCGCTCCCTTGGGAACGCGGTCGAAGAAGTTCTCCGACGTCGGGCGCCACCAGCTGGCGACGTCGACCTCGAGGATCGTGGCGAGGCGGTTCTGGAGCGGGATCTGCTTGGGCGCGCCGTATCCCTCCTTGGCATCGAACGACGTGGCTACGATCCACGCCAGCCACTTGGCCTTGGTATCGTCGGAGAGGATGCGAAACGCCTCGAACCGCGCCACCTTGTTGTCCGGCTCGGACCAGCTCGCATCGAGACCGTCGTATACCTCGGCGAGATAGTCCCGCGCGCGCGAGCCGGGCACGTGGGCAGCGGGCACCGCATCCTGCGGCAGGGGCGCCCGGATGGTAGTGCCGTTGCCCTCGTTGCGGTGATCGCGTGCCTCGATCATGACGAAGATCATGTAGTCGAGCGCGAGCCCGGGGTTGGCCTGCAGCGCGGCACCGAGCACGTCGCGACGCTGGATCGCGAGCTGATCCATCAGCACCTGGCTCATCGGCTTGCCGCCCGGGGCGGCGCGGTCGGGCTCGACGATCGACGTGGTGTTACCGCGGCCGATGGTATGGCCCGTCCCCTCCTCGATGCGGAACGTCGCGACCGGTCCACGACGCTCGTTGTCCTCGGCGTCGTCGTCGGCCCGATCGTTCGTCTCGTCATCGCCGTCATGCTCGCCGGCGCCGTCTTCCACCGCGTCCGGCTCGACCATCGTCACCGTGATCGGCGTCTCGCTGTAGAAGACATCATCGAGCACCATCTCGCCTGTATGCGACAGCGTCAGGAAGGCGCCGATGCGGGGGGCCAGCTCGGCAGGCATCATGACCGGCCGGTGCTCGAGCACGTCCAGTTCCGCCGCGAGCGTGTCGTACTGCCCTTCGATCTCGATGTGCGCTTCATCGCTGAGAGTCCCACCCTCGAGCTGCTCCTGCAGCGGCGCCAGAAGCGCCTCGATCTCGACGGCGCGCGCGCCCTGCTCTTCGGTCATCGGCTCGGTCGGCAGATACACGCGGTACAGACCGTGCGCCGCGTTGTAGGTGCTGCTCGACGCGACCGGGCGGATCCAGGCGAGACCGCGCTCGTCGCCGATGCGCTTGGCTTCAGCTTCCATCTTCTCGGCCGCGAGCCTCTGGACGATCTCCGGATTGGTCCAGCGATCGTCGCCGTCGCTGAACAGCTCGCGCTCGATCACGCCACCTGCCGCCTCATAGGCCTCGGCGCCGACGAGCAGCGCGACGGGGTCGCTCGATCGCATGTCGTCGTTGGCGATCGTGCGCCGGATCGTGTCCGGCGTGTTGTAGCTGCTATGGCCGTAGGCGTTCCAGACCTTGAGCTGACGCTCGTGACTAGCGGTCGTGCCATATGCCTTGGCCATCTCGAGGCTGATCTTCTCGTCGGCGAGCGCGTCGAAGATCGGCTCGGCCAGATTGGCAAGCCGCAGGCGCCCCTCGACGAAGCGCCGCGTCACGCCGAAACGACGCGCGAGTCCGTCGATGTCGCCGCCCTGCGAGAGGATGAGCTGGAAGCCGCGGCACTCGTCGGCCGGGTTCATGTTGTCGCGCTGGAAGTTCTCGACCAGCGAGACCTCGGACAACTCGCTCTCGGCGCCCGTCATCAGCTTGACCGGCACGTCATACTCGTCGGCGTTGATCTCGCCGCGCTCGGCGAGCAGCATCAGGCCGCGATAGCGGCTCTCGCCGGCGACGACGCCGTAGTGGCCGCGCGGCTTCTTGAGCGGCGTCACGATGAGGTTCTGGAGGATGCCATTGGCGGCGATGCTGATCGCGAAGCTCTCGGCCTTGTCGGCGCGCCGCTTGCGTACGTTGACGTCGGAGAGGACGAGTTTCGACAGCTTGACGGACTGGATCATGGGAAATCACCCTTATTGCTGAGCATCCGACGATCTGCCGGACACCAGCTCCCCTCCCCCTTCTCTCCATTGCTCGGGGCTGCCTCGGAACGTGACATGTTCTCGGGCCGTTCAGTGTTGCCGCAGGAGCGCTGCGGGCTATGAAGGTCCCGTCGCGCGCGCGACCTTCCCCTGACTACCGGGATCCAACATGACCGAAGAAACGAACCCCGTCGAACTGGCGACCGAGCTGACGATCGCGTGGCTATCGAATCCGAATACGCGCACCTCGGCCGATGACGTGCCGGCGTTCCTCAAGTCGATGCATGATGCCGTCGCGAACCTCAGTAGCGAGCCTACTGCTACCAGTGCCGAGGCTCCTGATGCGGAGTATACGCCCGCGGTGTCGGTGCGTAAGTCGCTGGCGAGCAAGGACCACATCATCAGCATGATCGACGGCAAGCCCTACAAGACGCTGCGCCGCCATCTCGCTGGTCACGGGCTGACCCCAGAGCAGTATCGCGAGCGCTACAAGCTTAAGTCCGATTACCCGATGGTCGCGGAGGCCTACAGCGAGGCCCGTCGCACGATGGCCAAAAAGATCGGCCTTGGGCGTAAGCCTGGCCAGAAGGTAACGGACGCTGCTCCTGAAGCGCCTGTGGCCAAGCCGCGCCGCTCAAAGGCGAAGGCAACGGAGGCAACTGAGGCCTGATCGTTCGGGTCGGTCCAAGCCGCACAGGTCGGACCGACCCTTCGTCACGCGACTTTTAGCAGCCGCTCGAGGATCGCGGTCGCCTCGCTGACCGGCACGAAGACGCGCGTGCGATAGGCGATGATCTCGGTAAAGCAGCCGAGTGACTTCAGGTAGCCGAGCTGCTGCGCGGGCGCGCGCTCGATCTCGATGCGCTGGGTGCCGTTCACAAAGGCGCGTCGGATCGTCATCTCGAACGGCCGCGTGACGTCAACGCTGCGGCCAGACATGACCGAGTGCGCGATGGCATCGACGGGCAGGTCCTCACTCTTGGCAATACCGAGCTTGGTGTAGAGCTGAGCCACATGCTGGCCGAACACGAGGCGGCCGAGCCAGGAGTTGCCCTGCGCGTCAACGATGCGGTTCACCGCGAGATGATCGGATGGGAGCGCCGACCAGATCGGCAGGAGCAGCCCCGTCGCGAGCCGGATGGTCTCGATCTCCGTTTGACCCGCGAGCTCGGCAACCTCCTCGGCCCATTTCGCCTCGAACGTCGATCGGTCGATCTTGTCCCAGGCGGTCTCGAGCAGGTCGGCCTCACCGATATATTCGCGCCGACACGGTCGCTGCAGCTCAAGACGTGGGATGGCCTCGCCCTGCTGGTCCATCCACGGGCGCGCGCGAAGCTGCAGTGCCACTTTGCCCGAGCGGGCGTTCATGACGAACGCAGAATCCCGCGCCCACCGAGCCGTGTAAAGGATATCGTCGAGCGGGATCGGCATCTTCTTGCGCGCGATCTCGATGGTGAGCAGGTGCGAGGTCGCGCCCGATAGCGGATCGGTGCGCAGTAGCGTGTCGTCGACCACGGTCGCTGTGTCGGCAGTGATGGTCTCGACGCCGACGTCGAGTGTGCCCGCCTTGCGTGCCGCGGCGACCCGCGTCTCGACCAGCGACAGGAACTCGTCGAAGATGACGTTCTGCAGCCCGATCGGCAGCGCCAGCAGGCGGTTGAGCCAGCGCTGGATTGGCGGTAGCTCCTCCTTCAGGTTGCCGTCGCTGTCGTAGAGCTCGAGCCCCGTACGCGAGCAGAAGTCGTCCATCGTTGTGCTGGTGAGCTTGCCCTGATCGAGCAGGTTGAACCAGGTAACGAGCGCGTCCTTGGCGTATTCGCTCTCGAGGTTGTCGGCCGGATCGAACAGGTTCTGTCCGCCGGTCTGGCGCTGCCCGCGAGTGAGTGCACCAAGACTGTCGAGGCGACGCGCGATCGTGGAGGTGAAACGCAGCTCGCCCTTGCAGTCGGTGGTCACAGGACGGAACAGTGGCGTCGATGCCTGATGGGTGCGGTGGGTCCGGCCGAGCCCCTGGATCGCGCGATCGGCGCGCCAGCCCGGCTCAAGCAGGAAGTGAACGCGCTGCTGCTGGTTCTTGGCGTCAAGGCTGGCGTGATACGAGCGCCCGGTCCCGCCCGCGTCTGAGAAGACCAGCACGCGCTTGGTGCCGGCCATGAATGCCGCGGCCTCGACCTGGCTGGAGCGGGCAGAGCGCGTCTCGACCTTCTGGCGCCCGTCCGAGGTCGGCACGAGCCGCTTGGAGCGACCGGTCACCTCGGCGACATCGTCGGTGCCGAAATGCTCGATCAGAGCATCGAGCGCCGACTTGATCGGAGGCAAGCCGCAGATGTGCTCGAGCATGGCATCTCGGGCCGCGATCGCGTCCGGGTTGTAGACCGGGTGACCCGCCTCGTCGGTCATCGGCCGCGAACGCGCCGTGCCGGTGTCGTCGCTGTAGGTCTCCATCTGACGCGTCGGGAACGCACGCTGCAGGTAGTCGGCGATATACTCGGTTGGCGACAGGTCGATTGTCGGATCGGCGCGCTCCTCGGCGGACATCTGGCCGAGCCGGCGATCCAGGATCGCCTCAGCCGTTGTCACCAGCTGCAGCACGACCGACTGGTCAGCCTTCAGGTGCTGTTCGATCGCAGCGATGACGGTCGGCAGCTTCATCGCAAGCAGGACCTGGCCGAAGAAGCGTTGCTTGCACGATTCCAGCCGCGAACGCGCTGCTGCCTTGGCGCCACTGTTAAGCGTCCCGCCCTCGAGTGCATCGACGACGTCGGTCAGCTTCAGCGCCTCCTCCATGTTCTGGAGGATCACGCTCCACGCGTTCGCATAGGTGTCGTAGATCTCGATCTGCTGGGGCGTCAGCTCGTGCTTCAGCACGTCATACTCGACGCCGGCGAAGCTGAGCGCGCGCGCGGTGTAGAGCCCGAGCGCCTTCAGGTCGCGCGCGACCAGCTCCATCGCGGCGATCCCGCCCTTGCGGATTTCGGCAATGAAAGCCTCGCGGTCGGCGAACGCCGTTTCCGGTCCCCACAGGCCAAGCCGCACTGCATAGGCCAGGTTGTTGACGTCCGAGGCGCCTGTCGCGGAGGCGTAAAGCACGCGCGCGTCGGGAAGGTGGTTCTGCAAAAGGACCCCGCAGATACCCTGTTGCGAGCCGTCCTTCTTACCGAGTGCGCCCTCGCCGCCCGCCACGCCGCCCATCTCGTGTGCCTCGTCGAACGCAATGACACCGTCGAAGTCAGGTCCGGCCCAGTCGAGGATCTGCTGCAGCCGGCTGTTGTCGGTCCGCATCGAGCGAAGCGTCGGATAGGTGACGAACAGCACGCCTTCGATGAGGCGGATCGGCTCGTCGATCTTCCAGTTCGAGACCGGCTGCACGTCACCGGCCAGACCGCCAAGCGCCGACCAGTCGCGTCGCGCGTCTTCGAGCAGCGGCTCGTTTTTCGTCACCCAGATGTGGCGACGCCGGCCCTGCAGCCAGTTGTCGAGAACGCAGGCTGCGACCTGGCGGCCCTTGCCGGCGCCCGTGCCGTCGCCAAGGAAGAAGCCCTTGCGGTAGCGGCCGCCCTGCTCGTCGATCGTGAGCCCGACCCCTTCCTCGGCCGGCTTGAAGGTGCCCGGCAGAAGCTGGTTCCAGGCATGGCCTGCATAGATCACCGTCTCGAGCTGAGAGTCCGACAAGAGGCGGTCTGAGACGGTGCGCTCGGGCAGGTGCGGAATGTGCGCCGGGATCGGCGCTGGGATCGAACCCATCGCCACGGATTCCACCAGCGCAGTCGGGTGCTCTCCGGCCGCTTCGAAGCCGATGCGGCTTGGCCGATACGGCAGGTAGACGCCGACTTGATCCGCCAGCGGCGCTGGTGCTGCCAGTGTCGTATAGCCGACCGGCAGTACCGCGTTGCGTATGGGCGCGTGGTAGGTGCGGGCGACAGCCGGCTTCGCCGCGCGTGCAGCGCCGAACAGAGTGACGACGGAAGGCGGCGGCTTTACGGCAGGCGCATCGACCGCCAGGTCAGCTCGGGCGGGCACCGTGATCGCGTCCAGAAAGTCCAGGACGGCGCGGCGCTGGATCACCGTATGCGACGTGCCCCCCGCGACCTTGTCGATGACGTATAGCCTGACTGCGATGTCGGTGCCGTGCTTGCGGTAGCAGCTCTCGAGACGGAGCGACGTCCGCACGGTGCAACCGGTCAGCACTGCCTCATAGGCCGCCTTGAGCTGAGCGCTCGGCGCGAACCA
>Ga0265780_10012387_pt1 | contig 10013 bp, 7 predicted proteins | sample P1T30metagenome_FD_192432 | JGI IMG/M metagenome (GOLD analysis project Ga0265780, IMG submission 192432) | Plant litter microbial communities from East Loma Ridge, Irvine, California - P1 T30 | ecosystem: Environmental > Terrestrial > Plant litter > Unclassified | place: USA: California... | reverse complement strand
GCACGCCACAAGATGAAGAGCAATGGTAATAAGTGTGATATTTATTTCTGCCTTTTGAGGCGCTGCCGCTTAGTGTTCTTTCGCAATTGGGACATTTTAGAAACCCTCTTAAAAGTAGTTCCTGTCGGGTAGCAATTGGTTGTCCAAATTCTTTCTTTCTTCCATTCAAAATGTCTTGAACGTTAAAGAACATCGTTTCGCTTATTAGAGCTTCATGAAGGCCTTGTGAAAGGAATGCCTCTTCATTTTTGTATTTTGGCACAATTACTTTTCCACAATAAATTGGATTTCGGATAATTGTATAAAAATTATTTTTGCTGCAGTTTAATCCCTTTTCTCTCGCTGAATGAAGTATTTGCTCTCCTGAATAAGTGCCTTCGGCCAATTGTTCAAATACCCACTTCATCAAAGACGCCTCCGGCTGTTTCAGCGCAATATATTTCTTTCCATTCTCAGCAGTTTTATTAATATATCCTAAAGGCGCTTTGCCTGTCCATCTTCCTTCTTTTTTAGCCTGCCTGATTCCAGCCTTCGTATTTAGCCCTCTTCTGTCATTTTCAATTTCAGGAGTTGTAAGGTAAACGGCCAGCATCATCTTATTTTCTGGTACATTAAGATCCAGTGGCTGCTCTATCGCTTGTGGATCGACTCCCAGTTTGTTGAGCAGTGATATGGTTTGGTAAGCATCACTGGTGTTGCGACTAAACCGGTCCCATTTCGTAAATAATAGAAGATCTGTTTTGCCTTTATGCTTTTTGAGATGGATCACCAACTTCTTCCACTCCGGCCGATTGAAAGTCTTTGCAGAATAATCTTCTACAATGATCTTCCTTATCTTAATACCATTCAGTTCACAGTATTTTTCGAGTACATCTTGTTGACTTCTCAATGAGTAGCCTTTTTCGGCCTGCTCATCTGTACTAACTCTTACATATAAATCAGCTATTTTCATTTCCTATTTTCTTTCTGGTATGTCGTCTAAATTTTCTTAGGCCCGCTTTTGGATTATCAATAGACAGTCGACTAAGTACTTCTTTTACAGATAAGTTACTCAATTTGTAGATAAGTTCCAATACCTTTTGAGCTTTTTCTATACTAACTACTGTACCATGTTTTTCGAGGATTTTAACCAGTTTCTCTGGGGTGACAGTTCTTTTTTCTTGCATCTTATAGTAATCCATATCCGTAAGTTTTGACAAGATTGAGCTAAATGAATTGGATTTTTACGGTACTCCTTAGGTAATCCCCAATGATTTTTAAAACTGGGCAAGGGTTCGACTCCCTTTGCTCCACTGGACTTAGTTTAAAGTTTGCCAAAAAAGTAAATCTTGCAATTCAATGATCTGAAGGGTTTGATAGGGGCACAACTAAACCTTTGATTGATTAATAGTAATGGATCCAATAATCTGCATATGAAGGAGCATCAATAAATATAAAGGATATTTTTTATCAGATGTTTTAAATAAATTGCTCTCAAAAAACTGCAAGCGAAGTTGGTGGCAGGATCAACTATTGGATTTATAATACTATTAACCCCATTTAAATTCACCCCCGTGCGCCGCGGAGCAATAAGGAAATAAAAGGTGACAAAATAGCCAGAATACGACTTTATTGGTTTAGAACTGATCTGTTTTTCTTGTAAAAATCGATTTTCCAAGAGATTACTATCACTTAAATACAACTGCTAGAATGAACTCAAATTCAAATCAGATGAGGGTAGAACTAGGCTTTAACGCCGGTGGATAGTTTTCAATATTTCACATCTTGTATTTGTGACAAAGGTTAATCTAAAACTTAAAAGGAGATAAAAAACATAAATGCTTCTATACATTTTTAACTTTACAAACCAAATAGCTTTACAGTTGGTTTGGATATATATTCTTAAGTAAAAACATGCATAATAGCGATTCATTCTATATAAGCACTGAATTCCAAAAATTTTTTCAGGGGGCTTCGCGCTCCCTGATCCTGAAAGCCGATAGTCCGACTTTCACCGTATTGGCGGCAAGTGACCGTTATTTATACCTGACCAACAAAGAAAGGAAGGACGTACTTGGTCGAGGTCTCTTCGAAACTTACCCCGGAGCACATTCGGATCCAAATGAAAAGTATAGTGTGTTCAGTTCATTTACCCGCGTGATTGTATCACGTAAAACGGACGAACTTCCGATTTTTAAGTATGAAATAACGGCCAAGGACTCTGACCAAAAAGAGACGCATTACTGGACGAACGTGAACGAGCCCATTTTGGATGATGATGGAAACGTTGCCTATATCATTAATACGACCACCAATATCACAGAGCAGGTAAGGCAACAAAATGCGATTCAGGAAAGTGAGAACAGGTTTCGTTTGATGGCAGAGGGGACGGACGTAATGATTGCTGTTGGTGATGAGACAGGTGGAGCGGTGTACTTTAACAAGGCATGGGAAGATGCCACGGGACGAACAGCAGACGAGCTGTTGGAATTCGGATGGGTTGATCTGATGCATCCGGAAGATCGTCCAAAAGTGATGGAAATCTTCACGGCCGCATTTGAAAAGAAACAGCCTTGGGTTTGGGAGTTCCGGATGCCCTCAGGATCGGAACGGTATGCGTGGTTTTTGGCCAGGGGAACACCAAGGTTTACCCAGGACGGACATTTTGCAGGATATATTAGCTCAACTGTTGATATCAGTGATCAAAAGGAACACCAGAGTAGTTTGGCAAAGCTGAATGAGGACTTGTATGCGTTCAATGAAGAACTCACGGCTATGAATGAAGAACTTCAACAGGCGCAGGAGGAGCTGGTATCCTCTAATCTTCTGCTGGCGCACAGCGAAAAGAAGCTTATATCTTCTAAGACGAAGCTTGAAGAGAGCGAACATTTGTTAAAGATGGCCATTCAATCTTCGGGGCTAGGTATTTGGATAGTGGATCTTGAGTCCAGAATACTAACCTTGTCCGAGCGAGGAAAACAGATACAGGGGGTTCCCCCAGAGGTTGAACTATCGCTGGATGAGTCTTTTTTGTTAATAGATGAAATTGATCGATCAAGTGTCGATGATGCGATTAATGCGGCCGTGAAGTATTGTGGTACATTTACAACGGAATATAAAATTAAATCCTATCAATCCAGCGTTGTAAAATGGCTCAGGGCGAGCGGAATTGTGCAAGTGGATGATACCGGTAGACCTGTGAGTATTCTTGGGACGATCCTGGATATCACCGAGCAAAAGTTAAATGAGCAGCGCAAGAATGATTTTATCAGTATGGTTAGTCACGAATTAAAAACGCCACTTACCTCAATACATGCATATGTTCAGATTCTAGAAAACAACGCAAATAAAAACAATGACAGCCTTGCAGCTTCTTTATTAGGAAAAACTTCAAAGCAGGTCGGAAAGATGACTACTCTGATCAATGGATTTCTGAATGTTTCCAAGCTGGAGGCAGCCAAGATTCATATTGAGCGTACCCGATTCGATATGGCGCAACTAATTGCCGAGGTTAAAGAGGAATCAGTGGCCTCGATTAGTAGCCATCAGTTTATCTTTGCGCCAGTGGAAGAAACGATCGTACTCGCCGACCATGACAAGATTGGCCAGGTAATCAACAATCTGATCAATAACGCAGTAAAATATTCCGCAAGCGGAACAAAAATAAAGGTCTCTTGTGTTACCAAGGGAGACTGGGCAACGGTCAGTGTTAGGGATGAAGGATATGGTATCAAAGCAGAGGAGCTGCCCAAGCTGTTTGAACGTTATTATCGAGTAGAGGGTGGGCTGCAGGGAATTTCGGGATTTGGCATCGGGCTATATCTTTGCCATGAGATAATAAAGCGGCACGACGGTGATATCTGGGCAGAAAGCGTTGTTGGAAAGGGAAGTGCCTTCCATTTTATACTTCCACTAATAAAACACCGCTGACCAAATTCTTTTTAGTATAACAGATGAACAAGCATATAGTTGTTCTTAAGGTAGCGATGCATTAGACAATGTATTTAAGATCCTGCTGAGCGCAGGGGTTTCAGTTAATTCCTTTGACGATGTAAAAAACTCTCTTACAGGCAAATAGCTTCATCTGGACCTCTTTTTTGGTCGTTAATGGTTCTTGATGGAAATTGGTCTTATTGACTCAAGCACGCTGATTTAACAGGGCATATTCCTGTATTGATGATAATTGATACCCGCTAACTGCCTAAGGCCACGGACTGCTTAATTGCGAGCGAAATGAATGCCAAAAGTGTTCAGCGATTTCCAACTGCAAATGCGCAAAATACCGGATACGTCAAACAAGAACAACGGTCCGGGTAATGTTCAGCATGAGCAGCACATCGGCCTTAGGTCTAAACCCGCGTCGTAAGCTGAGGAAGGGAAAAGAAGAAGGTACATCCCTTTCCGATTTCGCTTTCTGCCCAGATCTCTCCACCATGGCGGGTAATAATTTCATGAGATAGGTAGAGCCCGATACCAAGGCCGGAGATGTTGGGATTGGCTTCATCAATCCTGTAGAACCTGGTAAAAATGTTTTTGAGCTTGTCAGCGGGAATGCCGGGCCCATGATCGATGATGCTAACCACGATGCTTCCTTCTCTTTCGGCCATTTCAACATCTATCAGATCAGCAGCTGGTGCATATTTGACCGCATTGGAAAGCAGGTTGATCACCACCTGTTCGATTCGCTGAGCATCGCCGTTGATGTTTGCTGGACAGAAGGACCCATTGAAAAGGATGCGCTGCTTGGGTGTGCTGTGCTGGACCAGCTCGACCGCATCTGCAATCACAAGGCAGAGGTCGAACGGAACCACGGTCAACTGCAGTTTTCCAGCCTCGATTTTGGACACGTCGAGAAGATCATTGACAAGCCTGGTGAGCTTTGAGACCTGGCTAGTGGCCTTTTCCAGGAATCCCTTTGGCCGTTCTTCACTTACCATTCGTGCCAGGATCTGCAGGTATCCGTTGATGGATGCCAGAGGGGTTTTAAGCTCATGGCTGGCAAGGCCAATGAATTCATCTTTTTTGTCGTTGAGCAGTTTCACTTCCTCGAACAGTTTGGCATTGTCAATGCTGATGGCCGCCTGCGCCGCTATGGAAATCACAAGGCTTTCATGTTCAGCTGTGAACCTTGCTGGCTCTGGGTGGCCAAAGAAAAGCCCTCCGATTACCTTGCCGTTTCTCGAAGTCACCGGGACAGCGAGGTAGCTAATTACCGGAAGATGGCCTTTTGGCATGCCGTACTGTGGTTCGTTCTTGGCGTATCGCGGATCTTTGGTGATGTCATCAACCCTAACCAAACCTTCGCCGGCGAAAGTAGGGTGGAACACCGCCGTATTGCGCGGCATGCCGAACCTTTCGAAAGCCTCCCTAGGAGCCCCGGAAAGCGTAAACAGCATATAGGATTCCCCGTTCTGATCAGCAGTGTTATAAAAGAAGGCACCGAATTTAGCGCCAGTAAGTTCTGTGGTCGCATCGGTCACTTTTTGAAGGATCTTGTTCAGGTCGAGCTCTTCCGATACTGCGCTCATGACCATGTTCATGATCTCCAGCCGCTCTGTATAACTTTTTGCAGTCTGCTGCGCCTCCAGTTGCGTGGAGATGTCCCGCGCGATCTTTGAAGCGCCGATGATATTGCCGTTTTCATCAACAACCGGGGAAACGGTAAGGGAGAGTTGCACCATATGAGTGCTTTTTCCCTGTCGCACGGTTTCGAAGTGGTCAACCTTTTTGCCCAGTTTGATCTGTGAGATAATGTAATCCTCTTCGCTGAGCCTCTCCTCTGGGATGATGAGGGAGATGTGCTTACCTATCGCTTCCGCTTCACTATACCCGAACGCGCGCTGGGCAGCAGGGTTCCAGCTGGTGATAATGCCATCTAACGTCTTTGAGATGATAATATCATCGGAAGAATACACTACGGCGGCCAGCCTGGCCTGTTTTTCGGCGAGATCTTTCAGCTGCTGCTCATTGATTTTCTGCGGGGTGATATCCAGAACCGATCCGATGAATCGCAGCGGTTTGCTATTGCTGTAATATACTTTTCCCTTTGCACGTACCCACCGGATACGTCCATCGGCCACACCAATGGTGCGGTATTCTATATCATAGTCGCCTCCGGTAGCCGGGTCGGAGAAAAGCTTATCGATTGCAGCGGTGACCCGATCCCGGTCCTCGGGATGCAGGCCAGTAATGAAATCATGCTCATAACTCACAATTTCAGTGTGGTCAATGCCAAAAAGTTCCCGGCAGCGCTCGTCCCATTCCATGGTGCCCTGTTCCATATCAAGATCAAACATGCCCAGCTGCGCTGCTTTTTTGGAAAGCTGGATCTGCTCATAGGCCTTTTCAAGCTTTATCCTTGAGTCTACCTGCTGGGAAACGTCTACGGAGGTGGCGAGGATGCCCAATATACTTCCGTCGGCATCGCGGTAGGGTTGGTAGGTAAAGTTCTGATAAACTGTGTCTGGTTTTCCGTGGCGTACGAGCGTAACAGGCTGCTCACTGGCATAAAACGGCTTTCCCGTGCGGTAAACCTCTTCCATTACCCGCTCCAGACCCTGCTCTCTGGCATCAGGAAGTCCCTCAAATATTGGTTTGCCCATCACCTGTTCTTCTGGCTTTCCCCAGATTTGCAGCATCGCCCGGTTTGCGATATCGACGATAAAATCCGGGCCTTTGAGCAGGCACATGGCAGCAGGAGCCTGAAGGATCATATCACGGAAGTTCTGCTCACTGAATTCTGCGCGCTGCTTGGCAAGGGTCATGTCGGTCACATCTGCCGCAGTGTTCATAACTCCGTATACATTGTTATTACTGTCAAAAAGTGGGGAAAAGCTATAGTTAAAATAGTATTCTTTTTGGATTCCATGTACGGTAAGCTTGACCAGCTGGTTGCGAACATGATGTGGGACGCCCGTATCGTAGACTTCGATCAGTTGTTTATAGATCGGTGTTCCGGCTAGTTCCGGAAGCAGCTGGAAGTAGCTCTTCCCAATAACCTCAGGTCCCTTTCCCCAGACTTCTATCACTGCCTGATTGGCCTGTGTGATGCGCATTTCCCTCCCTGTGTAAACTGCAATCGGAAAGGGAGCACTTTCGATCACCGTTGACAGGTGTTTTTGGTCTTCATTTTGCGGGTAAAGGTCTTGCATTGCTAAATTTTTGTTCTTGGAAATATGCTGGGTTAAATGTGAAATAACTTTAGTTTTGTTTTTCAACGAGTGATCTGGCAAGGGCAAGTAGGGGGGCAAGGTCGAATGGCTTTGCCATAAAGGCATCTGCACCGGCCTTTTTCGAAAGTTCGCCTACCTCATTATTTGCTGATACATAGATCACGGGGATTTCGCGAAGATTAGCATCGTTCTTTAACAACTGCGTCGCCGCTATCCCGCCGATCGAAGGGATCCAATTGTCCATCAGCACCAGATCCGGGGATAGGGCGGTAGCAATCTCGACCACCTCATCGCAGCTCTGGAAAGTATGTACGTCCCAGCCATCCTCTTCAAACACAAAGAAAAAGATGTCAAGCAGATCCCTGTCATCGTCGAAAATGATTACCCTTTTCTTTTCTTGCATTGTTCAAAGGTAGAAAATTTTGCATGTTGAAAAAAGGTTAAGTGCTTGATTTGGTATATGTAGCAATTTTAATAAAATTGACTTCAAAGCGCCTTAACCAACTTTATTTTTGCAATCAACTTTACCGTGATGCTGGCAGCGAATCCACTAGGGTCAACTATCGGTTTCCGGTTTTTTTGGGCTGAAGGGAGGCAAGCTTTTAACAGTGCTAAATCTTGGGGGGCCGATAGGCCCTTGCTCCGCCAGGTTGTGGAAAGTCGCAACAAAGAATTTAACAGACTTTAAGGCCGAGATTCGCTGGGCGAAAATGACCGGAATTTAGAGGCGGCACATTTTGAGGGCTTCGCTGATGGGTTTTTGAAGCGATATACACCGCCATGTCCTTGGGGATATAGCATGCGGGATAATCGTGGTCATGCATTCCGGAATTCTGCCACGGTAAAAAGACGCTGCATGATGCTGAATCAAAGCCACAGACATTGACTCTTGGTATGCAGCGGCTTTAATCTACCAACCTGCCTACCTTTTGGAGCATGTTTTCGATGTCAAATGGCTTTTCGATAAACTCATCGGCGCTGCAGGCCGCCATTACACCGGCGCGGTCGGTGTTGGCAGACATCATAATAACCGGAATTGCGGCGTATAGTGGATCGGACTTTAGCCGGTTGCAGACTTCACGGCCGTCTCCGTCGGGCAGCCTGATATCCAGCAGGAAGACGCTCGGTAGGGTAGGTGAGGCATTGAAGCTCGTGACATCGGCAAAACCCTGTACCTGGTAGCCTTCCTCAGAAAAAATAAAGGAGCAGATCTCGCGGATATCCATGTCATCCTCCAAGATGGTGATCTTTCTATTCATAGGATAATATTTGTGTGTTAATTAACTTACGCAAATGTACTCCCAATGGTTGTTTTGGGGATAACTTCAGGTAGTTAACGCAAATTTCTGGAATATTACCTATGCGATGCCAGGTAAGCAATGGGACTCAGCGCCTGAGATAAAAATCCAAGTTAGGTGATACATTACTTTCCTATATCCGTATGTGGACTGTCGACAGGCTTGGACTCGGGTGAGCCCTTTTGCCAAAGATATTGTTCAGAATACGATTGAAAAAACGACAGAAATTCGCTTTGCCAGTTCTGAAAGGTCTCAAACCAAAATTCCGGACCTGCCAGGTATTGGCTGACACTTTCTTTGGGGAGATCCTTTGCAAGTTGCTCTACGTTGTGGTTCTGCCAGCTCCCATGTAAACATAGTGTCCAACTAGCCAGCAACAATATACCCCACGCAATAGACAATGAGTTACTGTATAGTTTCAGCAACCATCTGCCATTTTTAACTGGCCCCGGGGAATCCGAGCTGCTGTCGGTTCTCTATCCACTTCTTCATTTCCTTCAAGTTTCTTGGGTTCAGCGGATTCGATCTGACGCCGGGAAATAATGAATACTATCTATAGAGCCATCTGCAAGAACTAACTCTCGAGATTCTCAAAGGTGGCAGAAATAAAATGACCGCTTTTCAGGTAAGTTGGAAGATCGATTTCAGCTTGATGTGCTTCTTCAAGATCCTTATCGCGCTGCTTCCTACCTGTCAGTGTCTGGGCAATAAGAGTGAACAGAAATAGAATCAGAAATACGGTGCTAAGCCCGTTTCTGTAAAGAATAGATCTTATGTTAAGCTTTTGATCCCTCCGTATACAGAGCCAAAATCAATAGGATATTAGGATCAGCCGTTTTAAAGGATACGCTGGAGCTGGTTGCCATCCTTACAGCACCGTTAGTAATTTGTTTTTTGTGGTGCTTCCTGGAATCTGCTTTCTTTCTGGACATACGATTCAATTAATTTTTACAATTCTGTTTTGCAGTTATATCGTGTCTTAATTAATGAAGCCTAAAGGTTGTCAATGTGGCCCGAGATGTCTGCTAGCATGGTGAGTAACTTCATCGCCTTCGGTAAGCCTGGAAAGTCTTTCCTCCAACTCTTTTTCCCATGCAATCGCCGCTTGCCGGAGAGTTTCTCCCATTCCATATATTCCTACTTCAGCATCAGGTCCATAAAGGCAAAAATAGAGATCGCCGTTTTTATAGAATACTGGTTTCAGCTTTCTTACCTTCGTAGGTAACCATTCCAGATCAAAATCGATTGGTATTTGAGGAATAGTATACTGATTTATTTCCATATTGTTTTTCTACAATGCTTATCTTGAGAACAAAAAACTGAATTATTTGGTTTGATAATTGATTGAATGGCAAGATCTGGTTTTATGAGCCTTTTTAGTCTCATGTTTAAACAAGTTTTCTGAAAAGTACCTGGCTTGGTAGTAATTTAATTCCACGGTGTGCTGATATACAGAATTTTATATATGTGATGGATTGCGTTCCGGGATTTCAAAGGTTTCCCCGTGAGAAAGAATAGATACCTTCAGATCACGAATGGTGATCTTTTTGTGTTCATCAAAAGC
>Ga0265780_10012386_pt1 | contig 10013 bp, 7 predicted proteins | sample P1T30metagenome_FD_192432 | JGI IMG/M metagenome (GOLD analysis project Ga0265780, IMG submission 192432) | Plant litter microbial communities from East Loma Ridge, Irvine, California - P1 T30 | ecosystem: Environmental > Terrestrial > Plant litter > Unclassified | place: USA: California... | reverse complement strand
TGATCCAGGCGGACGACTTCAGCCGAGATGACTTCGCCCGAACGCATGTCCTGGCGTTGCAGCGATTCCTCGAAGAGGGCTGCGAAGCTTTCCATACCGGTATCTTGAGTTGCAGTAGACATAAAAGGTGTGATATTTCATGTTAACCAGCAGGCCGACGATATGCGGACTGAACTGGGTTAGGGTTAAAACACGCCTGCAACATAAAAGCTGGCTGCAGGCACCAAAGGACGGCGATCTCTCGCGGGTAATGACGCGCTAAACGCCGCCACCAGCCTCGAGACCGTCGTCCCCGCGACGACGGGGACCCGGGCTTGCCTGCCTGCCGCGGCGATGACTCGAGCCAACGGCGGCGATGCTGACCTGGATTCCCGCCTGCGCGGGAATGACGCAGCGACGCCCACGGCTTACGCCGAAGGCATCGAAACGCCATTCAAAGTCTTGTAAAACTTCTTCTTGAATACTATTTTCGGCTTGCTTGCGCCGAATTACCGCTGCCGGCTTGCTAACGCCGAATTACTTCTGCGCATACCAAGCCAGGACCTGCTCGACCGCCTGATCCACACCCATGCCGGACGTGTCCAGGAGATGCGCATCGGCTGCCGGCACCAGCGGAGCGACGGCGCGATGGGTGTCGCGATCGTCCCTTGCCTGCAAATCCGCCAGCAGGTCGTTCATATTAGCAGAAAACCCTTTGTCAATCAATTGCTTATAGCGGCGCTCGGCACGCGCTTCGACACTTGCCGTCAAGAATACTTTCAACTTGGCGCCAGGGAAGATCACGGTGCCCATATCGCGCCCGTCGGCCACCAGGCCGGGCGTCTCGCGAAAGCCCAGTTGCAGGCCGAACAGCGCCTGGCGCACGGTCGGCAGCGCGGCGATCTTCGAGGCCAGGTTGCCCACTTCCTCGGCCCGGATCGCGTGGCTGACATCCTCGTTGCCCAGGTAGATGGTGTCGCCCTGAAACCGGGCCGGCAAGTGCTCGGCCAGCTTGGCGATCGCGTGCTCGTCGCGCAGTTCGACCTGGCGCCGCAGCGCCTGCAGCGCCGTCAGGCGATACAGCGCGCCCGAGTCGAGCAGGTGGAAACCGAGGCGTTCGGCCACGCGGCTGGCGACCGTGCCTTTGCCCGAAGCGGTCGGGCCGTCGATGGCGATGACTGGAATGGTCGAATTCGGCATGCGGTTCCTGTCGAAAAATTAAAACAGCTCGTTGCGCGCGATGCCCGCGAACGCTTCGAAATAATCGGGGAAGGTCTTGGCCACGCACTTGGGGTCGTTGATGCGCATGGCGTTGCCGCGGCGCGCCTTGCCATCGAGCGAAGCGAGCGAGAAGCACATCGCCATGCGGTGGTCGTCGTAGGTGTCGATCGTGGCGGGCTTGAGCTCCTGGGGCGGGGTGATGCGGATGTAGTCCGGTCCCTCCTCCACCTCGGCGCCGACCTTGCGCAACTCGGTCGCCATGGCCGCCAGGCGGTCGGTTTCCTTCACGCGCCAGCTGGCGATATTGCGCAGCGTGCTCGGACCGTCGGCATACAGCGCCGCGACCGCGATCGTCATCGCCGCATCCGGGATATGGTTGAAGTCGGCGTCGATGGCCTTGAGCACCCCATTCGACCGTGCCTCGATCCAGTTGTCGCCGCGCGTGACGATGGCGCCCATGCGCTCGAGCGCGTCGGCAAAGCGCACGTCGCCCTGGATGCTGTGCTCGCCCACACCCTCGACCCGCACCGGGCCGCCGGCGATCGCGCCGGCCGCCAGGAAGTAGGACGCCGACGAGGCGTCGCCCTCGACGTGGATCGTGCCCGGACTGCGGTAACGCTGGCCGGGGACCACGGTGAACGACGCCCAGCCGTTCTGCTCGACCTCGACGCCGAAGCGGCGCATCAGGTTCAGGGTGATCTCGATATACGGCTTCGAGATCAGTTCGCCGACCACGTCGATCGACACCGGATGGGCCTGGGCCATCAGCGGCGCCGACATCAGGAGCGCGGTCAGGAACTGGCTCGACACATTGCCGCGCACGGCGATGCGCTGCGGGTTCACGCGGCCGCGCCGGATGCGCAGCGGCGGGAAGCCCGGCTCGCCCGTGTACTCGATGCTGGCGCCGACCTCGTTCAGGGCGTCGACCAGGTCACCGATCGGGCGCTCGTGCATGCGCGAGACGCCATGCAGCGTGTAGTCGCCGCCGATCACGGCCAGGGCCGCGGTCAAGGGGCGGATCGCGGTGCCGGCATTGCCCATGAACAGGTCGGCCGTGTGCTCGGGCAGCGCGCCGCCGTTGCCGTGCACGACCACGGTGCGCTCGTCGACTTCGTCCCATTTGATGCCCAGCGAGCGCAGCGCGCCCAGCATCACCATGGTGTCGTCCGAGGCCAGCAGGTCGTGGATCGTGGTCGCGCCCTCGGACAGCGCCGCCAGCAGCAGCGTGCGATTCGAGATGCTCTTGGAACCCGGCAGCCGCACCGTACCCTGCGCGTGCAGGACAGGCTCGAGGTCGATATGCTGCGGGTAGTGTTTTTGCTGCGTCATGTGTTTTCCTGATTGGGCGAACGCCGTTCCAGCGCACCGGCCTCGATGGCCTCTTGCCATTCGCGGCGGGCGCGCTGGGCGGTCGCGTAGATTGCCTGCAGGCCGGCGCCGTCGCCCGCGGCCAGCATGGCCCGCATCGACGTCAATTGTGCCAGATATGCATCGAGCTCGGACAACAATGCGGCCTGGTTGGCCAGGCTGATGTCGCGCCACATCTCGGGCGACGAGCCGGCGATGCGGGTGAAGTCGCGAAAGCCGCTGGCGGCGTACTGGAACAGCAGGTCGGCATGCGGCTTGGCGGCGATGTCGTCCACCAGCGCGTAGGCCAGCAGGTGCGGCAGATGGCTGACGGCGGCGAACACGCGGTCGTGGTCGTCGCACGAGAGCGTATGGATGACGGCGCCGCAGGCGCGCCAGGCGTCGGCGACCCGCTCGACGTCGTGCGCGGCGTTCTCGGCCAGCGGCGTCAGCACGCACTTCTTGCCCTGGTAGAGGCCGGCCAGGGCGGCGTCGGGACCGTTCGATTCGCTGCCGGCGATCGGGTGGCCGGGCACGAACTGGCGTACGCGCTCGCGCATTACCGCGCGGGCGGCGGCGACGACGTCGCACTTGGTGCTGCCGGCGTCGGTCACGACCGTCTGCGGCGCGAGGTGCGGCAGCAGCGCCTCGAGGATCGGCCCCGTCTGCGCCACCGGCGCCGCCACCAGCACCAGGTCGGCGCCGCGCAGGGCGTCCCCGTAGTCGTCGCTGACGCGATCGACGATGCCCAGTTCGAGCGCACGCGCCAGCGCCTCTGGATGGCGGCCGACGCCGACCACCTCGCCCACCCGGCCGGCGCGCTTGAGCGCCAGTGCGAACGAGCCGCCGATCAGGCCGACGCCGACGATGACGACTTTAGCGAGCATTCACGCCAGCGCCTTGCGCAATGCGTCGATGAAGGCCGCGTTCTCTTGCGGCAGGCCGATCGAGATGCGCAGCCACTGCGGCAGGCCATAGGCGCCGACCGGGCGCACGATCACGCCCTGCCTGAGCAGCGCCAGGTTGACGCGCGCACCGGCCCCGTCGTCGTCGCCCACCTGGACCAGCACGAAATTGCCGAACGACGGCACGTAGTTCAGCCCCAGCGTGTCGAACGCGGCGGTGAGTTGCCGGTAGCCCTCGGCGTTGTTCCTGGCGCCCTTTTCCAGGAAGGGCTTGTCGTTCAGCGCGGCGACCGCGGCCGCCTGCGCCAGCGAGTTGACATTGAACGGCTGGCGGATGCGGTTCATCAGGTCGGTGACCGGCGGCTGGGCGATGGCGAAGCCCACGCGCAGGCCCGCCAGGCCATAGGCCTTGGAGAAGGTGCGCGAGACGATCAGGTTCGGATACTTGCGCACCCAGGCGCTCGATTCGAACTGGTGTTCGGGCGCCAGGTATTCGTTGTACGCCTCGTCCAGCACCACGATCACGTTGGCCGGCACCTTCTGCAGGAAGGCCTCGATCTGGTCTGCCGGGATGAAGGTGCCGGTCGGGTTGTTCGGGTTGGCGACATACACCAGGCGGGTGTCGGCGTCGATGGCGGCGGCCATCGCGTCCAGATCGTGGCCGTAATCCACGCTCGGCACCACGATGGCGCGCCCGCCCACGCCTTGCGTGGCCAGCGCGTACACCGCGAACGCGTACTGCGAATACACGACCGCCTCGCCTTTCTGGACGAAGGCGTGGGCGGCGATTTCCAGGATGTCGTTGCTGCCATTGCCGAGCGTGATCCACTCGAGCGGCACGTCGTAGCGCTGCGACAGCGCGGTCTTGAGGTCGAAACCGTTGGCGTCCGGGTAGCGCCCCAGGTCGGCGGCGGCGGCGAGCATCGCGGCGCGGCTCGATTCCGGCACGCCGAACGGGTTTTCGTTCGAGGCCAGTTTCACGATGCTGGCTTCGTCGAGGCCAAATTCACGCGCCACTTCGGCGATGGGTTTACCGGCCTGGTAAGGGGCGATGGCGCGGACGTATTCAGGGCCGAACTGCGCGGGACCAAATGTCGACATAGTGTCTCTCTCTATTTTGTTAAAGGCTTTGCGGGTAGGAGCCGAGCACCTTGAAGAAGGCGGCGTTGTCCTTGAGTTCCTCGAGCGCGCGCGCGACCGCGGCGTCGTGCACGTGGCCCTCGATATCGACGTAGAAGTAGTACTCCCAGGTGCCGATGCGCGCCGGGCGCGATTCGAAACGGGTCATCGACACGTCGTGCTTCGACAGCGGCGCGAGCAGGCTGTAGACGGCGCCGGCCTTGTTGGGCACGGCCAGCACGATGCCGGTGCGGTCACGGCCCGACGGGCCGGTCTGCAGCTGGCCGATCACCACGAAGCGGGTGCGGTTGTGCGGATCGTCCTGGATGTGGGCCTGCACCACGCCGAGCTGGTACTGCTCGCCCGCCATCTCGCTGGCGATGGCGGCCACCGTCGGATCCTGGCGCGCCAGCACCGCGGCTTCGGCGTTCGAGGCCACGGCGCGGCGCTCGATGTCCGGGTAATGCTGGTTGAGCCACACCTGGCACTGGGCCAGCGCCTGCGAGTGCGCGCACACGACCTTGACGCCCTCCATCGAACCGGTGCTGGTCATCAGGCTGTGGTGGACGGCGATCGATACTTCGCCGCTGATGATGGTGGTGGTCGCCAGCAGCAGGTCGAGGCTGCGGTTGATCGCGCCTTCGGACGAGTTCTCGACCGGCACCACGCCGAAATCGGCGGTGCCGGCCTCGGTGGCGCGGAACACCTCGTCGATCGAGATGCAGGGCAGCGTCTCGATGGCGGTGCCGAATTGCTGGAACACGGCCTGCTCGCTGAAGGTGCCGGACGGTCCCAGATAGGCGACCGTGACGCGCTTTTCGAGTGCGCGGCAGGACGACATGATCTCGCGGAAGATGGTCTGGACGTCGCCGTCCTTCAGGGGCCCGGGATTGCGCTCGGCCACGCCGCGCAGCACCTGCGCTTCGCGCTCGGGGCGAAATACCGGCGCATTGGTCTCGGCCTTGACGTGGCCGACCTCTTGCGCGATCTTGCCGCGCTCGCTCAGCAGCGAGAGGATTTGCGCGTCGATCGCATCGATGCGCTCGCGCAGGGGGGTGAGTTTGTCTGTCATCGTTATGCTGTATGGTCGATTCGTTCGCGGTCGGTGGCCAGGGCCGTGCGCCCAAGGCGCCGGCGGCATGGCTGGCGGGTTGTCGGCGCAGGCGCTATCGCGCACCGTGCCGGCGCACGCCTCAACGCCCCGCAAACTCGTTCAAGTAATCGACGAGGGCCTGTACGCCCTCGATCGGCATCGCGTTATAGATGGATGCCCGCATGCCGCCGACGGACTTGTGGCCCTTCAGTTGCAGCAGACCGCGCGCTTGTGCGCCGGTCAGGAATAACTGGTTCAGCGATTCGTCGCGCAGGTAGAACGGTATGTTCATGCGCGAGCGGTATTCGGGCGCGACCCGGTTGCCGTAGAAGTCATCGACATCGAGCGCCTCGTACAGCAGGCGCGCCTTCTCGATATTGCGCGCTTCCATCGCCGCCACGCCGCCGTTCGCCTTGAGCCAGGAGAACACCAGGCCGGCGATATAGATCGCATAGGTCGGCGGCGTGTTGTACAGCGAATCGTGCTCGGCGCAGGTCTTCCAGTTGAAGGCCGACGGACACTGCGGCGACGCGTAGTCGAGCAGGTCTTCGCGCACGATCACCAGCGTCAGCCCGGCCGGCCCGATATTCTTCTGCGCGCCGGCGAAGATCACGCCATACTTCGAGATATCGATGCTGCGCGACAGGATGTGCGACGACATGTCGGCCACGATCGGCGCGCCGGAATCGATCTCGGGCGCGTGCTGGTATTCGACGCCGTCGATGGTCTCGTTGGTGCACACATGCAGGTAGGCCGGGTCGGCCGAGAGCTGCCAGCTGTCGCGCGGCGGCACGCGGGAAAATCCGTCGGCCTCGCTCGAGGCGGCGACATTGACGCGGGCATAGCGCGCCGCCTCCTTGATCGACTTGCCCGACCACGAACCGGTGTGAATGAAATCGATCACCGGGTCGATCCGGCGTCCGGCCAGGTTGAGGGGCACGATGGCGTTCTGCCCGAGCCCCCCGCCCTGCTGGAACAGGATCTTGTAGTTGGCCGGGACCGCCAGCAGCTCGCGCAGGTCGTCGAGCGCCTGGCGGTGGATGCTGGAAAACTCGGGACCGCGATGGCTCATCTCCATCACCGACATGCCGCTGCCGCGCCAGTCGAGCATTTCGCTCGCGGCCTGCAACAGCACTTCCTTCGGCAGCACGGCGGGGCCGGCCGAGAAATTGAAGATCTGTGTCATGCGGTCCTTTCGTCGGTGGTTATTTGCCTTGCGTGCCTTGCATGAAATCCTGCATCAGGCCCTGCAGGCGCGGGGTCACGACCTTCTGGCCCAGGGCCATGCTCTCGGTCGTCAGGCGCGGGGTCAGCGCCAGCATCTTCTTGCCCAGCGGCGTGCGATAGAACGCCGTCAGTTCCTTCAGTTCGGACACGCTGTAGTTCTGCGCGTACAGCGGCGCGATCTCGGCCATCATCTCGTCGACCAGCGTCGGATCGCGGAACACGCGGCCGATCGCCTGGGTCATGGCTGGCAGCATCTGCTCGACCTTGGCCAGCGCTTGCTGCTTCTGGCTCGCGTCGAGCCGCGGATCGGCGCTCACCACCGCACCGACCTGGGCCCGCATCATCTGCGGCATCGCCTTTTCCATCTCGGAGAACGATGCGCCCATCATCTTGCGCACTTCCATCGCGTCCAGCAGTTCCTTGACGGCGGCATTCGCCTCCGGGGTGGCGGCCGCGGCGGCCGGCGCCGGGGCTTGCGCCATGGCGCGTGCGGGGACGCCGGCAAACGCTGCGGCACACATGACTGCGAGAAGGATTTTTTTCATTGATTTCCCGTGCGGGCGGTGCGCCCATCGACTGCGTCAGGCCGCCGGTTCACCAGGCCGGCGGTGGCCGCGCAGCGCGCCATGCGCCACGCGACCGGGTGTTGCCGTGGGCGCCTTATTCGGGCGCCGGTTCCAGCTCGACTTCTTCGAGGTCGGTCTCGACGATGCGCTGCAGGCCGGACAGCTTGGTGCCATCCTCGACCGCGATCAGGGTCACGCCCTGGGTCGCGCGGCCCATCTCGCGGATTTCCGACACGCGGGTGCGGATCAGGATGCCGCCGGTCGTGATCAGCATGATCTCGTCGCTCGGCTGGACCAGGGTCGCGGCGACGACCTTGCCGTTACGCTCGCTGGTCTGGATCGCGATCATGCCTTTCGTGCCGCGGCCGTGGCGAGTGTACTCCGTGATCGGGGTACGCTTGCCGAAGCCGTTCTCGGTGGCGGTCAGGACGGTCTGCTCTTCGCTCTCGGCCACCAGCAGTGCGATGACCTGCTGGCCTTCCTCGAGGTTCATGCCGCGCACGCCGCGCGCGGTGCGGCCCATCGGACGCACGTCGTTCTCGTCGAAGCGCACGGCCTTGCCGGCGTCCGAGAACAGCATCACGTCGTGCTTGCCGTCGGTCAGGGCGGCGCCCACCAGCACGTCGCCTTCGTCCAGGTCGACCGCGATGATGCCGGCCTTGCGTGGATTGCTGAAGTCGCGCAGCGGGGTCTTCTTGACGGTGCCGAGCGAGGTCGACATGAACACGTAGTGGTCTTCCGGGAAGGTGCGGTTCTCGCCCTGCAGCGGCAGCACCACGGTGATCTTCTCGTTGTCCTGCAGCGGGAACATGTTGACGATCGGCTTGCCGCGCGAGTTGCGCGAACCTTGCGGCACTTCCCACACCTTGAGCCAGTACATCCGGCCGCGGTTGCTGAAGCACAGCATGTAGTCGTGGGTGTTGGCGATGAACAGCTGGTCGATCCAGTCCTCGTCCTTGGTCGCCGTCGCCTGCTTGCCGCGCCCGCCGCGCTTCTGGGCGCGGTATTCGGAGATCGGCTGCGCCTTCATGTAGCCGGCGTGCGACAGGGTCACCACCATGTCCTGCGGGGTGATCAGGTCTTCGGTCTCGAGGTCGCTCGCATTGTGCTCGATGGTCGAGCGGCGGGTGTCCTTGCCGTTGTCCGCGTAGTCGGCCTTGATGGCCGTCATTTCGTCGACGATGATCGTGGTCACGCGCTCCGGCTTGGACAGGATGTCGAGCAGGTCGGCGATGTGGTCCATCACTTCCTTGTACTCGTTGACGATCTTGTCCTGCTCCAGGCCCGTCAGGCGTTGCAGGCGCATCTGCAGGATCTCTTGCGCCTGCTCGTCCGACAGCTTGTACATGCCGTCCTGCTGCATGCCGTAGTGCTTCGGCAGGTGCTCGGGACGGAACGCCTGGATGCCTCCCGACTCGCCCAGCTCGGTACGGTTGAGCATCTCGCGCACCAGCGACGAATCCCAGGCCTTCTGCATCAGCTCGACCTTGGCGACCGGCGGGGTCGGCGCGGCCTTGATGATGGCGATGAAGTCGTCGATGTTCGCCAGCGCGACGGCCAGGCCCTCGAGCATGTGGCCGCGGTCGCGCGCCTTGCGCAGCTCGAACACCGTGCGGCGGGTGACGACTTCGCGGCGGTGCGACAGGAAGCACTCCAGCATCTGCTTCAGGTTCAGCAGCTTCGGCTGGCCATTGACCAGCGCCACCATATTCATGCCGAAGGTGTCTTGCAGCTGGGTCTGCTTGTACAGGTTGTTCAGCACGACTTCAGGCACTTCGCCGCGTTTCAGCTCGATCACCACGCGCATGCCCGACTTGTCGGACTCGTCGCGGATGTCGGAAATGCCTTCGAGCTTCTTGTCGCGCACGTTCTCGGCGATCCGCTCGAGCAGCGACTTCTTGTTGACCTGGTACGGCAGCTCGTCGATGATGATCGCGGTGCGGTTGCCGTCGCGGCCGACTTCCTCGAAGTGGGTCTTGGCGCGCATCACCACGCGGCCACGGCCGGTGCGATAACCGTCGCGTACGCCCGAGACGCCATAGATGATGCCGGCGGTCGGGAAGTCCGGCGCCGGGATCAGCTCGATCAGCTCGTCGATGGTGCAGTCCGGGTTGCGCAGCACGTGCATCGCGCCGGCAATCACTTCGGACAGGTTGTGCGGCGGGATATTGGTCGCCATGCCGACCGCGATGCCCGACGAACCGTTGATCAACAGGTTCGGGATGCGCGTCGGCAGGACCGTCGGTTCCTTTTCCTTGCCGTCGTAGTTCGGCTGGAAGTCGACCGTGTCCTTGTCGATGTCGGCCAGGATCTCGCCGGCGATCTTGTCCAGGCGGCACTCGGTGTAACGCATCGCCGCCGCGCTGTCGCCGTCGATCGAACCGAAATTGCCCTGGCCGTCGACCAGGGTGTAGCGCAGCGAGAAGTCCTGGGCCATGCGGACCAGGGTGTCGTAGATCGACGAGTCGCCGTGCGGGTGGAACTTGCCCATCGTGTCGCCGACGACGCGCGCGCACTTCAGGTAAGGCCGGTTCCACACGTTGTTCATCTCGTGCA
>Ga0265780_10012384_pt1 | contig 10014 bp, 11 predicted proteins | sample P1T30metagenome_FD_192432 | JGI IMG/M metagenome (GOLD analysis project Ga0265780, IMG submission 192432) | Plant litter microbial communities from East Loma Ridge, Irvine, California - P1 T30 | ecosystem: Environmental > Terrestrial > Plant litter > Unclassified | place: USA: California... | reverse complement strand
TGCTGGGCAATGTCGAAGTCCAGGGCGACGGCAATGTGCTGCGCATCGGCATCCGCGGCATGGTGCTGCGCCACCGCGAACCGCTGGTGGTCGACCTGACCTTGCCGGCCTTGAGCTCGGTGCGGATCGACGGCAGCGGCGACAGCAGCATCAACGGCTTCTCGGGCGACGAGATCGAGGTGCAGTTGAACGGCTCGGGCAGCGTGCGCTTCAACGGGCGCTTCCGAACCGCCAAGGTGGGCCTTTCCGGTAGCGGCGACCTGGATGTGAACGGCGGCGCGGCAATGGATCGGGTCGAGACGCGCCTGATGGGATCGGGCCGCATTACCGTGGTCGGCACGGCGCGTGAGCTCGACGCCAGCACCACGGGCTCGGGGCATCTGGATGCCGAGCACCTGCGGGCCGAGGACGTCACGGTGAACCAGAGCGGGTCGGGGGATAGCGCGGTGCAGGCGCGCAGCAAGGTCAAGGTGTCGCTCAGCGGCAGCGGCGACGTCGAGGTGTACGGCAATCCGGGTGAGCGCAGCACGAGTCGCGCCGGTAGCGGCAGCGTCAGCTACCACGATTAGCCGGCGCCGCTGGCGTCACACACCTTCGGGGCGCGCGCTGGAATCAGCAACCGCCCGGCTTCACCCGCTCCACTTCCAGCCCGAACAGAGGCCGCAAGCGCGTCCCGACCACATTGCCGGCAAACGCCACCACCAGCCACAGCCAGCCGTGCAGGCTGCCCGAAATGATCCCGCTGAAGTAGGCGCCGATATTGCAGCCATAGGCCAGCCGCGCGCCGTAGCCGAGCAGCAGGCCGCCGACGACCGCCGCGATGAGCGAACGCAGCGGCAGCTTCCATACCGGCGCATAGCGGCCGGCCAGCGCCGCCGCCAGCATCGCGCCGAGCACGATGCCGATGTCCATCACCGAGGTCACGTCCTTCCAGACCGGCGCGGCCAGCGCGGCGGCGTTGGCGCCGCCCGACCAGTAGGTCCAGCTGGCGACATCGATGCCGGCCACGGATGCGGCCTTGGCACCCCACAGCGCAAAGGCCGAGGTCACGCCCCACGGACGGCCCGACAGCGCCAGGGTGGCGAAGTTGAGCACGACCAGCGCCAGCGCGCCGGCCACCAGCGGCCATGGACCGCGCAGCCAGCGCGCGCCACCGGTCGGCTGCGACTGCGGCGTGACCAACCGGCCGTGGCGGCGTTTCTCGACGACGACGGTGATGGCCGCGATCAGGGCGAACACGACCAGGTTCAGCGCCAGCGCCGGGGCCAGGCCCAGTTCCTTCACGGCCGACAGCGGCGGCAGCTGCGGCATCGCGGTCCAGAACGGCATGTGGGCGGTGCCGATCAGCGAGCCGACGATGAAGAAGATCAGCGTGACGATCATGCGCGTGCTGCCGCCGCCGACCGTGTACAGCGTGCCCGAAGCGCAACCGCCGCCCAGCTGCATGCCGATGCCGAAGATGAAGGCGCCAACGATGACCGAGGTGCCGGCCGGCTGCACCAGGCCGGTGACCGGGTTGCCGAACAGCGTGCCAGCGGCGAGCGCCGGGAAGAACAGCACGACGCCGACGGCCAGCATCAGCATTTGCGCGCGCAGGCCATCGCCGCGGCCGTCGGCGATGAACACGCGCCAGGCCGAGGTGAAACCGAAGGCCGCGTGGTACAGGGCCACGCCGAGCAGCGCGCCGACCACATAGAGCGCGGCCTGGCGCGGGCCGACGACTTGCGCCAGGTACCAGGCGCCGAGCACGATGAGCACGAACGCGACGCCGAAGGGCCGCAGGTTGATGTCGGCGCGTCGTGCGCCGGACAAGGATGCAGAATTGTTCATGAGGTGTGAAGAAGATGAGGCGGAACCCACTATTGTCTAACATCTTCACGTTCCGTGCAGGCCGGCGGCCGGTTTACAATGACGCCATGGCCGTCATCAATCCTCTCGAAGTCGAATTCAGCGCAATCCGCGCCCAGGGCCCGGGTGGCCAGAACGTCAACAAGGTTTCGTGCGCCGTGCATGCGCGCTTCGACATCGGCGCGTCGTCGCTGCCGCCGCACGTCAAAGAGCGCCTGCTGGCCTCGAGCGACGCGCGCATCACGCAAGAAGGCGTGCTGGTACTCAAGGCGCAGCAGTCGCGCAGCCTGGAACAGAACAAGGAAGACGCCCTGCGCCGCCTGCAGGAACTGGTCGACAAGGCGTCGATCGTGCCGGTGACGCGCCGCCCGACCCGGCCGACGCGTGGCTCGCAATTGCGGCGCCTGGACTCCAAGGCGCGCAGCAGCCAGACCAAGGCCTTGCGCGGCAAGGTCAGCGACTAGTCCACCTGCTCAGGCCTGTAGCGCCGCGAACCAGGCCGCATACGGCGTATTGGCCACCATTCGCCGGTTGAAATCCGGTGCGCCATCGGTCCACCACACCGGCCCCCGCTCTCCGAGCGCGCGCTTGGCCTCGTCGACCGCCTGGCGCGCCGCCCGCTCGGCATTGCCGTCGCGCGCCTTCAAGGCGGCGCCGACTTCGCGGCGCGCCGTCATGAGCCGATCGACCAGTTGCTGGCGCGCTTCCGGCGCCAGGCCTGGATTACTGGCGCGCCACAGACGGCCAGAGACGACGAAATATCGTCCGTCCGGTGTGGTGGGATGCTTGTCGGGGGAAGGCATGGCCCACTATACCCAAAGCCGGCGTGGGCAGCCGTCCGCCTCAGGGCTGAAGGCCGTAGCGATCGATGAACGACTTGACGCCGCCCGGATTGGCGGCCAGCCAGGCTTCCAGCGCCGGTCGATACGACTGGCGGAACATCAGCAGCAGGATCGCCACTTCCAGTTGCCCCTCCCTGGACAGCGTTTGCATCTGCAACAGGGCGGGATCACTGACACCTTGGCCGCCCGCGGCGCCGACTTCGTCCATGATCTTCAGCGCCATGCGCCAAGCCTCCAGCTCGATCTCGTACGGCGACCTGGCCTTGGCCGTGCCGGTCTTGCGCACATTGAGTTCGGCCATGGCCAGTGCCAGCCGGATGGCATAGTTCGGGGTATCGGCCGATTCGGCGGTCGACTTGTCGACGTTGATCGTGAACTTGCCGTCCACGCCCTGCTCGACGCGCACGCCGCGCCTGAACGCCAGCGGCTTCAATGGCAGGCCGGCCGCGGCGCGCAGCCTGGCCAGCTTGCCCCAGCTCGGGCGCTGCGAGGGGTCGGCCGCGATCGATGAATATAACGCCGCTTCGGCCGGCGCACGCTGGCCTTGCGCCAGCAAGGCGTCGGACAGGAAGCGCCAAGCCTGCGCATTTTTCGGCTCGATCTCGGTGGCGCGCCGGAACAGCGCCTCGGCGCGCGGCCAGTCGCCCTGCACGAAGTAACAGTCCGCGGCGCCCACCCAGGCGCTCGACGCCTTGGGGTCGGCATCCATCGCCGCTTCGTACTTGAGCAGGGATTCCTTCGGCTTGCGCTGCGCGAACAGGGCTTCGCCTTCGGCCAGCAGCTTCGCGGCGCGAGGATTCGGCGTGTGCAGGGGCGAGGCACCGCCGTCGTCCAGCATCCGCAAGACCTCGTGCGCGATCGGATCGTCCGCGGCGAGCGCGGTCGCACGCTCGGCCAGCACGCGCGCCGTCTGGCGTACCTGGGCCGCCTTGTCTTTGGGGGCCACGCTCGACAACTTGAACATCAGGCCGGCCTGCAGCGACAGCGGCAGCGACGCCTGTGGATCGGCCTTTTCGGCAGCCTGGTATTTGTCCAGCGCCTCCTGGTATTTGCCTTGCCCCTCGAGCACGTGGGCGTCGCGCACCAGGGTGTGGCATGGTTCGCCGCACTGCATCGCAGCCGTTGCGGCCGTATTGGAGAACGCCAGCAGCGCGGCGACTGTCAGTACACGTAAGGATTTCATGGGATGGCCAGGCGACAAAAGCCCATATTACCGCGCCGCCCGGCCCCCATTGATCACCGAATATCACATGCCGGTGCGCCTCAGGCGCCGTGTTTGCCCGTGATGCGATCCCACCCGTGACGCACGGCCGATTTCATCTTTTCCCAGGTCGAGACGCCGCCGTGGCGCGATTCCCAGTCGGTACGGATCTCCGGTTCGATCTCGTCCCACTGGCGGTCCGCATACCTGCCGCTGCCCGCGACCTGTGAACCGTAGAGATAGGCCGGCGCGTAATCGTCATACGCTCCGCCGCTCGCGCCATAGGTCAGCTTGAAGTGCTCGCGGTAGTAGCTCTCCTCGTCGCCCATGGCGGCGCCGAGGCGCTCCACGTCCACCTCGGTGTGGCGCACCGTGTCGTCGATCTGCTGCTGGCGTTCGCTGACCTGCTTTCCGATCGAGACTTCCTCGGTGATGCGGGCCGATTTCTCGACCACGGCTTCCTCGGCGCTCTCACGCATCTCGATGGTCTGCTCCCTGAACACCGCCGCGTCGCTCGGGCTGATCGGCTGGTCGACCTTGCGCCGCTGGACGTCGACGTGTTCTTCGCGCAGGCCGATGCTTTCGTGCACCGGGATCTCGACGATGCGCGAGAAGATGCGCATGCCGCCGCGCTGGACTTCGCGCTTGCCGACCCGCAGCTGCTCTTCGACCACCGGAATGGTCGCGCTGGTGGACGTGTCACGCTGCAGCGAGGCGCCGGCGGACGCGCCCTGCAACTGGCCGGCCGCCGACTGGCTCGATAGTGCCGAACCCTGCGTCGTCCCTTGCCTGGACCCGGCGCCCGTCAGCAGCGCGCCCGGCCTGGCGACGCCTTCCGAATGCTCGTCGATGTCGACTGGCCCGAAGGCTTCGACGACGTCGGCGGCGCGCTCGACGTCGGGCAGCGAATCGGCGCTCAGCGTCACCACGTGCTGGCCACGCGCGAGCGCGCCTTCATAGCGGCTCGCATGCTGCTTGTGATCGTCGCCGAACAGGTCCTTGAAGAAGTGCTTGATGCCGGTACCGATGCCTTCGGCAGTACTGGCGCCGCCGAGGGCGGTATTGGCCTCGGACAGCCGCACGCTCTCGCGACTGAAACCGGAAGACAGCAGCTGGTCGTACGCGCTTTGCGCGTCGGTGCGGTTATCGAAAACCGCGACTAGCGTATGGTGCATGATGAGCCTCCTTGAGTGATTACCTCAGGCACCCTGGTCGCCGGCCTCGTCGAAACGCTCGACCTCGACCCGTTCCGCCTTGAGCGTAACGGTCTCGGCGTGACGCTCCTCGTGCCGTACCCGGGTGATGTGAAGTTCTTCCTTGATGCGGACCTTGCGCTCGACCACCAGCACTTCCTCGAGCACGGGAATGACCAGGGTGTCGCCTTCATGACGGTGGCCTGGCGCATCCCCGGCGTTGACGAGGCGGTCGATCGGGACGTGTTCGATGCGCAGCTCCTCGCGCAGCAGCCGCTCGTCGATGGTGACAGGATGTTCGGTGACGCTCTTGTGGACACGCACGCCGCGGCCAGTGTCGACCACGCGGGTGCCGACCACGAGCTGCTCCTCGACGACAGGGATGCGCACGGCATCCTGTTCGCTTGGCTCGGTAGGCGTGCTGGACATGGTCCGCTCCTGGACAAGACTGCGAGAAGAACGATCCAGCCTACGCCAATCCACGAACGGCATGCGCACCGTTGGTGTTCAATTCTGACGTGCTACCACCATGAAATAACCGCACGGCTCCTCGGCCCGGTTGACGAAGGCGTGATCGACATCCGCCTGGAAAAACAGCGCATCGCCCGGCCCCAGCAGCTGTTCGCCATGCTGGAACTGGACGACCAGATGGCCTGCCGTGACCACGATCTGCTTCTCGGTTCCAGCCGGATAGGCTGGCAGCAATCCCGTCGACACGCCGGCAGGCAAGTGGTGATAGAGCAGCTCGACTTTGCCGCCGCCGGTGGCAGGCGACACCACGTGGCGCTCGAAGCCGGTCTCGGGGTCGCGAAAGATCGGACGATCCGATTTGCGCATCGCCACCACGGCGCCGCCGGGTGCGCTGGCGCCGACCAGCCCGGTGAGCGGCGTGCGCAGGCTTTGGGCGATGCGCGCCGCCACGCCGATCGTCGGGTTCTTCTCGCCGCGCTCGACCTTCGAGAGCATGGCCCGGCTCACGCCCGAACGTTCCGACAACTGTTCCAGCGTCCAGCCCGCCGCATCGCGCAGCTTGCGCACGCGGGCGCCGAACGCGCGCGCCTGGTCGTCCCCCTGGTCCTGGGCGGGGTCTTGCGGTTCACCGTGCTGCAATCGTGTTTCCTTCATGTCGCTTCCCTCATATACGCATTATCGTCCACCCTGGCCGTCTTGCCTAAAACTCCGCACGCTTCACACCGCTTTGCGAAATTCTTCTAAAGGAGATAAATTCTTCAACACCGGCCGCAATGGCGGCTCAACCAGGAGAACAGCATGCGTGCAACACCTTGCGAATCACCCCGTACCGCCGCACCGGAGGCGCGGCGCAGACAGCTGCTGGCGATGTTCGGCGCCGGCATCGCCGCCGCGACGCTGCCGCCGACGGCCTTTGCCCAGCCCGCCCCGGCCATGAAGCGCATCGCCGCCGGCCGCAACTACGTATCCTGGCAGTTCGGCGAGCTCAAGATCGTTGCCCTGCGCGACGGCCACGTCGACATGCCGCCAGAGCGCCTGCGGCAAGTGAACGGCGAGGCGCTGGGCACGCTGCCGCCGGGCATGCCACTCGTCGACGGCAAGCTGCGGCTTTCCGTGAATGCCTATGTCGTCATCGAAAAGTCGCGGGCGATCCTGATCGACACCGGCGCGGCAGACACCTGGGCTCCGTCGATGGGCCTGCTGCCCGAAGCGATGAAGGAAGCCGGCATCGACAAGAACAGTATTACCCAGGTGGCGATCACGCACACCCACCGTGACCACGTGAATGGGTTGATCACGGCCGAAGGCGCCGACGGCTTTCCGAATGCGCAGCAAATCTACGTTCCCAGGGAAGAAATCGCCACGATCACGGGGCGGCTTGCCACGCTGCGCAACCGCGTCGTGCCGATCGACCACGACTTCGCAATCAGCGACCATGTCAGGGCCGTCAGGGCCGCCGGGCACTCGTCCGGCCACACGATGTACGAGGTGCGCAGCGAGGCCGGGCGGCTGCTGTTCTGGGGAGATATCGTGCATGCGCCGTTCGTCCAGTTCGGCCGGCCCGAGATCACCTGGGAACTCGACGAAGACCAGGCCTGGGCCCGTTCGACGCGGATGGAGGTATTGAAACGGGTGACCGGAGGCGGCTATCTGGTGGCCGGCGCCCACCTCGACTTTCCGGGCATCGGCCAGGTGACGAAGAGCGGCCAGGCTTACGCCTTCCTCCCACTCGACTAGGACCCGTCGGCAGCAAGCCAGGCCAGTGCATCGCGTCCCGCGGCGCGGCCGCTGGCGAAGCAGGCGGTGAGCAAATAACCGCCGGTCGGCGCTTCCCAGTCGACCATCTCGCCCGCCACGAAGGTGCCCGGCAGCGCCGCCAGCATGCTGGTGTCATCCGCCAGCGCATCGAAGCGCACGCCGCCGGCACTGCTGATCGCCTCGTCGATCGGGCGCGTTCGCAGCAACTTGAGCGGCAGGCGCTTGATGCCGGCAGCCAGGCGCGCCGGGTCGGCGTAGTCTTCGCGCGACAGGCATTCGTGCAGCAGCCCGGCCTTGACGCCCTTGATGCCAAGCCGGCTTTGCAGGCGGCTGGACATCGAGCGCGAGCCGCGCGGGCGCGTCACTTCGTCGAATACCCGCGCGGCGTCGTGGTCGGGGGCCAGGTCGAGCCAGAGGGTGGCGCTGCCATCGCGCGCAATGGCGTCGCGCAGCGGCGCCGACAGCGCGTACACCAGGCTGCCCTCGACGCCGCCCCCGGTAATGACGAACTGGCCCTTGCGCCAGGCGACTTCTCCATCCTGGCCCAGGCAACCGGCGGCCACCGTCAGCAGGGGCGCGCCGGCGTAGCGGCTGCTGAAATGATCGCTCCAGCCGACATCGAAGCCGCAGTTGGCGGGCGCCAACGGGGACAACGCAACCCCGTGTTCTGCCAGCAGCGGCTGCCAGGCGCCGTCCGAGCCGAGCCGCGCCCAGCTGGCGCCGCCCAGCGCCAGGATCGTGGCGTCGGCCTCGACCAGACGTTCGCCGTCCGGCGTCGCCAGGCGCAGCCGGCCATCCTGCCAGCCGAGCCAGCGATGACGCATGTGAAAGCGCACGCCGGACTCGCGCAGGCGGTGCAGCCAGGCGCGCAGCAACGGCGCCGCCTTCATCTCGCGCGGGAAGACCCGGCCCGAGGTGCCGACGAAAGTCTCGATGCCCAGGTCGTGGATCCAGGCGCGCACGGCGTCGGCGTCGAATCCATCCAGCCAGCGCGCCACCTCGCCGTGCCGGGCGCCATAACGCCGCACGAAATCGGGAGTGGGTTCGGAATGCGTGATGTTCATGCCGCCCTTCCCCGCCAGCAGGAATTTGCGGCCCACGCTGGCCATCGCATCATAGACGTCGACCTCTACGCCACCCTGCGCCAGCACCTCGGCCGCCATCAGCCCGGCGGGGCCGCCGCCGATCACGGCGACACGCTTGGAGGAGATGGAAGACTGGGTCATGACGGTGCGGGGTAGGCAAAGAAGGACCAGCATTGTAGTCGAGTTCGGACAGTCAACGAGGATGTAAAGGATGCTTGACACGATGCCCCTGGAAGCCTACGATGTAAAGCATCCTTTACTACACGAGATCGCGACAATGAACGCAAACACGCATGAACGACGGGTCGGCAAGGCTTATCTGCGCGAACTGGGCATCTCCTTCGCGGTGTACGCGATCCTGCTGGTGGCCACGATCCTCTACGGCCGGCCGATGCAGGAAGGCGTACTGCGCACCGTGGTCCTGCTGTCGCCGATGCTTGGATTCTGCCTCATGCTATGGGCCATCGCGCGCCACCTGAACCGGGTCGACGAATACCTGCGCCGCTACCTGCTCGAATCGTTCGCGCTGGCCGCCGCGCTCACCGCCGGGCTCACCTTCAGCTATGGCTTCCTCGAGACCGCCGGCTATCCGCGCCTGTCGATGTTCGCGGTCTGGATGGTGCTCGGGGCGACCACCGCCCTGGTCTGCACGGTGCGGGCGCTGCGTCAGCGATGAAGAACCGCATCCGCGAACTGCGCGCCGAACACGGCTGGAGCCAGGCCGACCTGGCTGAACGCCTCGACGTTTCGCGCCAGAGCATCAACGCGATCGAGACCGGGCGCTACGACCCCAGCCTGCCGCTCGCCTTCGCCATTTCACGGTTGTTCGGCCTGCCGGTCGAAGCCATCTTTTCACCCGATCAGGAGACCGCATGAACAAAGCTTCCCTGTTGTTTGTCCTCGCGCTCGGCGCGACTTCCATCGTCCAGGCCCAGCCGCAGGTCTCGTCCCCGGCGGCGCCCGTCGCCAACCGTTTCGCCGCCACCATCGAGCCGGCCGAGCGCTTTGAATCCGGCGGCCTGCTGGTCGAGCGCCACGGCAGCCGCGGCCGGCCGCTGATCCTGGTGCCCGGCCTGGCCAGCGGGCCATGGGTATGGCAGGAAACGATCCGCCAGTTGAAAGGCGAGTTCACGCTGTACGTGGTCACGCTGCCCGGCTTCGACGGCCGCCCGGCGCCAAGCGCGACGCCCGACTGGGCGCCGTTCGAAGGCGCGCGCGCCGCCCTGCGCGGGCTGATCGCCGAGCGCAAGCTGGACAAACCGGTCATCATCGGCCACAGCCTGGGCGGCACACTGGCCTATGCCGTGGCGCAGGACCTCGGCAACGGCATCGGCGGCGTGGTCGCGCTGGACGGCCTGCCGGTCTTTCCCGGCACCGAGAACATGCCGCCGCAACAGCGCCCGCAGGCCGCGATCAACGTGCGCAACCGGATGGCGGCCAGCCGGCCGGAGGCCTACGCCGCCGAGCAACGCCAGTACATGCGCGGCCAGGGCGTGCTCGACATCGGCAAGGCCGACGACATCACGCCGCTGCTGCTGCGCAGCGACCGCGAGGCGGTCGGCGCCTACGTGGCCGACCTGCTGGCGCTCGACCTGCGTCCCGGCCTGTCGAAAATC
>Ga0265780_10012383_pt1 | contig 10014 bp, 11 predicted proteins | sample P1T30metagenome_FD_192432 | JGI IMG/M metagenome (GOLD analysis project Ga0265780, IMG submission 192432) | Plant litter microbial communities from East Loma Ridge, Irvine, California - P1 T30 | ecosystem: Environmental > Terrestrial > Plant litter > Unclassified | place: USA: California... | reverse complement strand
GAGCCGGGCGGGCGCCGACACCACGCCCGCCGCCCGCAGCCAGGCCCCGATCGCGGCGGCCGCCGAGCCGGTGGCCGGGTCCTCGGTGACCGACCCCACGGGGAACAGGTTGCGCGCCTCGACGACGAGGTCGACCCCGGCGAGCCGCTCACCCGAGGCGTGGACCACGGCGACGGTGCCCGCCCAGCCGCACTCGTCCATGAGCGTCCGCATCGCCGCCGGCTCGAAGCGGAACCCGTCGAACGTCGCCCGCTCGCGCACCGCGACCATCGGGTGCCAGTTGCCGGCGAACGCCTCCCGCAGCGGCCACGCCGGGTCGAGGTCGTCGACCGTCAGCCCCAGGAGGCCGAGGAGGCGCGCCGCCGCCCCCGCGTCGAGCTCCCGCACCGCAGGCTCCACGCTCGTGAACATCGCCTCGACGCGTCCCGCGGCGTCGAGCACGGTCTCGACGACGATCGTGCCGGCGGCCGTCTCGACCACGAACGAGCCCGCGCCGTCGCGCTCCGCCAGGGAGACGGCCGTCGCGATGGTCGCGTGCCCGCAGAACGGGATCTCGGCGCCCGGCGAGAAGTAGCGCACGGCGACGTGCCGAGGGTCTCCCCCGACGGCCGGGTCGACGACGAACGCCGTCTCGGGGTGCCCGAGCTCGGCCGCCAGCCGCAGCATCGCGTCGTCGACCAGGGCCGAGGCGTCGAGCACCACGCCGGCCGGGTTGCCTCCGCCGGGGGAGGCGGCGAAGGCGGCGAGCTGCAGCACCGCGGGGGTCGCGGCGGCGGGCGTGGTCGGCGGCGTGCTGGTCATCCCCCGATCCTCCCGCGGGTGTGCGGCGCCGTCCAGCAGGACCGGAGCAGGTCGGCGTAGCTTCCGGCCATGACGAACGAGAAGCAGACGGGGCCCGCCATGGCCGGCGCCGACGACGCCACGGCCGACGAGAAGGCCAGCGGGCTGGCCGAGCAGGTCCGCCACGACCACGGGGGCGAGGACGACGAGGCCGCCGCCGACGACCTCCGCGAGCGGGCCGCCCAGACCGACGAGGCCGACCGGAGCTGACGATCGACACAGGGGCGTGCCTCCTGCTCACCGGCACGGTGGGCTCGGGCAAGACCGCGACCGCCCAGGCCGTCGGCGACGAGCTGCGCCGCCGGGGCGAGCCGAACGCGGTGATCGACCTCGACCAGCTGAGGCGCCGCTGGCCCGCGCCGGACGACGACCCCTTCGACTCCGCCCTCGAGCTCGTCAACCTCGAGGCGGTCGCGGGCGCCTACCGGCGGGCCGGCGCGGCGAAGCTCGTCCTCGCCGGGGTCGTGGAGGGGCCGGCGGCCCGGCGCCGGTACGCCGAGGTCGTCGGCGAGCCGCTCGTCGTCGTCCGCCTGCGCGTCGACCTCGACCTGGTGCGCCGCCGTCTGACGCAGCGTCACGGGCCCGGCGAGGCCCTCGACTGGCACCTCGCCCGGAGCGGCGAGCTCGACGCGATCCTCGATCGTGAGGACGCCGCCGACCTCGCCGTCGACAGCGGCGACGACCCCGTCGAGACCGTCGCCCGCCGCGTCCTGGTCTCGGCCGGCTGGGTCTGAGCCGCCTCAGCCCGACGCACGGCCGGGCGACCCTCGTGGCCGCACCGCCTCACGGCAGCAGGATCACCTTCCCGTCGAGAGTCCGCGACTCGGCCAGCTCGAGGGCCTCGACGACGCTCGTGAGCGGGAACCGCGCGGCGATGTTCGCGGTGACGACCCCGTCGCGCACCAGCTCGAGCACGTGCCCGAGATCCTGCTCGAGCCGCCTGCGGAAGCGTCGCGGCCGGACCGAGTGCCCGCTCCACAGGTCGTAGAACGTCGCCCGACGGCGGTTCGGCAGGGCGGCCTTCGCGACGATCCAGCCGAGGTGCCTCAGGAAGGGCGGCCACGCGCTGCCCGTCCCGCGCAGGGCCGAGATGGCCGCGTACGAGACCAGCGTCCCTCCCGGCGCGAGCAGCGACCAGGCCGTCCGGGCGACCTCGCCGCCGATGTTGTCGAAGACCGCGTCGACCCCGCCCGGCACCAGTGCGCGGACCGTCGCGGCGAGCGCCGGGTCGGCGTAGTCGACCGGGTCGGCCCCGGCCCGCCGCAGGGCGTCGTGGTGACGGGGCGACGCGGCCGCGACGACGTGCACGCCGTGGTGCCGGGCGAGCTGCACGACCAGGCCGCCGACGCCGCCGTTCGCCCCGAAGACGAGGATCGTCTGCCCCGGCCGCACCCGCGCCGACCGGTGCAGCATCTGCCACGCGGTGACGCCGTTGACCGTGACGGCCTCGGCGTCCTCGGCCGCGACCCCGTCCGGCACGACGACGGCGTCCCGGGCCGGGACGACGGCGTGGCCGGTCCAGGCGCCGGTCTTGGTCATGCTGGCGACGCGGTCGCCGATCAGCGTGGCGTCGCCTCCTGGTCCCACCGCCGTCACCGTGCCGACGAGGTCGTAGCCGGGCGTGAACGGGAACGCCGGCTGCATCGGATAGCGGCCGCGGCGCATCGACTGCTCGGCGAACGAGATGCCGGTGGCCTCGACCGTGACGAGCAGCTCGCCGCTGCCCGGCGAGGCGACGGCGACCTGTTCGAGCAGCAGTCCGGACGGCTCGACGACGCCGGGCAGGACGACGCGGGTGGTGGTGGTGACGGTCATGATGGTCTCGATCCGGTGGTTAGTGTTCAGTCAGTCACAACTGCGGGCGCAGAAGGAGGTGAGGGAGGCGCGGACGATCAGTGCCGGATGCCCGCGGTCACCGAGGCGGCCCACGAGGCCGGCACGGCGCCGAGGTCGGTCTGCACGACGAGGTGGCACAGCTGCCCGTAGGCGATGAAGCGCTGCACCTCGGCCGGGGCCGCGCCCGACACCCGTTCGACCGCGCGGACGACCGAGCCGAGGCCGGCCCGGACGGCGTCGCGGATCTCGGCCACGCTGCTGGCGCTCTGGGCCTGCGCCTGCATCATGATGAGGTCGCGATCGGCCACGAGGGCGACGTAGGCCGTGGTCATGGCCTCGAGCCGCTGCGACGCGTCGGTCGAGGGGCAGGCCTCCCCCGCGGCGACCAGGGCGTCGGCGACGCGCGCGTAGGTGTCGTCGACCGCGGCGACGAAGACGCCGAGCTTGCCGGGGAAGAGCCGGAACACGTAGGCGGGCGAGACGCCCGCGGCCGCGGCCACGTCGGCCACGGGCGTCGCGTGGTAGCCCTTCTCGGCGAACACGTGCACCGCGGCCGTCGTGATGCGGGCGCGTTGCGCCTCGGCGGTGGAGCGGAGCGAGGTCGGGGGAGACATGTGACTGATCAAACACTCACCCCGCGACGAAGTCAAGGGTCGGGCCCGATCGTGACGACGGAGGAGGCGTGGCGGGCGACTGCCTACGCCTCCACCCCCACGATCCGCACGTCGAGCGACGCCGCGGGCAGCGGCTCCGTCGCGAGACGGTCGAGGAGGCGCGTGGCCACCTCGCGCGCCACGAGCGGCCCCGAGGCGGTCTCCGCCACGACGAGGTCGAGCGTGACCCGAGTCTCATCGCGCGTCACGGCCAGACCGACGACCGGCACCGGCCGGCCCGAGGCGGTCGCCGCGGCCGACGAGCCCGCGTCGGCTCCCCCGCCGGCCCCGCCGCCGACGACGGCGCTGAGCCCGTCGAGGGCCTCCCGCACGAGGCGGCCGAAGCCGGGCCGGGCACGCACGTGACGCACGCCGGGCAGCTGGGCGACGAGCGCCCCGAGCTCCGCGGCGAGTCGGCTCAGCTGGTCGTCGTCGAGGGGTGCGTCGCTCATCGGGGGGCCTCCGCCTCGTCGTCGTCGAGCAGGTGGACGTCGCGCACGGTCACGTCGACCGCCTCGACGACGAGCTCGGTCTGCTGGGCCACCAGCGCCGCGACCGCGGCCTTGACCGTCTCGGCGAGCTCGGGCACCGGCGCCCCGTAGAGGGCGCTGACCTGCACGTCGACGCTCACGACCGAGCCGGGCACCGTGACGTCGCCGACGATGCCGCACGACACGACGACCACGCCGGGCACGGAGTCGCCCGCCTCGCGGATCAGCGAGCGGACGGCGCCCTCGGTGATGTGCAGCGACGAGCGCTGGTCGGCCGACAGCAGCGGGATCTCGCGCCCCGAGCGCGACTCGAGGCGCACGCGGCTCATGATGCCGTCGAACCAGGAGGGGTCGGGGGTCGGCTCGGCCGCGGCGTCGTCGGCGAGGAGGCCGGCCGTCATGCGGCGGAGGCGGGCGAGGGCGGCCAGCTGGGCCCGCGCCTCCGGGTCGTCCTCGATGAGCGGGTCGTAGGGCTGGCGGCCGTCGTCGAGGTACTCGGAGAGCCGCTCGGTCGTGACCGAGCCCTCGTCGTCGGTGCCGCCCCGGGCACCCGTCAGGTCGTCCGTCGCCGGAGCGGAGCGCATCGGGTCGTCGCTCATCGCCAGGCCTCCATCTCTCGGGTCAGGGTCTCGCGGGCCCGGGCCAGCAGGCCGCGGACGACGGTCGGGGTCGTGCCCGTCCGCTCGGCGATGTCAGCGTACGACTCGCCGCCGACCTCGCGCAGGGTCCACACCTGTCGCTGACCTGCGGGCAGCCGGGCCAGCGCGGCGCGGAGGGCGCCCATGGCGTCCTGCGACGCGGCCACGCGCTCGGGGTCGTCGTGCGCGCCCGACTCGGACGGCACCTCGAGGTCGTCGACGTCGGACGTCGGACGCCTCGAGCGGATGAGGTCGAAGGCCTTGCGCGAGACGATCTTCATCATCCAGCCGCGCACCGCCTCGGGCACCTGCAGCGACGGCAGCTCGCGCCAGATGACGACCGAGGCCTCCTGCACGACGTCGGCCGCGTCGGCGCGCGAGCTCGTGAGGCGGGTCGCGTAGGCGGTCATCAGGCCGAGGTGACGGCGCAGCAGCGCCTCGAAGGCCCGCTCGTCGCCCTCGGCCGCACGGGTGGCGAGGGTGGCGTCGGCCGCGCCCGACAGGTCGATCGGCATGGGCCCTCCCTCGTCCGTCGGCCCGGGGGGCCGTCCTCGATGACAGGCCGCGAGGGCCTCCGGTGAAAATATCAGGTCGACGACCGTGACGTCGGAGGCGCGGGGTGCGTCCCATCAGAGGACCTCACCGAGCCGCATCCCGCGGACACGGCGAGGGCCGCCCGCCGGGCCCCGGCCCGGCCGGGTAGACCGGTACGCGCGTCGCCCTGCCGGGACGACGCCCCGACGAGAAGGAGCAGCCCATGGCCGCCACCGACCAGCCCACCCCCGCCACCGTCGCGAGCACCACCGCGCCGAGCACGACCGCGTCGAGCACCGACCTCTCCGCCGGCGCGATCGGCGGCAAGACCGTCGTCGCCGACTCGGTCGTGTCGAAGGTCGCGGGCATCGCCGCCCGCGAGGTGCCCGGCGTCTTCGCCCTCGGCGGCGGCGCCGCCCGGGCCTTCGGCGCGGTGCGCGACGTGATCGGCTCGACGGACCTCGGCCAGGGCGTGCGCGTGCAGGTGGGCGAGACCGAGGTCGCCGCCGACGTCACGATCGTCGTCGACTACCCGGTCGCCATGACGCAGGTCGCCGACCAGGTGCGGACCGCCGTCGCCGGCGCCGTCGAGCAGCTCGTGGGCCTGCAGGTCTCCGAGGTGAACGTGTCGATCGTCGACGTGCACATCCCCGGCGACGACGACGAGGACTGACCCGGCCGGCGCCGTCCGGGTACGCCTTCCGGGTACGTCTGCCCGGGAAGGTTCCCAGGCACCCGGAGTTGAGTACGAGACTGCCTCGGCCGCGCGACACCCAGCGCGACGGGGCCCGTGGGCTCGATGACGACGCCTTCCGCCGTGACGGGCGGCGCTCGGACCGAGCCCGAAACGGGCCGATCCCGCCCGTCTCGGCTGCCTCGACCCTCGTCGAGGCCGTCCCGTCCCGCCTCAGCGGACGGCGAGCACGATCTTTCCCGAATGCTTCCCCGACTCCATGCGCTCGTGCGCCGTGGCCGCGAACTCGAGCGGGTACACGCTGTCGAGCACCGGTCGCACCGTGCCGGCGGCGACGAGCGGCCAGACCTCCTCGCGCACGGCGGCCATGATCGCGCGGCGCTCCTCGAGCGGACGGGCCCGCAGCGTCGTGCCCCAGATGCGGCCGCGCTTGCCCATGAGGGCGCCGACGTCGATCGTCGACTCCGTCCCCTGCTGCGTCGCGATCACCATGACGCGGCCGCCCACGGCGAGCGCCTCGACGTCGCGGGCGAGGTAGTCGCCGCCGACGAGCTCGAGCACGACGTCGACGCCGCGTCCGTCGGTCAGGTCGCGCACGACCTCGACGAAGTCCTCCCGCTTGTAGTCGATGCCCCGGTCGGCCCCGAGCTGCTCGCAGAACTCGACCTTGTCGGGCGTCCCGGCGGTCGCGTAGACGGTCGCCCCGAAGGCCTTGCCGAGCTGGATGGCGATCGAGCCGACCCCGCTCGTGCCGCCGTGCACGAGCAGCGTCTCGCCCGCCCGCAGGCCCGCCGACATGAAGACGTTCGACCAGACGGTCGCGAGCGCCTCGGGCAGGCCGGCCGCCTCGACGAGGTCGAGTCCCTTGACGTAGGGCAGCAGCAGGCCCTCGTCGACGGCGACGCGGTCGGCGTAGCCGCCGCCGCTCAGGAGGGCCACGACGTAGTCGCCGAGGGCGGTGTCGACGACCTCGCTGCCGAGGGCCACGACGGTGCCGCTGACCTCGAGGCCGGGCCAGTCGGGCGCGCCGGCGGGCGAGGGGTAGCGGCCCTCGCGCTGGGCGACGTCGGCCCGGTTGACGCCCGCCGCGGCGACGTCGACGACGACCTCGCGGGGACCCGGGACGGGCTCGGGCACCTCGCTGACGATCAGGGCACGGGGCCCTCCGGGCACGGGGACGGTGACGGCACGCATGCCTCCATCCTCCACCCGACGTCGGCGCGGCGGCCCGGCGCCGCCGCGTGGCTAGGCTGACCGGGTGCTGCTCTCCGACCACGACATCAAGCTCGAGCTCGACGCCGGACGCATCGGCCTCGACCCGTACGAGCCCGCGCTGATCCAGCCGTCGAGCATCGACGTGCGGCTCGACCGCCTCTTCCGGCTGTTCGACAACCACAAGTACCCCTTCATCGACCCCGCGGCGGACCAGCCCGAGCTCACCCGCCTGGTCGAGACCCCGGCCGACGAGCCGTTCATCCTGCACCCCGGCGAGTTCGTGCTCGGCAGCACCTACGAGCTCGTCTCCCTGCCGGGCGACGTCGCGGCACGCCTCGAGGGCAAGAGCTCGCTCGGCCGCCTGGGGCTCCTGACCCACTCGACCGCCGGCTTCATCGACCCGGGCTTCAGCGGCCACGTCACGCTCGAGCTGTCGAACGTCGCGACCCTGCCGATCAAGCTCTGGCCGGGCATGAAGATCGGGCAGCTCTGCTTCTTCCGCCTCAGCTCGCCCGCCGACCACCCATACGGCTCGAGCGAGTACGGCTCGCACTACCAGGGGCAGCGCGGCCCGACCGCGAGCCGGTCGTCGACGAACTTCGTGCACACGGACGTGTCGGCCCGCGACTGAGCGACGACCACCCGCCAGGAGGGGCGCCGTGGGCCCGTCTCCCGCGCCCCCGCCCGGGGACGAGGAAGGGGTGCGGGGGAGACCCGACATCACCCCCGCACCCCTGGACTCGCGTTCCTGAACCGGGACAACGCGAGGCAGGCCCATCCTGCGACGGATCACGCGCCTCCGCATGTCGTGGTGGACAACAAACGAAGCGCCTGGTCCGCGGGCGAAGCGTTTCGGAGAAGTCCCCCCGCGCGGGGGAGCGCCCGGGCCCGCCGTGTGCGTTCACGGTCACCCGGCGGCCGCGGTGAGACCTCGGTCAGGCCTCGAGGGTCTCCCGCGGCGAGCGGCCGAAGCGGGCCGCGTAGGCGGCCGTGAACCGGCCGGCGTTCGCGAAGCCCCAGCTGAGCGCGACCCCCGCGACCGTGTGGCCCTGGGTCGGGTCGGCGACCAGCAGGTCGGCGTGGGCCCCGCGGAGGCGCGCGGCGCGCAGCGCGGTCATGGGCGTCGTCTCGAGGTGGCGGCGGAACGCGAGCTGGAGCCCGCGCGGGGTGAGGCGGGCGGCCGTGGCGATCTCGACGACGCCGATGTCGTCGTGGGCGTGTTCCTCGATGTAGGCGAGCGCCCGGCGGACCGTCGACGGCAGGGGCCGCGCGTCGCCCGACCCGGTCAGCCCGACGACGGTCGTCTCGAAGGTCTCGACGAAGGCGGCCACGAGCGAGCGGAAGGCCGCTCCCCGGATCAGCGGGCTCGCCATCGCGGCGTCGTTGCGGACGACGTCCTCGAAGACGTGGCCGACCGCGCCCTGCCAGTGCGAGGCGTGGGCCTCCGACACGGGCCGGAACGACAGCACGTCGAGCCCGGTGGGCGCCGCCAGCGACAGGCCGATGATCTCGCGCTCGACGGCCTCGCGGTCGAGCATGACCTGCGAGAGGTGGATGTCGTGCCAGTCGCTCTGCTTCTCGCCGTCGGTCGGGAAGACGAAGCGGTCGCCGACGGCGGCGCGGGTCTCGTCGCGGTCGCTCGCCAGCCCGAATCGGCCCTGCCGAACGACCGTGACGCAGAAGTACGGCAGGGGCTGGCTGGTGACCCGCAGGTCGCCGGTGTAGACGACGTCGCCGAAGGCGAAGCGCTCGTCCCCGACGACGGTGCGCCGGAAGCGGAAGGGGTCCGCGCCTCCCACGTCCATGTCGGTGACGCGGTAGGTGCGACGGATGAGCTCGTGGGCGACGTCGGGGTCGTCGGTGTCGATGCCGCGCACTCGCGGGTCGTCGATCGGAGCTGCCGACACGATGTCGTCCCTCGTCGAGGTGGGCACGCCGGCCACGGGTGAGGAACGCCGGGTACGTCGGCCTGATCCGCCGACGAGGGCGAGCCTAGCGCGGGCCCCCTGTCGGTGGACGAGCGACGTACCCCTCTGCCTGGGGAGGAGGCGCGTGCCCGCTCAGGACACGATCCTGCACCTCCCTCCCCCGGCCGGGTCCGCCCGTGCGGCGTAGCGTCGGCGACATGGACTACAGGACCCTCGGGAACAGCGGTGCCTCCGTGTCGGAGCTGACACTGGGCACCATGACGTTCGGCGCCGAAGCCGACGAGACCACCTCTCACCAGATCCTCGACGCGTTCGTCGCGGCCGGCGGCACGCTCGTCGACACCGCCGACGTGTACAGCGCGGGGGTCTCCGAACAGATCATCGGGCGCTGGCTCGCGGCGCACCCGACGGAGGCGCAGCAGGTCGTGCTCGCGACGAAGGGCCGCTTCCCCATGGGGGAGGGACCGAACGACGTCGGCCTCTCGCGCCGGCACCTCGCCCGTGCCCTCGACGACTCGCTCGGGCGGCTCGGCGTGGAGCACGTCGACCTCTACCAGATGCACGCCTGGGACGCCTTCACGCCGATCGACGAGACGCTGCGGTTCCTCGACGACGCGGTCACCGCGGGCAAGATCGGCTACTACGGCTTCTCGAACTACCTCGGCTGGCAGGTCGCCAAGGCCGTCGGACGCGCCGCGGCCCTCGGCTACGCGCCGCCCGTCACGCTGCAGCCGCAGTACAACCTGCTCGTGCGCGACATCGAGCACGAGGTCGTGCCGGCCTCGCTCGACGCCGGCATCGGCCTGCTGCCCTGGTCGCCGCTCGCCGGCGGCTGGCTGAGCGGCAAGTACCGACGCGACGAGTCGCCGACCGGCGCGACCCGCCTCGGCGAGGACCCGGCGCGCGGCATGGAGGCGTGGGAGGCGCGCAACGCCGACGAGCGCACCTGGACCGTCATCGACGCGGTCACTGCCGTCGCCGACGCGCACGGCGTCTCGGCGTCGCAGGTCTCGCTCGCGTGGCTGCTCTCGCGGCCGGCGGTCACCTCGGTGATCCTCGGCGCGCGAACCGTCGAGCAGCTCGACGACAACCTCGGCGCGTCGGGCCTCGTGCTCGGCGACGACGAGCTCGCCCGCCTCACCGACGCGAGCGCTCCCCGCGTCGACGACTACCCCTACGGCACCG
>Ga0265780_10012382_pt1 | contig 10014 bp, 7 predicted proteins | sample P1T30metagenome_FD_192432 | JGI IMG/M metagenome (GOLD analysis project Ga0265780, IMG submission 192432) | Plant litter microbial communities from East Loma Ridge, Irvine, California - P1 T30 | ecosystem: Environmental > Terrestrial > Plant litter > Unclassified | place: USA: California... | reverse complement strand
ACTACAGGTGCGAGCGGCTGTGCTGAACCGCTTCACTCGGCTGGGTACGCCGATTACTATCCCAGTGTTATAAAACGAGCCACAAATAGCGTCAGCTCGGCCTTCGCCCGATTTGCTCAACAAAGCCACTTGCACTTCATTTTGCACCCACAGGCCAACCGCAACCAGTAACGCAAGCACCAACGCGCCGAGTAGGATTTTTCTAATCTTCATTTGCATTGGCTCGTAGAAGGGACTTCGAGAGTTCGCTTCTGGCCGGTTACAGTCGTTTGGCTGTGACCGCTATCGACCCGAAGCGGACCTTGACAAGCCTGTTGTCCCTACACTGAAAGGTGTCCTGAACACCAACCCTCAACCAGTGCTTGGATACTGTTGGCCATGAACTTGAACTCGTGATCAATGGGATAAAAAGCCCAAATTCCCGATTGGTGTTTCCGGTATCCGAAATCGATGCCCCCTGCGCCCGAATGGCCCACAGCAAAGAACCCTGCCTTTTCATCCACGTAGGCTTCGTTCACGGGAACGATCAGCAGCGTTTGTGACGCGTCATCGAAGAACCCATCTTCCGGCCATGCGCCTTGGAAGTAATCTTCGCATTCATAATTAAAATATTTGTCGGGGATTTTTGGCGCCATCTTGATCAAGAATTTTGTAACTGTGAAGGACTGCTCCTGGCCGATCTCGGCCGTTCGGCTCAGGATAGCAGGTTGTCAAGGCAGAAAAGTCACGAACGGTCACGACCGGCCGGAACCGATTCAGAGCGAACATGCCTCATCCTTCACTCTTTATCTTGCCGCGGATACCACGGTCGTGTTCGCGAACGTCGAGAAGACGAGCGGCCCAGCCGTTGAAGGACCCATGCAAGCGCGAAGAACGGCAATGTCATTGCCAGAGTCAGTAGGAGTGCAGGGACTGCAGGCGCATGCATCCAGATAACAACGCCGAAGAGATAAACGACGGCGGCGAACCCTGTTACGACATTCAGCAGAGTGCCAGCCACCCACGACAACTTTCCAAGGATGTTTGTCATTTCATATGTCCGCTCCTGGCTGCCGATTCAATGAGCCGATGGGCAGTCCCTCGGCACGAATTAGTGTACGAGCTTGTCACTTGCACAGCAAATACCAGCTTAGTCCAACGTACTAAACCGCCGGATACCCCGTAATCCCCGCAATCTCCTCATACAGCGGTTGCAAGCGCCGGTACATCCGCTTGTACACCCGCGTATAAAGCTGCTCATAGACCGCCCGGTACGCCGCCACCGGTTCGAACACCCTGCCCACCCGCGTCATCGCCGCCACCGCTTCGGCAAAGCCGCCATGCAGGCCCAGTCCCACCGCCGCGTCGATCGCCGCCCCCAGCGCCGAGGTCTCGTACACGTGCGGGCGCGCGGTCGGCAGGCCGAAGATGTCGGCGGTGAGCTGCATCGCGCAGTCGCTCTGGGAGCCGCCGCCCGAGACGCGCAGTTCGGTGATCGGCACGCCGCTGCGTTTCTCGATGCGTTCCCTGCCCTCGCGCAGCGCATAGGCCAGGCCTTCCAGGATCGCGCGGTAGACGTGGGCGCGGGTGTGGACGTCGCCGAAGCCAATGATGGCGCCCTTGGCTTCGCGGCCCGGCACGCGGATGCCGGGCGTCCAGTAGGGCTGCAGCATCAGCCCCATCGAACCGGGCGGCACGTCCCGCGCCATGCGGTCGAACAGCGCCTCGGGCGCCACATCCTCCATCAGGGCGCGCTGCTGCTCGGGGTGGCCGAACTGCTCCTTGAACCAGCTGACCATCCAGTAGCCGCGGTAGACCTGCACCTCGTTGCTGTAGGCGCCGGGCAGCGCCGCCGGATAAGGCGGCACGAAGGGCGTCACCTCGGTATAGCGCGCGCTGGTGGTGTTGATCGTCGCCGTGGTCCCGTAGCTCAGGCAGCCGACGTGGGGCGCCAGGCAGCCGGCGCCGAGCACTTCGCAGGCCTTGTCGGCGGCCGCGGCCAGCAGCGGTAGGCCTTGCGGGATGCCGGTGGCGGCCGATGCCTGGAGACTGATCTCGCCGAGACGCTCGCCCGGTTCGGCCAGCTCCGGCAGCATGCGCGGCTCGACCGCCAAGGCCTGCCACTTCCAGTCGCGGCGCCCGGCCCAGCGCCGGCGCCGGTAGTCGAACGGCAGGTAGCCGACCTGGCAGGCGCTCGAATCGGCATAGCGGCCGCACAGGCGGTAGTTCAAGTAACCCGACAGGAGCAGCAGCTTGTGGGTGGCGTCCCAGACCCCGGGCTGGTGCGCCTTGATCCAGTTGACCTCGGCCTCGCCGCGGAAGTAGTCGACGGTGCCGTCCACGCGCGCCAGCTTGAACGCGGCGCGCCACCACCAGGCGACCGGCGGGACAGTGCTGGTCCTGCGCTGGTCGAGCCAGGTGATGGCCGGGCGCAGCGGGCGGCCGTCCTTGTCCAGGTTGACCACGGTGCCGCGCTGGGTGGTCACGGCCACGCCCCGCACTGCCTCCCTGCGCACGCCCGGCTGCGTCCACAGACCTCGGCAGGCGCGGCACAGCGCCTGCCAGTAATCCTCGGGATCGTGCTCGGCCCAGCCGGGATGGGCCGGGACGGCCGCGTCCAGCATCACCTGCGATTTCGCCACGATGTTCCCACGCAGGTCGAACAGGATGGCGCGCACGCTCTGGGTGCCATTGTCGATGGCGAGGATGAGCGGTTCAAGCATGTTCAAGCAGATGCGGGGAGACTGTAATGCGACTTCCACAGCGCCAGGTAGGCCGCTTCCTCGCGCCCCCAGCGCGCATCGATCCAGCCCAGCTCCGGCTGGCAGATCGCGCGGATGCGCGGCAGCAGCGCTTCCCCGCCACCGCGCAGCAGCAGGCCAATGCGGGTGCGGCGCAGCAGCAGGTCGTCGAGGCGATGGACGGCTTCCGCGCGCGCGGCCCAGCGCAGTTCGGCCCAGGCGGTTTCGGTACCGGGGATGGGCGCCAGCTCGTCCGCGCGCGCCCCTTCCAGCAGCGCCGCGGCGTGGGCGCCCAGGCGGCCGTGCAGGCGCCGCAGCAGCGACGCCGGCAGATTGCGCGGGGCTTCAGGAAATGGGATCGGCACGAACACCGGCCGTGCATCGAGCGGATCCTTCCAGTCCGGCAGCTCGCGCCTGACCAGCCTGAGCGCGTCCAGCGCGGTGCGGCGGAAGGTGGTCAGCTTGCCGCCGGCGATCGCCACCAGGCCCGGCTCGCTCCACACCGCGTGCTCGCGTCCTTCGCTGGACGGCGCCGCGCCCTTCCCCGCAATCACCGGCCGCACGCCGGCAAAGGTGGCCAGCACGTCCGCTTCCTCCAGGCCCAGCGCCGGGAATTGCGCCCGCAGCGCCGCCAGCAGGTAGTCGACCTCCGGCCGGGTGATGCGCGCCTCCAAGGACATCGGCTCGCCATGATCGAGGTCGGTGGTGCCGACCAGGGTCGCGCCTTCCCACGGATAGGCGAACACCGGGCGCCCGTCCCGTGGATGCATCAGGCTCACAGCCTGCGCCAGCGGCAGGCGCCAGGCCGGCAACAGCAGGTGGCTGCCGCGCAGCGGGCGCAGGCGCGGGCCCTTGCCGTGCAGCGGGCCGGACCAGGCGCCGGTGGCGTCGATCACGACCCGGGCCCGCACCTCGTGCTGGACGTCGTGCCGGCCCTCGTCGAGCGCGCACTCGACGATGGCGCCGGCGACCCTGCCATCTGCGCGCAGCAGCGAGCGCGCCGCCACATAATTCACCGCCTCGGCGCCGTGCGACTGGGCTTCGCGCAGCACGCGCAGGACCAGGCGCGCGTCGTCGGTGCGGGCGTCGCCGTAGACGATGCCACCCTGCAGGCCTTCGCGGCGCACGTTCGGCGCCAGCATCAGGAATTCATCGCCTTCGATCCAGTGCCGGCGGCGCCGGCCGGCCAGCCAGTCGTAGATGGCCAGTCCCGCCAGCAGGCTGCGCTTGCCGCGCGTGCCGGCGTAGTGCGGGAAGGCGAAGCCCTGCGGCTCGACCAGGCCGGGCGCGTCGCGCAGCAAGGCTTCGCGCTCGCGCACCGATTCGCGCGTCAGGCGCAGGTGGCCATCCTTCAGGTAGCGCAGGCCGCCGTGCACCAGCTTGGACGAGCGGCTCGAGGTGCCCCAGGCGAAGTCGCGCTGCTCGACCAGCAGGGCGCGCAGGCCGCGCCGCGCCGCCTCCAGCAGCACGCCGGCGCCGCTGATGCCGCCGCCGATCACCAGCACGTCCCACTCGCGCGCGAACAGTGCGGGCAGGCCGGCGCGGCCGTCGCGCTTCCAGAGGTCACTCAAAGGATCACCATAGAGTCGTCACCATGAATGCGGTCACCATGAAGCGGGCAGCAGCTTGCCCGGGTTCATGCAGCCATCCGGATCGAAGTGGGCGAACAGCGCGCGCATCGCCCCGATGCCCAGCGCGCCCTTTTCGTGGGCCAGCCAGGGCGCATGGTCGATGCCGACGCCGTGCTGGTGGCTGATGGTGCCGCCGGCCTTGACGATGGCGCCGGACAGCGCCTGCTTCAGGCGGCGCCAGCGCGCCATGTCGTCCTGGTAGTTGCCGGCCAGGCGGTAGATGAAGGTCGAGTACACGCTGGCGCCCTGCGGATACAGGTGCGACAGGTGGGTGTAGGCGTGCACGCGCTCGCCCTCCCCGGCCAGCGCCTCGCGGGCCGCCGCTTCGATCGCCTGCATGGCGGGGGTCACGCGCGGCCAGTCGAGCGCTGTCTCCACGGTGTCGATCGCATAGCCGCGGGCCCAGGCCGCGTTGCGCAGGTAGACGTTGCGGAAGCGGCCGCGCTTCCAGCGCTCGCCCAGGCCGCGTCCCGCATGCACGCCGCCGTGTTGGCGCGCGAGGGCCAGCGCCGCCTTCAGTGCCGCTTGCGCCTGTGCCTTTTCGCCGCTGGCGCCGGCCAGTAGCATGCACTTGCCTTCGCCGGCGCCGCGCAGGCGCAGGTAGCCTTCCAGCAGCGCCACCTGGCGCGCATGGCCGGCCAGGGTCAGCATGGTCGCCGTCTCGAGGGCGTTCGACAGGCGCAGCATCGACAGGCCGTAGCGCGCCTGCACGATGGCGCGCACCGCGCGTTCGGCGCGCTCCCAGTCCGGGAAGAACACGGCGTGGAAGGCTTCATGCTCGGGCAAGGGACTGATGCGCACCGTGGCCTCCGTCACGATGCCGAGCCGGCCTTCGGAACCCAGCACCATCTCGCGCAGGTCGGTGCCGGCGCTCGATGCGGGAAAGGTCGGGATCTCGAGGGTGCCGGCCGGCGTCTCGACGCGCCCGGCCGCGAACAGCTGCTCGATGCGCCCGTAGCGCAGCGATTGCTGGCCGGACGAGCGGGTGGCGATCCAGCCGCCCAGCGTCGAGTAGTCGAAGGATTGCGGGAAGTGGCCGAGCGTGTAGCCGCGCGCGCGCAGCTGGGCTTCGAGGTCGGGCCCGGCCACGCCGGCGCCGAAAGTCGCCAGGCGCGCGTCCTCGTCCAGCGACAGCAGCGCGCGCATGCGGCTCATGTCGATCGACAGCGTGGGCCGGCCGGGCAGCGCTTCCAGGTGGCCGGCCACGCTGGTGCCGCCGCCGTAGGGCACGACCGCGGCGTCGTGCGCGCGCGCGTAGCGCAGCAGTTCGCGCACGTCCTCGCCGCTTTCCGGGAAGGCGACGCCGTCCGGCTCGGTCTCGACGCGGCCGTGGCGCAGGCGCAGCCAGTCGGGCAGGCTCTGGCCCAGCGCATGGGTCAGGCGCGTGGCGGGCGCGGCATCCACCAGCCGGTGCGGCGGCAGGCGGCCGGGCGGGATGGCGGCGCAGGCGGCTTCGAACGCGGCGTCGTGGGGCACTGTGCCCGGGCCGAGGCGCGCTTCCAGGTAGGCCAGCGCCTCGGGCGCGAGCGCCATCTCGACGCTGTCGTCGCCCCAGCCGTTCCAGCGTCTCATGGCATCCCCATGCGCACGTCGCTGCGGGTGTTTTTGCGCTCGTGTTTTCGGCTCATTTTTCTTATACTGCTGGCAATAGGCCAGATAGCATAAAGACAAACCTCAACCCTCGTATTGCGCATCCATGCCAAGCGCTTGCTCAACCACGCCAACCACCCTGCCCCGCGTCACCGGCGCCTACTTGCAGCCCGTGATCGAAGCCGCGGCCGCGCAGGGCGTCGATGCGCGCGCGCTGGCCGCCGGCGCCGGCCTCGATCCGCACGCGCTCGAGCCCCTGCCCTCGGCGCTGCCGGCGCGCGACTACATCGCCCTGCTCGACGCCGGCGCCCTGCTCTGCCGCGACCCGCATTTCGGCCTGCACGTGGGCGAGCGCGTGCGCCTGGGCACCTACAGCGTCTACGGCGGCGTGCTACTGGCCTGCGCCAACTTCGGCCAGGCCCTGGAACAGACGCAGCGCTACGAACAGCTGGCCCATGACCTGGGCCGCTCGCAGCTGACGCTGGACGGCGCCCTGGCGCACTACACCTGGATCAGCCACTTCCCGCAGGCCAGCCGCCACCTGGTCGAGAGCGTGTTCGCCGGCATCCGCGTGTTCGGCTCCTGGCTGGCGGGCCGGCCGCTGGCGCCGCGCGCGGTCGCCTTCGCCCACGCCTGCGCGGCCGACCCGGGCGAATACGAGCGCGTGCTGGGCACCCTGCCGCGCTTCGATGCGCCGGCCCACGTCGCCGCCCTCGACGCCGCGCTGCTGGCGATGCCGGTGGCGAACGCCGACGTCGGCCTGTACCCGGTGCTGCAGCAGCACGCCGAGCGCCTGCTGCGCGAACGCACGCCGGCCGCCGTGCCGGCCGGTATCGGCATCGTGCCCCAGGTGCGCGCGGCGGTGCTGCGCAACCTGGCCCACGACCGCGTGCGCCTGGCCGGCATCGCCGCCGACCTGGGTATGTCGGCGCGCACGCTGCAGCGCAAGCTGTCCGAAGCCGGCGCCAGTTTCCAGCAGGTGCTGGACGAGGCGCGCCACGGGCTGGCCATGGATTATTTGCGCCAGGATGGGCTGTCGCTGGTCGACGTCGCCTTCCTGCTCGGCTTTCGCGAGCAGAGCGCCTTCACGCACGCCTTTCGCGAGTGGTCGGGCATGAATCCGGGGGCGTGGCGCGAGCGCGCGCTGGCCGGATCAGCGTAGGCGGCGCAGGTCGTCGAGCGCCGGCACGATCGCCAGCAGCACCAGCAGCACCGCCAGCGGCAGCGTCGCCAGCCAGCCCACGTGCTTGAAGCCGAGCGCGCCCAGCACCCCGCCGACGAAGAAGCTGGCCAGCAGCCCGCCCAGCAGCGCCAGGCGCGCCATGTCGGCGCTGCGGCAGGCCAGCCGTCCCAGCTCGATGCCGATGTCGGTGACGATGCCAGTCATGTGGGTGGTGCGGATCTCGGCCCGGGTCAGCTTGGTCACCAGCGCGTTCTGCAGCCCCATCATGAAGCACAGCAGCATGACGGTGGCCGGCACGAACAGGCCGTCGACCGCGGCCAGGCGCGCGCCCAGCACGCCGAACACCAGCAGCAGCACCGCCTCCAGCAGCAGCGGCAGCGCGTATTCGCTGGCGAGATTGCGCCTTCGCGCATGGTTGACCATCACGGCGGTACAGGCCGCGCCCAGCACGAAGCACAGCAGCGCGCCGACCCCGTCCAGCACCAAGTCGGCCGCGCCTAATGCAAGATTGTCGGCCGCGTTCGAGACGATGCCGGTCATGTGCGAGGTGTACTGGTGGACGGCGAGGAAGCCGCCGGCATTGGTGGCGCCGGCAACGAAAGCGAGCATCAGCCCGAGGTGGGCATTCGCGCGGCGGGTGCGCGCCTGGGCAGTCAGGGTGCGGGCGTAATGCATGGGCACGGTGGATTCCTTCCCGAAAGACGATCCTGTCAGCAATAGTAATCCAGCGGACATTGAACAGCGAGAGCGGCATTGCGGCAGCGTGGCTATAATTGACATCCTTACGCCCGAAACCTCATCCGGTATCACCGTGAATCCACATCTCGACAGCCTGCACCCCTACCCGTTCGAAAAGCTGCGCCAGCTGTTTGCCGGCGTCACGCCGAATCCCGACCTGGCGCCCATCAGCCTGGGCATCGGCGAGCCGAAGCATCCGACCCCGGCCTTCATCCAGAAGGCGCTGACGCACAGCCTGGCCGGCCTGGCCGTCTACCCGACCACGCACGGCGGCGAACCGCTGCGCACGGCGATCGCCGGCTGGCTGGAACGCCGCTACGGCATCCCGCCGCTGGACCCGGCCACGATGGTGCTGCCGGTGAACGGTTCGCGCGAGGCCCTGTTCGCGATCGCCCACTGCACGGTCGACGCGAGCAAGCCCGACGCGCTGGTGGTCTGCCCGAACCCGTTCTACCAGATCTACGAAGGCGCGGCCTACCTGTCCGGCGCCCAACCCTGGTTCGTGAACTCGGAGCCGGCGCGCAACTTCGGCTGCGACTACGGCAGCGTGCCGGATGAAGTCTGGCAGCGCGTGCAGCTGCTGTACGTCTGCTCGCCGGGCAACCCGACCGGCGCCGTGCTGTCGCTGGACGACTGGCGCGACCTGTTCGCCCTGTCCGACCGCCACGGCTTCGTGATCGCGGCCGACGAGTGCTATTCCGAGATCTATTTCGGCGCCGCCCCGCCGCTGGGCGCGCTGGAAGCGGCGCACCAGCTGGGCCGCAGCGGCGGCGAGCAGCCGTACAAGAACCTGATCGTCTTTTCCAGCCTGTCCAAGCGCTCGAACGTGCCGGGCATGCGCTCGGGCTTCGTCGCCGGCGACCCGCGCCTGCTGAAGACTTACCTGCTGTACCGCACCTACAGTGGCGGCGCGATGTCGCCGATCGTGCAGGCGGCCTCGATCGCGGCCTGGAACGACGAGGCCCACGTGCAGGAAAACCGCAACCTGTACAAGGAAAAGTTCAGCTTGATCACGCCGCTCCTGAGACAGGTGATGGACGTCGAACTGCCCGACGCCGGCTTCTACCTGTGGGCCGACGTGCGCCGCAGCGGCCTGTCGGACACCGAATTCGCACGCGGCCTGTACGCCGAATATAATGTCACGGTTTTACCGGGCAGCTACCTGGCGCGCGACGCGCACGGGACCAACCCGGGACGCAACCGTATCCGCATGGCGCTGGTCGCCGGCGTGGACGAAGGACTGGAAGCGGCCAACCGCATCGTCCAGTTCTGCAAAAGCCTGAAAGCCGCTTGAAAGCGTTCCCTGAAAAAGATTCACAACCGAATAGCAGATCCATCATGACCCAACAACTCCAGACCATCATCGACACCGCGTGGGAACAGCGCGCGGACTTCAGCCCTTCCTCGGCCCCTGCCGAAGTGCGCGACGCCGTCGCCCACGTGCTGGCCGGCCTCGACGCGGGCACCCTGCGCGTGGCGCAGAAGGAAAGCGGCGACTGGATCGTCAACCAGTGGATCAAGAAGGCCGTCCTGCTGTCGTTCCGCCTCGAGAACAACGTGCCGGTCGAAGGCGGCGGCATGCAGTTCTACGACAAGGTGCCGACCAAGTTCGCCGACTACACCGCGGAAGACTTCGCCAAGGGCGGCTTCCGCGTGGTGCCGCCGGCCGTCGCCCGCCGCGGCTCCTTCATCGGCAAGAACGTGGTGCTGATGCCGTCCTACGTCAACATCGGCGCCTACGTCGATGAAGGCACCATGGTCGACACCTGGGCCACCGTCGGCTCCTGCGCCCAGATCGGCAAGAACGTCCACCTGTCCGGCGGCGTCGGCATCGGCGGCGTGCTGGAACCGATGCAGGCCAACCCGACCATCATCGAAGACAACTGCTTCATCGGCGCCCGCTCGGAAATCGTCGAAGGCGTGATCGTCGAAGAGAACTCGGTGATCTCGATGGGCGTGTACATCGGCCAGTCGACCAAGATCTACAACCGCGAAACCGGCGAAGTGACCTACGGCCGCGTGCCCTCGGGTTCGGTCGTGGTGTCGGGCTCGCTGCCGTCCGCCGACGGCAAATACAGCCTGTACTGCGCGGTGATCGTCAAGCGCGTGGATGCGCAGACGCGTTCGAAGACCGGTATCAACGAACTGCTGC
>Ga0265780_10012381_pt1 | contig 10015 bp, 16 predicted proteins | sample P1T30metagenome_FD_192432 | JGI IMG/M metagenome (GOLD analysis project Ga0265780, IMG submission 192432) | Plant litter microbial communities from East Loma Ridge, Irvine, California - P1 T30 | ecosystem: Environmental > Terrestrial > Plant litter > Unclassified | place: USA: California... | reverse complement strand
GAGAGGGCGATGATCAAGATGAGGACAACGGACGAAGCGATTATGATGATCCGTTGCGGAATTGCCATGATGGAGGCATCAGAGTTAATTTGTTGAAGGCTAAGAGAGAAAGAAGCATTTGAGATTCGAGATATCAGAACGGCTGTCAGGGTATGGTGTCGCGTTGCGCGTTTCATCTCCGCGAAGTCCTGAAACGCGCTTCAAAAGCGACCGTTCCTCAGGGTGCATCAGGGTGCACGCACAATTTTGTACATCTGGTCAAGTATGCAATGAGTATTCAAGATCTAGGATCTATGGGTGCTCTGTCAGACGAAAAGAGCACGACTGGGAAGGAAATTTCCGGACCACTGCTTGACCTTGTACACACCGCCGTCAAAATCCTCCAAAGCGTACACGAAGACCTCCAAATACCTAAAATCCCAAATGATTGTTCATCACTTCCATCATGCTTCATGTATGACCGCCATCTCCCAGCCAATTTATGGGCAGCAAACCCACTCACCTCGGTTTAAGAGCGCCACGAACGCGAGTTGAAAGGGAACGCTTTCGCCGTGCTATGGTCCGGATCGGGAAGCGTATGGTATGCGAATAGGCAATTGGCAGTCATGTGTGTCCTATGGGCGTTGTATAGTCGCACGACTCCAGAGTCCCGACATATGCTACAGCTGACTGGTGCAAAGCAATCCGCGCGATGGTGGTTCTCTCGCTGACAGCGCGTACAGAAATGCTCGCGGCCCCAGGTGGGGGGAGTATACGACTTGCCAAGGGACATGACACTCTCGACGACATCCTGCATGTTGCGGCCTTTTACGACAGCGGGTGGGTAGCCGACGGGATACAGGCCGTCTTTGAGTGCGAGGAGCACTGCAGCCATGAGCGTTCCTGCTGCATCATTCCCTGCCATGTGCAAGTTGTTGATATGAACATTGAAGTACGTGAGGAGGTCACGGAGACCAATATTCGGGCCCTTGGGACCTGCAATGCCAGCCTTAGTCGCCATGGCCTGCGTATCGATGACCTTGACGACTGTACCGTAACTACGCAGGTCCACTCCGAAAGCGCGCTGGATGTGTTCGAACTCATTCTCGACCGCGTGGCCGATCAATATGATGGGCTGAAGAGTCCCCATCTTGTCGCCGCCCAGACGAGGACGCACGAAGGTATCGATGACGACCTGTTCCGCTTCCTCCGCCGTGACGAACTTGGTTGTGCCGAAGTGGAAGATCTCAGGATCGCCACAGCCCTTGAAGTTGTTCTGAAGATGAGCGTGTGGCATGATCCGGGCATGCGCCACTTGTATGCCTGTCAAAATGTTCTCGGCGTGCGCGGTAGGTAGCATGCCTTTGGCGAGAAGCTCCGCGATACCTGGCACTTCAATTAGATATTCCGACTAAAACGAGGAAATTATGACACTTACCGAGCTCGGTCGTGGGCTTTGGTTGATGCTGCCACCATTCAATATCCAGACAGACTACAGCAGCTTCGTTCAACACTGACGGGGCGCCAAGGAGAGGAAAGCCGACGAAGTGGCGGATCACATCCGCTGCGTCAATGTCCGCCAGGGCGCGTGTCAAGTGCGAGTTCAATTCTTTCGGCGAGAGGTTCTTGTAGTCAACCGTACCAAACCCGGGTGGCCTAACAGTGTGTACCATGTTTCTAGCGGCGCTCCAAGATTGGAGAAGAGTTGAGAAGTTTTCGAGGTCGCAGTCGCGGAGTGGGATGCGGTCCATGTGGTGCAGAAGTCGGGGAGAGGATTCTTATGCCCGGCAGAAGGTCGGAGCAGATAATGGTTGCGGGAAAATCTAGTGAAAGAGGTGAAAGTGGCTACCTAGGCTGTGACACACCCCATAGAGAATTGCACGATGCGTTTGCGCGCGCCACATCTGAACCTGCCAAGTGAGAGCCCATATAGGAAAAACCGTAGTGAGCGAAAACATGTAAAATCTTGATCACAAAAAATGCTAAGACCAGGTATAGCCAGCGCAGTGCCGCGACATTTGGCATGGTGCTTCTCCTGATGGTATGGCAAACATAATCGAGCACAGTCCGCATTGTACTCTGCCTGTAAAGCTATTGATCTGATTTACTAGGGCAAATATAGCAAAATGCTTGACAGCTTGACAGGTCATGATCGAGTCCTTGTTGATGTTGTTGATGAGCGAGCTAAGCATGTTGGGCCTAGCGCCGTTGACAAACACTCAAACCTGAGATTTTGGCGACAACCATTCCATCTCTCACCTCCACAATGTTCAGCGTTTTCGTCCGTTTTTCATGGCAGAGTTTTTCATGTGAAGTATTCCAGCATGCGGACACCAGACGCCACCCCGTGGGACGATCTCTTAGTCCCTGGCGCCCATGTGCACTACACAGCTCCGCGACATCCCTCTCTAAGCACATGATGCAGGCGTCATTGTTGTCCGCATGTCTGCTCGGAAATCGGGTAACCCGTTTCCAGTACCCTATCGTCGGGTCTGCGCTACTATATACACTGTTTGATTCTTATTATTAGCATGTCATGCTTCCAAGCCTACCGCTTCCTTTCCTTTGTTCGCTCAAAGTCGCCGTCTATCCCTTACCCGCCAACTTGGAAGCGAGCTTTCTAAGCGTCTTAAGTCGAGCTATAACACGTGCGCCCGTTTCTAGGCATCCTAATATGGTCGTCGGCGAGAGCGAACTTGCTGATTGTCATTCTTTGCTCATCAAGCACTATCGAGACGGCGTGAGGTCCCTACCTGTTTTAGCAGCCATGGCGCAAAATCGGCTTTCTACAAAGACGGAAAACAAGCTAGCATCTGAGCTGCTGTAATCAAGCCCAACGTTCTAGCTCATCGCCCCGAGATAAGCGAGCCGCAAGTTGATCTCGCGCAAGGCCTTAGGATCGTGCTCAATCACATCCCTCCAGGAACACAAGCGAGCAATACGGATGCGGACATCAGGAAACAAAATTTCCTCGTGATGATCATCAGATTTATCGAATCGTCGCTCTTGGATGAGCTACTCTCTTGGTACTCGGCGACTTGCTGATGCGACAAATATCAAAGCCAAACATGTGCACGATGGCTATAATGGCGCCGTTGAAGCCAACGGGTATGGCACATATAAAGTTCACGGCTCGCGGATGGCGGTAGATCGTATTGCCCTCCCCTCAATCTATCAAGGACATTTTCTCAGCATTACGTGAACATTGTTGTTACTTCCAGTTGTGACTCCAAGTCGCCTCAAGTTCGCCCCTGTCGCAAGCCGATTTTCGCTCTACTTGAAGTTGAGGCCGGAGGGGAGACCCTACAGATTACCCAAGACACTTGTGGTCGCTCCAGGGCCTCGTTTGCACTCAATATGCATCCCATCATTGCCATTAGCCTGGGAGTTCTGGTAGCCACATATGTTGTTCTACAGCTCCTGCTTCAGCTCACACAAAGTAAACGCGAACCACGCCTTCTGGAGTCGACATTACCATTTCTCAACTCTGCTATCGGAATATTCAAGCACAGAGCTAACTACTTAGCAAACCTGAGGTAATAAATCGATACAACAAAGGTTTGACCTTTGCTGACAGTGCTCTCAGAAGCCAATATCAAGTCAACATTCACACTTTGCGTATGCCATTCCAGCGTCTATATGTTGTACATACATCAGACTTGATCCAGACCATACAGAGTAAAGCGAACGCGACTACTTTCGTTCCGAACTTACTAGATTTTGGCATGTTGTTCAGTGGTATGAATCAGGAATCGCGGGGCATCTTGACCAAGGCCTTCGGATTGAATGGCAATGCCTTCACCATGAGTGTTCATAAATACTTGCTCTCTGGTCCATCGCTCAAAATGGCCACAAGTACAGCTACAGACAGGCTGAGTGTAAGCCTGCCGAACAACTTTGGCGAGAGAAGTGGGGAGGGACTACTCGAGCTGGTTCGTCATGAGCTTACTTTGGCGTTGACTGGGGCGATATACGGGCCTGAGAACCCATACGATGACCCTGCCATTGAAGCTAGCTGGTGGTATGTACAAATTTCTACGAACGATGAGCCTTCAGCTAATTTCTGTCAGTCAATTCGTACCAGGCATCAACCATTTACTCTACAGTCCATTCCCTAGCTTGACTGCGCGAAAAGCTCTGCAAGCGCGCAGCCGAGTCGTGGATGCCTTCAAAAGATATTTCGAAACCGATGGCCACCTTCAAGCATTTCCAATGGTCCCGGAGATGTACGAAACCAACAGAAATCAAGGGCTCGCATTAGATGAAGCAGCCAAAATGGAAATGGCAACGTCTCTGGCTATGCTCAGCAGTGGCTCGAACACGACGTTCTGGCTCCTTTACCAAATCTTCTCCAACCCTCATGCGCTCCAAGATATTCGAGATGAACTTGTAGGACTGTCAACTGAGGGCGCAGCGTGTGACATCCCAAGACGCAGAATCTTGAACCTCAACTTGATCAAGGCGCGTTGCCCAACGCTCTCGGCGATGCTCAACGAGACCTTGAGATACCACAGCAGCGTCATCAACATTAAGCAAGTACAGCACGACACCACATTGGCAGGCCGTTACTTTCTGAAGAAGAACGCGATCGTCATGATCCCAGGGCAGAGCATACACCACGATAAGGACATATGGGGTCCAGGCGCCAATGTCTTTGATCATTCTCGGTTCCTCACCCCTGACAGCAAGCGACGGTTATCAAGTACCTCCGCTTTTCGGCCATTCGGCGCTGGGACAACTATGTGTCCAGGGCGGCACTTTTCGACGAACGTCATCTGTAGCTTGGTAGCCATGGTGGCGCTACAGTTCGACCTAATGCCAATTAATGGCCAATGGATTGCGCCAACAAAACGCAACGCAGACTTGTGGAACGCCATGCCAAAACCTGATTGGGATGTCGATGTGGATGTTGCGAGACGGTTCAACGAAAAGGAGACTGAGTGGAAATTCGTGTGGGCTGATGAAGATCGGACCGCATGATGAGCCTTGGTTGTCCGGATGGATGTCTTGCAACCTCGGGAGCTGTCCCGGAACTTGAAAGTCCGTTTGAGCCTTGCTTACATCTTATCACACCACAAATGTACATTGCTATGAGAAATTGCGCCCTGTGTCGTTTCTGGATAATGCAAGTTCAGACCTTCTACATAAAGCTAGCGCTGGTGCTGCTCTGAACTTCGGCATCGCGGCACAGTCGTCTTCCCCACTCTTCCCGCCACTTGACTTTCATCCCAGGGCGCACCGCAGACCGCGCCATTTCCCCAATATCGACCGGCATAGCGGATGACGTAAATAAGCTTTGAAGGGTTAAAGCAAGCATGCTAAGCACATCAGCCACGTCTTATCCCATCTCTGTACTTAGGTCCTTCTTCTTCGGGCAAAGACCGGCGCGGCGCTGAAGCTTATCAAACCAGACGGACGATTTTTGCGATTTATCCCGTTGCGCAATGCTTTGATTTTCCGCATTGGTTATGATCAAAATCCTCTTGCGCGTGAGCATTGGACATACTACAGCAAGTTACCACAAGATGGCGATGAGTTGTTGTACAAGATGTGCGCGGTGACGTGCTGGTTAAAAGCGATACCATTGTGGGCCACGGACCGTCGTACGCCATGATCTTCGCATTCATTGACTCTGTCCATCCAATGGAAGTCCGCTTGTGCTGCAGGGCCACAACACAGATGCCTAATGGAGACTAAACCAATGCAAGACAGGCCAGTGCTGCAACGGTATCAGTACATGATCATCATCGAACAATGGCTACGACGTGAACGCCTCGCCGCCATGCCTGGTAGGATCAAGGGTATAAAAGACGCTTCAGGCCCAAGATGATTGGCACGCGTCTTGCCGACTCTTGTTCCCGTCAAGCTATCCACTATGGCACGCTTCACACAATTGACCGCTTTCTTAGCAGCGGCCTCAATATGCAGTGCACGCAAGCCTACACTGGCAGAGCGTGGAGTTCCAGTCAACGCTACTGGTGTGAAGACGATCACATCTCCTCAAGGAGCATCGATTAGCTTCAAGCAACCCGGAAAGGAAGGTGTGTGCGAAACTACCGAAGGCGTCGATGACTACGCTGGATACATATCGCTCGACAAAACCACGAACATGTTCTTTTGGTTCTTTGAAGCACGCGAAAATCCATCGGAAAAGCCATTGACTTTGTGGTTGAATGGTGGGCCAGGAAGTGACTCGCTCATCGGCCTCTTTCAGGAGCATGGTCCTTGCAACGTTACGGAGGACCTAAAAACTCAGCTGAATCCCTACTCATGGAACGAGCACTCAAACATGCTCTACCTGAGTCAGCCAGTTGGTGTCGGCTTTTCGTACGAGACGACTGAGACCGATGAAGAAGGACGATATTCACTTGTTGATCCGGACAAAGCCAACACGACTGACGCTGCAGCCATCGGTGCATGGCATATTCTCCAGGCTTTCCTAGACCTCTCGCCGCAGCTTGATCCGGATATCAAGAACTTCACCTTCAACTTGTGGACTGAGAGGTAGGTTCTATCATTTTTCTATGCACCCGCGTAATAGCATGCTAATTTACTACACAGTTACGGTGGACATTATGGACCTGCCTTTTACAACTACTTCTACCAGCAGAATGAGGCTATCAAGAACGGCACGGTCAAAGGCGTCGAACTACAAATGGACACTCTTGGTGTAATCAACGGCATAGTTGACGAGCAGATCCAAGCACCTTACTACCCCGAATTTGCCGTCAATAACACGTACGGTATCAAGGCTATCAACGACACTATCTACACATTCATGAAGCAAGCATACTACATGCCCGAAGGATGCCACGACCAGATCGAATACTGCAAGCAGTCCAACCGCTCCACTGAAGATGGCCAGCTGACATGCGCGTCTGCAACCAACCTCTGCCGTTCCCTGGTCGAGGAGCCGTACTACGCTTTTGGCGGCCGCGGTGTGTATGATATCCGCCACCCATACGACGACCCCACACCTCCCGATTACTTTGCGGACTTCTTGAACCTTGCCTCGACCCAGCAAGCTCTTGGGGTTAATATCAATTACACATCTACCAGCTCCCGCCAAGTAGGCAGCGGCTTTTCATCTACCGGCGACTTTGTCTGGCCTAACTTCATCGAAGACCTTGAAGAGATTCTTGGCTACGGCGTGCGTGTCGCCCTTCTGTACGGAGACGCCGACTACATCTGCAACTGGTGAGTTATTATCTACGTAGAGTATAGCACATTCAGCAACTAACCCATTCAAGGTTCGGAGGAGAGGCAGTTTCACTGGCGGCTAATTTCAGCGACGCCGCTGCGTTCCGAGCCGCTGGCTACACGCCCTTCCTCGTCGATGGCGTCGAGTACGGCGAGGTTCGCGAGTACGGCAATTTCAGTTTCACCAGGATCTACGAGGCCGGACATGAGGTGCCGTACTACCAGCCTGTGGCTAGTTTGGAGCACTTCAAGCGCGTACTGGATCACGTTATTATCGCGGATGGAAGCGAGGTTGTTACGGACAATTATGGCACGAACGGATCGGCTAAGGCGACGCATACAGAGAGTTATGTCAGCTTGCCGCCAACGAGCACGCCCAGCGCTGCCAGTAGGGTCAAGCGCGGAAGTTTGTAGAGTTTGATGAGTCTGATGAGCTCTTCATGTAATGATCGTGAGACGCTACCGAAGGGTTATAAATATAGACCCTGATCTCACATAATCCCAAACTTTGAACTTCGCCGACATCTGTATCATTAGTTCGGTATGATGGACGATGATGAAGTCGCACAGATTTATTGGGTAATTGCATAAGCAACTTCCCCGCAGTGCCTTGGCCACCGTCATACGTTCAATCCTAGGTACTGACATTCGTAATGCAGTAATCCTCTTCAGCTGGTATCATCTTTGCTAGTGCTAGGGTCTGCTATTCAGTCCTGGATTTGTTCCAACCAAAAAAAATTGGCGTGCTTCAGTCGCGAAGTTCCACAAATCTCCTACTCTTCTCCGAATCATGGAGCAGCGTGTCGCAATGTCCGATCGGCGCAGTCTAGCGGAAGACGAAGTTATTTCAGTCGAGGCAAGCCATACCGACGGATGCAAGCATATAACATCGGATAGGGGAGCGCTTGCGCGGCACGTTCGGCAGATTATCCACGAAAAAATTCATCTGGGCGGTCAGCGACATTGTAACGACGAGAGCTCAGAGGTCAAAGATGTATACTTCGAAGAGAAAAATGAAAGCGAGGCAAGCGAGGACTTGGAAGTCCAAGACAATAAAGGCAATCGTGGTGGCGAGATTTGCTTAGCAGTTGACGGAGCAAGGCCGGTTCGGCCAAGAGAGGAGACTCACATGCCGCAAGAATTCGCATCTCTATCTTCAAGCATTCCCAGGATTAGTCTCTTGAAAGCGTACTCCAGTACCAGATTTCCTTTCGCTTCTCGTCACCTCCAAGGTGCAGGAATGGCAACTCCGAGTAGCTATTACACTGCGATGTCAAGTGTCGCTAGCTATGCCACTGCGGACAGTGTACCACACTCAACATGGCGAGCGGACGGCCTGCACACTGTTACGCATATCAAATATCCAGATTGGTCTTCTGAATATAGGTCGACAAAACTGTCGCTGTTTAGGAGATCTGGATCAATAATGAAGCCAAACACGAAGTTTGAAGCACTGGTTGATCAAGTCACAATCCGCATTTTAATTTTTCTGGTATCAAGCGCTCATATCCAAGACTCCACATAGTAGTGAGGCAATCTTTATGGATTTTACAATACTGCGGACCCGTCACATATCGTCAATCAGAGTGTTCATTGAAGGATGAGATTGATCCGCAGTCTGGCATCACTATTGACGAGATGGTATCAGGCTCTAAAAATATGGCAGACTCGATGAGGACTTCAGGAGATGACTATGCGCTGGCATATAAGTTGTTACGAGATGTCGAAAGAAACGAAGTACTCCCTCGACTGGACTTCGTCAAAAGCGCACCGCTACAGGCTGAGCTAGCGCTATGCATTTGTCACTACATATCTGGAGCATCTCTAGATGCGGGGAAGATGCCCGGCTATGCCTTCGGCATCAAATGGCTCGAACATTTGAACGAGAGAGGCATACTGCTCGGACCGATGGACGAGCTGAACTGGTCGGGTCGAGGTCAACATATCGAGTATGACGCAGAGGAAGAATCACAGATGCCATTAGAACCAAAGAAGGTACTAGGATATAGCGCCACGGCTGTTGTAGAAAGTGTTCAGTGTCGGAGAATTGTACTTGCACGCAAGACTGTGAAGTGCAACAAGCGTTTCACGAAGGAGAATGTGCTGGCTGAGGTGGAACATCTACAGCGCTTACAGCATTCGCATATCGTTCGTCTCGTCGGCACATACACACTTGGGAAGAGCCTGGCTATATTGATGTATCCAGCCGCAGACACGAACCTAGAAGACTTCATGGACGACATATCAGAGGACGAACAAGACGACTGCGGGGTTAAGTCACGTTCGACAAGAAAATTCTTTGGCTGCTTGTCGACTGCGATGAGCTTTATTCACCACAAAAATGTGAAGCACATGGACATTAAGCCCAAGAACGTTCTCGTACGCCGTGTTCAAGAGGGATACAAGGTCTACATTGCTGATTTTGGGATCGCAAAGGCGTATCGGTCAGCCGCGGAGTCTTTCACGGACAGTCCAACGGCCTTTACACGGATTTACGCCGCGCCGGAAGTGGTTATGCAGGATACAAGAGGGTATCCTGCAGACATCTTCTCTCTTGGGTGCGTTTTCATGGAAATGTACGCCTGCCTAGGGTCTACATCTTCACTCAATCACAGAGAGCAACTGTTGGGGGTGCGCGGGATGGAATACCACAACCATATAACCGAAGTTATCACTTGGTATAGATCAATCTCTACTATGTTGATAGAGCGCTACAGACTACTCCCAGCTTGGTCGCAAGATGAGCTTTTGACATCAGAATTGAATGGGATTGTGCCAGAGATGTTGAACAAAACACCATCCCTTCTTCCAAGTGCAGACAGTCTAAAACGCGTCA
>Ga0265780_10012380_pt1 | contig 10015 bp, 8 predicted proteins | sample P1T30metagenome_FD_192432 | JGI IMG/M metagenome (GOLD analysis project Ga0265780, IMG submission 192432) | Plant litter microbial communities from East Loma Ridge, Irvine, California - P1 T30 | ecosystem: Environmental > Terrestrial > Plant litter > Unclassified | place: USA: California... | reverse complement strand
AGCGTCTCGACGTGGTGGGTGCTCGGGAAGAGGTCCCAGGCGCGGAGCGCGTCCACGTCGTACCCGCCGTCACGGAAGAGCGCGACGTCGCGGGCGAGGGCGACGGGGTCGCACGCGACGTAGACGACCTGGGCCGGGGCGAGCTCGGCGATCGCCTCGACGACCTCGCGGCCGGCGCCCGAGCGCGGCGGGTCGAGCACGACGGTCGCGGCCCGGTGACGGCTGCGCTCGGCGGCGCCCGCCTGCGAGGCGACCTGGCGGATCCAGCGCTCGACGCGCCCCGTGACGGCGGAGGCCCCGAGCCACTCGGCGAGGTTCTCCGACGCGTGCTCGGTCGCGCGCTCGTCGCTCTCGACGCTCGTGACGCGGGTCGCCGGCCCGAACTCGTCGCCGAGCGCGGCGGCGAGGAGCCCGACGCCGCCGTAGAGGTCGAGGTTCGCGGCGCGCGGGTCGAACGCCTCGGGGTCGACGAGCTCGCGGACGGCCGCCGAGAGCGTCTCGGCCGCGTGGCGGTGCACCTGCCAGAACCCGCGGTCGTCGAGCTGGAACTCGCGGTCGCCGACGCGCTCGGTGACCGTGCTGCGGGCCTGGTCGCCGATGATCAGGCGGGCGCCGCCGTCGCTCGTGGCGAGCACGTCGACGTGCTGCTCGCCGGGGAACGCGTCGCCGAGCGGCGCCGCCTCGGCGACCTCCGGGGTCGCCAGGGGCAGGTCGTCGACGTGCACGACCGTGTGCGAGCGGACGGCGTAGGGGCCCGGGCGGCCGTCGGCGTCGACGTGCAGCCGCACCCGCGTGCGCCAGCCGGTCCCGCCGCGCTCGTCGTCGCCCGGCAGCGCGGCGACCTCGACCGTGGCCTCGGCCTCGCCCATGCCCCCGGTGCGCACGAGGGCGTCGCGGACGACCTGGGCCTTCAGGGCGCGCTGGTGCGGGAGGGCGATGTGGCCGAACTCCGCGCCTCCGGCCCGTCGCTCGGGCGCGACGTCGAGGGCGGCGGCCGACCAGACGTGCTCGCGGCGGTGCTCGCTCGGCTCGAGCACGGCGACGGTCTCGGCGCGCCAGAACGACTTCTTCCGGTCGTCGGTGACGCGCGCGACCACCCGCTCGCCGGGCAGGGTGTCGGACACGAACACCACCCGGCCGTCGAGGCGCGCCACCGAGATGCCCCCGTGTGCGATGCCGGTCACGTCCAGTTCGACCTCACGGCCCTGCATGTCTCCCATGCGACGAGTCTGACAGGCTGGTCGGCATGACCGTCCCCCTCTACCTGGCCAGCACCTCCCCCGCCCGCCTCGCGCTGCTGCGGGCCGCCGGGATCGAGCCCGTGCTCATCAGCCCCGGCGTCGACGAGGAGGCGGCGGTCGCGCACGAGGAGGAGCGCCTCGGCCGTCCCCTCGACGCCGCCGCGACGGTCTCGCTGCTCGCGCGGCTCAAGGCCGAGGCCGTGCTCGACGTCACCGTCGACGGGCGCCCGCTCGACGGCCTCGTGCTCGGCGGCGACAGCGCGTTCGAGTTCGCCGGCGAGGTGCACGGCAAGCCGCACGAGCCCGCCCTGGCCCTCGCCCGGTGGGAGCGCATGGCCGAGGTCGGCGAGGGCACCCTCTGGTCGGGCCACTGGCTGGTGGACCACCGGGGAGGCGCGCCCCGCGTCTCCGAGGAGCACCCGTCCGGGGGCGCCGGCGCCGTCGCCAGCGCGCACCTCACCTTCGCCGACGACCTCGACCCGCACGAGCTCGCCGCCTACGTCGCGACCGGCGAGCCCCTCGAGGTGGCGGGGGCGTTCACCATCGACGGCATCGCCTCCGCGTTCATCAGCCGGATCGAGGGCACGCCGAGCGCGGTCGTCGGCCTCTCGGTGCCGGTGCTCCGCTCCCTGGTGAAGGGCTTCGGCGTGCCCTGGCACGAGCTGTGGACGAGCGGGGCGACCCCGGCCTGACCGCGGCGCCTGGTAGGAAAGCTCACGCGCCTCCGGCCTGTTTTTGTGCACGTCAGCCAAAGGACGGGTGTCGACTCCGAATAAGGTGGGGGACTATGCCGCGTATCAGCAAGGTCCTCATCGCCAACCGTGGAGAGATCGCCGTCCGGGTGATCCGGGCCGCGCGCGACAGCGGCATCGCCTCGGTCGCCGTCTACGCCGACCAGGACCGCGACGCCCAGCACGCCCGCCTCGCCGACGAGGCCTACGCCCTGGGCGGCACGACGAGCGCCGAGACCTACCTCGTCATCGACAAGATCCTCTCGGTCGCGCGCCGCTCCGGCGCCGACGCCGTGCACCCCGGCTACGGCTTCCTCGCCGAGAACGCCGACTTCGCCCGCGCCGTCACGGCGGCGGGCCTGATCTGGATCGGCCCCTCCCCCGAGGCGATCGAGCAGCTGGGCGACAAGGTCAGCGCGCGCCACATCGCCGAGCGGGTCGGCGCGCCCCTCGCCCCCGGCACCCTCAACCCCGTCTCCGGCGCCGACGAGGTGCTCGACTTCGTCGACCAGCACGGCCTGCCCGTCGCCATCAAGGCGGCGTTCGGCGGCGGCGGACGCGGCCTCAAGGTCGCCCGCACCCGCGACGAGGTGCCCGAGATGTTCGACTCGGCCGTGCGTGAGGCCGTGGCCGCCTTCGGCCGCGGCGAGTGCTTCGTCGAGAAGTACCTCGACCAGCCCCGACACGTCGAGACCCAGTGCCTGGCCGACGCGCACGGCACCGTCGTCGTCGTGTCGACGCGCGACTGCTCGCTGCAGCGCCGCCACCAGAAGCTCGTCGAGGAGGCGCCCGCCCCCTTCCTGACGGAGGCGCAGACCACCGCCCTCTACGAGTCGTCGAAGGCCATCCTCCGCGAGGTCGGCTACGTCGGCGCCGGCACCTGCGAGTTCCTGATCGGCAAGGACGGCACCGTCTCGTTCCTCGAGGTCAACACGCGCCTCCAGGTCGAGCACCCCGTCTCGGAAGAGGTGACGGGCATCGACCTGGTCCGCGAGCAGTTCCGCCTCGCCGAGGGCGGCGTGCTCGACTACGGCGACCCCGAGGCCCGCGGCCACTCGTTCGAGTTCCGCATCAACGGCGAGGACGCCGGTCGCGGCTTCATGCCGGCCCCCGGCCCCGTGCACGTCTTCAAGGCCCCGGGCGGCCCCGGCGTCCGCGTCGACAGCGGCGTGCAGGCCGGCGACGAGATCAGCGGCTCGTTCGACTCGCTGCTCGCCAAGCTGATCGTCACGGGCTCGTCGCGCGAGGACGCCCTCGAGCGCTCGCGCCGGGCCCTCGACGAGTTCGAGGTGGCCGGCCTGCCCACGGTGCTGCCCTTCCACCGCGCGATCGTCCGCGACCCCGCCTTCGCGCCCGCCGGCGACGAGCCCTTCTCGATCTACACGCGCTGGATCGAGACCGAGTTCGTCAACGACATCCCCGCGTGGAGCGGCGAGGCCGAGGCGCCCCGACCCGACGACGAGCGCACGACGGTCGTGGTCGAGGTCGGCGGCAAGCGCGTCGAGGTCTCGCTGCCCGCCGGCCTCGGTGCCCGCACCGCGCCTCCGGCCGCCGCCCCCCGCCGCCGCGGCGCCGGCCGGTCGTCGGTCGTCACCGCGACGGGCGCCGAGGTGAAGTCGCCCATGCAGGCGACCGTCGTCAAGCTCGCCGTCGAGGAGGGCCAGCACGTCGTCGCGGGCGACCTCGTGCTCGTGCTCGAGGCCATGAAGATGGAGCAGCCGGTCGCCGCCCACCGCGACGGCGTCGTGTCGGGCATCTCGGCCACCGTCGGCGAGACGGTGTCGTCGGGCCACGTGCTGCTCAGCATCGACCAGCCGTAGGGGCCCGGGGCGGGGCGGGACCCGCCCAGACCCTAGAGTGGTGCGCATGTCCGAGACACCCACGCACCCCCTCGACGACCCGACCACCGACCCCTTCGAGGTCGCCAGGACGGCCGCCGCCGACATCGCCCGGGCGACCGGCGTCGCCCACCACGACATCGCCCTGACGCTCGGCAGCGGCTGGGCCCGCGCCGCCGACCTCCTCGGCGAGACCGTCGCCGAGGTCCCCGCGACCGACATCACCGGCTTCAGCGCCTCCGCGGTCGTCGGGCACACCGGCTCCATCCGCAGCATCGCCCTGCCGAGCGGCAAGGCCGCGCTCGTCATCGGCGCCCGCACGCACTACTACGAGGGGCACGGCGTCCGTCGCGTCGTCCACAGCGTGCGCACCGCGGCCGCCACCGGCGCCACGACGATGATCCTGACCAACGGCGCCGGCGGCATCAAGGAGACGTGGACGCCCGGCAGCCCCGTGCTGATCAGCGACCACATCAACCTCACCGCCGACTCGCCCCTCGAGGGCGCGACCTTCATCGACCTGACCGACCTCTACTCGGCCCGTCTCCGCGACCTCGCACGCGGCATCGACCCCACGCTCGACGAGGGCGTCTACACGCAGTTCCGCGGACCGCACTACGAGACGCCCGCCGAGGTGCAGATGGCCAAGGCCATGGGCGGCCACATCGTCGGCATGTCGACGGCGCTCGAGGCGATCGCCGCCCGTCAGGCCGGCATGGAGATCCTCGGCATGTCGCTCATCACGAACCTCGCCGCCGGCATCCAGAAGGAACCCCTGTCGCACCAGGAGGTGCTGCAGGCCGGCCGCGACGCCGAGGCGACCATCAGCGCCCTCCTCGCCCGCATCGTGGCGGCCCTGTGAGCGACGAGCGGGCCGCCGGGCACGACGACGCCCCGGCGCTGCTCTCGGCGGCCGCCGCCTGGCGCGACCAAGACCCCGACGACCGGACCCGGGCCGAGCTCGACGCCCTGATCGAGGAGGCGCGCGCCGGCCACGACGCATCGCTCGCCGACCTGCGCGACCGCTTCGCCACGCGGCTGGCGTTCGGCACGGCCGGGCTGCGCGGTGCCCTCGGGGCCGGGCCGAACCGCATGAACCGCGTGCTCGTCGCCCAGGCGGCGGCCGGGTTCGCGGCCTTCCTCCTCGGGCGCGAGCGCGAGCCCTCCATCGTCATCGGCTACGACGGGCGCACGAACTCCGACGTCTTCGCACGTGACACCGCCGAGATCATGACCGGGGCCGGCGTGCGCGCGATCGTCCTGCCCCGGGCGCTGCCGACGCCCGTGCTGGCCTTCGCGGTCCGGCACCTCGACGTGAGCGCCGGCGTCATGGTGACGGCGAGCCACAACCCCGCGCAGGACAACGGCTACAAGGTCTACCTCGGCGGCGCCGACGCCGGGTCGCAGATCGTCTCGCCGGTCGACGCCGAGATCGCCCGCTGCATCGACGACGCGGCCACGCGTCCGATCGGCGAGCTGACGCGGTCGGACGACTACCGCGAGAGCGGGGACGACCTCGTCGGCGAGTACGTCAGCCGAACGGCCGCCCTGGCGGGCACGTCGGCCACGGGTCGCCAGCCCCGCGTCGTCTACACGGCGATGCACGGCGTCGGGTGGGAGGTCGCGCGTCGCGTCTTCGCCACCGCGGGCTTCACGGAGCCCATCCCCGTGGCCGAGCAGTCGGCTCCCGACCCGGAGTTCCCGACCGTGGCGTTCCCGAACCCGGAAGAGCCCGGCGCCCTCGACCTCGCCTTCGCGACGGCCGACCGCGTCGAGGCCGACCTCATCATCGCCAACGACCCCGACGCCGACCGGCTCGCCGTCGCCGTGCCGACGGCGGACGGCTGGAGGCGCCTCAGCGGCAACGAGGTCGGCGCCCTGCTCGGCTGGCGTGCGGCCGAGCGCGCCCGCGCGGCGGACGCCGACGGCACGCTCGCGGCGAGCATCGTCTCCTCCCCCGCCCTCCGCGAGGTGGCCCGGCGCTACGACCTCGACTACGCCGACACCCTCACGGGCTTCAAGTGGGTCTCGCGGGTCGGCGGCCTGCTCTACGGCTACGAGGAGGCCCTCGGCTACCTCGTCGACCCCGACAAGGTGCGCGACAAGGACGGCATCTCGGCCGCGGTCGACCTGCTCGCCCTCGCGACCGAGCTGCACACGGCGGGCTCCAGCGTCGCCGAGCACCTGGTCGCGTTCGACGCCGAGTTCGGCGCGTACGCCTCGTCGCAGATCTCGATCCGCGTCGACGACCTCGACCGCATCGCCGCGCTGACGGCCCGCCTCCGTCAGTCGCCCCCCGCCCGGGTCGGCACGCACGACGTCGACCACGTCGACGACTTCCGCGACGGGTTCGGCGACTTCCCCGCCGGCGACGTGCTCCGCTACTGGTTCACGGACGGCTCGCGCGTCATCGTGCGCCCGAGCGGCACGGAGCCGAAGCTCAAGGTCTACATCGACGCCTCCAGCACCGACGGCGACGCCGTCGCCCGTCGTGCCGCGGCGGAGGCCTCGGTCGCCGACCTCGACGCCGGCATGCGGGCCCTGCTCGCCTAGGCCCGGGCGTCCGGGGACGACGGAGGGGCGGTGCCGACCGGCACCGCCCCTCCGTCGTCCCTCCGGCGCCCGGCAGGGCGTCGCGTCCGGCTCAGCCGAGCGACCTCTGCAGCTTCTCGGTGAGCTCTTGCTGGTCGAAGTGGTTCTGGATCACGATGACGTCGGCGAAGGTCGACCCGATCGCCTCGACGAACTCCGCCGAGGTGAGGATCACCTGCGCGTCGTCTCCCACCTCGGCGATGGAGGCCACGTCGGCCGCCACCACGTCGGCCTCGATGTCGAGCCGGGCGAGGACGCGCTCGGCGTTCACCTTGAGGATGCCGCTGCTGCCGATGCCGGCGCCGCAGATGGTGACGATCTTCATGCGTCCTCCGTGAGGCCCATCAGGGCCCGGATCTCGTCGGGGGTGGCCGCCGCGGCCAGCGCGGGGATGACCGAGGCGTCGTTGAACACGTTCGCCAGGTCGGCGATCGACTCGAGGTGGCCCCCGACCGACTCGACGGCGAGCCCGAGCACGACGGTGACCGGGTCGTTGTGCGGGTGGCCGAAGGGCACCGGCTCGGCCAGGGTGACGACCGCGAGCCCGTCACGGACCACGCGGTCGCCGGGCCGGGCGTGCGCGAGCACGAGCCCCGGCGCGATCACGACGTACGGGCCGTGCTCGTCGATCATGCGCACCATCTCGTCGCCGTAGCCCTCGCGGGCCGCTCCCGAGTCGACGAGCGCCGCACCCGCGACGTGGACCGCGGCACGCCAGTCGCCGACCTCCGCGGCGATGACGATCGCCTCGTCGGGGAGCGGGGGCAGCGCCACGTCAGGCCGCCTCGAACCCGGCCGTGATGCGGTCGGCGAGGTCGTCGCGGTCCTCCAGCGGGAGGAAGCTCGCGGCGGCCGCGTTGAGCTGGAACGCCTGCAGGTCGCCCAGGTCGTAGTCGAACGCCTGCGTCAGCAACGCGAGCTCCTTGCTGATGCTCGTGTCGCTCATCAGGCGGTTGTCGGTGTTCACGGTGACGCGGTAGCCGAGCTGGTAGAGCAGGTCGAACGGGTGGTCGTCGAGGTCGCGACCCCAGGCGGCGATCGCCCCGGTCTGGAGGTTCGACTGCGGCGACAGCTCGAGGGCGATCTCGCGGTCGCGCACCCAGGCGGCGATCGGCCCGAGCTCGACCGTGGTCTGCTCGCCCTTGCTCTCGACGACCCGGATGTCCTCCGCGATGCGGACGCCGTGGCCGAGGCGCAGGGCCCGGCCGTCGATCAGGGCGCCGCGGATGCTGTCGAGGCCGTCGGCCTCGCCCGCGTGGACGGTGACCGGGAAGAACTCGCGGGCCAGCAGGTCGAACGCCGGTCGGTGGTTGCCCGCCGGGAAGCCCGCCTCGGCCCCGGCGATGTCGAAGCCGATGACGCCCGACTCGCGGTGGCGGACCGCCAGCTGCGCGATCTCGAGGCCGCGGTCGGCGTGCCGCATGGCGGTGACGAGCTGGCCGACGCTGATCTCGTGGCCCTCGTCGGCGAGCTGTGCGATCGCGGCGTCGATGCCGGACTGCACGGCCTCGACGGTCTCGTCGAGCGACAGCCCGCCGCGGAGGTGCTGCTCGGGCGCCCAGCGCACCTCGCCGTGCACGACGCCGTCGGCCGCGAGGTCGAGGACGAACTCGTGCGCGACGCGGGCGAGGCCCGACTCGGTCTGCATGACCGCGGTCGTGACGTCGAAGGTCTTCAGGTAGTCGGGCAGGTTGCCCGAGTCGGCGTTCTCGACGAACCAGCGGCCGAGGGCGTCGGCGCCGCCCTGGACGGGCAGCTCGTAGCCGATCTCGTCGGCGAGCTCGACGATGGTCTGCGGACGCAGGCCCCCGTCGAGGTGGTCGTGCAGCGAGACCTTCGGGAGGGAGACGATGCTCGGCCCTCCGTCGGGCATGCGGTAGTCCTTGTCCGGTGCGCTCATCCCGTCAATCTACCCGCGACCCGGGGCACGATCCTGGACGCCGGGCGGACGCGGGCGGGACGAGCGCAGGAGGCGCGCCCCGCGCCTCCTGGACGCCCGCTGCGCCGGGGCGGTCGCCTCGCCGCGCTACGAGACGCGCTCGGCGACGATGGGGCCGCGCACGACCTGCTCGTCGCCGATCGTCCAGCCGCCCGCGACGGCCTCGAGCGCCCGCTCGAAGCGCGCGGGCTCGTCGGTGTGGAGCGTGAAGAGGGGCTGGCCCTCGGTCACGGCGTCGCCCGGCTTCGCGTGCAGCTCGATGCCCGCGGCCGCCTGCACGGGGTCCTGCTTGCGGGCGCGGCCGGCGCCGAGGCGCCAGGCGCCGATGCCGAAGGGCAGGGCGTGCTGCTCGGTGAGGTAGCCCGAGCGCTCGGCGGTGACGACGTGCGTCTCGCGGGCCGTCGGCAGGGCTGCCTCGGGGTCGCCGCCCTGGGCACGGATCATGGCCTTCCAGGCGTCCATGGCGCGGCCGTCGTCGAGGGCCGCCTCGACGTCGGCGTCGGGCTGACCGGCGAGGGCGAGCATCTCGCGCGCGAGGGCGACCGTGAGCTCGCGGATGTCGGCCGGGCCCCCGCCGGCGAGCGTCTCGACCGACTCGCGCACCTCGAGCGCGTTGCCGATCGTGAGCCCGAGGGGCACGTTCATGTCGGTGAGCAGGGCGGTCGTCGCGACGCCCGCGTCCTTGCCGAGGTCGACCATCGTCTGGGCGAGCAGGCGCGACTGCGCGATGTCCTGGATGAAGGCGCCCGACCCGAACTTGACGTCGAGCACCAGGGCGGCCGTGCCCTCGGCGATCTTCTTGCTCATGATCGACGAGGCGATGAGCGGGATGCACTCGACGGTGCCGGTGATGTCGCGGAGGGCGTAGAGCTTGCCGTCGGCCGGGGCGAGGCCGGAGCCCGCCGCGCAGACGACCGCGCCGCTGTCGGCCATGATCTCGCGCATGCGCTCGTTCGAGATCGAGGCCTGCCAGCCGGGGATCGACTCGAGCTTGTCGAGGGTGCCGCCGGTGTGGCCGAGACCGCGGCCCGACAGCTGCGGCACGGCGACGCCGAACGCCGCGACGAGGGGCGCGAGCGGCAGGGTGATCTTGTCGCCCACGCCGCCGGTCGAGTGCTTGTCGACGGTGGTCTTGCCGAGGCCGCTGAAGTCCATGGTCTCGCCGCTGCGGATCATCGCGAGGGTCAGGTCGCGGATCTCCCGGCGCTCCATGCCGTTGAGGAAGATCGCCATGGTGAGCGCGGCCATCTGCTCGTCGCCGACGTAGCCGCGCGTGTAGGCGTCGATCAGCCAGTCGATCTCGGCCGTGGCGAGTGACCCGGAGCCGCGCTTCGTGCGGATCAGGTCGACGGTGTCGAAGGGCTCGACGGCGGTGGGGGCGGTGCTGGTCATGGTGGTGCTCCTCGCTACGACTGGGAGTCGCGGTACTGCTCGAGTTGACGGGGCCCGAACGCGTCCGGGATCACCTCGTCGATGGTCTTGAGGCCGGAGACGGTGTCGAGCACCATCGAGGCGTCGGAGTGCTCGTAGAGCAGCTGCCGGCAGCGCCCGCACGGCATCAGCACGCCGCCGTTGCCGTCGACGCAGGCGAACGCGACGAGCGTGCCGCCGCCGCCCATGATCAGGTCGGTGACGAGCGAGCACTCCGCGCAGAGGGTGATGCCGTACGACGCG